>Ga0190275_10004257_pt1 | contig 10295 bp, 10 predicted proteins | sample Popmic550T_FD_133745 | JGI IMG/M metagenome (GOLD analysis project Ga0190275, IMG submission 133745) | Populus adjacent soil microbial communities from riparian zone of Yellowstone River, Montana, USA - 550 T | ecosystem: Environmental > Terrestrial > Soil > Riparian zone > Trees stand | place...
AATGTAGAAGGCGCCTGGGAGCGCCAAATCAAGCCAGAAGTGGAACGCTATAACCGCCGGTTTGCCGAGGTCGGCAGTTTCACCGGCTCAGCGCCGGAATTGGCGCAGCGGCTGCGTCAACTCCGGCGAGAGCGCGGTAATCAATGGTTCGCCGCCATACGCGGTGTGATCGCACCGGCGGTGCTGTTGCAGCAAAATATTGCTGAATTCGGTTTGGCGGTAGTCGAAACTGCCAAGCGCTTGACCGGCGCCGCGCTGGCATTGGTTGCCGAACAGGGCTGCGAGTTGATAACCGGCGCTTTGGTTAGCATAGGTCAACGGCTAACGGGCGCGGGTGTGATCGATCGCGCTGAAGATGTTTTTTGGCTTGAGTGGCAGGAAGTGACCGGGTTGCTGCAAGTTGCCGAAGACCGACGCGCACTCGTTGCCGAAAGAAAGCGTGATAGCGGCCTTAACCTTAGCGTGACCATGCCCGACGGCATGGGACCGGATTTGCCGGCCGACGCGCCGCGTATGTATCTGTTGGCGGAGATTTTGCGGATGCTCGATGGCTGACCTGCTGATGATAGCGGATGGAGCTGATGTGCCTTCCCAAAAGTTCATTAAGCGCGATCAACGTGAATGGTCAGAAGGGTTTATTGGCGGCTGTTAACTTGACCTCCGACCCTTCATCCTTGTTGTGTCGATGAACATGAGCTCCGCCTTCGAGAGTTTGCCGCCGAGCCGCAAGCTGCGCATCATGTCCCTGAGCTCCTCAAGGGTGGCCTTTTCCGACTCTTCGTGCTGATCGAGGTTTTCGAGCAGATCGATAATGGCTACCTCCAGAGAATCGACGGCGGTGCCGGAGGGGACCACCAGCAGATAGCGCATCGGTACCAGCTGCACCAAGCGAAGCCATTTGATCTTTTGCAGATACCGGCTAGGTCCAACGATAATCACGCCTAGACCTGGCATGACTTCGACTAGCTCAACTCGCTTGTGGCTGACGGCCTTACGTGGCATCGCCGCATCGGTCGCCTGTACGATAGCCTGGGCGCGGTCAGGATTGATAGCCGTGAGCTTCGCGAGCGTGCTTTCAGGTAGAGTCACGGTTACCGGTCGCCGCGGTTCTTGAAATTTCGGCGGACGGCCTTTTCTAACATGATTCACGGGGATACTTTACCGCGTAATCGTCAAATGTCTATTCTAAGAAGAGTAGCGAGTACGACTTGACAGCATGATCGACAGTGCCGATCGATTTGGTGTTGAGTAAAAAAACATTGCGAACTTCTCTCCCGCGTACGATGATCGCCGTGCCGTTGCAACGGAGCAGCGCCGAGAGTCACCACGGCCGCGGGTTTCGCCTTGATGCAAGTGAGAGCGATGACGCCGGGAGAGCCTGCAATTAAGGTCAGGTAAAAGCATCATCTTTTTCTACGTTATAAACCTTAGTTACAAACTTTCTACGTTCTAGTAATTTATTTTTTGCTAGGGCAATAATGCAAAAAAATTGCTAGTTCAGGATTATGAGTCTAATTTCTACGTTAAAACAGATGCCTTTTTCTAATCTCGCTGGCCGCCGCTCCAACGCGCCGCGCCAGGGCCGATGAAGAACAACGCCAAAAGTAAAGAGTTTGGCGACAGAGAACTAATAACGATGGGGGACGTTCGCGCCGCTTTACATGCATTAGTTTCAGACGTCCTTTCAGGTCGCATCATCATGACCGAGTCTGTCTCACTGCGAAAAAAGGCCACCAAAGGCTTGAGGCAGGTTTGGCGCTTGGTGAAAGACCAAAACCATGAAGTGCTTAAACTAATAATGAAATAGGGAGCGCGGATTTAGCGGGCCGCAAATTTGCTTTCGTCATTGACGTGCCGTAGATACTGCTCCGGGTAATTTGATAGCGGCTCTCAGAGGCCGTCTCGGTGAAGGAAGATCTGAAGTGACAAACCGAGTAAAGCTAGGGATTTTGATGTCGGCTGTTTGGCGGCTGCTAAGCGCCTACTAAGGAGGATTTATGGGCGGCAAATTGCTCTTCGGCATTACTGAGTTGCTAATCATCTCTGTCTTCTACTTCTTGCCAGCGGTGGTCGCCAAATATCGGGACACCAACAACTTCGGTGTGATCTTCGCGATCAACTTGCTATTCGGCTGGACAGTGCTCGGCTGGATCGCCGCCCTGATCTGGGCGATTTTGGAGCCGTCCAGGCTTAAGACGACTGTAAATTCGTGGTCGGCGCCGAGTGCTACCCCTTCCGGCGTTCCGCACTAGTAAAAGCGATGGTTAGAGCCGCTCTAGTAGTAAATATAATGCAATTCCGCAAGGAAGGTCTTATCACAGGCAGCGAGTAAGTATTGAAGGGAGACCAATATGGCGTTCAAGGGGAAGACCATGGATGATCTCATTCGCATCATGAGCGCAGGTGCAGGCTTTCGCTTGGATGCAAGAGCTCGAGCGAGCGGAGGCGGTCGACTCGTTCTCACGGGAATGTCGATTTACGATACCGACGATCTAATGCGCATTGCCACTACAGGAGCTGGTCACGTAACCTTTGAAGAATAGCCGTTTCTGACTCCGGTAAAATTTCGTCGTTACCGTCGGTTCGACGATATCCTGCCCGACGGAATAACCTTTGCCCACCTACCGGGCGCACTTGCCCTCTATTTTTAACGCCAATATTGATAACATCGCGGTTCCCTAGCCGCTGCCAAACTCGCCTCTGGCCACATACTGCCTTGCCAATACCGGAATAACCGAGGTTGCCAGTCAAGATTATCACCGCTGCAGCCTTGGTAAACCGCCCGGATGATTTCACTGGCGGAACCGGTACGGCTTGTGAAAGTTCAAGTACAGTTGATTTCTTGCTGGCGGTTGCAGCCACCGTCGGTTCCATGAAACCACTGTCAGGAGTGAACGAACTTTATGCTCTATGAATCTGGAAAGTGCACCAGTGGCTCCCTTCCCACATTAGCAGAAACCTTAGAAAGCATCGGTAGTAATGCCGAGGTTAGCTTGCGGGCAGTACGGCATGGGTCCTTGAATAGTTGGATGATCATGAACCCCAATGGCCCCCGGGCACCTGGAGTGCGCCCCATTGACTGGAGAGAAAAACTGAGAATTTGAGGTGGGCGAGATCGGCTCAACCAGCGGGTAGAAAGGACCCACAAGAAGGAGTCGATCGTTGGGAAAGCAACGTCGGAAGTTTGAAACGGGGTTCAAGCAGCAGATCGTCCAGGAAGTGGAATCGGGTCGGTTGTCAGTCAGCGCCGCCAGCCGCAAGTACCAGCTCTCCGCCAGCGTGATCGATCGCTGGCGACGACAAGCAGGGCAAGGAGGTCTCGATAGCGCGCCCTCGGCTCGTGAGAGATTGCTAGAGCGGGAGAACCGTGAGCTCAAGGAGAGATTGGCCGAGCTGTATCTGGAGGTCGATCATTTAAAAAAACTCGGGGATTGGCTACGCCGGCACAAAAGCGTCAGTACCTCGGTGATCACCGCGGAGAGTTTGGTTCGATTGCCCAAGGCGCCCAAATAATGAACCTGGCATCGAGCAGGTATTACTACAAGCCCAAGACCGACGTTGACCCGGAGGAATACGAAATGGCAATTCAACAAACCAAAACCGCCGATCTCGCTCCCCTCAAATCTCGGTGAAAACTCTACAACCGGAGGGGCGCAGTCCACTACTTATTCTTCGCTTGAAGAGATGAGAGAATAGCGGCCGACAAGACTTATCCATGGGAAGCAATCCCAACCCTGCCCGACGGCAACACGTGGCAAATTCTCCGGGTGCACTTGCACCGCCCTTCACAGGCCTCTTAGGAGCCTGCGTCCCAATTCACGGTCAAGCTTGCCGGCGGCACATATGCTGCGTTGTTCACTTTAGCAACGGAGATTACCTGTGAAGACCTCTACTTCCGTAGCGCTGAAATTTGCGTTTTTGTTTATCTTGGCGCCACACAGCCAAGCTGAAGAGCATTACATCTACAATGATCTCAAAGGTGGACTGGTGCTCTCAAACCAAGAGCCGCCGGCCGGAAGCACCATTCTTCGCAAATTAGATCTGCCGGAATTCCGCGAGACGCAATTGCAGCAGCTCCAGGAGAGCGCCGGCGCGCGTTCAATTGGGAAATCGGAAGCCTCGCCCAAACACGAGTTAAAAAATAAGCTTGCGGCTGGCCGGTGACCGCGAAAGGCACTTATGCGCAAACTCTCAAAACCTAGTCGTACCGGTGACGACGACCGGCGCTCGGCGCCGGATCCGGACGACGGAATTTTTTTGGAAGGGCGACGATCGGCAATTTCGAATACTGGGGCGCCGAGTTCGCCGCCTGATCGAACTGCATTCTCCCACATTCACATTTTAGCGCCCATCGCGTCTCTCTTACTGTGCCTGTTCACTCGCTGGAGTTCCAACCATCCAAAAATCTGATCCGCTGAAACCTGTGCACGTTCCCGACCATGATATTCGACATGCCCTTGGCCATGAGCCGGTAAACCATGCTGCACGACAGTTCCGGCGAGTCGATTAACTGGCCAGTGCTTGCCTCATGCGGTTAATTAGTAGCACGGCGAACTTAAGCGGTTTCGCTCTAGGCATTTCGACAATCTCGAGCGATGTTGTTTCCAGCCGGAAAAAGCAGCAAATGAGTTTGGATTACCCGTCGCCCGGACATGGATAATTGCTAGCTTTGGTGCTCGAGCCGCGCGCGAAAGCGGGGTGAGGCGCCGAGCGTTAAAGGTAGACTTAACGACAATCAAAATCTCGGTTGACAATCGGGCCGACCATAAAGAAAGGCGCCCCGGAGTCATCGAGGCGCCTTTCGAGTCGGCGGTAGGGAGGCAAACCTACTAATCTGCTAAATGGGTGGCAATCCAAAAGCAGAATCGCCAACTACTGACATTAGAATAGCGCGGAAAAAGTTGAAGTGAAGACCCCTTGAAAAAAGCCGCTCCATTCCTGAGGCGGCTCTGTATGAGTCTTTATTACCGGAGAGATATAAAACTTTGTATGAGGAAACAGATTGAGTTCCAGGCGGTATCCGCCAGCATGATTCGGCACCCGCGATGAGACCATCTGTTCGGGTCTAACTCACGGGTAGGTACTCACTTCCGACACTGCGCTGCATTCCTTCGCCGGTCCTTTGGCCTTTCGACGAAAACTCGTCCCATACCCGCCGCGCCGGCCCAACATTTAAGCGCCAAATATTTGGCAGCGTTTCTCGACTCTCCAATTTGTACGGGTCTTTTCCTTTAGCGCCTAGCGAAATTGATCGAAGGGCCACTTCATGGATTTCCGGCGTATCTATCTCGTCAGAGCGGCAGCTATCTACAGCGGATTGAGGTGTCTTCAGCGCGGCTTTTGTGTCCTTTGTAGGGATCTCGAGAACTGCCGTTTATGGCAGAACTCTGAGCTTTGTTTTTACGGACCGATCAGGAAAAAGGCAATGAAAAGAGCGCGAAAAACTAAGCCAAAAAGAATTACAAGGAGTGTTCGGATATCCCGCAGCGGACTAATTGAACCGAAAATTTCGCTATCGCCTTATCGATGTTAATGAGAATTGTCGGCCTTACGGCTTGGCGGTTTCCTCTGGGGATCCAGTCAGCAAAGACTGAGGCCTTTATTGCAAAGAGCTGAAAAGGCTATATCGATTGTCATTTAAGGCTGATCTTTTTCCTCTACGCTTGTGGTCTCTAACGCAGAGTGCATAAACGTCGGAGTCCGTGAGACGCTCAAACGTTCGGTTGCCTTGAACCGTCTCGTATTCAATATCGATGACGGGCATTGTTTTGGTAGAAGCAATATTGGAGAGACTAAATAAGCGCGCCGCCTTATCGCCTACATAGGTTCCTATCGACGACAATATTTTGGACAAGTATATAAAGTTTAGTGTTGCGGACAGATAATCATTTCGCTCTCGTGCCTTTCGATCAAAGTCTTCGATATCCTTCGGACCGTAATGCAGTGTGACCGGAGTGGCCGCCGGGGGCGATTGATAACCTGCTTCGACGACGATGAGGTTAGCTTCAAATCTCAGTCCAACCGTTTTGATGCCGCGACGGTCCAGGTCTTCCCCGACCGTGCGTAGAGCTTCTGAAGTAAAATTGTTCCACATATGTCGCCTCGCCAACCGATAGTCTGACACGCTTGGCATAAGCAGATGTGGTGCCAACCTTTACTGGGTGGGTCGGCCGGTTTTTGGGCCGCGAACGCAGAGAGATGTGCCCTGAAGTTAACAATTTTCAATTTCGCCACTCGATATGACCCGCACCATGTGCTGACGGCCATGTCACTCATGACAGGTTCGACCGATCGGACACCGGTATGATCAATTCGATTCGGGTAAGAGCACCAGCTAGTTGGCGCGATCGACGAGGAGCAGCCCACGAAGTCTCACAGTTCGAGTCTATGTCGATGCAAAAACGTGACTGTGACATAGCAGCCGAAATGGGCTCGGGCCACTTGTGAGATGGGCGGCCAAGTTGGCCTAGTCGCCAGAGTGAAAACCTTGACTTTGAAGCCGCCGACGCGATGGCTAAATGGCTTCCGCCAGACGGGTCATCGACATTACCTTCATGATGACATTGTTGATGATTATCGCCGTCATTTGTCCGCCCCGAATATCAATTCATCAAATCGGTTCATGACCATAAGGTTAAGGGCCATGGCGTCGTCTAGAAGAAATTTCGCAGATGAAGCCTGTACGACTCTCGGAGCTCGTTAATCTCGGCTGTAAACGCTCTATAGCCGCGCCGACTGGCAATCTCGTTGATGATCCGTCTCGGTACTTCGGTAATCTTGCCGATGGTTTCTTGATCAAAGCCCAGGTCGGCTATGACTTCACAGAGAACGGCGAATTTGTATCGGCTTTTGTCATGAATCGCTTTTTGTTTTTGCACCGTGCTTAGAGGCGGGGCCTTCGCGCCCACGAGTACGGCGGCTGTGCCCATGTGCCCAAACTGTCCCGTCGCTGCGCCAAAACCATTGGAAGCTATTGGCACCGAAGTGCACACACCGGCCGTAGAATTCTTGCAATTCGCCTCGTTAGCTTTCGTGTGATAATGCTTGGCGAATGTCGAGTCAGATCTTAATTCCCCCTAAGTCGCTTTTTTTCGAAGAGGGATGCAACAGGCATGTACTAAAGATTGTTCTGCTTCGTGCGTGCCGCGCATGGATTTCTTCTCAGGCGTTGCCGGTCTTAGCGCTTCTAGTGGCGTTAGCCACTCCATTTATTGTTTCGGCGGAAAAGATTCGCACCGTGGTGCCGCAATCGAGCGTCAATTATCTTTCGGTATATGTTGCCGAAAGCCGCGGCCTGTTTCATCAAGAAGGGTTTGAGCATGAAACCTTGGTGCTGGCCGGCCCGGTCGCGGCTGCCGCCTTGATTAGCGGCAGTGTCGACTTTGCCGGCGGCGGCGGCAGCGCCATGCGCGCGGCGGCGGGCGGTGCGCCGGTGAAAGGGATTTTCTTTCAGACCGACAAGGTGACCTTTTATTTAGTCACCGATGGCAGCATCGCCAAAGCGGCGGATCTGAAAGGCAAAAAGATCGGCGTCGGCGGGGTGGGATCGAGCCAAGACCGGCTCATCACGGCTTATGTCGAACAAGCCGGTTTAAGCGCCAGCGATATCACGCGCATCGCTATGGGCGCGGATGCCGGACGGCGCATTCTGGCGATCAAGAGCGGTACGATCAACGCGACGATGCTCGATCCGGGCACGGTGATTTACGCAGAAAAGGAAGGGTTGCGCACCCTGGCGTTTCTCGGCGATCTGTTTCCCTATCCGTTTCAGGCCTTCGCCGCCACCGATCGCAAGTTGCGCGACAACCCGGAGCAAGTCAAAAGATGGCTGCGCGCCATGGTGGGCGCTGTAATGTTCATTCGCGATAATCCGGAGGATGCCGCCGAGATCGCGCTAAAACGGCTGCGCATCGGCAACGTTGCCAAGGCGGCTTTGATCGATGGCATCAAACGCTACAATCGCGCCGTGCCGGCGGGAATTCCCGGAGTGCCGAGTGCCGAGGGTCTCAAGAACGTCATTGATTACGAAATAAAAATACCTCTCAAGATTGATGGCGAATTGGCCCAAGACAAAGTATTGAATTTGAAACTCATGCAACAGGTGAAAATCGAACTGGAAAGTAAAAAAGTCTCGCGATGAAAGGGTGAATTCCTATGATGACCGATCTGGCGCCGCCACAGATACGCGGCATTACCGGCCTTGAGCTTACCGCAGGCCTGTTCAGCAAATGTTCCGATCTGTTGGCGACGCAGCTGAAGATTTCGCTAACCTCGGGTAAGAAAGATGCCGGCCCGTTGCCTTTTAGCATCGGCATTAACGGCGATGTCTATGGCGGCATGCGCGCGCCGCTGGAAGTCGGCATGCGCCGGGTCGACATTGCTTACGTCAACCCGTCGGCCATGGTGGCGATGGCCTATCGCGGCAAAGGCTATTACAAACAAAAGATGGAGCTGCGCGTGCTGGGCTGTTTTCCGTCCTGGGACCGCATCGCTCTAGTGGTGTCCAAGGATCTGGCCGTCAAGTCCATTGCCGACATCGTCCGTCGAAAAATTCCGTTGCACGTTTCGACCCGCTTGTCGGGCGTCGATAACGGGACTTATTTTACCATCGCGACGATCCTCGGTTTCTACGGATTCTCTTTCGAGCAGATCAAGAAATGGGGCGGACGCGTCCAAGAATGTGCCCGGCCATTCGCCCAGGAGCGGATGAGAGCGATCAAGCAGCGCTCGCTGACGGCGATCTTCGACGAAGGCGTCAGCACCGAAGGCGGCTGGTTGGATCTGGCGTTGGCCAACGGATACGAGATCATTCCCATCGAGCCGGCGATCGTCAAAAAGCTCGAAGCTTTGGGCTACAGCCGTGCCATGCTGCCGAAGAAGCGTTACAAGCAATTAAAAGAAGACGCCCTGACCATCGATTACAGCGGCTGGGCGCTGGTGACGCACAAATGGTTGCCTAACCGCGTCGCCTACGCGGCCATCGAAACCATCGACGACCGAAAAAAGGTCATTCCGGTTGACGACGACCGGCCGCTCAACATGAAAAATCTCTGCCATAGCACGGAAAAATGTCCGCTGCGCGTGCCGCTCCATCCGGGGGCGGTGCGCTATTACAAGACTAAGGGATATCTGTAAGATTGGCATGATCGCGCAGGGGAGTGATCGAGTTTCCCGAAACCAATACTCCATCCCTCGATTACGTATTCCAGGAGGAGATCCGTCGTGAGCTATCAAGTCATTGGAAAATCCATTCCACGCGTCGATAATATCGGAAAAGTCACCGGCGATGCGCGCTATACCTCGGATGTGTGGTTGCCGGGAACCCTATGGGCGAAGACACTGCGCAGTCCCCACGCCCATGCGCGTATCCTGAGCATCGACACGACGCGCGCTGCAAAGGCGCCGGGGGTTCGCGCGATTCTGACCGGCAACGATGTCCGCGGTATTCTCTATGGCCGGCGCTATCGCGACATTTCCGTTTTAGCCCAGGACAAGGTGCGCTTTATCGGTGAGCGAGTGGCGGCAGTGGCGGCGGATACTCTGGAACAGGCCGAAGCGGCATTGGAAGCGATTGAGGTGCAGTACGAAGAGCTGCCGGGAGTGTTCGATGTTGTCGCGGCGGCGCAGGATGGTGCGCCGCTGGTCCACCCCGATATGAATAGCTACAAGGGGTTGCCCAAACAGTTCGACAAACCAACCAACGCTTTTGTCCAGGATGTGTTTACCCGCGGCGACGTCGCGGTTGGTTTCGCCCAGGCCGATGTCATCGTCGAAAATACCTACACCGTGCCGCGGGTGCATCAGGCATTTATCGAGCCCCATTGTTGCCTCGTCTGGATCGACGAGCAGGAACGCATTCAGATTTGGTCACCGTGCAAGGTGCCGCAGGGCTTGAAGTCGAGCATGGCGGCGGCCTTCGACCTTCCCAAGGAAAAAATTCGCGTCAACCCGGTCACCATCGGCGGCGATTTTGGCGGCAAGGGCGCGCCTATTGACGAGCCGATTTGCTATCTGCTCGCCTTGCGCAGCGGCCGGCCGGTGAAGATGGTGATGGAATATCGCGAAGAGTTTATCGCCGGAGCGCCGCGCCACGCCGGCGTGATGCGTCTGAAAACCGGCACCAAGCGCGACGGGACCATCGTCGCCCACGAGATGGAAGCGTTTCTCGATGCCGGCGCTTATGGCGGTTTTCGCCCCGGGGCGGTGATTGGCGGCGTCGCTCATGCGGGTGGCTGCTATCGCGCCGCCCATGCCCGGATTGCGGTTTCGCGGGTCTACACCAACAATATCCCCGG
>Ga0190275_10004258_pt1 | contig 10294 bp, 8 predicted proteins | sample Popmic550T_FD_133745 | JGI IMG/M metagenome (GOLD analysis project Ga0190275, IMG submission 133745) | Populus adjacent soil microbial communities from riparian zone of Yellowstone River, Montana, USA - 550 T | ecosystem: Environmental > Terrestrial > Soil > Riparian zone > Trees stand | place...
CGAGGGCGAGGGCGCCGAGCGCATCGCCGAGGCCACGCGCGCCCTGTCGCTCGACTGCCGGATGGTCGCCGGCGACGTATTGATCTCCGCCCGGCTGCGGGAGTGGTAGCGGTGTTCACCGGGCTCGTGGCCGACCTCGGGAGCGTGGCCGACGTGGCGGCGACGCCCGACGGCGTGCGCCTGCGCGTGCGCACCGCGCTCGCCGCTGACCTGCGCGAGGGCGACTCCGTCGCCGTCAACGGCGTGTGCCTGACCGCGACCGCGATCCGCGACGGCGCCTTCGGCGCCGACGTGATGCACGAGACGCTGCGGCGCTCCTCGCTCGCCGAGACCGCGGCGGGCTCGGCCGTGAACCTCGAGCTGCCGCTGCGCGCCCACGACCGGCTCGGCGGCCATGTCGTGCAGGGCCACGTCGACGGCGTCGGGGCGGTCCGCGACGTGCGCGAGGACGGCTTCGCCCGCGTGCTGGCGATCGCGGCGCCTGCCGGCCTGCTGCGCTACGTGGTCGAGAAGGGGTCGATCGCTGTCGACGGGGTGTCGCTGACCGTCGCGGGGGTCGACGCGGAGGGCTTCACCGTGTCGCTGATCCCCGAGACGCTCGAGCGCACGACGCTCGGGAGCGCCGCGCCGGGCACCCCGGTCAACCTGGAGGTCGACGTGCTCGCGAAATACGTCGAGAAGCTCGCGGCCCCTCACCTCGCGGCATGAGCATCTCCGAGCGCGTGTTCGCCCCCATCGAGGAGGCGCTCGAGGAGCTTCGCGCCGGGCGGATGGTGGTCGTGGTCGACGACGAGCACCGCGAGAACGAGGGCGACCTCACGCTCGCCGCCCAGTTCGCCACCCCGGAGGCGATCAACTTCATGGTCAAGGAGGGGCGCGGGCTGGTGTGCCTCGCGCTGACCCCGGAGCGCTGCGACGCGCTCGGGCTCGACCTCATGGCCGCCAAGAACGAGTCGGCGTTCGAGACCGCGTTCACGGTCTCGGTCGAGGCGCGCGACGGCGTGACCACCGGCATCTCGGCGGCCGATCGCGCGCACACCATCCAGGTGGCCATCGACCCCGACACCGCGCCGCGCGACCTCGTGCAGCCCGGCCACGTGTTCCCGCTGAAGGCCAAGCCCGGCGGCGTGCTCGAGCGCACCGGGCAGACCGAGGCGGCCGTCGACCTCACGCGCCTGGCCGGCCTGCAGCCGGCGGGGGTGATCTGCGAGATCCTCAACGACGACGGGACGATGGCGCGCGTGTCCGACCTCCAGCGCTACTGCGCGCGCCACGACCTCAAGATGGTCACGGTCGCTGACCTCATCGCCTACCGGCGCCGCCACGATCGGCTCGTGCAGCGCATCGTCGAGACGCCGCTGCCGACCGCCTTCGGCGAGTTCACCGTCGTCGGCTACCGCGCGCTGCTGGACGGCAAGCACCACGTGGCGCTCGTCAAGGGCGACGTGTCCGGGCGCCCGGACGTGCTCGTGCGGGTGCACTCGGAGTGCCTGACCGGCGACGTCTTCCACTCGCTGCGCTGCGACTGCGGCGAGCAGCTGCACTCGGCGCTCGCGATGATCGAGGAGGCCGGCGAGGGCGTGCTGCTCTACCTCGCCCAGGAGGGCCGCGGGATCGGGCTGCTCGACAAGCTGCGCGCGTACAACCTGCAGGACCGCGGCCTGGACACGGTCGACGCGAACCTCGAGCTCGGGCTCCCCGTCGACCTGCGCGACTACGGCATCGGCGCGCAGATCCTCGCCGACCTCGGCCTGAGCTCGATCCGCATCCTCACGAACAACCCGAAGAAGATCCGCGGCCTGGAGGGCTACGGGCTGTCGGTCACGGCGCAGCTGCCGATCGTGCACGCCCCGAACCCGCACAACGAGCGCTACCTGCGCGCCAAGCGCGACCGCCTCGGCCACCGCATCCACCACCAGGCGCTGCCGCTCGACGAGGAGCTCCTGCAGGCCGAGCACCGCGAGGACGAGCGCCGCGCCCGCGAGGACGAGGACGGCGGCGCGTGACCGCGGGGCGCTTCGCGATCGCGGTCGGGCGCTTCTACGACGACCTCGCGGAGCGGCTCGTGGCGGGCGCGCAACGGGCGTTCACCGAGGCCGGGGTGGGGGAGGCCGACGTCTTCGACGTGCCCGGCGCGTACGAGCTGCCGCTCGCGGCCGCCTACCTGGCCGGGAGCGGGCGCTACGCCGGCGTGGCGTGCCTCGGCGCGGTCATCCGCGGCGAGACGTCGCACTACGACCACGTCTGCGCCGAGGCCGCGCGCGGGATCCAGGACGTGCAGCTGCGCACGGGCGTGCCGTGCGGCTTCGGCCTGCTCACCGTCGAGTCGATGGCGCAGGCGCTCGCGCGCACGGGCGACAAGCGCGACCAGGGCCACGACGCGGCGCGCGCCGTGCTGGCGATGGCCGAGCTGCGCGCCACGCTGGCCGTCTAGGGATCATTTCGGCGGCAGCGACGCGGCGTGGCCGGCGCCCGCGTCGACCCAGCTCGCCAGCGCGTCGTCGCCCGCCACGGCGTGGCCGGCGACGAGCACGAACCCGCGCGACCGCCGCCCGCCCATCTCGAACGGCCGCACGTCGGGCTCCGCGAGCGCGCGCTCGGCGTCCTCCGGCGCGAGGCGCACCATGAGCTCGTCGCCCGACACGCCGCACGCCATGTTCCCGGTGACCATCCAGCCGATGCCGCCGAACATCTTGCGCTCGGTGACGCCGGTGCGCGCGGCGAGCAGCGCCGCGACCCGTTCCGCGAGGGCTGCGTCGTAGGCCATGGGCGCAGTCTCCCGTACCGTGTCGCCGTCATGGACCGCTTCAACGGCCTCGACATCCCCGAGACCCTCGCGGACGCCCTGCGCCCCGAGACGCTCGCGCTCGTCGTCTACGACATGCAGGTCGGGATCCTGCGCCAGATCGCCGACGGCGGCCGCGTGCTCGCGAACGTGCAGCGGGTGCTCGCGGCGGCGCGCGAGCGAGGCGTGCGGACCGTCTTCCTGCGCCACTACTTCATGCCGACCGAGCTCGCGGGCGTCTACCAGCTGCGCCAGGCGAAGGTCTGGCAGGGCAAGGCGACGGCCGCCGAGACGCGCCCGCTGATCCCGCACGGCAGCCCCGGCTTCGAGCTCGTCCCCGAGCTCGCCCCGCGGCCGGGCGAGGCGGTGCTCGACAAGATCACGATGTCGGCCTTCGAGGGGACCCCGCTGGACATCGTGCTGCGCGACTGCGGCGTGACCGCCTACCTGATCGTCGGCGTGGCGCTCGAGGTCGGGATCGAGCCGACCGTGCGCCACTCCGCCGACCTCGGCTACGTGCCGATCGTCGTCCATGACGCCTGCGGCGCCGGCGATGCCGCCGCGGGCCGGCGCTCGCTCGAGACGCTCCAGTTCGCGGGCGACGCGATCGTCGCCGACACGGACGCCGTCTGCGCCGCGCTGGCCTGAGCGCGGCAACCTGCGACGATCCCCGTCTCGGAACGCCGATGGGGCTCACGGTCGACCAGCTCGTGGCGATGCCGCACCTGCGGACGACGGTGCGCGCGGGCGGCGAGGGCGGCGACCGGCTCGTCATGTGGGCGCACTCGTGCGAGCTCGCGGCGCCGTGGGAGTGGCTCGGCACGGGCGACCTGCTGATGACCACCGGGCTCGCGATCCCGGCCGGCGCCGAGGAGCAGCGCCGGTTCGTCACCCGGCTCGCCGCCGCCGGCCTCGCCGGGATCGCGATCGGGCAGGAGCTGCACGCCCCGCCGCTGACCGCGGAAGCGCTCGCGGCCGCCGACGAGCAGGCGTTCCCCGTGCTCGAGACGGCCTACGAGGTGCCGTTCGTCGCCGTCGCGCGAGCCGTCTCGCTCGCCAACCAGAGCCTCGAGCACTCGCGGCTCGTCGACGCCATCCGCGTCTACGACACGATGCGCATGGCGACGATCGCCGGCAAGCCGCCCGAGGCGGTCGTCGACGCGCTGGCCACGCAGCTCGGCGTGCGGCTCGCCGTACTCGACCGCGCCGGCCGGCCGGTCTTCGCGGGCGCCCCGGCGGCGCCGCGGCAGCTCGGCGAGCACGTCGCGCGGCTCGCGGCCGAGCGCGCCGGCAGCCTGCCGTCCGTCCTGCGTCTCGAGGGCGGCGCTGCGCTCGTGCTGCCAATCCCGTCGCGGCGCTTCGCGGTGCTGCTCGTCGAGCCGCGCGGCCAGGCCGCCGACCTGTCGGTCCTCCAGCACGCCGCGACGGTGATCGCGCTCGAGGTCGAGCGCCTCAGCGCCCAGCGCGAGCAGCGCCTGCGCCTTGGCGCCGAGCTGCTCGCCCACATGATCGATCAGCGCATGGAGCCGGCGCTCATCGACGCGGGCCTGCGCGCGCACGGCTTCGACGGCCACGAGCTCGTGCTCGCCGCCTGCCGGGTGGACGAGCCGGCCGTCGGGGAGCTCCACCACCGGCTCTCCGACGAGGCGCCGGCGCATCTCCTCTTGCGCCGCGACGGGATCCTGCACGTGCTCGTCCCGGCCGCCTCGGGGGCGCTCGACGTGATCGACGCGGCGCTCGGCGCCGACCGCCGGGTCGGCCTCAGCGAGACGTTCACCGCACCGGGCCGCGCCGCCGACGCCGCGCGCGAGGCGCGCTGGGCGCTGAAGACCGCGGTCAGCGACGAGCTGCCCGACACGCGCTACGGCGAGCGCGCCCCGCTCTTCCTGCCGCGCACGCTCGCCGAGGCCCGCACGGCGGTCGACCGCGTGCTCGGGCGCCTCGTCGCCTACGACGACGAGCACGGCACGGAGCTCGTGCGCTCGCTCGCGACCTTCCTCGCGTGCAACCGCTCGTGGCAGCGCGCGTGCGCGGAGCTGCACGTGCACAAGCAGACGCTCGTCTACCGCATGCAGCGCGTGGAGGCGCTCACCGGGCGCCGTCTGCGCGACACCGGCGACGTCGCCGAGCTGTGGCTGGCGCTGCGCGCCCGCGAGACCGCCGGGGCGAGCGCCTCGTCCGCCGGGACGAACGGCGGGCCCCGGTTCATACCCACGGACGACTGACCCGCGCGTCCACCGGGGGCACCCTCCACGGCGAGTCCGGACAGGGGGCCGATCGGTGCGCGAGCAGGTCGTCGACAACGCCGTGCGGGCCGCCGACGTCGTCGCCGGCGTCGGGCGGCCGCCACCCGACCGCGCCCGCGTGGTCGTGATCGGTGGCGGGATCGTCGGCACGAGCGTGGCCTTCCACCTCGCGACGGGCGGCGAGCGCGACGTCGTCGTGCTCGAGCGCGCGCGCCTGACGTCGGGGACGAACTGGCACGCCGCCGGGCTGCTCGCGGGCGCGCGGGCCACGCACGCGCTGACCGAGATCGCGTCCTACACGACCGAGGTCTACGCGGGCCTCGAGGCCGAGACCGGGCTCGACATCGGCTTCAACCGGCGCGGCTCGCTCGCCGTGGCGCGCGTGCCCGAGCGGATGACCGAGCTGCGCTACCAGGCCGCGATGGCGCACCACCACGGCATGGAGGCGCACGAGCTGCGCCCCGAGGAGATCCGGGGCATGCAGCCGCTCGTCGATCCCACCGGCCTCGTGGGCGCCGTCCACTATCCGGAGGACGCGACCGTGAACCCGGGCGGGGTCACGCTCGCGCTGGCCAAGCTCGCCGCCGCGTCCGGCGCCGGGTTCCGGGAGGGCGTCCCGGTGCAGGAGATCCTCGTCCGCGACGGCCGCGTGCACGGGGTCTCGACCGCGCACGGGACGATCGAGTGCGAGGTGGTCGCCCTCTGCGCCGGCCTGTGGTCGCCGCGCCTCGCGCGCGCCTGCGGGGCGCGCCTGGCCATGCACGCCGCCGAGCACATGTGGGTCATCAGCGGCCCGATCGAGGGCTGCCGCGACGAGCTGCCCTACGTCCGCGACCTCGACGGCTACTACTACGCCCGCGGGTACCGCGGCGGGCTGCTCGTGGGCGCCTTCGAGCCCCACGGCAAGCCGCGTACCGAGGCGTCGATCCCCGCGGATTTCGCGTTCGGCGAGTTCGCCCCCGATCCCGAGCACTTCGGCCTCGCGCTCGACCGCGCCCGCGACCGCCTCCCCGGGCTGCGCGACGCCCCGATCGAGCGCTGGCTGAACGCCCCCGAGAGCTTCACGCCCGACGGGACGATGCTGCTCGGCGAGACCCCCGAGGTGGCCGGGCTCTACGTCGCCACGGGGATGAACTCGCAGGGCATCCTCATGGGCGCCGGCACGGGGCGCGCGCTCGCGGAGTGGATCCTCGAGGGCGCGCCCACGATCGACTCCTCGGACCTCGACGTCGGGCGGTTCGCCACCGCGCAGACGACGCGCCGCTACCTGTTCGACCGCACGCGCGAGACGCTCGGGCGGCTGTACGCCATGCACTGGCCGCAGCTGCAGCCCGAGACGGCCCGCGACGTCCGCCGCACGCCGCTCTACGACCGCCTGCACGCCGCGCGCGCCTGCTTCGGGGAGCTCGCGGGCTGGGAGCGCGCCAACTGGTACGCGCCCGCGGGCGTCGAGCCGCGCTACGAGTACTCCTACGGCCGCCCGGGCTGGTTCGACGCCGTCGCCGCCGAGCACCGCGCGGCGCGCGAGGGCGTGGCGCTGTTCGACCTCTCGTCGTTCGCGAAGTTCCTCGTGCAGGGGCCGGGCGCGCTCGCGCTCGTGCAGCGCGTGTTCGGGGCCGACCTCGACGTGGCGGACGGCAAGGTCACCTACACGACCCTGCTCAACCGCCGCGGCGGCATCGAGGCCGACCTCACGGTCACGCGGCTCGGCGAGCGCCGCTTCCTCGTCGTGGCGCCGACGGTCACCGAGCGCCGTGTCGGCGCCCGGCTGCAGCGCGCGGCGGCCGCGCAGGGCGACGCGGCGATCGCCGACGTGACCGCGGCGCTCGCCACGCTCGCCGTCGCGGGCCCGCGCTCGCGCGCGCTGCTCGGCCGCCTCACCGATGCCGACCTCGGCTCCGCGCGCTTCCCGTTCGCCACCGCGCAGCGGATCGAGGCGGGCCCCGCGGAGGTGCTCGCCGTCCGCGTCTCGTTCACCGGCGAGCTCGGGTGGGAGCTCTACGCCCCGTCCGAGAGCGCGGCCGCGCTGTTCGACGCGCTCGTGGGGGAGGGGGCCGACGAGGGCCTGCGGCTCGCGGGCTACTTCGCGCTGGACACGCTGCGCGCCGAGAAGGGCTTCCGCCACTGGGGCGCCGACATCGGCCCCGCCGACACGCCGCTCGAGACGGGGCTGGGCTTCACCGTGAGCTGGGACAAGCCGGACTTCGTCGGCCGCGAGGCGCTCGCGGCCCGGCGCTCCGCGCCCGGGCGGCGCCGGCTCGTCCACGTGTGCCTCGAGGACGCCGGCCCGCAGCTGCACCACGGGGAGTCGCTCCTGCGGAACGGGCGGATCGCCGGGCGCGTGACCTCGGGCGCGTACGGCCACACGCTCGGCGCGGCGGTCGGCCTCGCGTTCGCCGAGGCCGACGCGCTCGACGGCGCGTGGGAGGTCGCCGTGGCGGGCGACCGCGTGCCGGCGCGCGTCTCGGCGCGCCCCTTCTACGACCCCGACGGGGCGCGCATGCGCGCCTGAGCCGAAAAGGAGACCGGATGCTTCAAGTTGGCGTCGACGTCGGGGGCACGTTCACCGACCTGTTCGCCTGGGACCCGGAGGCCGGGGTCGTCCAGCAGGCCAAGGTGCTCTCGACGCCCGCTGATCCGTCGATCGGCTTCATGCAGGCGCTCGAGCAGGCCGGGATCGCGGGCGGCGACATCGGCGCGATCATCCACGGCACCACGATCGCCACCAACGCGCTGATCGAGCGCCGCTACCCCGAGCCGGCGCTCGTCACCACCGCCGGCTTCCGCGACGTGCTGGAGATCGGCCGCCAGCGCCGCCGCGCGCTCTACGACCCCTATCAGGTCAAGGCGCCGCCGCTGATCGCGCGCAGCCGCCGCTTCACGGTCACCGAGAAGCTCGGGGCCGACGGGGCGACGGTCAAGCCGCTCGATCGCGACGAGGCGCGCCGCGTCGCGGAGCGGATCGCCGAGCAGGGCATCGCGAACGTCGCGGTGGCCTTCATCAACGCCTACTCCGACGGCCGCCACGAGCGGGAGATGCGCGACGTCCTGCTCGAGGTGATGCCGGACGCCCAGATCGCGCTCTCGTCGGAGACGCGCCCGAAGATGCGCGAGCTCGGGCGCTTCGTGACCACGGCCATCCGCGCCGCCCTGCTGCCGTCGGTCGGGGAGTACATCGGGCGCCTCGAGGGCAAGCTCGCGGACGCCGGCTCGCGCGCGCCGCTGTACATCGTCAAGAGCAACGGCGGGATGATGAGCTCGGACACCGCGCGGGCGCGCCCCGAGGAGCTGCTCGAGTCGGGCCCCGCGGGCGGCGTGGCCGCCGGCGGCTACCTGAGCCGGCTGCTCGACGCGCCGAGCCTGATCATCACCGACGTCGGCGGCACGAGCTTCGAGGCGAGCCTGCTGGAGGAGGGGCAGGGGCTCGTCACCGACGAGTACGAGATCGAGTGGGAGCGGCCGGTGATCACGCCGACGCTCGACATCCGCTCGATCGGGGCGGGCGGCGGCTCGATCGCCTGGATCGACGACGGCGGCTCGCTGCGCGTGGGACCGCAGAGCGCCGGCGCCGACCCCGGTCCCGCCAGCTACGGGCGCGGCGGCACCCGCCCGACGGTCACCGACGCCAACCTCGTGCTCGGCCGCATCGACCCGACGCTCGGCGGCAAGCTCGAGCTCGACCTCGCGGCCGCCGAGACGGCGATCGCTACGGTCGCCGAGCCGCTCGGGCTGTCCGTGCTCGATTGCGCCGAGGGCATCACCGAGATCGTCTCGGAGAACATGGCGGTCGCCATCCGGATGGTGTCCACCGACCGCGGGCGCGACCCCCGCGACCACGCGCTCGTCGCCTTCGGCGGCGCGGGCGGCCTGCACGCGTACCGGATCGCCCGGGCGGTCGGCGTCGACACCGTCGTGGTCCCGCCGTTCGCGGGGGTCGCGTGCGCGTTCGGCGCGACCACGATGGACGTCCGGCACGACCTCGAGCGGACGTTCTACGCGCCCGTCGACGGCCTCGACGTCGGCGCGCTCAACGACGCCTTCGACGCGCTCGGCGCGGAGGTCCGCGCGCTCGTCGGCGCCGACGCGGCCGCCGGCGCCGACGTCTCGCTCGAGCGCAGCGCGCAGATGCGCTACGTCGGCCAGTCCTACGAGGTGACGACGCCCGTCCCGGACGGCCGGCTCGACGAGGCCGCGGTCGCCGCGGTCGCCGCCGAGTTCAACGCCGTGCACCAGCGCGAGTACGGCGTCGCCTCCGACGACTTCCCCGTCGCGTTCGTGAGCCTGCGGGTCACCGGGATCGGCGCCACGCCCAAGCCCGAGCCCGAGCTGCTCGCGGACGCGCTCGGCGCCGGCGCGGCGCGGGCCAACGGCGGCTCGCGCAAGACCTCGCGCCGCGCCTACTTCGAAGGCGCCCACCACGACGTCGACGTGCACGACGTGGAGCGCCTCGTCGCCGGCCAGCGCATCGACGGCCCGGCGATCATCGACCAGCCCGACGGCGTCATCGTCGTCCCGCCGGGCGCGGTGGCCCGCGCCGACCGCTTCGACAACGTGACGATCACGCCCGACGCAGGAGGAGCCTCATGACGGTGCAGGACGCCCCGAGCGAGCGCGGGCTGGATCCGATCACCTTCGAGGTGCTGCGGCGCGCCTTCGAGTACGCCTCCGAGCGCATGAGCCAGGTGCTCCAGAAGGCGTCCTTCTCGCCCATCATCTACGACATGGTCGACTACTCCAACGCGATCTTCGATCCCGAGGTGGAGCTGATCGGCCAGACCGCGAACTGCCCCGTGCACATCGCGGCGATGCACTTCTCGGCCCGCGCGTCGCTCAAGCGCTACCCGCTGTCCGAGCTCGGCGAGGGCGACGTGGTCATCCTCAACGACCCCTACCAGGGCGGCACGCACACGCCCGACGTGACGATGACGATGCCGATCTTCCACGACGGCGAGCTGCTCGCGATCGCGGTCAGCCGCGCCCACTGGACCGACGTCGGCGGCAACCTCGACACCCACATCGGCGGCGAGGGGCTGCGGCTGCCGCCGCTGATGCTCTACAAGGACGGGCAGCTCAACACGGACCTCGTCCAGATCATCAAGAACTCGACGCGCACGCCGCAGTACGTCGAGGGGGACATCCAGGCCCAGCTCGGGGCGCTGCGCGCCGGGCGCGACGAGATGCAGCGGCTCGGGCGCCGCTACGGCGCCGACGTCGTCAAGCAGGGCATGCGCGAGGTGCTCGACTACACGCAGCGGATGACCGC
>Ga0190275_10004259_pt1 | contig 10293 bp, 8 predicted proteins | sample Popmic550T_FD_133745 | JGI IMG/M metagenome (GOLD analysis project Ga0190275, IMG submission 133745) | Populus adjacent soil microbial communities from riparian zone of Yellowstone River, Montana, USA - 550 T | ecosystem: Environmental > Terrestrial > Soil > Riparian zone > Trees stand | place...
AGCTCGGCCTCTCGGCGACGCTCCGCCCGAGCCGGGGCCAGGACATAGACGCCGCCTGCGGCCAGCTCGCCGCCAGGGACCTGCGCGGGCGTCCCGCCGTTCCGACCATCTAAGCTTGAAGGACGAACCCGCAGAGAGGATCGACCCGCGGGCGATCACGTTGTGGAGAATCACCGGCATTCTAAACGTGGTGCCGCTTTTCGCCGGTGCCTGTTTCGCCGCTGTGGCCATGGTGCGCTACGGTGACGCTTCCGTGTTTCTGGCCGTCCTGCCAGCGGTCGCGGTCGTCGTGCTCGGCATTCTGGTCATCGGGGTGGCGCCGGGTTTGCGGTGGAGGATGTGGCGGTATGAGATAAAGCCAGATGAGGTAGATCTGCAGCGTGGGATCTTATGGATAGAACGCACGCTCGTGCCGCTGGCCCGCATCCAGCACGTCGACACCAGGCAGGGACCGCTGCAGCGCCGGTACGGGCTCTCCACCGTCGTCTTCCACACCGCGGCGGGGCCGAACCAGATCCCCGAGCTCTCGACCCCTGTCGCCGCCGAGGTAAGGGACCGCATCGCCGCGCTGACCAGGGAGCAGGATGAGCTCTGAGAAGCGCCTCCACCCGGTCGCCATGCTCATTGGGGCCATAAAGACGACCCGGCGTTGGATCAGTGGTCTCGTCTTCCCCGGCATAGCCCTTCTGATAAGCCAGGGGTTCAGCCTGCGCACTTTGGCTCTTTTCCTGCTCGGCATCCTGATCGTCTCCGCGCTGGCGGCGCTCTGGGGTTTCCTCACCTGGCGGGCTACGACCTACGAGGTCACCGCCAACTCATTTCGATTGAAGCAGGGTGTCATACAGAAAAACGAACGGACCATACCCCTGGAGCATGTTCAGTCGGTGGATACCGTGCAGGGTGTCATCCAGCGCTTCTTCGGCGTGGTCGAGGTGCGCGTCGAGTCGGCGGGTGGCGGCGCGAGCGAACCAGACGCCTCGCTCAGCGCGCTCGACCGGGCGGCGGCACATGAACTGCGGCGTGAGATCGAAGGTTCCCAGGGGGAGAGGTCGGAGGAGACGACTCGGGGCCCGGCGTTTCTCAGGCGGCTCTCGGCGCGGGAGTTGCTGGTCGCGGGTGCGACGAGCGGACAGATCGGGATAGCCTTCTCGTTGCTCGCCGTCGGATCCCAGTTCCTGGATGATTTCCTCTCGGACGATTTCATCCGGCGGCTGGTCGAGACCCTCATGCCGAACTGGCTAATGGTGCTCTTGATCCTGATCCCCGTTGGCCTGCTGCTGGCCTGGCTCCTGGCGATAGCCGGGACGGTTCTGGCATACAACGGTTTCACGCTCTCCCGCGAGGGGAACTTCCTGTACATCAAGCGCGGCCTCCTGGAACGTCGCGAGGCGACCATACCGCTCTCCCGCATACAGGCGATCCGTATCTCCGAGGGCTTGCTGCGCCAGCCTTTCGGCCTCGCCGCCCTGCGTGTGGAGAGCGCCGGCTACGGCGGGGACGCCGGCGTATCGACCATGCTGTTCCCGCTGCTGCCCCGCAACGAGGTGGCGAAGTTGCTGGCCGAAGCGGTCCCCGAGTTCGCCATAGACCCGGCCCTGACCCCGCTCCCGCGCCGGGCCCTCGGACGCTACGTCTTCAGGTCGACGTTTCTGGCCCTTATCGTCGCCTTTGCCAACGCACTGCTGTCCTTGCTAGTCTTCCAGACCACCTCGGGCCTCCTCGCCTCGCTCCTGATACTCCCCGCTGCGGCGTATGGGTGGCTCTCCTACCGGGACGCCGGCTGGGCTTTCGAGGGGGACCGTCTCGTCGTGCGTTACCGGAGCCTGGGCCGCAAGACGGCCATCGCCCCCCGGCGCCGGCTTCAGTCGCGCGGCGTCGTCAGAACCCCCTTCCAGAGGCGCGTGCGGCTCGCCACCTTCGTCGCCGAGATCGCTTCGGGATCCGGCGGGTTCGCCCTGCGGGTTAGGGACCTAGACGCGGGGTCCGCAAGGGATCTTGTCGTGGCGCTCTCGGCCCGGCCCGTACCGCTCAGGACCTACGATGGCCCGGGAGCGCAAGGAACCTCCGCGTGAGCGCGGAATCCAAGACAGCGGCGAAGCCCCTGGTAGGCTTCGATCCAGGCCGTCCAGCCGGCAGCTTCGCCACCACGACGCGGGAGGTGCTGCTGCATCCCGTCCGGTTCTTCGTCGCCGTTCAGGGCGAAGCTACGTTCGCCGGACCCGTGCTCTACGCCCTGGCCTGCCACGTGGTCGCGGTGCTCCTGGCGGGGATGTACGATCTCGGGCTCGCCGCGAGCACCGGTACCCTGGAAGAGATAACGGTCCTCGAGACCGAGGGAGTTGCCGGTGGGGTGCTCTGGATCCTCTGGCTCGTCGGCCTCACACCTCTCTACATGCTCGGCGTGCTCTTCGTTGGGGCGGCCATCTACCAGCTCCTCGTGCGCCTGCTAGTCGGCAAGCGGAACGCCGGATACGGCGCGACCCTGCGGGTGACGGCCTACCTCTCCGCCGTGGGGCTCGTGGCCTGGATGCCCGTCCTCGGCCTGCTCGTCGGGCCGTGGGGGGTCTGGATAAATGCCTCTGGCCTAGGTTATTTTCATTCTACGAGCACGGGCCGCGCCGTGCTCGTCGCGGCCGTACCTTACGTTCTCTTTCTAGCCTGGTCGATATTCTCGGTCGCCTCCGGGAGCTCTACCTTCTGGGAATTCACGCTCGGCGGCGGCACCATGTTCCCTACAAGCGAAGACGGCCTGTAGGATCGATTATTCCGTCCAGCCGCGCTCTGCGGCGTAGAGGGCGGCCTGGGTGCGGTCCCTGAGGCCGAGTTTGCGCAGGATCTTCGAGATGTGGTTCTTGGTCGTGCCCTCCGTAATGTATAGGGTGGCGGCGATCTCACGGTTCGAAGCGCCGGCGCCAACGAGCTTGAGCACCTCTACCTCCCGCTCCGAGAGATCGTTGGGTGGGGTACCTTTGTCCGAGGGTTCGGGTGACCGGCGAAGCTCCCTGACCACACGCGAGGCGACGGTCCCGCCGAGCACCGTCTCACCCCCCCTGGCCTTGACAATGGCCGCGGCGAGCTCTTCCGAGGGCGTGTCCTTCAAGAGGTAGCCGCCCGCACCCGCCCTCAGGCCCCCGAAGATGTACTCGTCGTCCTCAAAGGTGGTGAGCAGGATCGCTACTACCGAAGGATGTTGCTCTGAGAGCCTCCTGACCATCTCGACCCCGTCCATCCGCGGCATCCGCACGTCCACGAGCGCGACCTCGGGTCGTAGCTCAGTGACTTTCTCCAAACCCTCTACGCCGTCGGTCGCCTCACCGACCACGTCGATCCTTGCGTCCAGGTCGAGCAGGGTCTTGAGACCCTCGCGCATGAGCGTCTGATCGTCCACTATCAGGACCCGCACCGTCCGTTCGGTCGTCACGACGCCCCGGCAAGGCCAGTGGGGAGCTCGACCTCGAGCGCGAAGCCACCGCCTTCGACGTTACTAGAGCTTGCGGACCCGCCAAGGGACGCGGCCCGGTCGGAGAGAGACCGTAGGCCGAACCCTGCGTCCTCGAAACCAACGGTGCCTCCATGGCCGTCGTCGGTCACTTCGATCTTTACCAGCGTCGGCTCGAACGTGAGGGTGGCAGAGATCCTGGCCGCCCCCGAGTGCTTGAGGGCGTTGGTCAGGCCCTCCTGCAACGTCCTGTACAGGACCAGCTCGATCTCGGGAGGCAACTCGCGTTCCTCACCTTCCACCGTGAAGCGCACCGAGGGGCCAGCCCCCTCGAAGCCGCGTGCCAAGGCCGCGAGCGCGCCGGTGCCGGATCTCTCCTCGACCGCCAGGGGTTCGAGAGCCCTTACCGAGCGGCGGACCTCCGTGAGCGCTCCGGAGGACGAGGTCTTCGCCTTCTCCAGTTGCCCCCTGGCGGCGCTCGGGTCATCGTCGAGAAGCTTGCCCGCCGCCTCCAGCTGAACGTTCACCACCACCAGGTGGTGGCCGACGGAGTCGTGGATCTCCCTCGCCATCCTCGTTCTCTCTTCGAACACGGAGAGCTCACGTACCCTATCGGCGTACTCCTTGAGCTCGGCGTTGGCCGAGCCGAGCTCGACCGACAGCGCCTGGGCCTCCCCGCGACGGCGGGTCGCCTCAAGCACCGCCGCGCACGCGGCAACGATAAACAGTACCGAGGGCGCGAGAAGGGCGATCAAAACGACGTTGGCCGCCAGCGTGTCGCCGACGGCGACTCCGAGGTAGGCGAAGATGGCAACCAGGAGCCCCGCCGCGTACAGAAGGCCCCTCTTCGGCCCGAACAGGAAAACCCCCTGCCCAAACGCCAGCAGGAAAAGCGGCCAGTAGAACAGTCTATCGATCCCGACCATCGCGTAGTTGACCCAGAAGAGGCTGGCGAGAAACAGAGGAATCGCGAGCAACCTCAGACTGCTCGTAGTCACGAGGTCCCACGGCAGGAGGTGCCAGAGAAGCGCTACGGCGGCGAAGGACAGCGTAATCCCGAGGGGGCCGAAAACGAGCATGTCGTGCCGGGCCGAGACCTGCGTGTAGTTTCCCACGAGCACGATCATGTACCCTACGTAGGTGAGGACGAGCATGAGCCAGAAGACCGCGTCGAAGATGAGGCGGTAGTTCTCCCAGGAGAACACGGAAGGCCTGTACCTGCGGTCGAGCCATGGTACCTCTCGAACCCCCGAGACGATCTCCTGTACCAAACCCGTCATGCCGCAACTCTACAACCCCCCGAACCCCACGTCATCACCAAAGGGTCACGTACATGGTCACGCCGATACCGTGACGATGGTCATGCCGGGCACGCCGGAAAAGACGTTACCGTGATATATCCTGCGCCAGATTCGACCCCGCCCGTCTCAGCCTAATGTGGGACACGAAACTCAGGCGACCGAGGCGAAAGGAGCAGCATGCAAACGCAAACAACGGTCGGCGCCAACGATGCCGGAGAGCGCGAGAAAGGGTTCTTCAGGTCGCTGTTCGACCTCTCGTTCAGGCACTTCGTTACAGGGCGGGTGGTCAGCTTCCTCTACGTGGTCTCCCTGATCTTCGTTTCCCTCAACACGCTCTTCTCTGCCGGATACTTCTCGGTCCTGCTCGGGGTGTTCCTCACCACCGTCTACTCCCAGGCCCTCGGCTGGGTTGCCGGAATCGCTCTGTTCCTTCTGGTCGCGCCGATCCTGCTCTTCGTGAGCGTGGTCTACGTGCGGGTCCTGCTCGAGATCGTTATGGTGTTGCTCAGGATCGCCGAGAACACGGCCGCCCTCGCCGACAGGGCAGTGCCGGACGCGGAACCCGCCGGCGCGGGGAGGTAGTATGGCGCGCAAGATAGTTCTCGCTTTGTTGATTGGGATCGCAACGCTGGCCATGACCGCGTGCTTCTCGGGCATCGACGCCGCCAGGCAGGCCGGGGAACGCGCCAAGGGTGAAGACCGAGCCGCTACGGGAGACCGGGCGTCGGATGTCACGGACGCCCAGGAACAAGGCACGTACTCGGCGGCGGATCAGCCCGAGGAGGGTACGGTATCGCGTTCAGCCGAAGAGCAGGCGCAGGCGACTCCGGAGACCACGACCGGGGAGCCGGTACTAGATGCGAAGTGGTACCAGGACTCCGACGGCAACCACGTCCCCGACTTTATAGAGGTCGCGAACGTCTTCGACCCGAAACGCGACGACTGCGCCCCCGAGAAGTGTCCCGGTGCGACGGAGAGCATCGACTTCTATACCAGTCCAAGGAACGCGCTCCTGGTCCTCGACTCCTCAGGGTCGATGGGGGCGGACGACGGTACGGGCCAAACCAAAATGGAGGCCGCCAAGGAGTCGATCGTACGCTACTCGCAGGTCTCGTCCGTCGTTTACGATACCGGCTTCGCGGTCTTCGGAAACACGGGCGACGCTACAGGGGCGGGAAAGGCCGAGAGTTGCAGCGCCGCGTCAGAGATGTTGCTGCCGCTCGGGGAAGTGGACCAGGATAATGTTAGGGGCGTGGTGGATCAGTTCGAGCCAACCGGATGGACGCCCATAGGGGGTGCCCTGCGCGAGGCGGCGAAAACGTTCGACGGTCACGAGGACGAGACGAACCGTGTGATCCTGGTGTCGGATGGCATAGAGACCTGCGGCGGAGACCCCCTGGCAGCCGCTGAGTCGCTACGTCGCTCGGGGATAGCGGTGACGGTGGACGTCGTGGGTTTCGGGGTTTCTAGCGACGAGACGGAGCAACTTGAAGATATCGCGGCGGCTGGCGGCGGCGAGTACTTCGGGGCCGAGACGGGAGCCGACCTCGACGAGTACTTCCGCCAGCAGGGCGAGATCATGGGAGAGACCTTCGATGCTTTCACCTGCGAGCTAAGAAATGGCCTGCACGACACGATCTGCGACCAGAACCAGTGCAACGATGCGACGGCCTTCCGCATCCCCGAAGAGCAGAAAAAGTACGAGTACGGCACCCCAGAGTACGAAGCTCTCGCGGACATCTCCGACAATATCTCCGAGGGATTGGAGGAGCGCCAGAAGGCACGCGATGAGGCGTCCGACAGGGCATCGCAGCTACTGGATCAATGGAGTAAGATGCAGGCAGAGTACTACCGCGTCTTCAACGAGACATACGGTAGCGGGTAGGCGGAGGCGCCCAGAGAAGGCCCGGAATCTGGGAGGAGCGAGACGTTGGCGGAAGCCTTGGGGCGGACCCTGGGACAGATCGTAGGCACCCTGCTCTTCCCGTTCCTGGTGATGCTTGTAGTCGGGGGGATCTACTACCTGATCCGTCGCCCCAGGGTGAGCTTCAGGGGCGCGGTCTTCCGATGGTGGGTCATCGTCATCGGCGTGGCCGTACTGGTTTTTGGGCTCCTGGCCCAGGTGGCGAGCGCCTGAACCGGACGAGGATTCTTCGGGAGAGGTCGCAAAGACGCCGTACGAGCCTGCTGCGATATTCTCTGTTGTCTGTCTGGTGAGAGGAGTGGGAAATGCGTACGAGAAGACCTGTTGGGTTAGGCACTCGGCTGCCGGGCATCACGGGTTATCTGCTTACGCTCGTCTTCGCGACGGTGCTTGGCCTGTCCGTGGCTGTGCCGGTGTTCGCAGCGGATGGGGGAGGAATCGAACCTCAGGTAGTGGGCGGCACGCCGGTACCTGAGGGTGAGTATCCTTTTGTGGCCTCGGTCGGTGACGTCTCCAACGGTCCGACGGCGTACAGTCGGCACTTCTGCGGCGCCTCCCTGATCGACCAGAATAGCGTGCTCACGGCCGCGCACTGCGTACAGGGAAGTCCGAAGCAGCCGCTGCGCGTCACCGTCGACCGAACGGTGCTGACCAGCGACCGCGGCCAGACGAGGCGGGTCGCCCGCATTTTCATCCATCCCAGGTACAACGGGATCACCAGCCAGAAGTACGACGCCGCGGTCCTTACGCTAAACAACCCGGTCGGGGGCATCTCGCCGATACCTCTCGCCCGCGTCGACCAGAATGGGCTGGAGAGGCCAGGGCGCCTGGCGAAGATAGCCGGCTGGGGAAATACTATCAAGCAGCCCGCTAGCGGCAACAACGGGAGCCATTACCCGGACCGGATGCGCGTGGCGCGGGTCCCGATCGTCTCTGATACCAGGGCCAGGAACGTCTACGGTCCATCCTACGTCGGCTCACTGATGGTCGCCTCCGGCAAGGAAGGGAAAGATACCTGCTCCGGCGATTCCGGCGGACCCATGTTCGCCAGCGCGGCCGGCAATCGCTACCAGATCGGGATCACCAGCTTCGGCAGAGGCTGCGCGACGCGCAACTACCCGGGGGTCTACACCGAAGTGAACGCGGTGTCTATCAGACGCTTCATCGTCCGCGTGGCAGGTCTTTGACGGGGGCTACTGTGAGAGGCTGTTGGCGTTATCCGCCAGGACTTCGGAGACCTGTGGAGCCGCTGAAAGCGACGCGTCGACGCGCCTGACGGTGCTCTTGCCGCCCTCGTCTTCCTCTAACATCCAGACTTCGTCGACGAGGGCAGACTCCTGCACCTCAGCGACGTGGGAGATTATGAAGATCTGGCCGAACGACCTCTTGAGACGCTCCAGCGCGAGTAGCACGTTGTTACGCCGGCCGGCATCGAGGCTCCCGAAGACTTCGTCGAGGACGAGGAATCCTAAGGTGTTGCCGCCGCGGTTGGCGACGATCCTCGATAGCGCCACCCTGGCCGAGAGGCTTGCGACGTCGGCCTCACCGCCCGAGAAACGCTCGATCGCGTAGGACTCGTCGAAGCGGTCGAGGAGCTTGACGCGGAAATTGTCGTCGAACTCCATCCGCTCGTAGCGGCCGTCCGTGAGCCCGCGCACGAGGTTCGAAGCCTCCATCTCGAGCATCGGCCGCGCCCTCGCCGTCAGGCTACGGAAGAACTGGGTGAATAGCCCGTCCATCTCGTCCATACGCGAGGCCGAGGCCGCCTTTTCGTTGGCGAGCTTCCTGTCGTCGTCGAGGCGTTTCAGCTCTGTTTTGGCAACCTCGATTCGGTGGTCAGCGTCCTTCCACTCGCCCCCCAGGTGCTCGCGGGCGTCGCGCAGCTTCTCCACCCGCTCCCCGGCCGCGGCGACCCGCTCTCCGGCTGCCTCGTACGCGGCTTCGTCGAAACCGAGGGCGGCGAGCTTTTCCCGCGCCTCTGCCTGCCGCACGGCGGCCTCCTTGCCGGCCCCACGCGCCTCTTCCAGCGCCCGCTCTACCTCGGGATGGGTCTGTAGGCGGCGCTCCAGCTCGGCGGCCCGTCCTCGCGACTCGTCCAGCCGCTCCTTCTCCCGCTTCTTCTCGCCATGGGCCTCGGCGTCATAAGAGACCTTGGCGAGGTCTTCTAGCTCATCCACCAGCTCCGAGGCACGCTTCGCCCTATCGGTGTGTTCGCTGGTCAGGCTTACTACTTGCGGCCGCGCGTCGCGCAGTTCGCGCAGTCGCTCGCGCGAGGCGCGGGCCGTCTTTAGATCCGCTTCGGTCGGGACGGCAGTGCCGTCGAGGCGGGTGGCGAGCTCGCGATGGCGTTCCCTGACGTTCTTTAGGGCTTCGAGCCTCTCGGTGGCGCGATCCTCGGCGCGGACAAGAGACTGTTGGATCTCCCGCCAGCGACCGACCTTGGCCGAGACCTTCTGGAGTGACTGCCCCGCGGTGTCGGCGGAGCCGGCGAGCTTACCGGCCTCCTCGGTGTCGCGGGCGGCGAGACGCCGGAGCGACGCCGCCTGACGATACAGGGTGTCTGAGATCTCCTCCTGCTCCCCGCTCTCGAAGCCGCGGTGGCAGGTCGGGCAATGGTCCTCGGCACCGCTGACGATCGCCTCGCGCGCCTTGTCCACGTTCTTCGCCTCGCGCTCGTTGGCGTTGGCCCGCCCTCGGTGGTTGGCGGCCAGCTCTCGCAGCTTCTCCGCCTCCTCGCGCAGCCCCTGTTCCCGTTTCTCGAGATCCTCGCCGCCGGAGACGTCGTCCAGCTCTTCTGCAAAGCGTCGTGCCTCCGTGAGCGCAGCCTCGTGCCGCTCCGCGGCCGCGTCCAATTCTCTTGACAGTAACCCGAGCTCTTCGTGCCCGGAGGCGGCCTCCCGCAACTCCTCGTAGCGTTCCTCTGCGGCCGTCAGCCCTTCTGCGGCATTCCCCAGCACCTCGCTGGCCCGAGAGAGGAGGTCGGGTCCTTCCAACTCGAAGAGGCCAGCCCATCCAGGGACCGGCTCCTCGTCGGATTCCTCATCGTCCAGGCCTTCGAGCGTGTCCCACACCTCGGACTCGATGCTGGCGACACGCTTCTGGGCCTGGAAGAGTTCGCGCCTGCTCTGCTCGCGCCGCTCCGACAGGCGCCGGTCTTCTTCGAGCCCTTCGAGTTCGGTCTCCAGTTCTGGTAGACGCTCGAGCGCCGGCTTGAGGCGTCCGATCTCCTCCTCCGCCCGCGCCAGCTCTTCCAGGTCCTGCTCAGCATTTGTAGCCCGGTCTTCGGCCCTTCGCCGGTCGGCTTCGGCACCCTGCAGTTCACTGGAGAGCCGGTTGTGCTCGCGGTACGCCGCGTCGAGCGTGGCGCGAGCCCTGGTCGCCTCCTCGCGTTCGCCTTCGGCCTGCTCGTACTCTGCGGAGACTTTCTCCAGCTCGGTCTCGAGGCGTACGCACTCTTTGCTGGCGCCCTCCAGCTGGGTCTGGAGCGAGTCGAGGTCGGCTTCGGCGAGGCGCCCTTCGAGTAGCCTGGCTTCGGAGCGCATGGTGTTGCGGTCCTCGCGCAGAAAGGACTGGGCCGTCTCGACGCTGCTTATGCCGAGGAGCCTGGAGATCTTACGCACCCTGCTTAT
>Ga0190275_10004260_pt1 | contig 10293 bp, 6 predicted proteins | sample Popmic550T_FD_133745 | JGI IMG/M metagenome (GOLD analysis project Ga0190275, IMG submission 133745) | Populus adjacent soil microbial communities from riparian zone of Yellowstone River, Montana, USA - 550 T | ecosystem: Environmental > Terrestrial > Soil > Riparian zone > Trees stand | place...
CGAGGCCGTAGCTCATGAAGGAAGCCGGCGTGGCGCCGCCGGGCGTGATGCCCATCCAGCAGCCGACGATCGAGCCGCGGATAGCCGTCGCCCAGTACTTGGGAAGCTGTTTCCAGGTCTGGAGCACGACCGCCGCGTTGATCTTGGCCGACTTGCCCTTGAAGGCGAGGCCTTCCTCCATCGTCAGCAGGATTTCGCCGATGCCGAACAGCCCGATGACCGCGATCAGGAAGTCGAAGCCCCGCAGCAGCTCCATCGTGCCGAAGGTCATGCGGAGCTGGCCGGTCACGCTGTCCAAACCGACGGCGGCAAGCGCGAAGCCCAGCATCATGGCCGTGAGCACCTTGAACGGCTGCTCCTTGCCCATGCCGACGAAACTACAGAATGTCAGAAGCTGGACCGCGAAGAACTCCGCCGGGCCGAACTGGAGCGCGAAGCGCGCGATCAGCGGCGCCAGGAAGGTGATCAGGATGATCGCGACGAAGGCGCCCAGGAACGACGAGGTAAAGGCCGCCGTCAGCGCCTCTCCCGCGCGGCCCTGCTGCGCCATGGGATGGCCGTCGAAGGTGGTGGCGACCGACCAGGGCTCTCCGGGGATGTTGAACAGGATGGAGGTGATGGCCCCGCCGAACAGGGCGCCCCAATAGATGCAGGACAGCATGATGATGGCCGAGGTCGGCGACATGCTGAAGGTCAGCGGCAGCAGGATCGCGACGCCGTTGGCGCCGCCAAGGCCGGGAAGGACGCCGATCAGCACGCCCAGCGTGATGCCGACGAACATGTAGACGATATTCATGGGATCGGCGAGCACGCCGAAACCATGCATCAGGTTCATCAAGGATTCCAAGGCGCTGCTCCGAGATATGCTGGGTGTGCTGCGTCAGTAGCCGAGCATGGCTTCGACCGGACCCTTGGGCAGGGGGACCAGGAACCAGATTTCAAACATCACGAAGAGAGCCAGCGGGATCAGGATCGCGACCGGCAGGATCTTCTGGATGGGGTATTTGCCCAGCCAATACATGAAGAAAGCGATGAATATTGCAGCCGCGAAGTACATCCCGATCAGCCAGATCAGTCCGACGAAGACTATCGTCGGGATCAGGACCTTCATGACCAGCACGAACTGCCCGCGTTCCACGAAAGTGCTGCGGTTCGGAGTCTTGGACACGAGGTTGGCGATCAGGATCGCGGCGCTCGAGATGAACATGATCAGGCCGACGTGGAACGGGAAGTATCCCGCTTCCGGCCCATCGCTGGCCCAGCCGTTGCCGACCCGGTTGCTGTCGATCATGACGACGACGGCCAGGACCGCGAACATCACGGCTACGACGATTTCCATCGTGTGGTGAGTGGTGACGGCGTCCTCGTCACTCTTGCGCTGTTTCATCCGTCCCTCCCGCTGGAGAACAGGGTCCCGGACGGACGGGTAGCGCCGTCGTCCGGGACCGCGTCATTGCTTGCCGTTACTTCGCGAGGAAGCCGGCTTTCTCCATCAGGCCTTTGTGGGTCGTTTCCGCCTTGGCGAGCCAGGTCTTGTACTCGTCACCGGTCATGAAGGTCGTGTTGAACGCGCCCTTCGCCATGAAGTCTTTCCAGTCCGGCGTCTCGCGCACTTTCTGGAAGAGTTCGACGTAGTATTTGATCTGGTCGGCGTTGACGCCGGGAGAGGTGAAGATGCCGCGCAGCATGGTGTACTCGACGTCCAGCCCGCTTTCCTTGCAGGTCGGAACGTCGTTCCACGACATGTTGTTGGCGATCGGCTCCTTCAGGTCGATCCGCTGCGCATCGAACACGCAGAGCGGACGCAGCGCCCCGGCCCGCCACTGGGCGACCGCTTCGATCGGGTTGTTGACGCTGGCGGTGATGTGATTGCCGACGAGCTGAGCCGCGACATCGCCGCCGCCCTTGTAGGGGATATAGGTGAATGTCGCCCCCGTCGACTGCTCGATCGCGGCGGTGATGATCTGGTCTTCCTGCTTGGACCCCGTACCGCCCATCTTGGAACTGTTGGCGCCGCCTGATTTGGCGGCGTCGATCAGGTCCTTCGGCGTCTTGTACGGCTGCTCGGCGTTGACCCAGAGGATGAAGTTGTCGAGCGCCAGCATGGCGACCGGCGTCATGTCCTTCCACGAGAACGGCACGCCGGTAGCAAGCGGCGTGGTGAACAGGTTGGACAGGGTGATGATGATCTTGTGGGGGTTTCGATTGGACCCGGAAACGTCAAGGAAACCCTCGGCGCCGGCTCCGCCCGACTTGTTGATGACGACGACCGGCTGCTTCATCAGGTTGTTCTTCTGAATGATCCCCTGGATCATCCGCGCCATCTGGTCGGCGCCGCCGCCGGTGCCTGCCGGAACGATGAATTCGACCGATTTGGTCGGCTCCCACGCCAAAGCCTGGGTGGAAGTCAGCGTCGTGACGGAAATCGCACTCAAGGAAAGACATGTAATCGCGGCAGCCGCCTTCAGGCGGGAAACACTCTCCAGCACAGCCATATCGGACTCCTCCCTGTGTGGCCGGTACCTGTTCCACACGGCACATGGAGAGGCCCGGCAACATCGTTTATCGTTGAGGATTCGACCGGTCGGATCGTCTTAGCGCTGGTATATGGTATGCGGCATGGTCTATACAAAGCAACAAGAATTTTTTAAGATTGCCTTAAGTTCTAAAATATTGCGCTGCGGTAATACTTGTGAAGTAGAAGCCAGTTTTTGGATAAGTGCAGTGCTGCTGACCTTTGATGCAGTAGCGAACAATAGTGCTGAAAAGAAACCGCGTTAGGCTGCTTTGCGGAAGTTGCCGTTGCTGACGTTGACAGCGGTCCGAACGGGCTGCGCCGGCTGTGCCATGGCGCGGACATCGGTGCCGATTTCCAGCAGGGCGGATGGGTCCTTGACGATGATTTCGGCAATAACGGCGACGAGTCCACCGACAGCGACGACCAGGGCTAGCATTTCAAGGGCGTAAGAACCGAACATCTTTCCATCTCCTGCGGTGCGATTGTGCGTTGCAGCAAATATGACAGGATCATTGACGCATGACAAGCGCGCAGAATAAGATATCTGGTATACCGTATTTCGTTGGATGGAGTTGAGTGCTTTTAAGCGGCATGAGCAGCCGTTCAGGCGGTGGCTTCGTCTTCCTCCGGTTCGCCCGTGGCTGGTCCATCCGAGGCTGCGACCGGAGCCACCTCGAACTTCTTGCATAGGCGCAGGTAATGCCGGCGCTGACGGTGCATCAGGTGCCGGTCGCTCAGCATCTCCTTATATATGAGGGCGGTCTGGTGGACCTCCGCCTTCATCCGGTCGGCGACCTCGCCATAGCGGCCGGCGTCGAACCGCTTCAGGACCGACAACCCGACCCGCTTGAAGGAATCGAACTTGTATTTCGTGCCCAGCTCTTCCTTGGTTCGCGGATAGGCGTGCCAGGGAGTGTTCGACTTGAACATCGGGATCGCGCAAAGCGCCAGATCGACCGCGCGGAACTGCGTCATGACAGAGAATATCTCGGCTTCCGGGGCGACCTGATGCTTGATGAACAGGGCGTGCAGGATAGGCAAGGCGGTATTGACGATCCCGACGCCCGCCAGGACTGTCATGTCGTCGCCCAGGTTGGACGGCACTGTCACCGCTGCCTTGATATGGTCGTAGATCGACTTGACGTGGCGGCCCTGGTTCTTCGTGGTCCAGATCCAGAAGTCGTCATAAGCGCCCGTCTCGCCGGTGCTCCGGTCGAACTCCAGGAAGCCGCCGCCGATCAGGAAATGGCTGTCGCGATGGGGATTGAAATCAAGCTCGCCGTCCGACAGTTTCCTGTCCCATGCCGGTGCGAAATAATCCAGGCCGAAGATGACCACCTTCGTAACGCCGTCCAGCCTGTACATGCCCTTGAGTCCTGGTCCCGAATTGCCGCATCGATGCCGAAATGCGCTCCTTGATACCCATCTTCGGGCAGGAGCCGCCTCAGGCGCGCGGACTATAGCCAAAACAGTCGTTAATGCGAGCGTATTCGGCTCGATCTTTCTTAAAGTTGTTTGTTATCAAGTATAAGGATAACCTCCAGATGTTTCTGCCGGTCGCCGCCCTTGCTCTCGCCATCTGGCTTTACTTGGCTCTGGCAAGGGGCGGCTACTGGCGTTTCGATCTTCCGGAACCGGTCCGGGTCTCGGGAGCGCTGCCGGCGGTCGTTGCCGTGGTGCCCGCCCGGAACGAGGCCGCCGTCGTCGGCAGGGCGGTGAAATCCCTGCTGGATCAGGACTATCCCGGACCGTTGCATGTCGTTCTGGTTGACGATCACAGCGAGGACGGGACGGCGGAGGAAGCACAGACCGCCGCCGCACGCTCGTTGCGGCCGGAGGGGCTGACCGTCCGCCGCTCTCCCGCCCTGCCGCCCGGCTGGGCCGGCAAGGTCTGGGCGATGCGGACGGGCGTGGAAGCGGCGCAGGAAGTCGCCCCCGATGCCGTCTATGTGCTGTTCACCGACGCCGATATCGACCATCCGCCGGGCGGCCTGCGGCAGTTGGCGGCGCGGTCGGAGGCGGAACAGCTGGATCTCAACTCCGCAATGGTCCGGCTGCACTGTGAAACCTTGGCCGAGCGGGCCACGATGCCGGCCTTCGTCTACTTCTTCCGCATGCTCTATCCGTTCCGCTGGGTCAACGATCCGGGAAGCGCGGTCGCGGCGGCGGCCGGCGGCGTCATGCTGGTGCGGCGCGACGCTTTGGACAGGATCGGAGGACTCGCCGCGATCCGGAACGAGCTGATCGACGACTGCGCGCTGGCCGCCGCGATCAAGGCCGGCGGCCAGCGCATCCGCCTGGAGCTGGCGGAGGAAGCGCGCTCCCTGCGCGGTTACGGGACCGCCGGCGGCGTCTGGCGGATGATCGCGCGAAGCGCCTACACCCAGCTCCGCTACTCGCCGCTGCTGCTGGTGGGCGTCGTCGCCGCCATGACCCTGGTGTTCCTCGTTCCGCCGGTCCTGACGATGGCGGCGGACGGTCCGGCGCGGTGGATCGCGGCGGGCGCTTGGGCGCTGATGGCGGCATCGTATCTGCCCGCCCTGAAATACCACGGCCGGTCGCCGCTCTGGGCTCCCGCCCTGCCGCTGGTAGCGGCGTTCTACCTGGGCGCCACGCTGGATTCCGCCTGTCGGCACTGGAAGGGCAGGAGCGGCGAGTGGAAGGGACGGGTTCGGACTGCGGAGGCGGACTCTTCCAGCCGGACCAAGGCTTCCTGAACTCTTATTTCACTTGGCGCGTTTACAGCTAAGCCCATTCTGATTTGCAAATTGCCTGCGACCTTGTCTTCGCACGTGCAAAATGGATCGTTAATCTTCGACTTTCCCACCAAAAGCAATAAAACGATATAGTTCAAGTTTTATTATTTCGCCACGCGGAGTTTTCCGTACATAAAATATTCCTGCCAAGCCATGACTAACCTTTCGTATGTTTGGCGAGAGTTGCCGCACGCAAACTCCAAACTGGCATCATAAGTGCAAGCGCACTTCATAGCGACGCTTTGTATTCGTCATCATCGGTCCTAAAGGATAATCGGAAGTTGCTCTGCTTTTTCGTCACAACTATGCCATCCTTTGCACAGTCGTGGTCATTGCTGCTAATTCGAATAACAAGAGCCAAACGGCATAGATACAGCAGCAAGTCATAGCATGAAAAGCTGAAGCATTATCGCGTTTCGTTATAGGAAATCCGAGCGCGCCATACAAAGTAGTTTAACTAATCTTTTCCAACATATCCCGTATTTTCGATCTACCGGAGAGTCCTGTGCGCAACAACGGCCCTGTAACCAATAAAGAGGTCGAACTTGATGACGATGAACTTTTGGTGTCGCGGACCGACGAGAAAGGTCGGATCACGTTCGTCAATCAAGCTTTCGTGGCGATCAGTGGGTTCACCGAACAGGAACTGATCGGTTCTCCCCATAATGTGGTACGGCATCCCGACATGCCGGCCGAGGCTTTTGCCGACCTCTGGACTACCATCAAGGCTGGCAGACCTTGGGAAGGGCTGGTCAAGAACCGGACGAAATCGGGCGAATATTACTGGGTTCGGGCCAATGTTACGCCGCTGCTCGAAGAAGGACGGATTTCGGGCTTCATTTCGATCCGTACGAAGCCGAACCGTGTACAGGTCGAGCAAGCGGAACGCGCCTATGCCAGCCTGAACGAAAAGTCGGATAAAGGGATCTTTATCCACGAGGGGGCCGTAATCCGGCGCGGCTGGCGCAGGCGTCTGGGTGGCGCCATGGCTAGTCTGAGTGGCCGTCTCGCCGCCTTGGTCGGCACGCTCATCCTCGCCATATTGGCGGTCGGCTGGATCGGCCTCGGCGGGATGCGGGACAGCAACGAGTCCCTGCGCACCGTCAATGACGATCGCGTCGTGCCTCAAGGTCAGCTTGCCGAAATCAGCGGACTCGTGTGGGCAAACCTGCACAATGTATCGATGATGGTTCTGGAATTGAAAAACAGGAACGCTTCGGACGTAGATTCTCTGACGTCCGAGGTCAATGCCAACCGGCAGCGGATTTCCGCTTTGTGGTCACAGTACATGGCCACATACCTCACTGAGGAAGAGAAAGCCCTCGCTCTTGAATTCCAGAACCGCCGCGCCGCTTTCCTGCGGGACGGCATCGAGCCGGCCCTTGCGCTCGCAGGCAAGGGAAACGCCGCTGCGTTGCAGGATCACTACACACAGAAGATGCTGCCGTTGTTCCATGCCGTTCAGCATAGCAACCGCGCATTGGTCGATCTTCAGATCCGTGTCGCGGCAGCCGAGTATGCGCAAGCGCAGGAATACCTGACTTCACGGCTCGTCCAGGCGTCCGCCATACTTGTATTCAGCATCCTGATGACGTTTGCTGCGGGCGGGCTACTGCTGCGGACCGTCCGCAGGCCGCTCCACCGCTTCGAGCAGCACTGCGACGCCATCGCTCAGGGAGGCAGCCGGCATGAGATCGAGGTTCCTGCGGCACCAGAGTTCAGACGCATGACAATGCAGTTGAGAGCACTTCAGGCGAAGCTGGTCTATAGCCTTCAGGAGCGGCGGGAAATCGAGGCGCGCGAGAAAGCCAGCACGCGGCAACTGCTGCTGCAAACCTGTCAGACCATCGAGGACGACCTGGAGGCAACCTGGTCCGAAGTCGAGGTCGGCAATGACGGTGTCGCCGCCGGCGTCGAACAGTTGCTTGGGGCAATAAATGTCGTGCGCGACAGTACGGGGATCGTCACGACGGCAGCCGAGCAGGCAAGCGCCAATGCCTCCAGCGTGGCGGCAGCCACGGAGCAACTCAGTGCGGCAGGAAACGAGATCGCGAACCAGGCGTCCCGTTCCAGTACCATCGTCCGCGACGCGGTTTTCAGCGCACGCGAGGCGGCGACCGCAATCGGCCGGATGGAGGAGGCTACTTCCGAAATCGGCACGGTCCTCGAACTGATCGCCACGATCGCCAGCCAGACCAACCTGCTGGCTCTCAATGCAACCATCGAGGCGGCGCGGGCAGGCGACGCCGGCAAGGGCTTTGCCGTCGTGGCCGCCGAGGTGAAAAGCCTGTCCAATCAGACCCAGGCGGCGACCGATCAGATTACGCGGCAGATCGCCGGTCTTCATGCGGCGGTAGACGGCAGCGTCGGCTCGATCCAGTCGGTTATCGAGATCATCGGCCAAATCGACGACGCGGCAGCTTCGACCGCCGCCGCGGTGGAGGAGCAGTCAGCCGCCAACGCCGAGATCGGCCGCAGCGCCGGGCAGTCGGCCGGCGGAGCAACGCAAGTCTCATCGAGCGTGCTGATGATCCGTCAGCAGTCGGACGGCATCAGCAGAACGGCCGCCGATGTCGGGAAACGGGTTTCGGTTACGCACAAAGCCGTTCAGGAGCTTAAAAGGCGCTTGGTCATCGCCTTGAGGCAGTCGGTTGCCGGCGACCGCCGCTCCTCTAGCCGCCTGCCCCGCGAAGTTCCGGTAACCATAGTCATCGCGGACCGCCAGTACCCATCCATGATGCTTGACCTGTCGCTGGAAGGTTTGCTGCTCTCCGGCAATGGAGTGCCGGCGCTGACGGCGGGTTCCGGAGTGATCGTGATGCTTCCCGGCGTCGGAGATCTGCGGTGTCAGATCGTCGGGATCAGCGCGCTGGGCCTGCATATCGCCTTCGAGTATCTCGGCAAAGCGCTTGCCGGCCGGCTGAGCGCATTCTACCAGAGTATGTTCGAGGAAGATGAGCGCTTCATCAGGCTGGCTCAGGGCACCGCTGGACAGATCGCATCAGCCTTCGGGGACTGCCTGAAACGCGGTGAGATCAGCGAGGAGGATTTTTTCAGCACCAGCCTGAGCGTCGTGCCTGAATCCGAACCGCAGCAGTTCATGGCGCCTTTCACGGCGTTGCTGGATCGCATCCTGCCTGCCTTCCAGGAACCGGTTCTAGCGATCGATCCCCGTATTCAATTCTGTGCCGCCGTCACTCTGGCAGGTTACCTGCCGACCCATAACCGGAAATATTCCGAGCCACAACGGCCTGGCGATATTGCCTGGAACACCGCGCACAGCCGCAATCGCCGGGTCTTCACCGACCGGGCAGGGCTGGCCGCCGCACGCAGCACGCGCGATTTTCTGCTTCAGTCCTACAGCCGTGACATGGGCAACGGCCAAATGATCCGCATGAAGGAAGCAGACGTGCCTATTCTGGTCAATGGACGTCACTGGGGCGCTTTAAGGCTCGCCTATAAGTGCTGATGGAACGTTCAGCGTCGGCAAACCGGCAACACGGGCGACCGCTTCCGTCCTCAGCCGATATGGAACATATCGGCCTTCAGCTCCCCCGTGCCGACACCAAGCAGCGTGATGGTCAGCCCTGTCCCGATATGCAGGACCGCGTCGCCTGAAGCGTCGGTGCCGGCGGAGCCGATGATCTGGGCGATCGAGCTTCCCAGACCGGCATCGATCTCGATCGTGTCGGCTCCGTGCTTGCGGAACTCCGAGATCGTGTCGCGGCCGCCGGCGTCGCCGCCGAAGACGAACCGGTCGCCGCCGCCGTTGCCCTTGAGGTAATCGTCGCCGGCGCCGCCGTTCAAGACATCGTTGCCGGCCCCGCCGTAGATGAAGTCATTGCCGGCACCGCCGATCAGGGTGTCGTCGCCGGTGTCGCCGAACAGGATGTCGATGCCGTTGGCCCCGCTGATCTGGTCGTCGCCGCCGGCGCCGTGCAGCAGTTCGTTGCCGTTGGTGCCGGACAGGTACTGGTCGTCGGCGCCGTGGGTGATGCGGACCTGATCGAGGTCGAGGGTGTCGCCGTCGGCCAGCCGGGGCGAGATGTTCCAGGTCGGGTCGGAATAGAAGCCCTGGGCGCCCTGCGCCTTGACCATCGCGTTGCTCAGGTAGCCGAAGGCTTCCATCGCGTCCGGCGAATGCGTCACCGTGAATATCTCGGCGACGGTCGCCCGCGCATTGGCGGCATAGGCGAAGGGTGAGCTTGGCCAGCCATCGATCCGTTCCGGCGGGTTGCCGGGACTGGTGCCGAAGCTGGCCTTGAACAGCTCCGCCCAGGTATCGAAGGCCGGGCCGAAGCCCTTGCCATGGACCTTCACCAGATAGGACGAGCCGAAGCGCGGGTCGAAGCCGTCATCGCCATGGATGAACCGGCCGGACGTGAAGTTGTCCATCCAATCGACCATCTGCACGGCCTGCGCGTTGCCGCGCTGGGCCATGGTGCCGAGCGCCAGCGTCACGAAATCCGACTGCCAGGGCATCGTATCGCCGTCCGCCCAAGTGCTGTGGCGCAGGAAGCCTTCGAATTCGCCGTATTTGTCGGCCTGTCCGTCGATGATGTAGCGTTTGACCATCGCGTCGAGGTTGTTGTCGAGCAGCTTTTCGAAATAGCCCTTCATCGCGTGGTCGTCGGGCGTGATATAGGCCGCGTCGCTCATGTCGCGCCACGTCCAGGCGCGGCTGCGGACCTGATCGAAATCGATGAATCCCTGGTCCTGGCCCCGGTAATGCGGCGCGAAGGACGCGACGCTGTAGCTCGTCTGGGCCATCAGTTCGTCCAGATAATACTGCGAGCCGGTGACCAGATAGGGCAGGTAGCTGAGCGCCGGCTGATGGGCCGTGTCGATCGCCCAGCCGGCCGGCTTGCCATCGGAGAAGCCGTTGGTCAGGCCGTCGGCGCCGAACTGCGGCCAGTTGGTCCGGCCATCCATCCACAGGTTGGGATGATCGTCGATCCGCAGATAGTCGCCGGTCGCCTCGTCGCGGTAGTGCCACGGGATGCTGCCGGCGGCGTCGGC
>Ga0190275_10004261_pt1 | contig 10292 bp, 10 predicted proteins | sample Popmic550T_FD_133745 | JGI IMG/M metagenome (GOLD analysis project Ga0190275, IMG submission 133745) | Populus adjacent soil microbial communities from riparian zone of Yellowstone River, Montana, USA - 550 T | ecosystem: Environmental > Terrestrial > Soil > Riparian zone > Trees stand | place...
CTCGCCGTTCGCCCCGTTGTGCTTGACGTTGTAGGTGACCACGTCGCGCAACGTGAACCCGTCGTGGGCGGTGACGAAGTTGACGCTGGCGGCTGCCCCGCGACCGTGGCGGTCGAAGATGTCGGGCGATCCGGTCAACCGCTGACCCATCTCGGCGACCCCGTGGCAGTTGCCTCGCCAGAAATCCCGGATGTAGTTGCGGAACCGGTCGTTCCACTCGCTCCAGTGGCGACCGAAGCTTCCGACCTGGTAGCCGTAGGGGCCGAGGTCCCATGGCTCGGCGATGATCTTGACCCGGCTCAGCACCGGATCGTTGCGGACCAGCTGGAGGAACGGGTGGTGCAGGTCGACCTGGTGCTGCTCGTCGCGGATCAGCGTCGTCACCAGGTCGAAGCGGAAGCCGTCCACGCCCATCTCGGTGACCCAGTAGCGCAGCGAGTCGGCCACCAGCTGCAGCACCCCCGGCTGGGAGGTGTCCACCGAGTTGCCGCAGCCTGTGACGTCGTAGTCGGTGCGCAGGTCGCCCGCCAACCGGTAGTAGCCGGAGTGGTCGATCCCCCGGAAGGAGAGCGTGGGCCCCTCGTGACCACCCTCGCCGGTGTGGTTGTAGACGACGTCCAGGATCACCTCGAGGCCGGCGGCGTGCAACGCCGAGACCATCTCCTTGAACTCCCCGACCTGCTGACCCAGGGTGCCGACCGACCCGTACGCGGAGTGCGGGGCGAAGAAGCCCAGGGTGTTGTAGCCCCAGTAGTTGGACAGCCCGCGCCGGATCAGGAACGGCTCGGAGACGAAGTGGTGTACCGGGAGCAGCTGGACCGACGTGACGCCGAGCTCCACCAGGTGCTCGAGCACTGCCGGGTAGGCCAGTCCCGCGTACGTGCCGCGCAGGTGCTCGGGGACGTCTGGATGCAGGCGGGTGAAGCCCTTGACGTGCAGCTCGTACAGGACCGTGTCGGTCATCGGGACGGGGGTGGCGAGCGGGGTCGGCGGCGGGCTGTCGGCGACGACGACGGCGAGCGGCACGGAGTGGAACGAGTCCCGGCTGTCCGGCTCGTAGTCCGACTCCTCCGTGTGGTCCAGGATGGGGCCGCGATAGTCGACTCCACCGGTGATCGCGCGGGCGTACGGGTCGAGCAGCAGCTTGGCCGGGTTGAACCGGGCGCCGGCGTGCGGCGCCCAGTCTCCGTGGACGCGGTAGCCGTACCGCTGGCCGGCCGTCACCCTGCTGACGACGAGCGACCACACACCATCGTGGCCCCGGTGCATCTCGAGATTGGTCTGGCGCTTGTCCTCCCCGATCAGGACCAGCTCGACCCGGGTGGCGCGCGGTGACCAGAGACCGAACCGCGCTCCGTCGCCGATCAGCCGGGCGCCCAGGCAGGACGAGTCCGCGGGTGGTGGCAGGATCGCCGGCGTGGGGCTCATATCGCTCTCGGGTCTAGGACTGTCGAACAGGACAGGTCGATCAGGTGGCGGCATCGGGCTCAACGGTGACCCGGGGGCCTACATTGTGCCCTGCACCACCCGGTCGCGTGGCTCTCGCGCAAGTTACTGACGAGTAATATGGGCTCGCCGACCTGATGGCTGAAGCGCCTGGATGACTGGACCGTACGGAGAAGAGGGTGAAGGTATGAAGATCCTGGTTCTGGTGAAGCACGTCCCCGATGCGACCGGGGACCGTGGCTTCTCCGCGGACCACACCGTCGATCGAGAGGCTTCCGACGGGCTGTTGTCGGAGCTGGACGAGTACGCGGTGGAGCAGGCCCTGCAGGTCGCCGAGAACGGCGACGACGTGGAGGTCGTCGTGCTCACCGTCGGTCCCGACGACGCCACCGACGCCATCAAGCGTGCGCTGCAGATGGGCGCGTCGGCCGGGATCCACGTGCTGGACGACGCGATCGCGGGCTCCGACGCTCTGGCCACCAGCGCGGTCATCGCTGCGGCCGTGCGCAAGGCGGAGCCGGATCTGGTGCTGTGCGGGATGGCCTCGACCGACGGCGCCATGGGTGTGGTGCCGGTGATGGTCGCCGAGCGACTGGGCTGGCCTGCCGCGACGCTCGGCGTGAGCGTCGAGGTGGGCGACGGGGTGGTCACCGTACGACGCGACGCCGACACCGCCAGCCTGACCGTCGAGGCCTCCCTGCCGGCGGTCGTCAGCGTCACGGACCAGTCGGGTGAGGCCCGCTACCCGTCGATGAAGGGCATCCTTGCCGCCAAGAAGAAGCCCGTGGACACATGGGAGCTGACCGACCTCGGCATCGAGTCTGCGGCTGTGGGCCTGGACGCGGCCTGGAGCAAGGTCGCCGACACCACGCCGAGGCCACCCAAGGAGTCCGGCAAGGTCGTTGCCGACGACAACGGGACGGGCTCGGCGGCGCTGGTCGAGTTCCTCGCCGCCGGCAAGTTCATCTGACCATCGCAGATCCGAAGGGAAGTCGTAGTCATGTCTGATGTCGTCGTCGTCGCCGAGGTGGTCGACGCCACTGTCGCCAAGCCCACGCTCGAGCTGCTGACCCTGGCCCGCCGGATCGGCTCGCCCGTCGCTGTCGTCTTCGGTGACGCTCAGGCTGTCGCCGGCATCCTCGGGGAGTACGGCGCGACTGCGGTGCTGTCGGTGACCGACCCGGCGGTCGAGCAGTACCTGGTGGCTCCGAAGGCCGAGGCGTTGGCCCAGATCGCCGGCGAGCGGTCCCCGGCCGCGGTGTTGATCACCTCCTCTGCGGAGGGCAAGGAGATCGCTGGTCGGCTCGCCGTCAAGCTCGACTCGGGTCTGATCACCGATGCCACGGACGTGGCTGCGGACGGCTCGACCACCCAGTCCGTGTTCGCCGGCAACTGGACGGTGCAGGCATCAGTGACCCACGGCATACCGGTGATCACCGTCAAGCCGAACGCCATCGCGCCGGAGGCGTCTCCGACCGAGGCGGCCGTCGTGGAGGTCGACGTCACGATCTCCGACGTCGCGAAGGGCGCCCGGATCGTGAAGTCCGAGCCGAAGGCGGCCAGCGGTCGACCCGAGCTCACCGAGGCCGCGATCGTGGTCTCGGGCGGTCGGGGCACCGGTGGCGACTTCGCGGCCGTGGAGGCGTTGGCCGACGCGTTGGGGGGTGCGGTCGGGGCGTCCCGGGCGGCCGTGGACTCCGGCTGGTACCCGCACGCGTACCAGGTCGGGCAGACCGGCAAGACGGTGTCGCCGCAGCTCTATCTGGCTGCCGGCATCTCCGGGGCCATCCAGCACCGGGCCGGCATGCAGACGTCCAAGGCCATCGTCGCCGTCAACAAGGATCCCGAGGCACCGATCTTCGCCCTCACCGACCTGGGCGTCGTGGGCGACCTGCAGGTCGTGCTGCCGGCGGTCACCGAGCGGGTCAAGGCGCGCAAGGGCTGACGACGCCCGTGACCGAATCTGACTGTCGCGCTCCGCGCTCCGCGGTCACGAGCTCCGCGAGATCTCGCTCGTTCGTCGCGATGGGAGACGACGCAGCATTGCCTGGACAGATTGGGCGTGTCGTCCCCCATCGCTCCTGCACTCCCGAGAGGCTCCGCCCGTGACCCGGAGCTATCTCGACCACGCGGCGACCACCCCGATGGTGGCCGCCGCGGTCGAGGCGATGGCCGCCCAGCTCGGCATCGTCGGAAACCCGTCCTCGTTGCACGCGTCCGGCCGTGCCGCTCGGCGGGTGGTCGAGGAGTCCCGCGAGGAGATCGCCTCACTGCTCGGGGCGCAGCCCGCCGAGGTGATCTTCACCTCCGGTGGCACCGAGGCGGACAACCTGGCGATCAAGGGCGCGTACGGTGCCCGGGCTCGGGCCGAGGGGCGCCGACGACTGGTGGTCAGTGCGATCGAGCACCATGCCGTCCTCGATCCGGCGCGCTGGCTGGCCACGGCGGCGGGCGCGGACCTGGTCGAGGTCGCCGTCGACGACCGCGGGCTGATCGCCCCGGATGCGCTGGACGAGGCAGTCACGGAGGAGACCGCCTTGGTCTCGATCATGTGGGCCAACAACGAGATCGGCACCCTCCAGCCGGTTCCCGCAGTAGTCGAACGGGCGCACAGGATGGGGGCCTGGGCGCACAGCGACGCCGTCCAGGCGGTGGGCCAGGTCCCGGTCGACTTCGAGGCCAGCGGTCTGGATCTGATGACGGTCACCGCCCACAAGCTCGGCGGTCCGGTCGGCGTAGGAGCCCTGGTCGCCCGCCGCAGGATCGAGCTCGAACCGGTACAACACGGCGGCGGCCAGGAGCGGGAAGTCCGCTCGGGCACCCTGGATGTCGCCGCTATCGCGGGCTTCGCGACTGCCTTGGAGGTGGCCATCGCACGCCGGTCCGCCGAGACAGCTCGTCTCGAGACGCTACGCGCCGGCCTGGTGGCCGCGGTGCTGGCGGCGGCACCGGACGCCGTCGTGCACGGGCCTGCGGCCGACGCCGACCGGCTTCCCGGGGTGCTGAACGTCGAGTTGCCGGGCTGCTCGTCCGATGCGTTGCTGCTGCTGCTCGACGCCGCCGGCATCGACTGCTCCACCGGCTCCGCGTGCACCGCCGGCGTCGCCGAGCCCTCGCACGTGCTGCTGGCCCTCGGCCGGACCGAGTCACAGGCCCGCTCCGCTCTCCGCTTCTCCCTGGGTCACACCTCGTCGTCGGCCGACGTCGATGCCCTGTCCCGCGCCCTGCCGGAGGTTCTGACCCGGGCGCGGGCCGCAGGCGGCTGAGCGGGTCAGGGCCACAGGGTGGAGACGGCGGCCGCTAGGACCGCTTCGGCAGCTGCTGCAGGGTGAACTGGTTTCCGTCGGGGTCGTGGAAGCTCACGAACCGACCCCAGGCGAGCTCCTGGACCCCCTCTGCTCGCACACCGCGCTCGGTCAGCAGTGCGAGGGCCTCGTCGGCGTCGTCGATGACGAGCTGGACGGCGTCGAGGCTTCCCGGCGTCATGGTGCTGACGCCCTTGCCGAAGGCGATCGAGCAGGCCGAGCCCGGTGGAGTGATCTGGACGAACCGGACCTCGTCACTCACCGTCGTGTCGTGGTCCACGTGCCAGCCGATGCTCGTCCAGAAGTCCCGGGTGCGGTCGACGTCGGTGACGGGGACCAGGATGAGCTCGATCTTCATCTCCATGACGATTCTCCTACCTGTCGAACGGACAGCTCGACGCTAGCTGTCGGATCTGACAATCCCGCCGGTCGTGGGGAGATCGGGCGGGGTCAGCCCGATGACGCCCGCCTCAGCGCGCTGACGTGGAAGACTGGGCGGCCGACGCGAACGGAGGTTCGCGTCCGGGAGGAGAGGGCGACGCATGCGGGTGCTGGCGGCCATGTCCGGCGGAGTCGACTCCGCCGTGGCGGCGGCGCGGGCGGTCGACGCCGGCCACGAGGTGACCGGGGTGCACCTGGCGCTGAGCAAGAACCCCCAGTCGTACCGGTCCGGAGCCCGTGGCTGCTGCTCCAAGGAGGATGCCCACGACGCCCGCCGAGCGGCTGATGTGCTCGGCATCCCGTTCTACGTCTGGGATCTCAGCGACGAGTTCGCCGCCGACGTGGTCGACGACTTCGTCGCCGAGTACGAGGCCGGCCGCACCCCGAATCCCTGTCTGCGCTGCAACGAGAAGATCAAGTTCGCGGCGGTCCTGCAGCGTGGCGTGGCGCTGGGTTTCGACGCCGTCTGCACCGGTCACTACGCCCGTCTGGTCGACGGACGGGACGGGACCGAGATGCACCGCGCCGTCGACGGCGACAAGGACCAGTCGTACGTGCTGGGCGTGCTGACCCAGGACCAGCTCCGGCACTCGATGTTCCCGTTGGGCGACTCGCGCAAGAGCGACGTCCGGGCCGAAGCCGACCAGCGGGGCCTCGCGGTCGCGGACAAGCCGGACAGTCACGACATCTGCTTCATCGCCGACGGTGACACCGCGGGGTTCCTCGACCGACACCTCGGTTCGCGTCCGGGCGCCATCGCCGATGAGAGCGGCGCGACCATCGGCAGCCATGACGGTACGCACCACTTCACCATCGGTCAGCGCAAGGGCCTCAAGATCGGTACGCCGGCGGCGGACGGCAAGCCGCGTTACGTGCTCGACATCTCCCCGGCGACCAACACGGTCACGGTCGGACCGCGGGAGTCCCTGCTGGTGAAGGAGATCGCCGGGACTCGACCGACCTGGACCGACCGACCGACGACGAAGCCGTGGCGTGGCCGGGTGCAGGTGCGCGCCCACGGCCAGTCCGTGCCCGCCACGATCAGCTACGGCGACGACGAGATCATCGCTCGTCTGGACGAGCCCATCGCCGGTGTCGCGCCCGGCCAGGCGCTGGTCAGCTATCGCGGCTCCCAGGTCGTCGGCAGCGCGACGATCACCCGGACCGGCTCATGATCACGGTCGACGGCGTGGTCTCGACCGGCGTCGGCTCCTGGCCCGGCGACGACATGGCCGACGCCCTCAAGATCGCGTTCGCCGAGTGCCCGGATCTGCCCTACCTGCCAGAGCTTCCGGCGCGCGGCCCGCACGCCGGACTGATCGGTCGTGGTGCGGCGTTGCTCACCGGCATCGGCGTGGACCTCACCTCCGTGGGCTGGCGACTCGCCGACACCTCGTCCCGTGATCATCGCCGGGCGATCGCGACCCTTCGCTCGGACCTGGACGATCTCGAGGAGATCGCCCAGGGCTTCCAGGGGCCGGTCAAGATTTCCATCGCGGGCCCCTGGACGTTGATCGCCGGCCTCGAGCACCCGCGCGGTGACAAGGTGCTGCCCGACGCCGGCGCCCGGCGGGACGTCGCTCAGTCACTGACCCAGGGGATCGTCGACCTGCGCGACGAGCTGGCCCGGCGGCTGCCGGAGCTGACCATCATCATCCAGCTCGACGAGCCGTCCTTGCCTGCCGTGCTGGCCGGGGGGATCACGACCGCCAGCGGGCTCGGTAGGCACCGACCGATCGACATCCCCGAGGTCAGCACGGCCTACAGCGGCATCGTCGAGCACCTCGGCGATGCCCCGGTGATCGTGCACGCGTGCGCACCCGGCGTACCGATCGCCCTGCTGGCCGAGGCCGGCATCCGGGCGGTCGCGCTCGACCTGAGCCTGGTCCGCAGCGCGGACTGGGACGCACTCGGCACGGCGCTGGAGAACGGCTTCTGGTTGCTGGCCGGAGCCCTGCCGACCGCCGACCCTTCAGTCGGTCTGCCCGATCCGGATCGGGTTGCTGCCGAGGTGCTCGGTCCTCTCCGCCGACTCGGGCTGCCACCGGAAGGATCCACCCACACGGTGATCACACCCGCCTGCGGTCTCGCCGGCTTCAGCCGCACTGACGCCATCGCCGCCCTGCGGACGGTGCGTACGGCGGCCGGGATCGTCGGCGAGGGTCTCTTCGACTGACGAGCATCATGATGCTTTATTGCTAGCATCATGATGCCATCATGGTGAGCATGAGGACGACGGTCACAATCGCCGACGACGTGGCGGCCGAGCTGGAGTGATTGCGGCGGGACGAGGGCCTCGGGCCCAGCGAAGCGCTCAACACGCTGGCACGACGCGGGATGGCCCGTCGGTCGTCGACCGACATCAGCTACCACCATCGCGCCGCACCGTTGGGACTGACCGTGGACGTCAGCAACATCGGCGAGGTTCTCGATCTCCTCGACGGGGACGAGTCCGGCCAGGACCGGCGTTGATCCTGGACGCGAACGTGCTGCTCTACGCGGTCGACTCCGAGTCCGCACATCATGATCGAGCGGCAGAGTGGCTGACTGACGCTCTCAACGGGGATCAACGGATCGGCTTTCCTTGGCAGACGATCGGGGCTTTTCTCCGGATCGCCACGCATCCGCGGATCGCCGGCCGGCCCCTCACCATCGATTCCGCCCAGGACTACGTCGACGCCTGGCTGGCCGTCTCGGTCGCGTGGGTCCCGCCGGCCGGTGAACGCACGGCTCAGGTGTACGGCAAACTGGCGCGCCGGCACCACGTCACCGGCAACCTGGTGCCCGATGCCCAGCTCGCGGCGATGGCCCTGGAGCAGGGCGTCGCGGTGGTGTCCGCCGACTCCGACTTCGCCCGCTTTCCCGAGGTCACCTGGGTCAACCCCCTGGCGGTGTAGCCGTTTGGTTTTCTCGGTTGCTGATCTTGGCGGCGATGTCGTCGGCGAACTCGATCTCGGAGTCGTCCTGCGGCTGGTAGCCGATGACCTTCCGAGCGTTCGTGATCGACCAGAACGTACGGGCGTTGTCGCTGACGCCGTAGAAGATCTGGAAGGGCACGCCGTCGTCGTCGGCGATCGAGTCGGCCTCGATGGCGCGGAGGTAGAGCTTCTGCAGGTCGCGTTCGCTGATCCAGCCGGTGATGTCGCGCAGGTAGTCGGCCAGCGGTCGGTCGGTGAACGCCTCCGCCCGGATCGGCCGCGGCGCGACGATCCGGATCTGCGCCACCTCGATCGGACGACCGATCTCGCCGGTCGCGTAGAGGAAGCCGAGGGTCTCGTAGGCGGTCTTGGCCCAGCCGTAGAAGCTGTCCGGACGCGGATAGTCCTCCGGTCCGACCCGGTCGCGCCGACCCGCGCGCCAGGATCGCTCGTACCACTTGGCGGCCTGGTTGGAGCTGGTGCACACCACCCGGCGGACGCTGCCGGCCGAGGCCGCCTCGTAGATCCGCGCCGTCATGTCGAGATTGATCCGCTCGGCGGCATAGCTCGGCTTCCCGGCAGGCGGCCGCATGCCGCAGTGCACGATCGTGTCGACCTCGCCGCACAGCTCCTGCAGCCGGTCCGCGGGGTCGTCGAGGATGTCCAGCAGCTCGACCCCTTCCACCTCGTGACCGTCGCGATGTGTGCGGGTGACGTCGACCAAACTGAGATCGAAGCGTTCCCGGAATGCGGGCAGCAGCTGCCCGGCGATATAGCCCGCCGCCCCAGTGACCAGAACTCGTCGTCGTTGGTTGCTCACCGGCCCCAGTCTGCCGATCTGTCTGAGTGACCGGCGTCGGGGTATGGATCGTCCTGATGAGTGCACAGCAGTGGGTACCCGAGGACGCCGACGTCGAGGCTCTGCGACAGGCGGCGATGGACTGCGAGGGCTGCGAGCTGTACGGCCCGGCAACCCAGACTGTCTTCTCCGGCGGCAGCCCACAGGCACGGATGATGCTGGTGGGAGAGCAACCCGGCGACGTCGAGGACCGCGAGGGCGTCCCGTTCGTCGGTCCGGCCGGCCGACTGCTGCAGAAGGCGGTGGACGAGGCCGGCATCGACCGGTCGACGGTGTACGTGACGAACGCCGTCAAGCACTTCAGGTTCGAGCAACGCGGTAAGCGCCGGATCCACCAGACGCCCCAGGTGCGCCACATCAAGGCGTGCCGGCCCTGGCTCAGCGCAGAGATCGTCGCCGTACGCCCGCAGCTGATCGTGTGCCTCGGCGCGGTGGCCGCGAAGTCCCTGCTGGGCAACGACTTCCGCCTCACCAAGGACCGCGGCCGGCTGATCGACGCCGAGATCGACGATCGACCGCAGCGGGTGATCGCGACCGCGCATCCGTCGGCGGTGCTGCGTACCACGGACGGTCCCGAGCGCGACCAGGCGTACGCGGCCCTGGTGGCCGATCTGCGGACCGCTGCCGACGGGCTCTGACACGGTCTCGATAGGTTGGCACGCATGTTGGTTGCCTTCTCTGTCGCCCCCTCGGGGGGCGACCCGTCGGTCGGCGATGCCGTTGCCGAAGCTGTCCGGATCGTCCGCGAGTCCGGTCTGCCCAACGAGACGACGTCGATGTTCACCACCATCGAAGGCGAGTGGGACGAGGTGATGGAGGTCGTCAAGCGGGCCACCGAGGCTGTTGCCGCCCACGCCCCACGTACGTCGCTGGTGCTCAAGGCGGACATCCGACCGGGCTACACCGACATGCTGCACGCGAAGGTGCGGCGGGTCGAGGACGCTCTGGCGGCCGGCGGCTCGGCGTGAGCGACCACCCCCGACTCGATCTGGCCATCGACCAGGCCAGGCTGGCCCGCGCGGCGGGGAACCACCCCTTCGGGGCGGTCCTCGCCGACGCCGACGGTACGGTCGTGCTCAGCGCCCAGAACACCGTCGTCACCGACTCCGACGTCACCGGCCACGCCGAGTCGAACCTGGTGCGGCTGGCCAGCACGACGCTCGGTCGAGATCTGCGCGGCTACGCCCTCTACACCAGCACCGAGCCGTGCGCGATGTGCGCCGGGGCGATCTACTGGGCCGGCATCTCGAAGGTCGTGTTCGCTCTCGCGGAGGACGAGCTGCGCGCCATGACCGGCGACGATCCGGAGAACCCGACCCTGGC
>Ga0190275_10004262_pt1 | contig 10292 bp, 12 predicted proteins | sample Popmic550T_FD_133745 | JGI IMG/M metagenome (GOLD analysis project Ga0190275, IMG submission 133745) | Populus adjacent soil microbial communities from riparian zone of Yellowstone River, Montana, USA - 550 T | ecosystem: Environmental > Terrestrial > Soil > Riparian zone > Trees stand | place...
CAATCTGATGGTCAACAACGCGAAGGTCATCTGTGGTGGGGTGAAGACCGCCAACGCGACGGTCTACCTGATCGACACTGTGCTGATGCCCCCGGCCGCCTGATCTACCCCGCAAGCTGTTGCTCTTAACAACTAACCGCTTCACCGTACTTTCCCATCCACCGGGCGACGCCTCCACCACTGAGGCGCCGCCCGGCGGCGCGTCCCGGGCGAAGCGGACGGGGTGAGTGGGCAGAGGTGATGCGGGGCAGGGTGAGGCGGGTGGGACTGTGGTGCGGGAGGGGCTTGGGTGGGGGTGGGGGAGGGTGGTTAGGGGGTGATGGACTGGATGGCTTGGAGGGTTTGGGTTAGGTGTTGGGGGGTGGTTTGGTGGTTGGAGATGGAGATTCTCAGGTAGCGCTTGGAGTGGTAGGTGGTGGGGCCCATCCAGCAGGTGCCGGTGGATTGCAGGGCGGTGGCTACTCGGTTGGTTTCGGCGTCGTTGCCGAAGGAGACGAGGATTTGGTTGAGGACTACCTCGTTGCCGACCTCGTAGCCCGCTGCGGTCAGTTGGCCGGCGAGGGATCTGGCTAGCGCGCAGCAGGTGTCGACTAGGTGGGTGACGCCGTCGCGCCCCAGTTCTTGGAGGCCGGCCCAGACTGCTAAGCCTCGGGCTCGGCGGGAGGACTCCAGCACGTAGTCGCCTGGCTCTGGATCTTCGGATCTGATCAGGTACGAGGCGCTGTAGCCGAGGGCAGCCGCGTGGGAGTCGGGGTGGGCGCAGAAGACAAAGCCGCTGTCGTAAGGCAGATTGAGCCACTTGTGGCCGTCGCAGCCCCAGGAGTCGGCGAGCTCCAGGCCCGCCACCTGGTGCCTGTGGGTCGGACTAGCTGCCGCCCAGAGGCCGAACGCGCCATCCACGTGTGCCCAGCCGCCATACTCATGAATCAGCTCACAGGCATCGCCGAGGGAATCCGAAGCGCCGGTGTTCACGTTGCCCGCTTGAAGGCAAACGATCAGCGGGCCCTCGTGGCCGGCTAGCCGGGTCCGCAGTTCGTCGAGGTCGATCACTCCGTTGTCCTTGCAGGGAACAGGCTCCAGTGATCCTGAGCCAAAGCCGAGCAGCCGCAACGAGCGGTCGATGGTGGCGTGCCGCTCCTCGCCGGCCAGGATCCGGATGCGGGGAGCTCCGGCCAGGCCGTCTTTCTCCACATCCCAGCCAACGTTCTTCAGCACGTGATGCCGAGCCGCGGCCAGCCCGACGGTGTTGGCTGCCTGAGCTCCGGTGACGAACCCCACCGAGGCAGCCGGAGGCAGACCGAGGAGGTCCTTGAGCCACTCGCCGGCCGCTGCCTCAGCAGCCGCTGCGGTTGGGGAGAGCACACTGTTCCACGCGTTCTGGTCCCAGCCGATCGCCAGGATGTCGGCCGCGCTGGCCGCCGGCAGTGCACCGCCCACCACGAACCCGAAGTACCGCGGACCGGCACTGGCGACGAGTCCGCCGTCGGCCAGTGTGATGAGCTCCTCGATCACCTCCGCCGGCGGCCGGCCTTGCTGCCCGAGTGGTCGCCGGAATCCAGCCCGCACCTCGGCGAAGCTCATGGCCGCGCCCACCGGCCGCTCACCCAACGACTCCCGGTATGCCGCTGCCTCGGCAGCGGCTCTTCCGAACAGCTCCCGCAGGCCTGACCCTGACATGTCTGACACCGATTCACCCATGGTTCCGACTGTGCCACCTACTGCCATGACGAGTCTCGGTCTAGTTCGTGGAGGAGGGTTATGAAGTGGGAGGAGAGCCCAGGGTTGGGGGCGTTGGAGGGGCGGGTTGCTAGGTGCCAGCCGTCTGGGGTGACCAGGTAGATCCACGGGCTCAGGGGGCCCGGTTCGTTGGCGTGGGAGCGGCCGGCCAGGTTGAGCATCATGCCGAGGGCTGGGATCACGGAGAGGTCGGTGATGACGTGGACGAGCAGCAGGTCGCGGACCGGCATTGCCGCCAGTACTCCGTAGCGCGGGTTCTCGACGTGGAGGGACTCGCGCAGGACTGTGTCGAGCACGAGCGCTCGTGAGGCGGCGAAGTCGCTGCCGCTGATCATCGCGACGAGGGTGCCTTCGTACTCCGCGAAGGTGACTGTGTCCGTCAGCGAACGCAGGTTGCGCCGCCCGCACGACTCGGCCTCCGCCCACGTCAGGCCGAGATCCGTCACCGGATCGAAGTACATCGTGATCGTGCCGTCGGTGGTCGTGGCCGGCACCGACAGCAGACCTGGCACGAACTCCGGTGCCGACCCGAGCAACCGTGGCTCGAGTGACTCCTTCGGGACGAGGCGTTGCAGGAGCTCGTGCTGCGGATCCGCCGGTAGCGGTGGGGGTCCGTGGCGCATGGTGTGCGCCAGCCGGTCGAAGTGCTCGCCGACCACCCGGGGCCAGTGGTCCGGTCGGAGGCCGGCCACGAACCTCGCCAGATTCGTCAGACCGGCCTCGAATCGCCCATCCGAGCCGGCAGTGAATCCCGGACCGGCCTGCAGGACAAGCGCCCCAGCCCCGTCGTACCAGCCTTGTAACGAGCGTGCGGCGGCCGCCTCGAGACTCAGTCGCACCAGGTGTGCGGCCTCCGCTCGGGACAACGGCGCCAGTGCGGCGGATTGGTTGCCCAGGGCCCATTCGGTGGAGTCTTCGTCGATGATCATGCTGTCCACCTCCTTCGACAGAGAAAGTACGAGCGTCGGCGCCGAAATCGATCGGCACTTTGCCACCTGTGGACAACCGGCCGGTTATTCTGCGTCAGCCGTCGGAAGATCACCGCCGGCCGACCGATCACCACCCGAGGAGCGACCCGATGCCCGCCACCCCCAGCGCAGACGACACCCGGACCACCGGCGTCGCGCACGATGAGGTGACGAGCCGGTCCGCTTCGGCCACCCGGCTCTCGCTGTCGCACATCACCGCCCAGAACGAGACCAACCTGCTCGGTACCGTCCACGGCGGCGTGGTGATGACGCTGGTCGACTCGGTCGCCGGTGTTGTCGCGGCCCGGCACTCGGGCGGTGCCGCGGTGACCGCGTCCATGGACGAGATGGTTTTCCTGGTCCCGGTCCGAGTCGGCGACGTGGTGCATTTCACCGCTCAGGTGAACTGGACCGGTCGCAGCTCGATGGAGGTCGGCGTGCGGATCACCGCCGACCGCTGGGACTCGGTCGGGCCGCAGGTACACGTCGCAACGGCGTACCTGGTGTTCGTGGCAGTCGACGAGAAGGGCAAACCGCGCGCGGTACCGCAGGTGGTGCCGGAGACGGACGAGGATCACCGGCGGATGCGCGAAGCCGAGATCCGCCGCAGCCACCGGCTGGCCCGTCGCCAAGCGATCATCGCCTCCCGCGAGGTGACCGAATGAACCTGATACGCAATGCCCGGCGGCATCCCTCCGCCATCCTGCTGGTCGTCCAGCTGCTCGGCGTGCTGGCTTACCCAGCGATGGAAGGAGCCCGCGGCGGCCGGGTCGCCTTCGAGATCCTCGGCATCTGCGTGCTGGTCCTCGCCGTGTTCTCGGTGCGGTCGACCCCCGGCCTCACCTGGGTCAGTGTCTGCTTGGGTATCCCCGCGGTCGTGCTGTCTCTCGTGGACGCCTTCCGGCCGACCGAAGTGACCGTGCCGATCTCTGGTGCGCTGCACGCGGCTTTCTACTTCTATGCCGCCTACAGCCTGCTGCGGTACATGCTGTCCGACCACGACGTGAGCACTGACGAGCTCTACGCGACCGGTGCCACTTTCACCTTGGTGGCTTGGGGTTTCGCCTACCTGTTCGTCTTCGTCCAGGCGCTGGTACCGGGCAGCTTCACCGCGGCGGTCAATCCGACTCACGACCGGAACTGGATGGAGCTGTTGTTCCTCAGCTTCACCACGTTGTCCAGTACCGGCCTCAGCGACATCGTGCCGATCACGTCCTGGGGACGCTCGGTGGTGATGATCGAGCAGCTGGCCGGTCTCGGCTATGTCGCCATGGTGGTGTCCCGCCTGGTCGGCCTGACGGTCGCCAAGCGCACCTAGTCACGAGGCCGCAGTTCGGCCGGCTGGCCGTGCTGCTGATCACGGCTCGCCGGGGCGGCACGAAAGCCAGGATCTCGTTACGCTGCGACAATGGCGGAACCACGGTGGCTGGATGACCAAGAGCAGCGGGCCTGGCGAGCGTTCATCGCGGCCCAGCGGGTGGTGAACAGCCGGATCGAGCAGCAGTTGCAGCGCGACGCGGGAATGCCGCACACGTACTTCGAGATCCTGGTCCGGCTGTCCGAATCGCCGGACGGCCGGCTGCGGATGAGCGAGCTCGCCGTGGCCACCCTCGGCTCGCGGAGCCGGCTGTCGCATGCGGTGAACCGGCTGGAAAGTGTCGGCTGGGTTCGGCGCGAAGGTGTCGAGTCGGATCGCCGCGGTCAGGTCGCGATCATCACCGAGGAGGGTCGCGAGAAGCTCAAAGAGACCGCACCCGGCCATGTCGAGACTGTTCGGCAGGCAGTCTTCGACGCGCTCACCAGCGAGCAGGTCGACCAGCTGCTGGGCATCTGCGCCAGCCTGGCGAGGCACTCCGGTGGTACCTACGACAGCGCCATCTGGGAAGGAAAGCCCTCCGGTACCTCGGCCTAGTCGGCCCGTCGGCAAGAATGGCCGAGATGAAGACGATCGGAAGCCGGGTACTGGCAGTAGCAGTCGCAGCGCTCCTCCTGGCGGCATGCAGCGATTCCGGCACGCCTACCGCGGGTCCGAGCACCGTCCCCTCCTCGTCGATCCCCGTCACCACCCCGAAGCCGCCGACCACAACGCAGCCACCCCAAACGCCCGGCCAGACACCGAGCCAAACGCCGGGTCAGACACCAGGTCAGACGCCGGGCGCCAGCTGCGTGGATCAGAAGCTGCAGCAGTTGACCCCGCGGGAGCGGGCAGCGCAGCTGATCATGACCGGCATCAGCACCAACGGCATGACCGGCGCAGAGCGCTCCATCGTCCGCGCCCAGAAGCCAGGCGGCCTCCTGCTGATGGGTGACGGTGGCAGCGCCTCCCACACCCGTACTGCGATGGCCGCGGCAACCACGGCCGCCATGCTGAAGGGCATCGGCCCGTTCATCGCCGCAGACCAGGAAGGCGGCAAGATCCAGCGCCTCAAGGGCTCTGGCTTCGACCGCATCCCGGCAGCGACCGTCCAGGCCACCTGGTCCGACGACAAGCTCACCGCTCGCGCCAAGACCTGGGGAAGCCAGCTCAAGCAGGCCGGTGTGAACATGGACCTCGCGCCGGTTGCGGACGTAGTACCGGCATCTCTTGGCGACGACAACGCTCCGATCGGGGCGCTGGACCGTGGCTACGGCAATACGCCCGGCGAGGTCGGGCCGCACGTCGTGGCGTTCATCAAGGGGATGCAGGCGGCCGGGGTGATGACCTCGGTCAAGCACTTCCCGGGACTCGGCCGGGTCAAGGGCAACACGGACTTCTCCTCCGGCGTGGTCGACACGGTCACCACTCGCGATGACGATGACCTCAAGCCGTTCGCTGCCGGCATCCAGGCCGGCTCGGACCTGGTGATGATCTCCACGGCCACCTACACCAAGCTGGACCCCAAGAACCGGGCAGTGTTCTCGTCCACCATCATCGGCGGCATCCTGCGCGGCGACCTCGGGTTCGGCGGCGTGGTGATCACCGACGACGTCGGTGCGGCGGCAGAGGTCGCGGCAGTACCGGCCGGGCAGCGGGCGACCCGGTTCGTCGCAGCAGGCGGTGACATCGTGATTACCGCCAAAGCTTCGCTCACCTCCACGATGGTCAACGCCCTGGTCGCCAAAGCCCAGCAGGACAAGCCTTTCGCGACCCAGCTCCAGAGCAGCGTCCGCCGGGTGCTCACCCTCAAGCAGAACCGCGGCTTGCTGAGCTGCGGATGAGCACACCCGAGCAGGAGCCCGACTACCGGTTCACTCTCGCCAACGAGCGGACCTATCTGGCCTACTTGCGGACCTCGCTGGCCTGCTATGCGGGCGGCCTGTCAGCAGTACAGTTCCTGGACCTCGGCCCCGATCGCTGGCCCGCACGGATCATCGGCATCGTCTTGGTGAGTATGGGAATTGTCACCACCGCCGGTGCCTTCCGCCGCTGGCAGGCGAACCAGACCGCGATGCGGACCGGCGGATCACTCCCGGTGACCAGGATCCCCTTGATGCTGGCGGCAACCATCGGCGTCGTCGGCCTGATCGGCCTGCTCTTCAGTCTGTGGCGCTGAGACCCGTCGCGATGAGCCCGGACCCAGCCCGAGACCCGGGCCTCCAGCCCGAGCGCACCCTGCTCGCCTGGCGCCGGACCTCGCTCGGCCTGATCGTCAACGGCATCCTGCTGCTCGCGTCCGGCCACGGTACTTCGAACGTCCGGCTGGGCCTCGGCATCGTCGTCACCGTGCTCGCCCTGTCCTGCTGGGCTGCCGTCAGCGCTGTCTACCGCCGGGGCATCGAACCCACCGCCCTGGGATCGCAGCGAGTCCTGCGCCTGGCAGCCGGTCTAGTCCTCGTTGTGGGGGCCTTCGACCTCTATGCCGTGGTGACACGCTGAAGTTTTCTGATCACTTTCCGGCTGCGCTGAGTCAACGTGTTCATCATCTCGCGGTACCTTGAGCAGGCGGATGCTCCGTCAGCGGTCCGTTGCCCCTAGCATGTTCACGGTTTGTCCCTCGTTCATCCGGAGCTTGAAGTGCCGTTACGTCTGCGTCCGAACGACCCGACGTTCTACGACCTTTTCACCGAGTCAGCCAACCACCTGGTCGACGGAGCCAGAATCCTCGCCGAACTGCTGGGCAGTACGGCGGGTACAGGACTGTCCGCGAGTCATCAGATCGCCGTGCAGATGAAAGACGCCGAGCACGCAGCGGACGAGACCACCCACTCGATCATCCGGCGGGTGAACTCGACCTTCGTGACGCCGTTCGACCGCGAGGACATCTACCGGCTGGCCTCGGACCTCGACGACGTCATGGACTACATGGAAGAGGCGGTCGACAACGTCCACCTCTTCGGCCTCACCAGTCTGCCGGCCGAGGTGGCCGAGCAGATCGAGGTCCTGCAGCGGATGGCGACACTGACCGCCGAAGCGATGCCGCGGCTGCGCACGATGAAGGACCTGGCGGAGTACTGGATCGAGATCAACCGGCTGGAGAACACCGGTGACGCGGTCCACCGCCGGATCATCGCGAAGCTGTTCAGCGGCGAGTTCGACGCGCTGACGGTGATGAAGGTGAAGACCGTGGTCGACCTGCTGGAGGCCGCCATCGACGCCTTCGAGCACGTCGCGAACTCGGTCGAACAGATCGCCGTCAAGGAGAGCTGAGCGTGGAGCTCGCGCTCGTCATCGCGGTCATCGTCATCGCGCTCGCCTTCGACTACACCAACGGTTTTCACGACGCCGCGAACGCGATCGCGACGTCGGTCTCGACCCGGGCGCTGACGCCCCGGGTGGCCCTGGTGATGGCGGCGGTGATGAACTTCGTCGGCGCCTTCCTGGGCACCGAGGTGGCCGACACCGTCGGCAAGGGCATCATCAACGTCCCCAGTGGCCAGCACGGCCTGGTGATCGTGATCGCCGCCCTGATCGGTGCCATCACCTGGAACCTGATCACCTGGTACTTCGGACTGCCGTCCTCGTCCTCGCACGCCCTGATCGGCGGCCTGGTCGGCGCCGGGCTGGCCTCCACCAGCGTGGTGCTGTGGGACGGCATCCTCGACAAGGTCGTCATCCCGATGATGCTGTCGCCTGCCATCGGCTTCCTCGGCGCGTTCCTGGTGATGACCGCGATCCTGTGGATCTTCCGCCGCAGCAACCCCGGCAAGACCACCCGCGGCTTCCGGCTGGCGCAGTCGCTGTCGGCGGCCGCGATGGCGCTCGGCCACGGTCTGCAGGACGCCCAGAAGACGATGGGCGTGATCTTCCTGGCACTGCTCACCACCGGGCATGTCGACAAGGGCGACGGCATCCCGATCTGGGTGAAGATCGCGGCCGCGACCGCGATCTCGGCGGGCACGTACGCCGGTGGCTGGCGGATCATGCGCACCCTGGGCCGCCGGATCATCCACCTCGACCCGGCGCGCGGCTTCGCCTCCGAGGCGGTCGCGGCGACTGTGCTCTACGTGATGGCGATCGGCCTGCACGCGCCGGTCTCGACCACCCACACGATCACCTCCGCGGTGATGGGTGCCGGCGCCACCAAGCGGCTCTCAGCGGTCCGCTGGGGCGTCGCGAAGGGCATCGTGACGGCCTGGGTGCTGACCATCCCGGCAGCCGGCCTGGTCGCCGCGGGCGTCTACGCCGTCGCCCATCTGGTCCTCGAGTAGCCAGCCGCCGGTACTGCTGACGCCCGAGGAGTGAGGGGGCGTCAGCGGTTCCAGCGGCGTACCGACCGGGCGACGTCCTTCGGGCGGAGTGAAGCGACCGAGCTCTCCCAGTTGTTGTAGAGGGAGTCGCCGAGCAGGTTGAGACTCAGGAACGCCTGCGGGCGGACCGCCATCACCCAGGTCGCGGCGGCAGCGTGTCCTTGCTGGTAGAGCAGTCGGTCGGCCGTCGCCTCGATCCGCGCCTTGCCGTCGTCGGGCGCCATGTTGATGGTGGCCCAAGCCTTCACGATCGCCGAGTCCTTCGCGGTCATCTGGGCCAGGTAGGCCAGCGGCCCACGCCAGGAGCCGCGGCGGCCGAGACCGTCCAGGCTGTCCAGCGGGAACCAGCCGTTCTGGCAGCGCCGCCCGTTCACCGCCGACTCGATCTCCCGGGCCTGCTCCGGGCGCAGGTTCTGCGTCGCCCAGTACAGGAAGTAGACCCCGACATCCGGGATCTCCTCAGCCACATTGTCGGGGATGCTCAGCCGCCCCGGTTCGAAGAGGTGTAGCTCTTCGTCTTGTTGTCCGTACAAAATTGTCATTCCCCCGCCCAGCCCGATGACCGCAAGCTGGGCGTCCGGGGCGGGAACGTGATCAGCCTGCCGTCGAGAGGGACCCCCCAGGTCCTGCTTCGACATTCAAAGGTTCTTGGTACCCCCGGCTGCTCCCTCGGTCAACCCTTCGTCCGGATACCGATTACCGCAGCGTCCGTGGATAAGCCTATTTGCGCTTGCGCGCGGCCCGTTCGCGAAGCTCCTCGGCGTCGAGCCGGTCGGCCTCCTCGGGGGTCGGCGCGCTGCCGCCGTACGACGCAGGCAGCCACCAGGCGCCGGCCGGCTTGTCCGGGGAGGCGTTGATGGTCCGCTGGAGCATCCCGGCCATCGTGGTCCGCAGCCGGGCGGTGGCCTCGGTGGCGTCCTCGTCCGGGCTGACCTGCATCGGCTCGCCGACCGTGATGGCGACCCGCTGGTGCCGGGAGAAGTCGCGCGGGTGGTCCTTGGTCATCATCCGCTGGGTGCCCCACAGGACCATCGGGATCACCGGTACGCCGGCCTCGGCCGCCATCCGGACCGCGCCCGACTTGAACTCCTTCAGCTCGAACGACCGGCTGATCGTCGCCTCCGGGAAGACCCCGACGATCTCGCCCTCGCTCAGCAGGCGGATGGCTTCCCGGTACGACCCGGCGCCGGCGCCGCGATCCACCGGGATGTGGTGCATGGCGCGCATCAGCGGACCGGAGTACCGGTTGCGGAAGACCGCCTCTTTGGCCATGAACCGGACCAGCCGCTTGCTCGGCTGCGCTCCGAACCCGCTGATCACGAAGTCCACGTAGCTGACGTGGTTCACCGCCAGCACGGCCCCGCCCGTGGTCGGGATGTGCTCCGTCCCGACCATCGTGAACCGCAGATCGAGCACCTTGAAGGCGGTCTTGGCCAGGCCGATCACCGGCGGGTACACAATGTCGCGCATGTCCTGACGCTACCGGGTCCGGCCCGTCCGCCACACTGTCCCGCGCTGTGACACTGGCCGCGGGAGAGCACGAGGCACGCGGATCCAGTACGCAGTACGCAGTCGTTGGCTAGAGTGACGCGCGACAAGTTGATACCGCGGGAGCTCGCGCTGTAGCGGGCTGAGAGGGCGGCTGGGGTGAACCCGGCGCCGCCGACCGCCGAACCTGTCCGGGTAATTCCGGCGTAGGGAGCAGCATCGTGACAACTATCGACAACTCTGTTCGCCCCAGTGTTACTACCGGCCCGATCTCGGGGTCGGAGAAGGTCTACACCGGCGACCTCAGAGTTCCACTCCGGCGGGTGAATCTCACCAACGGGGAGCACTTCGATCTGTACGACACCTCGGGGCCGTACACCGACATCAACGCGGAGATCGACGTCCAGGCCGGCCTTGCGCCGGTACGCCGGG
>Ga0190275_10004263_pt1 | contig 10288 bp, 6 predicted proteins | sample Popmic550T_FD_133745 | JGI IMG/M metagenome (GOLD analysis project Ga0190275, IMG submission 133745) | Populus adjacent soil microbial communities from riparian zone of Yellowstone River, Montana, USA - 550 T | ecosystem: Environmental > Terrestrial > Soil > Riparian zone > Trees stand | place...
CGGCACGAAACGCAGGCGTCAACCTGGCGTTCTTCAGCGGAAATGAGATGTTCTGGAAGACGAGATGGGAGCCCAGCGCGGACGGATCAGCCACGGCAAACAGGACGCTTGTCACTTACAAGGACACTCTCTTCGGCACCCCTGTTGACCCCGTGGAGTGGACCGGTACGTGGCGCGATCCACGATTCGGCACGGCTACTGGCGGCGGAAACCCGGAGAATGCACTGACCGGACAGTTTTTCCTGGTGAATGCTGGTTCCACCGATATCAAGGTGCCCGCCGAATTTGGCCCCATGAGGCTCTGGCGCAACACCGCCGCTGCCACGCTGACCGGATCCCAGTCGCTCACGCTGGGTGAAGGCCTGAACACGCTCGGATATGAATGGGATATTGACGCTGATAACGGCTTCAGGCCTCCCGGCACGTTCAAGCTGTCTTCTACGACCCATACGGCCCCCGAGGTCTTCACTGACTACGGAACTGCCATCGCTCCGGCTACTGTCACGCACAACCTGACGTCCTACCGGGCGGCCAGTGGAGCGCTGGTGTTCGGTGCCGGCACCATTCAATGGGCCTACGGCCTGGATGGCTACGTCACCGGCAGAGAGCCGGACCGGAATATGCAGCAGGCCACGGTCAACGTCCTCGCTGACATGGACGCCCAACCAGCTACCCCCCTGCCAGGCTTGACACTTGCCACGAAATCAACAGACACCACACGGCCCAGTTCGCAGATCTCGGCGGGATTGGCCGGCCAGACTGTCGCCGACGGTACACGGGTCACGGTCTCCGGGACAGCGTCCGACATCGGCGGAAGAGTGGCAGGCGTCGAGATCTCCACTGACGGCGGAAAAACCTGGCACCCGACCCAAGGCAGAAACAACTGGACGTACTCGTGGATAGCCCACGGCAGCCCGGTCGCAAACATTAAGACCCGCGCCGTGGACGATAGCGGAAACCTCGAAGTTGCCGGCGCCGGGGCAAACGTGGGTGTCTCATGCCCCTGCTCCATCTGGGGGCCCAACGTCACCCCGGCCCTCCCTGACTCCGGAGACACCGGTAGCGTGGAAGTTGGCCTCAAATTCTCTTCAGAGGCGGCGGGCAGTGTCACCGGAGTCCGCTTCTACAAGTCGGCCGCCAACACCGGGACGCACACCGGCAACCTGTGGAATGGGGCAGGCCAGCTCCTGGCGACTGCCACCTTCACAAACGAGACGCTTTCCGGCTGGCAGACAGTGGCGTTCTCGACACCCGTGGCCATCGCAGCCAACACGACCTATGTAGTCTCCTACTTCGCGCCGCAGGGTCACTATGCCCAGTCCCCCGGTCACATGTACCCGAATCCTTCGCCTATGCCTGCGGGGGGCGAATCCGTGGACAGCTCCCCCTTGCACGCCCACCGCAGCACCCCGACATCGGGAAACGGCGTGTACGCCTATGGGGGTGCCAGCTCGTTCCCTGTGAATTCCTTCAACGCCGAGAACTACTGGGTTGATGTGAGCTTCGTTCCGGCCGGCAGCCAGGTTGCTCCGACAGTCACGTCCACCACCCCGTCCAACGGAGCGACGGGGGTCGCCACTACCACGGCTTCCACCGTCACCTTCAGCCAGCCCGTGACGCCATCCTCGGTGTCGTTCAGCCTTACCGGCCCCAACAACACTCCGGTTTCGGGGACAACGAGCTACAACAACACCACAAACACTGCCACCTTCACGCCTGGCGCTGCCCTGGCCTACAGCACGACGTACACTGCCACGGTTTCCGGAGCCACAAACTCCACCGGACAAGCCCTGGCGAGCCCGTACACCTGGACTTTCACTACGTCGGCGCCACCGCCGGCCCCGACGGTCTCATCCACTACCCCTGCCAACGGAGCGACAGCCGTTGCGATTATCACCTCCCCGACGGCGACGTTCAGTCAACCGGTCACAGCGGGTTCGGTAACGTTCAGCCTCAGGGGGCCGAACAACACCACGGTGCCCGGGACCACCAGCTACAACGGCACCACCAACACGTCCACCTTCACTCCCAATACTGCGTTGTCCCAGAACACCCTTTACACGGCCAGCGTGACCGCGACTAACACCACCGGCCAGGCGATGGCTGCACCGCATACCTGGTCGTTCACCACTGCCACCATTCCGCCGGCAGCGGGATCGTACACATCGCTGCCGCCCTTCCGGCAGCTCGACTCCCGGGACGGCACCGGTGGCATCACCGGACCGGTCGCCCCGGGAGCCACCATCCACGTCCAAGTCACCGGACGCGGCGGCATCCCCGCCACAGGGGTCTCGGCTGTGGCTGTCAATGTCACCGCCACGCAGGGCAAGGATGGAGGCTTCATCACGGCCTACGCCAGTGGAACCACGCGGCCGGGAACATCAAACCTGAACTATCTGCCCGGGCAGGACATCCCTAACCTGGTCATCACACCGGTAGGAACCGACGGCAAGATCGCCCTGACCAACACTTCGTTGGGAACAGTGCATCTGGTCGCTGACACCTTCGGCTTCTACGTCGCAGGATCGCCCACGGTTCCGGGAGCATTCTCGGCCCTGGCCCCGTTCCGGCAACTCGATTCCCGTGACGGTACCGGCGGCATCTCCGGCCCCGTAGCGCCGGGCGGCACCATCCGCGTGCAGGTCACCGGACGAGGCGGTCTCCCCACCACAGGAGTCTCTGCCGTCGCCGTCAATGTCACGGCCACGCAGGGCAAGGACGCCGGCTTCATCACGGCATATGCCAGCGGAACCACGCGTCCGGGAACGTCGAACCTGAACTACAAACCCGGGCAGGACATCCCCAACATGGTGATCGTACCCGTCGGCACTGATGGCATGATTGCCCTTACCAACACGTCGCTGGGCACGGTCCATCTGGTCGCCGATACCTTCGGCTACTACATTGCGGGAACCCCAGCGGTTTCGGGAGCCTTCTCGGCGCTTGCCCCGTTCCGGCAACTCGATTCCCGGAATGGGACCGGAGCCGTCTCCGGGCCGGTGGCCCCGGGTGCCACCATCCACGTCCAGGTCACCGGACGTGGCGGCATCCCCGCCACAGGGGTATCCGCTGTCGTGGTCAACGTCACCGCGACCCAGGGACAGGACGGCGGGTTCATCACCGCCTATGCCAGCGGTACACCCCGGCCCGGAACGTCGAACCTGAACTACAAACCCGGGCAGGACATCCCCAACCTGGTGATCTCGCCAGTGGGTGCCGACGGCAAGATCGCACTCACGAACACTTCGCAAGGCACAGTCCACCTGGTCGCCGACACCTTCGGGTACTACCTTTCGGGGCAATGATGGTGTCTTTGTGAGTGGTCTTCGTTAGGCCAACAGAATCAACGGTGCGTGAAGTCCTGGACTTCACGCACCGTTTCGTTGTCATGGTTCAGGATTACCGTCAGTCGGAGCACTGAACCCTCGAGGGCCAGTGGAAGCCAATGGGCGGCGTCCTGCCACATGCGTTCCACGGGCAGGGACCCGACGTCGAACCATTCCGGCCGGATCTCCGCACTCTCCGACGGCTCGCCCGCCCACCGCTCGGTCACGAACAGGCGGGTGGACATGTTCCACTCGGGCCGCGCCGGAAAGTCGAAGACCACCAGGCCGGCGTCTCGGAGATCCTGCTGCAGGACCACAACCCCGGCTTCTTCCTGGACCTCCCGACAGGCCGCTTCCGCATCGGATTCGCCCGGTTCAACGTGCCCGCCGATGCCCACGATCTTGCCTACGCCAAAGCCCGTCTTTTTAGTGCCCAGCAGGACCTGCGGCACTCCGTTCCAGGTCCGCATGAGGAAGCACAGCGTGACCGGTGCGCCTGCCACGGTCAGCCCAGCGCCCGCGGGTGCGCCGCGGCGTAGATTTCGCGGAGGGTATCCGCCGTGACCAGCGTGTACACCTGGGTCGTTGTCACCGAAGCATGACCCAGCAGTTCCTGGACCACGCGGACATCGGCGCCGCCTTCCAGGAGGTGGGTGGCGAAGGAGTGCCGCAACGTGTGCGGTGATACGTCGCCCGCGATGTTGGCCTTTTCGGCCGCGGCCTTGAGGATGGTCCACGCGCTTTGGCGGCTGATGCGCCCGCCCCTGGCATTGAGGAATAGTGCCGGGGTCCCTTTTCCCTTGGCGGCAAGCAGCGGCCGGCCACGCACGAGATAGGCATCGAGGGCCCGGGCACCGTACGAGCCCAGCGGCACCAGGCGCTCCTTGGAACCCTTGCCGAACAGCCGGACGATCGCCGGCCCGGCCCCCGTCTCGTGCAGTGAGATGTCGTCAACGTCGAGGCCGACTGCTTCGCTGATCCTTGCCCCCGTGGAATAGAGGAACTCGAGCAGTGCCCGGTCCCTCAGTCCCGTGGCGGTGTCGGTGCCGGCGGCTTCAAGGATCCGGGTGACCTCGTCGACGCTGATGGCCTTGGGCAGCCTTTTACCGGGCATCGGCGGGTGGACGTCGCTGGCGGGATCCGTCGTCGTGAGCCCTTCGAGGGCCCAGAACTTGTGCAGTCCGCGGACTGCCACCACCGTTCGTGCCGCCGACCTCACACCGAGGGCCGTGCCGCCGTCGGAACCGTCGGACAGGGCCTGGACGAATCCCGTCACATGGTGCCGGGTGATCTGCCCTGGCGCCTGGCATCCCGCGGCTGCGAGGTAAGCGGCGTACCGCGCCAGGTCGCGGCGGTAGGCAGCCAGCGTGTTGGCGGCAAGGCCGCGTTCAACGCCCATGTGCTGCAGGTACCCGGTGATCGCGTGGTCGATTGCCGTCCGGGGCCGGACCGGCTGAGCCGGCTGTTCTGCCGGTTCGGAAGCCGGGGCGGCAGGGGCTTCCGCCGAGGTGCCCGCAGTCATCAACGCTGGCTGGGGTGCGCTGGCCAGGGCGCGTCGGCGCGGCGAAGCCGGGTATAGCCCTCGGCCCGCGCTGCGGCGGCGGCAAGGATCCCGACGACGGCGGACGGGTTGTGCAGCTTGCCGTCCAGAACCGCGGCCACGGCGTCGTCGAGGGCTATCCAGTGGAACTCGATCTCCGCTTCCTCATCCGTCCGTTCGTGGCGTTCGTGGTGGGGCACCTCGGTGAGGTTCCGGGCGAGATAGATCCTGATCGCCTCGCTGGAGGAGCCCGGCGAATTGAAGAAATCGGCCAGGACGTTCCACGTTCCCGCAGCCAGGTCCGCTTCTTCAGCGAGCTCGCGGGCCGCGCCAACGACGAAGTCTTCGCCCTCGACGTCCAGCAGGCCGGCCGGAATTTCCCAGAGGTCCATGCCCACGGGGTGCCGGTACTGCTTCAGGAGCAGGATCTCGCCGGCTTCGTTCATGGGCAGTACGGCAACGGCCCCGGGATGATCGATGTAGTCGCGGGTCAGGGCATCGCCGGAGTCGCTCAGCTGGAAACTGTCGCTGACAACGTCCCAAATCCGGCCCTCGTAGACCTTCTCGGTGGACAAAAGACGGCGCGGGCTCGGTGCATCCGAAACCTTCCGTGCAGCGTGGGGGGTTCCAGGGGTACCGGGCATCGCGCCGTCCTTTACGTTATTCGGTTTTAGTTTGCGGCGACCGTGCGCGACTGCTTGGCAGCCGGCGCATCGTTGTCGGCCGCGGGCGCGGCCTGTGCACTCACGCCCGGCATTCCGGAATCCCGCAGGTCGTTGCCTGCTTGGTGGTCCAAGGCAGCGGCGACCAGTCCGGCGAACAGCGGGTGCGGCCGGGTGGGACGGGAGCTGAGCTCGGGGTGGGCCTGGGTTGCCACGTAGTACGGGTGCACTTCGCGCGGGAGTTCCACATATTCCACGAGTTTGCCGTCCGGTGATGTCCCGGAGAACACCAGCCCCTTCTCGGCGATCTGCCCGCGGTACTTGTTGTTGACCTCGTAGCGGTGCCGGTGCCGTTCGCTGACGGTGGTCTTGCCGTAGGTCTTCGCAATCACGGAACCGGCGTCGAGCTTGGCCTCATACAGGCCCAGGCGCATGGTGCCGCCGAGGTCGCCCTTGCCTTCGACGATGTCCAGCTGCTCTTCCATGGTGGCGATGACCGGGTACTTGGAGTCGGGTTCGAACTCGCTGGAGGAGGCGCCTTCCAGCCCCACCACGTTCCGGGCATATTCGATCACCATGCACTGCAGGCCGAGGCAGAGGCCAAGGACCGGCAGCTTGGTTTCGCGGGCGAACCTGAGCGCACCCAGCTTGCCTTCGAGGCCACGGATGCCGAAGCCGCCCGGCACGCAGATGGCGTCCACGCCGTCCAGGGACGCCACCGCGCCCTCTCGCGTTTCGCACTCGTCCGAAGGCACCCAGCGGATCTTGACCTTGGTGTCGTTGGCGAACCCGCCGGCCCGGAGGGCCTCGGTGACGGACAGGTACGCGTCGGGGAGGTCGATGTACTTGCCCACGAGGGCGATTTCAACCTCGTGCTTGGGGTTGTGCACAGCTTCGAGCAGCTTGTCCCAGCTGGTCCAGTCAACATCCTTGAACGGCAGGTCCAGGGCACGAACAATGTAGGAGTCCAGGCCCTGGCTGTGCAGGGTCTTGGGGATGTCGTAGATGCTGGGTGCGTCGGCGGCGTTCACCACGGCATCGATATCGACGTCGCACATGCGGCCGATTTTCTCGCGCATCGCGTCAGGTACCTCGCGGTCCGAGCGGATCACGATGGCTTCGGGCTGGATGCCGATGGAGCGCAGCGCGGCAACGGAGTGCTGGGTTGGCTTGGTCTTCAGTTCCTGGGACGGGCCGATGTACGGGACCAGGGAAACGTGCAGGAAGAAGACATTGCCGCGGCCGACGTCCTGGCGGACCTGGCGGGCAGATTCGAGGAACGGCTGGGACTCGATGTCGCCGACAGTGCCGCCGATCTCGGTGATGATGACGTCCGGAGCGTTCTTACCCTCTGCGGGCAGGCGCATCCGGCGCTTGATCTCGTCAGTGATGTGCGGGATGACCTGGACGGTGTCGCCAAGGTATTCGCCGCGGCGTTCCTTTGCGATCACGGTGGAGTAGATCTGGCCGGTGGTCACGTTAGCGGAGCCTTCAAGGTTTTCGTCCAGGAAGCGCTCGTAGTGCCCGATGTCGAGGTCCGTCTCGGCGCCGTCGTCGGTGACGAAGACCTCGCCGTGCTGGAAGGGGTTCATCGTGCCCGGATCCACGTTCAGGTAGGGATCGAGCTTCTGCATAGTTACAGACAGGCCGCGTGCCCGCAGGAGGTGGCCGAGGCTCGAAGCCGTCAGCCCCTTACCGAGCGAGGACGCCACACCACCGGTTACGAAGATGTGTTTGGTCGTCTTGGATGAGCCCGGGAACCGGGAATTTACACGGGAATTTGATCGCTGCACCACGGAATTCGAGCCTATCATCAAATGAGCCTTCCAAGGATCCTCGAAACTGTTCCCCAAATGCTCCAGTGTGCCGTGTGGGCGGGCTTACGATCAAGGGGTGACCATGGATCCGGCCCCCGAAAACACGTTGTCGTCCACGGTCGGCAGCGCGGACACCCCGAATTTGCCGGTCTTCCGTTCGCTCGCCCTGCAGTCCATGCCGACGCCGGATTATGCCGATGTGATTGTCCTCCCAGTCCCCGGTGGCGCTCCCGCGGATCCCCGGGTCTGGGCCGAAGAACTGTTCTCGCTCCACGCCATGCCCGGCTGGGTGGCAGCACTGATGGGACTGCGCCAGGCAGTGGTTGGCCTGGTAGGCATTCGAAGGGCGCCAGCCGGCGTCTTTGACGTCGCCGAGGTCCGCGGCGAGGAAGCGCTGATCAGTACCGATGACACGCATCTGGACTTCCGCTGCGGGGTGGCTTACGACGCCGGCGCCGGGCTCTTGCGGGTCACCACGGCAGTGCGCCTGAAGGGCTGGCGCGGGCGGCTTTACTTCGCCCCCGTTCGCCTGCTGCATCCCCTGGTGGTGCACGCCATGATGGCCCGCACCGTCCGCCGGCTCACCAGCCAGGCCGGACGCAGCTAGGCCCGCTGGGGCAGCAGCTTGGCGTCATCCAGCAGTTCCTGCGCGTGGGCCTGAGCCGACTCGGAATCCTCCTGGCCCGCCAGCATCCGGGCGAGTTCCTTGACTCTTTCGGGACCGTCAAGCAGCCGCACATCGCTGGAGGTGAACCCGGTGGCCGTGCCGCCGTCGGCCCCCCTGACGGATGTTTTGGTGACGGTAATATGCTGGTCCGCGAAGGCTGCCACCTGCGGCAGGTGCGTGACCACCAGGACCTGCACGTGCTGCGCCAGCATGGCGAGGCGGCGGCCGATCTCGACGGCGGCCCTGCCGCCAACCCCGGCGTCCACTTCGTCGAAGACAAAGGTGGGCACCGGATCCACCGCGGCAAGAACCACTTCGATGGCGAGCATCACACGGGACAGCTCACCGCCGGAGGCGCCCTTGCCCAGCGGACGGGCCGGAGCGCCGGAGTGCGGCTGGAGCAGGAAAGAGATCTCATCCGCCCCATATGGCATCAGCTGGGCGGCCGGCTCGATGGTGATCACGAGCGTCGCGTCCGCCATGGCCAGCGCCTTGAGTTCGGCGCTGACCCGTGCCGAGAGGTCCTTGGCAGCCTTCGCCCGGATTTTGCTGATGGCGGCGGCCTGTTTTTTCAGCTCGGCTTCGGTCCGGACCACTTCCGCGTCCAGCGCCTCGATCCGGGTGGAGTCGTCCTGCAGTTCATCGAACCGGACGCGGGCATTCTCCGCCCACGAAAGGACCTCGTCGATGCTGGGAGCGTACTTGCGGACAAGCTTGGCCAGGGCAGCACGGCGCTCCTCGATTTCCGCGAGCCGCTCGGGTCCCTCGGAATCCAGCCCGGCCTGGTAGCTCGCCAGTTCCGTGGCGATGTCATTGAGCAGGAAGCCAACCTCAGCCAGGCGGGTGGCTGCCGCGCCGAGTTCGGCGTCGTGTTCGGCCACGTGTTCCAGTGTCCGTTTCGCCGCATCCACCAGCGTGGTGGCGTCGCCTTCGTCGCCGTAGTCCTCCGCAATCAGGGCCTGGTGTGCGGTGTTGGCGGCAATTCGAAGTTCCTCCACGTTGGCGAGCTTCACGGCTTCGGCCTTAAGCGACTCGTCCTCCCCCGGCTGCGGGTCCACTTCGTCGATTTCGGCCAGCGCAATCTCCAGCGACTCCGCTTCGCGCAGCCTGTCCCGTGCAGCACCCCGCAGCGTGTCCAGCTCCGCCTGGCTGGCCTTCCAGTGGCTGTACAGGGCCTGGTACGAGCCCAACGGATCCGCCAGGGCCTCGCCGGCAAACTTGTCCAGGGCACCGCGCTGGGCGAGGGCCCCCTTCAGCCTGATCTGGTCCGACTGGCCGTGAACCACCACCAGGCTCTCGCCGATCTCCGCGAGGACCCCCACCGGGGCGGCCCGCCCGCCCAGGTACGCGCGGCTGCGTCCGTCCGCACCCAGCCGGCGGGCAAGGATCAGCTCAGCGCCGCCGTCGAACTCCTCCACCTCGGCACCCGCTTCCAGCGCGCGCACGACCGCCGCGTGGCCGGCGTCGAGCTTAAGTACCGCCTCCGCCGAGGCGCTCTTCGCACCGCTGCGCACCGCGCCGGCGTCGGACCTGGCGCCCAGCAGGAGCCCGACGGCGGTGACCACCATCGTTTTTCCGGCACCTGTTTCGCCGGTCACCACGCTCAGCCCGGGGCCCAGCGGCAGTGTGGCGTCGGTGATAACGCCCAGATCGCGGATTCTCAGTTCTTCAAGCATGATTCACTTTGCTGTTGACGGATCGGTTTCATCTTCAGGGTGGTCTGCGTGCGTGACCTGCAGCGGCGACATCGGCCGGGGCGTCCGGACGATCGGGATCGGCCCGGTGTGAATGGCTTCGGCCTGCGGAACAGGACCCCGCCAGCCGTGGATGGGGAGCTCGAATTTCCGGACCAGCCTGGCGGAAAAGGGCGTCTGGTGCGTCCGCGCCAGCCGGACCGGAGTGGCGGATTTGGTCACTTCCACACGGGCACCAGGCGGCAGGTCCACGGACCGCCGGCCGTCACACCAGAGCACACCCATGGCGTCCGTCCTGTTCAGGACCTCCACTGCCAGCCGCGACCGGGGCGACACCACCAGGGGCTTGGCAAAGAGTGCGTGGGCGCTGATGGGAACGATCAGGAGGGCCTCCACCTCGGGCCAGACGACTGGCCCGCCGGCCGAGAAGGCATACGCGGTGGACCCGGTAGGAGTGGCCAGCACTACACCGTCACAACCAAAGGAGCTCAGGGGCCGCTCGTCCACTTCGGTCACCACCTCGAGCATGCGTTCGCGGTTTCCTTTTTCAATGGCAGCCTCGTTGAGTGCCCAGGTATGCCA
>Ga0190275_10004264_pt1 | contig 10288 bp, 9 predicted proteins | sample Popmic550T_FD_133745 | JGI IMG/M metagenome (GOLD analysis project Ga0190275, IMG submission 133745) | Populus adjacent soil microbial communities from riparian zone of Yellowstone River, Montana, USA - 550 T | ecosystem: Environmental > Terrestrial > Soil > Riparian zone > Trees stand | place...
AGGTTTCTTGGGTTTGTTATCGGGGGTCCCCTTCAATACGGCCGCGTCATCGTGAACGCGGAGACGCCGCCTTCACCCGCGTGGCGAACGAGTCGTAGAAGCCTTCAATACGGCCGCGTCATCGTGAACGCGGAGACCGCTACGGATATAACTACTTTCCACGACACGTGAGTAATCCCAAGCTGCGAGTATGTGACCCAGCCGCAGAGCCCGTTAACACCTATCTCGAGCAACGATTCCATAACTTGATGTCGCTACTGCCATTTCGACACGCGAGCGGATCCCGACGACCGAATCACTCCAACTGCCGAGTTGGTAAAGACCTCCGAGCGGAAAGCCGAGTACACCGAATCAACTCGTCCTCTCTCGCCCCCGACACGTGTTGCTACATCCAACGGCACTTCCTACGAAGTGCCTCTCACCACACGCTGCGGTGTTGAATCCCGAACCGTCGCCAGAACCTCTCCCTCTCCACCTTCAATTACCGCGTCGCGCCACACGGCTTACACCCGATCGACCTGTGGCACGAAGAACCCCTCCCGGCAGTCCACCCTTTCTACCCCGATGGTGGAGTGCAGCCGCAGCACCCACCACGGACGAAGAACCCCTCCCGCGCCGTTCGAGCTCCAACACGTCGGCGGCGGCGTAGCCGCAGCACCCACCACGGACGAAGAACCCCTCCCGGCAGTCCACCCTTTCTACCTAGCAACCGCAGCCCTTACACCCGATCCGCCGCCTGATTAGCACTACGGCGCCACGGTCAATCAGCAGGGTCTTGGCGGTCCGGCGGGAACGAACTTGTTTCCCCGGTAACTACTCGTGTGCACCTCCCGTCAGAATCCGTCGTCCGCCACGGACGACATCGGCGGGCACTCCCCTCGACCACCAGGGGTCGTGCTCCACCAGGATCCGTCGGCCGCCTACCGGGGCCACGACCTGACGGTAGCAAGGTGGAACCGGGTCTTCAAGTCGGGCACTCCGTCGGCGCCGGTCCCCGCCCGTGCCTCGGCCACCAGGAACGCCTCGTGCCCGTCCCCATTGTCCCGTCGGGCCGGCTCACCAGAACGGCACGGGGCGCCGCCGTACCGGTCACCGGTCTCCGTCACGGCGTCGGCCGCACCTCCCAGCGGCGGGCCTGCGGCGCCGCCAGCTTGTACACCTCCGCCTGCGCCGCGTCGATCTCCGCCCGCCGCGTCGCCAGCTCGGCCGCGCGCCGCTTCTGACCCGCCGGCGTGTTCCAGTACGAGTCGCCGCCGCGCAGGATGCCCTGGAACCGGCCCTTCACCATCTGGTTCTTGGCGTCGATCGCCTTCAGCACCGCGGTCCCCTGCTCCCACACCGGGCCGGCCGTCGCGGTGCCGAGGTTCACCCCGGCCGCCAACTCCTTCGCCGTGTACTTCGCCACCTCCTTGCCGTCGATCGTCACCGCGTAGTCGCCCTCTACCAGCCCCTTCACCGTCAGTCCGTAGCGGTTCAGGTTGTTCAGCCCGTTCGTGTACGGCAGCATCGCCACCCAGTCCTTCTGCACCGGCACCGGCAGGGCATCGTCCCGGCGGGTGAACGCCACCGAAGTCATCGGGGCGGCTGGCGTGCCCGCCAGGTTCGACACCTTGCACCCCTTCTCCGCCAGCACCTTACCGCCCGCCGCGTCGATCGACAGCTCGCTCACCACCGCCGGCGCCTTCAGCCCGGTGAGGATGGCGTGCGCCATCAGCAGCCCGCCCGGGGGCGACGTGTGGAACCCGTCGTAGTACGGCACCGCCGTCTTCGCCTTCGGGTCGGCCTCCTCCATCCGGTCGGTCGCGGCCTTCGTGACGGCGTACTGGTCCACGAACGCGAACCCGTACTTCCCGGCGAGGCCGGCCAGCGGCGCGTAGAACTGCTTCTGCGTCACCACGTACTCGGCGCCGTTCGTCTTGTTCCGCCGGTCCACCGCGTTCGGCGACAGCAGCGCCACCCGCACCCCGGCGTCCTTCGCCATCTTCAGCATCGCCTCGGTCTTCTCCACGTACACCTTGTTCCGGCCGGCGTCGAACTTGCCGTACCCGCCGTCGTTCATCCCGAAGTTGATCGTCACCGCCGTCGGCTTCTCGTCGAGGACGTGGGATTGGAAGCGGTTGGCGCCGCCGCCGGCGGTGTCGCCGCCGATGCCGGCGTTGAGGAACGACATCTTCCCGTCCGGGAAGCGGGTGGTGAGGTACAGCTCGACGTAGGTGCTGTACTGGTACTGCTCGGTGATGCTGTCGCCGAGGAAGACGACGCGGTCGCCGGCCTTGAAGAAGAACTCTCCGGGCGGGGCGGGCGCCTTGTCGTCGGCGGCGACTGGAGTGGGGGTCGGGAGGGCCGCGGCGGCGAGCAGCGCGGCAAGGAGGAGGGGGACCACGGGCGGACCCTCGTGCGGGGAAGGAGGCACGAGGCGGATTCTAGCGACCCGTCAGGCGGCGACGTCCGCGTAGGGCAGGTCGGCGTCCTCGGTCCGCGTCGGCGGCATGAGGCCGAGCAGCGCCAGCGCCACGCCGCCCTGGAGGGCCAGCGGCCACAGGAACGCCATCGGGTTGTCCTCGCCGGCGGGGAGGCCGTTGTTCCGCAGGTCCATGCCGGTCGTCGCCGCCAGGTAGACGCCGCCGCCGAGCAGGAGCACCCGGAGGAAGGTGCCGTCGGAGCGGCGGAAGTACCGGCCCACGGCGTGGACCAGCGCCGCCACCGCGCCCGGGATCGGCGTCAGGACAAAGATGACGATCGTCTCGGGGCTCCCCGTGAAGCCGCCCCAGTGCGCCCGGGCCAGCACCTGCACCCCGAGCACGAAGGCCACGAGGCCGGCGCCGACCGCGGCCGACACGACCAGCCCGGTGTCGTCGCCGTACGGCCGGCCGTGGGCGCCCTGGGCGACGACGGCGCCGACGAACCCGGCGGCCAGGCCGAGGAAGTAGAGGAAGTAGCCGCCGACGAACGCCCAGCTCGATTGCTTCACGGACCCGCCTCCGCGTGACCCCGGGGACCGGCGTAAAGCGCCCCCGGCGGGGAAACATGGCACACGTTCGGCCGGCCGGTGTCGATAGAATTGAGCCGGCCCGGTTCGGCGCCGCGACGACCCGCTGGTATGAATGGAAACATGAACCAGTACCTCAAATTGTTGCGGGATGTGCACAACCGCGGGGTCGATAAGCCGCAGCGCGCGAAGGTCGGCGGGCGGAGCCTGAAGTGCCGCAGCCTGTTCGGCCCCGACCCGATCCGCCACGACCTCGCCGCCGGCTTCCCCCTCCTGACCACCAAGCGGATGGCGATCCGCCCCGTCGCCGTCGAGCTGCTGTGGTTCCTCAGCGGGTCCACGAACAACCGCGACCTGCTGGCGCAGAACGTCCGCATCTGGGACGCCTGGGCCGACCCGCAGACCGGCGAGCTCGGGCCGGTGTACGGCAAACAGTGGCGGCGCTGGGAGGCGGCCGACGGCCGGCGCGTCGATCAGGTGGGGGAGCTGGTGCGCAACATCCGGGCGGTGGCCGACGACCCGTGGCACCCGGCGGCCCGGCGGCTCATCCTGACGGCGTGGAACCCCGGCGACATGCCCGACCCCAAAGTGCCGACCGGGTGCCACACCCTCGTGCAGTTCAACGTCACCGACGGCCGGCTGTCGTGCCACCTGTACCAGCGCTCGGCCGACCTGCTCCTCGGGGTGCCGTACAACGTCGCGTCGTACGCCCTGCTGACGCACCTGCTCGCGAAGGTGACGGGGTTGCGCGTCGGCGAGTACGTCCACTCGTTCGGCGACGCCCACGTCTACGAGAACCACTTCGAGCCGGTCGCCGAGCAGCTCACCCGCACGCCGCGGCCGCTGCCGACGCTCGTGCTCGCCGACGACATCACCAGCCTCGACGAGGTGCGCGTGGATCAGATCGCCGTGACGGGCTACGACCCGCACCCGCCGATCCGGGGTGAAGTGGCCGTCTGACCGGAGCCCGGAATGCGACTGGCACTCATCGCCGCGTTGGGCCGGAACCACGTCATCGGGACGGACACCGGCCTGCCGTGGCACCTGCCGCGGGATTTGAAACACTTCCGCGCCCTCACCCTCGGCAAGCCGATCATCCTCGGCCGGACAACGTTCGAGCAGATCGGCCGGCCGCTCCCCGACCGACCGAACATCGTCCTCACCCGCCGGCCGTCGTTTGCCGCCGACGGGGTCGTGGTCGCGCGATCGGCCGCCGAAGCGATGGAACTGGCGGAACGGCTCGGCGCCGACGAGGCGGTGGTGATCGGCGGCGGCGAGGTGTACCGCGAATTCCTGCCGCGCGCCGACCGGCTGTACCTGACCGTCGTGGACGGCGACTTCGAGGGCACGACCACGTTCCCGGTGGAAGCGCTGGCCGGGCTGTCGTTCGCGGTTACGGACGTGCAGCGGCACCCCGCGGACGCCAAGAACGCCCACGCGGTTACGTTCTGGCAGCTCGACCGGAGTGCCGACGCGCCGCCAGGGGCGTTTGTGATGGAGGTGCTCGGGTAATTGGTTTCCGCCGCTTGCGGCTTCGCGCTTCCCAGCGCGAAGCCGCAAGCGGCGGCAGTTGCAGCCCTTCCCCCGGTCGGGTACGGTGAAGGAATGCTCACCCGCCGCACCGCCCTCGGCGGCCTGCTCGGCCTCGCCCTCCCGGATGTCCTCCGCCTCCGCGCCGACACCGGCGCCGACCGGCGGCGCACGGCCGTCATCCTGCTGTTCGCCCACGGCGGGCCGAGCCACCTCGAAACCTACGACCTCAAGCCCGACGCCCCCGACACCATCCGCGGCCCGTTCCGCCCGATCGCCACGTCGGTGCCCGGCATCCGCGTCTGCGAACACCTGCCGAAGCAGGCCCGAATCGCGCACCGGTTCAGCATCGTGCGGTCGTGCAGCCACGACCAGGCGAACCACTTCGAGGGGCACGCCCGCTTCCTCAGCGGCTACGGCGGCTTCAAGCCCGGTACCAGCGAGTCGTTCCACCCGCAGGTCGGCGCCGTCGTGAACCGCTACCTCGACGGCCGCGTCCCCGGCCTTCCCGCGGCGGTGGCGGTCAACGGCGTGTGCCTGAACGGCCCCGACTACAGCCCCGGCATCGCCGAGGGGTTCTGGCCGACGCACTGGCGCGTGCCGATCACCAACGGCGGCCTCCGCGACGCGCAGCTCCGCGGCCCGCGCACCCAGCTCGACGACCGCTTGAACCTCCTCGCCCGGTTCGACGCCATGCGCCGCGACACCGACACCAGCGGCGCCCTCGACGCGATGGACGTGCACCGGCGGCGCGCGGTCGAGGTGCTGACCACCGACGCCGCCCGGCGGGCGTTCGACCTGTCGCTCGAGGACCCGAGGACCCGCGACCGCTACGGCGACAGCGGCTTCGGCCGCGAGGCACTGCTGGCCCGCCGGCTGGTCGAGGCGGGCGTCGGGTTCGTGTCGGTGCGGGTGCCCGGCGGCGGCCCCGGCAGCACGGCGTCCGACTGGGACGACCACGCGGTGAACTGGGACATGCTGACCGCGATGAAGGCCCGGCTGCCGCTGTACGACCACGTCGTGTCCACGCTCATCGACGACGTGTACGACCGCGGCCTAGACCGCGACGTGATGGTGGTTCTCACCGGCGAGTTCGGCCGCACGCCGCGGCTCGAACAGCGCGACGGGCGGATCGGCCGCGACCACTACCCGGCGGCGATGTCGATCCTGTTCGCCGGCGGCGGAATTCCGACCGGGCAGGTGATCGGGGTGACGAACAAGTACGGCGAGCACCCGACGGAGCGGCCGCTGGACCCGCACGACGTGTTGGCGACGGTGTACCGCCACCTCGGCATCGACCACGCCCGCGAGTACCCGGACCTGCAAGGGCGGCCGTTCCCGCTCACCCGCGGCACCCCGATCGCGGAACTGGTGTAACCCGTGTTGCCGCTTGCGGCTTCGCGCTTCCCAACGCGAAGCCGCAAGCGGCAACGCAGGTGCCTACCCGTCCGCGCCCGCGTTCATACCATCTCCACAAACCCCCTCTCCTACCTCCGAACGCCGCCGATGCGTGCCGTCATCCAGCGCGTCCGCCGGGCGGCCGTCGTCGTGAACGGCGAGACGGTCGGCGCCATCGACGCCGGCTGGCTGGTGCTGCTCGGCGTCGCCCCGGCCGACGCGCCGGCGGAAGCGGCGTGGCTGGCCGACAAGGTGGCGCACCTGCGGGCGTTCGAGGACGACGCCGGCAAGATGAACCGGTCGGTGCTGGACGTCGGCGGCGCGGTGCTGGTGGTGAGCCAGTTCACGCTGCTGGGCGACACCCGCAAGGGGCGGCGGCCGAGCTTCACGGGGGCGGCGCCGGCGGCGGTGGCGGAGCCGCTGGTCGAGCGGTTCGTGGCCGAGCTGCGGTCGGTCGGGCTGCCGGTCGCCACCGGCCGGTTCGGCGCCGACATGCAGGTCGAGCTGGTGAACGACGGCCCGGTGACGTTCGTACTTGAGAGTGGACAGTGAGCAGTGGGCAGCGGGCAGTGGGCAGTCAGCAATAAAGCCCACCCGTGGCAACGGGTGGGACAGCCCCCGGAGGCACTCATGGACCGCCGCCGCTTTCTCGCCGCCGGGCTCGCCGCCGTCCCCGCCGTCGCCGCGGCCCGGCCGCCGGGGGTCGTGAAGATCGTCTCCAGCCTGCCGCGCACCGGCTCCGCCCAGCGGCAGACGGACGCCATCGTCAACGCCATCCGACTGGCGATCGACGAGGTTCGCGGCACCGTCGCCGGGCTGCGCGTCGAGTACGAGGATGCCGACGACGCCACCGCCGCGGCCGGCTACTGGGACGCCGCCCGGGAGGCCGCCATCGCCCGCGCCGCCGCCGCCGACCGCGAGGTGGTCGCCGTCATCGGGCCGTACAACTCGGGCGCCGCGAAGGTGTCCATGCCGATCCTCAACGAGGCCGGAGTGGTGCAGATCACCCCCGCGGCCACCTACCCCGGGCTCACGAAGAAGGTCGCCGGCGGGGCCGACGGCGAGCCGGAGATTTACCGCCCCGCCCGGCGAATCACCTTCTGCCGCGTCATCCCGACGGACGACGTGCAGGGCGGCCTCGCGGCGAAGTTCGCCGCCACCGACCTGAAGGCGACCACGGCCGTGATCCTCCACGACGGCGAGCTGTACGGCCGAGGCGTGGCCTCCGACTTCGCCGCCGGCTGCCGGGGCAACCAGGTCCGCGTCCTGGCGACGGTGGCGATCGACCCGACCGCCGCCGACTACGCACCCACCGCCCGCACCGTGCGCGGTCACGACCCGGACGTGGTGTTCTTCGGCGGCACGTCGCAGAGCGGCGGGCCGGCGCTGGCGCGGGCGCTGGCCGCGGCGCGCGTCCGCGGACCGCTCCTCGTCCCGGACGGGTGTTACGAGGAGGGCTTCCTCCGCGCCACCGGGGCCGAGGCGCTGAACGGCCGATGCTACGCCACGATCGGTGGCGCCGAGATCAGCCAGCTCGGCACCCGCGGGGCGGCGTTCCTCCGGGCCTACCGCGATCGCTTCAAGATCGACCCCGAGGGGTACGCGATCTACGGCTACGAGGCGGCGAAGGTGGTGCTCGCGGGTATCCGCACGGCCGGCTCGGCGGACCGCGAGGCGGTGCGGAAGGCGGTGCTCGGCACCCGCGACTTCGAGGCCGGGGTGCTGCCGCGCTGGAGCTTCGACGCCGCCGGCGACACCACCCTGAAGCAGATCACCGTGAGCCGGGTGACCGACGGCCGGTTCGTGCCCGTGAAGCCGGTGACGGGCTGACGGGAATAGGCCGGCCGGGCCGGGTTCAATATCGTTGACGGGGCCGCGGCGCCGGCCTACCATCGGGCCGCCCGCACCCCCGGGGGACATGCCGTGAGCCAGCAACCATCCCGCGCCGCCAAACCGAACCGCCGCTCGTTCCTGCGCGGGGCCGCTGCCGGGGTCGCCGGCGGCAGCCTCCTCTCGCTGGCCGGGTGCGGCGGGTGCGGCGGCAAGGACGATCCCAACCTCCTCCGGGTCGTGTCGTCGCTGCCGCGCACCGGGTCGGCCCAGGGGCAGACGGACACGATCGTCAACGGCATCAAGCTGGCGCTGGAGGAGGCGGCCGGCAGCGTCGGCAGCCTGAAGTTCGACTTCCAGGACAAGGACGACGCCACCGCCCAGGCCAACGGGTGGGACGGGGCGGTCGAGGCCGCCAACGCCCGCGGCGCCGCCGCCGACGCGAACGTCATGGTGTTCATCGGGCCGTACAACTCCGGGGCCGCCAAGCAGTCGATCCCCATCCTCAACGACGCCGGGCTGGTGCAGATCTCGCCGGCCTGCACCGCCATCGAGCTGACCAAGCCGGTCGAGGGCGACACGTCCGGCGCCCCCGGCATCTACCGGCAGAAGGGCGTCACCTTCTGCCGCGTCTGCCCGAACGACATCCTCCAGGGCACGGCCAGCGCCCAGTTCGTGTTCGAGGAGCTGAAGGCCCGCAAGGTGTACGTCCTGGACGACACCGAGGTGTACGGCCGCGGCATCGCCAACATGTTCGAGAAGAAGGCCCGCGACCTGGGGATGAACGTGCTCGGCCACGAGGGGATCGTCACCACCCAGAACGACTTCGTGCAGCTGATGACGAAGATTCGCGCCATGAACCCGGACGCGGTGTACTTCGGCGGCACCACCCAGAGCAAGGGCGGGCAGGTGGTCAAGGACATGAAGGGGGTGGGCCTGAACGTGTCGATCGTGGTGCCGGACGGGTGCTACGAGAACGCGTTCATCGAGTCGGTCGGGGCGCAGAACCTGGCCAACGTGTACGCCACCATGGGCGGGTTCGACCCGTCGAAGCTGGAGGGCGCCGGGGCCGAGTTCGTGCGGAAGTACCGGGAGAAGTACGGGAAGATGCCGGAGGCGTACGCGATCTACGGGTACGAGGCCGCGAAGGTGTTCACCGAGGCGGTGAAGAAGGTCGGCAAGAAGGACCGCCAGGCGATCCGCGAGGCGGTGCTGGCGACGAAGGACTTCACCGCGGGGGCGCTCGGCAAGTGGAGCTTCGACGCCGACGGCGACACCACCCTGGAAGTGCTGACCATCAGCAAGATCGAGAACGGGAACTTCATCCCGGTGAAGACGGTGACGAAGAAGTAGGGCCGGCCGGAAAGCCCACCCGCCGCGGCGGGTGGGCTTCGCGCCTCCTGGGGGACCGATGACCGCACTCCTGGCCGCGACCGACGCCGCGGGCCTCGGGCAGTACCTGATGATCGGGCTGGTCACCGGCCTGCTCTACGCCCTGATCGCCCTCGGCTACACGATGGTCTACGGGATCATCGAGCTCATCAACTTCGCCCACGGCGACCTGTTCATGCTCGGGTCGCTCCTGGCCCTGCAGGTCGCCGTCTGGCTCGGCGCCACCGCCGCCGGGGCCGACAACTCCGCCGCCGCCGTCGCCGTCATGCTCGTCGCCGCCCCGGTGTTCTGCGCGGCGCTCAACGTCGCCGTCGACCGCGTCATCTACAAGCCGCTCCGCACCGCCCCGAAGCTCGCCCCGCTGGTGTCCGCCATCGGCGTCAGCTTCGTCTTCATGAACGTCGGCATGTTCTGGATCGGCCCGGTGGACAAGGACTTCCCCAACCTCCTGTCCCCGGCCCCGCCCGCGGTGGCGGCCAACCTGCTCGACGGCACCGGCCTGCGGTTCACGCTCAAGGACCTGATGGTCGTGCTGGTGACGCTGCCGACGATGGCGGCGCTGACGGTGTTCGTGCAGTACACGGCGCTCGGCAAGGCGATGCGGGCGACGGCCCAGAACCCGACCGCGGCGCAGCTGATGGGGATCAACGTGGACCGCGTCATCGCGGCGACGTTCGCCATCGGCGGGGCGCTGGCCGGCGTCGCGGGGGTGGTGTACGGCCTGTACTTCAACACCGTCGGCTTCCAGATGGGCTTCCAGAACGGGCTGTACGCCTTCACCGCGGCCGTGCTCGGCGGCATCGGCAACATCCCCGGGGCGGTGCTGGGCGGCGTCATGATCGGGCTGATCAAGACGCTCGGCGGCGCGTACATCGGGTCCGAGTGGAGCGAGGCGCTGATCTTCGCCATCCTGGTGGTCGTGCTGATCTTCCGCCCGAACGGCCTGCTCGGCGCCCGCACGCGGGAGAAGGTATGAGCCTCCGCGGCGCGCTCGGTTACTGGATGGTCCTCGGCTTCTTGCTCCTGGCGGCGGTGCCGTTCCTGCCGGGGCGGTACGTGCCCATCTACGGCACGCAACTGATCCCGGTGCTGTGCTTCGCGATGCTGGCGCTGGGGCTCAACGTCGTCGTCGGCTACACCGGGCTGTTG
>Ga0190275_10004265_pt1 | contig 10287 bp, 5 predicted proteins | sample Popmic550T_FD_133745 | JGI IMG/M metagenome (GOLD analysis project Ga0190275, IMG submission 133745) | Populus adjacent soil microbial communities from riparian zone of Yellowstone River, Montana, USA - 550 T | ecosystem: Environmental > Terrestrial > Soil > Riparian zone > Trees stand | place...
ACGCGCGGCCCGCTGATGTAGTCGCCGAACTCGGCCGTGTCGGAGATCGACCAGCGCATGTGCTTGAGGCCGCCCTCGTAGATGAGGTCGACGATCAGCTTCAGCTCGTGGAGGCACTCGTAGAAGGCGATCTCGGGCTGGTAGCCGGCGGCGACGAGCGTCTCGAAGCCGGCGCGGATCAGCTCGGTCGTGCCGCCGCAGAGGACGGCCTGCTCCCCGAAGAGGTCGGTCTCGGTCTCCTCGCGGAACGTCGTCTCGAGGATCCCGGCGCGACCGGCGCCGATTCCGACCGCGTAGGCGAGCGCGAGGTCGCGCGCGCGCCCGGACGCGTCGCGCTCGACCGCGATCAGCGCGGGGGTGCCGTAGCCCTCGGTGTAGAGGCGGCGGACGACGTGGCCGGGGCCTTTCGGCGCGACCATGATCACGTCGTTGCCCTCGCCGGGTGCGACACGCTCGTACAGGACGTTGAAGCCGTGGGCGAAGAGCACCGCGGCGCCGGGCTCGAGCGTCGGCGCGACGTCCTCCGTGAAGACCTTCGGCTGCACCTGGTCGGGCAGGAGGAGCGAGACGACCTGGGCGCCGCGAACCGCCTCGGAGATCGGCCGCACCTCGAGGCCCGCTCCCTCGGCGTCGCTCCACGACGACGAGCCCTCCCGCAGGCCAACGACGACTCGGACGCCCGAGTCGTGGAGGTTCAGAGCATGGGCATGCCCTTGGCTCCCGTAGCCCACGACGGCCACCGTGCCGTCGAGGAGTGAGAGGTCGCCGTCGCGCAGGATCGTCGCCATGGTCGTGCGTCCTTTCGTTCGAGTGGGGGGATTCTCACCTGATTGCGGCGAGGCGGCGCGGCACCCGTCGTTCCGCGGACGCGCGTGGGACGCCGACCCGGCCCGTGCGGACGAGATCGACGACCCCGTAGGGCTCGCACAGCTGGTGGAATCCGTCGAGCTCCTCGGGCGAGCCGGCGAGCTCGAGGACGACCGACTCGCGGCCGACGTCGAGGAGTCGCGCGCCGAGCGCCTGGGCGGTCGTGACGAGCTCGGCTCGTCTGTCTCCCGGTGCGGAGACGCGGACGACGAGGAGCTCCCGCTCGACCGCCTCGCCGGGGACGAGCTCCGTCACCCGGAGCACGTTGACGAGCTTGTGGATCTGCTTCTCGATCTGCTCGAGCGTGTGCCGCGAGCAGTCGACCCGCAGGGTGATGCACGAGACGCCCTCGCGCTCGGTCGGCCCGACCGCGAGCGAGTCGATGTTGAAGCCGCGGCGCGCGAACATCGTCGTGATCCGGTTCAGCGCCCCGGGCTTGTCCTCGACGGTCACCGACAGGGTGTGCTTCACGACGCCTTCGCCTCCTCGACCGCAGGCGGCTGGTACTCGAGCATGTCGACCGCGGCGGCACCGGTCGGGATCATCGGGAAGCATTGCTCGACCGGGTCGACGCGGCAGTCGACGACGACGGTTCGCTGCAGGGTGAGGGCCTGAGCGAGCGCGTCGTCGAGCTCCTCCTCGTTCGTGACGACCATCCCGACACCGCCATACGCCTCCGCGAGCAGCGCGTAGTTCGGCACGTCGGGCGTGAGGTGGACGTGCGAGCGTCGGCCGTCGAAGAACATGTCCTGCCACTGCGTGACCATTCCGAGGTAGCCGTTGTTCACGAGCACGACGACGATCGGAAGCTCCTCGACGACGGCCGTGACGAGCTCCTGCGCAGTCATCTGGAAGCACCCGTCGCCGTCGACGCAGACGACGGTCGCCTCCGGGCGCGCGGCCTTCGCGCCCACGGCGGCGGGGATGCCGTAGCCCATCGTCCCGAGCCCGCCCGAGGTGATGAAGCTCCGCGGGCGCTCGGAGAGCAGGTACTGCATCGCCCACATCTGGTGCTGCCCGACGCCGGTCGTCACGACGACGTCCGTCCCCGCGGTCAGTTCCTGCAGCCGCTCGAGCACGCGCTGCGGCTTGAGCCACGCGCCGTTCGCGTCGTAGCGCAGCGGGAACTCCTCGCGCCAGGCGCGGATCTGGTCGAGCCACGGCTCGGGCGCCGGGACGCCGTCCGCACGGTGGCGCGCGACCTCGGTCGCGAGGGACGCGAGCGCCGAGGAGAGCGGGCCGACGACGGGGATGTCCGCGCTCCGGAGCTTCGAGATCTCTGCCGGGTCGACGTCCAGATGGATGACCGTCGCGCCCGGCGCGAATGCGGCGAGCTTGCCCGTGACGCGGTCGTCGAAGCGTGCGCCGATCGCAACGAGGACGTCGCAGGTGTTCATCGCGAGGTTCGACCACTTCGGCCCGTGCATCCCGGGCCAGCCGAAATGGAGCTCGTGGGACTCGGGGAAGGCGCCCTTCCCCATGAGAGTCGTGACCACCGGGAGCGTGCCCGCCTCGGCGAGCTCGAAGAGCTCCTCGCAGGCGTCGCCGTTCAGCGTGCCGCCACCGACATAGAGCACGGGCTTGCGCGCGACGGCGATCGCCCGCGCGGCCTCGCGGATCTGTAGCGGATGCACCTTCGTCGGAGGTCGCCAGCCGGGCAGATCGACGGTCTCCGGGTACGCGAACTCGAACACCGTCTCCTGCACGTCGCGTGGCACGTCCACGAGCACGGGCCCGCAGCGGCCGGTGCGCGCCACGTGGAATGCGGCCTTGATGGCTGGGGCAAGGTCTTCGACGTCCTGGACGAGCCAGGAGTGCTTGACGATCGGGAGCGTGATCCCGGTGATGTCGCACTCCTGGAAGGCGTCGGTGCCGATCAGCGGTGTGCGCACCTGCCCGGTGATGCAGACGAGCGGCGTCGAGTCCATCCAGGCGTCCGCGATGGGGGTGACGAGGTTCGTCGCGCCCGGGCCCGAGGTGGCGATCGCGACGCCGACGCGGCCCGAGGCACGCGCGTAGCCCTGCGCCATGTGGCCCGCGCCCTGCTCGTGCCGCGCGAGCACGTGGCGCACGGTCGTCCCGCGGGCTATCGCGTCGTAGGTCGGCATGATCGCGCCGCCGGGGATCCCGAACATCACCTCGACGCCCTCGGCCTCGAGGCAGCGCAGGATCGCGTCACCGCCCGTCATCTTCATCGCGCGGCTCCGAGGGCGAACTCGGTGTCCCGCCGTGCGCTCGGCAGGAGGCCGAGGACCGCGTCGACGAACTCGCGCGTCGTCGCGGCGACGCCGGGGCCGGACGCTTCCGACGGTCTGCGGGGCGCCCGGAGCGCCAGGGTGAGGCTGTCCTCGAGCGCCTCCCCGGCCGCGACGCGGCCGAGTCCCTCGGAGAGGAGGAGCGCGGTCGCGAGCAGCATCGCGCTCGGGTCGGCCATGCCCTGGCCGGCGAGGTCGCTCGACGTCCCGTGCGCAGGCGCGAAGAGCCCGGGCCCGGTCGGCGAGAGCTGACCCGTCGCGACGAGGCGCCGCTTGCCGTTCAGGCGCGGGGCGGACGAGAGCGCCTCGCCGAGCACGCCCTCGGCGACGACGACTCCCGCCGAGCCGGAGGAAAGACGCCGCAGCGCCTCCTTGAGGGACACGTGCTCGACCTCGACGCCCGGATGGCGCTCGGCGTGGTGGTCGACGAGCGAGGTGAAGCCGCCGTCCACTCCGACCGAGGTGACCCGACCGGCGCGCGCGCGTCCGGTCGCGAACGCCCGCGAGAGCGTCCAGTCGGTCGCGTGATTGTGGAGCGGCGCGAAGAGCGTCGCCTCGCCGGTCTCGTCGAGCACCCGGGTCACCGAGGCGCCGAGGTCGAGGCCGGCCCGCAGGCCGTCGAGGGCGGGAGCCGCGTCCCCGGCGACGAGCACGGCGTCCGCGCTCATGGTCGCCTCGCGCGTGACGGCGGGCAGGTGGTGGCCGGAGCGGGTCAGCGCCTCGGTGTCGAACGGAGGGTGCAGCTCCTCGACCACGAAGCCGTGCTCGCCGCCGAGCCGGGCGAGCGTCCGGCTTGCCGCCGCGGTCACCTCCGGGCCGATGCCGTGTCCGGCGAGGCAGGCGACGACGTATCTGCGGCGGACGGTCATCTCGGTTGTCTTGGGGGGAAGGGGGTGGACACGGGGAGCTCCTCTCGCTCGGTACGCCCGGTGGACGCACCTCTGGTGTGGTCTCTGTCGGCGTGTGCGCCGGGTGAGCGACGCGTGAGCGAAAGATCTCCCCTAGGAGGGGAGAATCAGGATGAGCTCGATGCCGACGCCGCTCGCTACCGCGCGGCGCGATACGAGTGGGGTCGCAGATACGTGGCAGAGCCTCATCGCATCCCAGAGTGCCCGACGCACCTGGCGCTGTCAACCAGCCAAAGGGTTAGGGAGACCCTCCCAAGATGAGTCGATTGTCGATGGTTATTCCGGGAGGCCTCCCGGCTTGCCTCCTGGACGTTCAGTCTCTACCATCGATGATCGATGATTCGCGCAGCGACGTTCAAGGCATCCGGGCCCGCACGGCACGCCGTAGCGGCCCCGTTCCCGATTGCCTTCGTCGCGCCGCGAGCGCGCTAGCCGGCGACTTCCTCCCCGTCACCGCCTGCTAGCGCCACATCCGACGGGAAGTCGCCCCGCTTCGCCACGACCGACGAAAGGCAGGACCGTCCCGCCGTGACCACTCCACTCCACGATCCGAGCCGCGAACGCGACGCCTGCGGGATCGGGCTCGTCGCCGACGCGCACGGCCGGGCGTCCCGCGAGCTCGTCGACCGCGCGCTCGCCGGGCTCGCCGCGGTCGCGCATCGGGGCGCGTGGGCCGCCGACGGCGTCAGCGGCGACGGCGCCGGGCTGCTTCTCCCGCTGCACTCGTCGCTGACCGGCGTCGACGGCGCCGGTCTCGCGATGTGCTTCCTCCGGGAGCCCTGGCTCCGCGGGATCGTCGAGGACGCCTGCCGCGCGGAGTCGCTCGAGCCGCTCGGCTGGCGCGACGTGCCCATCGATCCCTCTGCGCTCGGCTCGAGCGCCGCCGCGAGCGTGCCGCGCATCGCCCAGCTGGTGCTCGCCCCGCCGGGCGCCGAGGTCGACGCCGACCAGTGCGCGTACCGCGCGCGGCGGCGGGCCGAGCTCGTCGAAGGCGTCTACGTCGCGTCGCTCTCGTTCCGTACGGTCACCTACAAGGCGCTCTGCGCCGCAACGCAGCTCGCGAGCTTCTACCCCGACCTCTGCGATCCCGACTGGGCAGCCGCGTGGGCGATCTTCCACCAGCGCTTCTCGACGAACACCGAGCCGAGCTGGGAGCGGGCGCAGCCCTTCCGCCTCCTCTGCCACAACGGCGAGATCAACACGATCGAAGGGAACGTCGCCTGGATGGAGGCGCGCGAGCAGGCGCGTGGGCTCGACGAGGGGCTCGCGCCGGCGCTCGACCGCTCCGGCTCCGACTCGGCCCTCCTCGACAACGCGCTCGAGCTCCTCGTGCGCTCGGAGGTCGGCGTCACCGAAGCCGTCTCGCAGCTCGTCCCGCCCGCGTGGCAGAACGACCCGCGGGTCGACGACGAGGAGCGCGCGATGCGCCGCTACCACGCGATGCTCGTCGAGCCGTGGGACGGGCCTGCCGGCCTCGTCTTCACCGACGGCGTCGCCTGTGGCGCGAAGCTCGACCGGAACGGGCTACGGCCGCTGCGCGTCGTCGTCGCCGACGACGGGCTCGTCGTCGTCTGCTCCGAGGCCGGTGCAGTTCCGCTGCCGGAGGGGACGGGGATCAAGCGCGCCCGCCTCGGCCCGGGGCAGCTTCTCGCGGTCGACCCCGTCCACGGGCTGCGATTCGACGGCGAGCTGACCCGCGACCTCGCGCGGCGGCGGCCCTATGCCGCGTGGGTCGACGAGACGCTCAGCGCCGGTGAGCAAGGCGTGCCGGCACCCGAGCCGTCCGGGAACCTGCTCGCGAGGCAGGCGCTGCACGGCTACACCCGCGAGGAGCTGAGCCTCATGCTCCGCCCGATCGCCCAGGCGGGCCAGGAGCCTGTCTACTCCATGGGCGACGACGCACCGATCGCACCGCTCGCCGGCCGTGCGCGGCCGCTCGCGTCCTACTTCCGCCAGCAGTTCGCGCAGGTCACGAACCCGGCGATCGACCACTACCGCGAGCGCACCGTGATGTCGGTCGCGACACTCGTCGGTCCCCGCCCGCCGCTCGGGGCGGAGGGGCCCTTGCCGCCGCTCGTCGTCCTTCCGTCGTTCCTCGTCACGCCCGACGGGCTGGAGGCGCTCGAACCCGCCGTGGTGGACGCGACGTTCACGGCCGACGAGGGGCTTGGACGCGCCGTCGAGCGCGCCGCGGACGCGTGTGTCGAGCTCGTCGCGAGTGGCGCGACGGTCGTCTGCCTCAGCGACCGTGCGGCGGGAGGCGAGCGCGCCGCGATCCCGTCGCTCCTCGCGGTGGCGGCCGCCAACATGCGGCTCTCCGAGCGCGGCAGGCGAATGGGCTGCTCTCTCGTCGTGACGAGCGACGAGGCCCGCGACACGCACATGGTCGCGACGCTCGTCGGCTACGGCGCCGACGTGATCTGCCCGCGGCTCGCGCTCGAGACCGTTGCGCAGCTCGCGGCGTCGGACAAGGTCGGCGGTGACCGCCCGACACCGGACGAGGCGCAGCGTCGCCTGCTCCGGGCGCTCGAGGACGGGGTGCTGAAGGTGATGTCGAAGCTCGGGATCTCCGACGTCGCGAGCTATCGCGGGGCGCGCCTCTTCGAGGCGGTCGGGCTCGACCGTCGGCTCTGCCGCCGCTTCTTCGGCTCGACGCCGTCCGCGATCGGCGGTATCGGCCTCGACCGCCTGGAGCGCGAGGCGCTCGAGCGGCTCGCCGCGAGCGAGGCGGAGAAGGTCGCGCTCGAGAACCCCGGCTTCTACAAGTTCCGCAAGGGCGGCGAGCCCCACGCGACCGACCCCGAGGTCGTCGACGCGTTGCAGCAGGGCATGACGGCCGCGCACGCCCTCGTCAAGGCGGTGAAGGGCGAGCGTTTCGACCTCTACGAGCGGTTCGCCTCGCTCGTGAACGAGCGACCGCCCCTCGAGCCCCGCGACCTGCTCGAGGCCGTCCCTGTCGGTGACCCCGTCCCGGTCGACGAGGTCGAGCCCGTCGACTCGATCGTGCGGCGCTTCTCCGGCGGCGCGATGTCTCACGGTGCGCTCTCGGCCGAGGCGCACGAGACGATCGCGATCGCGTTCAACCGCCTCGGTGGCCGCTCCAACTCCGGGGAGGGCGGCGAGGCCCGCAGCCGGTATCGCGACGAGCGGAACTCGAAGATCAAGCAGGTCGCCTCGGGGCGCTTCGGCGTCACGGCGGAGTACGCGGCGTTCGCGGAGGAGCTCCAGATCAAGATCTCGCAGGGCTCGAAGCCGGGCGAGGGCGGCCAGATCCCCGCGCACAAGGTGACCGAGGAGATCGCCGGCCTGCGCGGAACGGAGCCGGGCGTCTCGCTCATCTCGCCCCCACCGCACCACGACATCTACTCGATCGAGGACCTCGCGCAGCTCGTGTTCGACCTGAAGGAGGTCAACCCGGAGGCGGACGTGTCGGTGAAGCTCGTCGCCTCGCACGGCGTCGGCCTGATCGCGGCGGGGGTGGCGAAGGCGCACGCCGACGTCGTCCACGTCGCCGGCGCGGACGGCGGCACCGGTGCGAGCCCGCTCGCCTCGATCAAGCACGCCGGCGCACCGTGGGAGCTCGGCCTCGCCGAGACACAGCAAGCGCTCGTCGCGAACGGGCTTCGCGGCCGGGTGCGCGTCCGGGTGGACGGGGGCTTCAAGACCGGCCGCGACGTGCTTCTTGCCGCGCTCCTCGGTGCCGACGAGTTCTCGTTCGGCACCGCGCTTCTCCTCGCCGAGGGCTGTCTCATGGTGCGCTCCTGCCACCTCGACACGTGCCCGGTCGGGATCGCGAGCCAGCGCCCCGAGCTGCGCGCCAAGTTCGCGGGGACGCCCGAGATGATCGAGGCGTACCTCCGCTTCGTCGCGCTCGAGGTGCGAGAGCACCTCGCAGCACTCGGCCTGCGCACCATCGACGAGGCGGTCGGGCGCACCGACCTGCTCCGGCAGAAGCGCACCGGCGATCCGGCAGCGGACGCGCTCGAGCTCGACCGGCTGCTCGTGCGTCACGGCGGCGGGCCGTCGCGCTACGTCGGCCAGCCGGTGCCTCACGAGGGCGATCGCCTCGGCTCGCTCCTCGCCGCACAGGGCAAGGCCGCGATCAGCGGGGCGCGGCTCGTCGAGCCCGCCTACGAGATCACGAACGCCGACCGCGCGATCGGCGCCCGGCTCGGCGGCGCGATCGCGCGCGTCTCGGGTGACGCGCCACCCGCCGGCCGCGTGCGGGCGCGCTTCGAGGGGGCCGCCGGGCAGAGCTTCGGTGCGTTCCTCACCGCGGGCGTCGAGCTCCAGCTCGTCGGCGAGGCGAACGACTACGTCGGCAAGGCGATGTCGGGCGGCAGGATCGTTGTCTCGCCGCCCACGGGCGATGCGGGCGAGCCGTGCCTCGTCGGGAACACGGTGCTCTACGGCGCGACCGGCGGCGAGCTCTTCTGCGCCGGCTCCGCGGGCGAGCGGTTCGCCGTCCGCAACTCCGGTGCGGTCACGGTTGTCGAAGGGGTCGGCGACCACGCGTGCGAGTACATGACCCGCGGCACGGTCGTCGTCCTCGGAGATCATGGGCGGAACCTCGGCGCCGGGATGACGGGCGGCGAGGCGTTCCTACTCGATCCGGACGAGCGGCTCGTGAACGACGAGCTCGTGACGCTCCTGCCACTCGATCGCTCCGACGCCGAGCGGCTCGTGGAGCTGCTCGAGCGGCACGAGCGGGCAACCGGGTCGCCGCGGGCGGCCGTCCTCCTCGCCGAGCGCGAGACCTCGCTCGCTCGATTCCGGCGCCTCGTGCCGCGCGCCGCGGTGGTCGAGGCCGAGTCCGCGGCCGAGGGCCGCCTTACCGCCTAGAGAGCATATCTAGGATTTTTGTGCATACTATGCAGATGCCTTACGTCACGATCGTGGGAGCCGCCGGGTACACCGGGCAGGAGACGCTCGACCGCGTCCTCCATCACCCGGAGCTCGAGCTCTACGCGGTGGGGTCCGACTCGCTGGCGGGTCAGGACGCAAGCGCCCTCGATCCGCGCCTCAACCGGAACGGCGGCCGGCGCGTGCCGCGGCTCATCACGAACGCGGCCGCCCTCGCCTGCGAGTCTGACGTGACGATCGTCTGCCTGCCCCACGAGGAGGCGGCCGAGCTCGACGCTCCCTCCCGCGGCGTCGTCGTCGATCTCTCGGGTGCGCACCGGCTGGCGGACGCCGGCCAGTACGACGCCTGGTACGGCTTCACGCACCCCCGCCCGGAGCAACTCGGCCGCTGGTCGTACGGTCTGCCGGAGCTCGGCGCCGTCGAAGGCCCGCTCGTCGCGAACCCCGGCTGCTACGCGACCGCCGTCCTGCTCGCCCGCGGGCCGCTGCGGGACGCGATCGACCCGGGCAGCGTCGTCGTCGACGCGATGTCCGGGATGACCGGGGCGGGCAGGTCGCTGAAGGCGGCGAGCCATGCGGGCTCGGTGCTCGAGAACGTGACGCCCTATCGCGTCGGGGCGCACCAGCACGTGCCCGAGATCGCGCAGGTGCTCGGCTACCCCGTCTCCTTCACCCCCCACCTGCTCCCGGTGCGGCGCGGACTGCTCGCGACGTGCAACGTCCGCTCGAGCGGTCCCGACCTCCGTGAGCTGCTCGAGGAGCACTACGCCTCGAGCCCGCTCGTCAGCGTCCTCCCCGAGGGCGTCGCGCCCGAGCTCGCTCGGGTCCAGCACACCGACACGGCCGAGCTCGGCGTCTTCGCCGACAGGCACACCGACCGCACGATCGTCATCTGCGCGCTCGACAACCTCGGCAAGGGAGCGGCCGGCCAGGCGGTGCAGAACGTGAATCTCCTCTTCGGCCTGCGCGAGACCTCGGGGCTGCGGCTCGCAGGAGTCCTCGTCTGATGTCCGTCACCGCGGCCAAGGGGTTTGCGGCCGCAGGCGTGAGCGCCGGGATCCGGCCGTCCGGCAAGCCGGACGTGGCCCTCGTCCGCTCGCTCGTCCCGGCGGTCGGCGCCGCGATGTGGACGCTGAACCGCGTCCAGGCTGCACCGGTCGTCGTCTCTCGGGAGCACCTGGCGTCCGCCGAGCCGCAGGCCGTGGTCGTCAACGCAGGCGTCGCGAACGCGGCGACCGGCGCCGCCGGCGAGGAGGACGCGCGGGCGACCGCGGCGCACGCCGCGTCGCTGCTGGGACTCGCGCCCGAGCAGGTCGTCGTCCTCTCGACCGGCGTCATCGGCCCGCGCCTGCCGATGAGCGCGCTTCGCACCGGCGTCGACGAGGCCGCCGCCG
>Ga0190275_10004266_pt1 | contig 10286 bp, 7 predicted proteins | sample Popmic550T_FD_133745 | JGI IMG/M metagenome (GOLD analysis project Ga0190275, IMG submission 133745) | Populus adjacent soil microbial communities from riparian zone of Yellowstone River, Montana, USA - 550 T | ecosystem: Environmental > Terrestrial > Soil > Riparian zone > Trees stand | place...
CGTCATGATCACGACCGTGTTGCGGAAGTCGACCGTGCGCCCCTGGCCGTCGGTCAGCCGGCCATCGTCGAGGACCTGGAGGAGCACGTTGAAGACGTCCGGGTGGGCCTTCTCGATCTCGTCGAGCAGCACCACCTGGTACGGGCGCCGGCGGACTGCCTCGGTCAGCTGCCCGCCCTCCTCGTAGCCGACGTAGCCGGGTGGCGCGCCGACCAGGCGGGACACCGCGAACTTCTCCATGTACTCGCTCATGTCGATCCGGACCAGCGCCTGCTCGTCGTCGAACAGGAACTGGGCGAGGGCACGGGCGAGCTCGGTCTTGCCGACGCCGGTCGGACCGAGGAACAGGAATGAGCCGATCGGCCGGCGCGGGTCCTTCAGCCCGGCGCGGGCGCGACGGACCGCGTCGGACACGGCCTCGATCGCCTCGTCCTGGCCGATGACCCGCTCATGGAGGCGATCCTCCATCTGGATCAGCTTTGCCTGCTCGCCCTCCATCAGGCGGGTGACCGGGATGCCGGTCCACGACGCGACGATCGCGGCGACGTCGTCGGCCGTGACCTCCTCCTTGAGCATCGAACCCGTGCCCTGGAGTGCGGTCAGCGCGGCCTCCTGCTCCTGGAGCCGTGCCTGGAGCTCGGGGAGCGTCGCGTAGCGCAGCTTCGCCGCGGTCTCGTAGTCCGTCTCGCGCTGGGCCTGGTCGATGCGCAATTGGGTCTGCTCCAGCTCGCTCTTCGTCTCGCGGATGGCCGCGATGGCGGCCTTCTCGGCCTCCCAGCGCTGCTTCATCCCGCCCGACTGCTCCTCGAGGTCGGCGAGCTCCTTCTCGAGCGCATCGAGTCGCGCCTTCGACGCGTCGTCGGTCTCCTTGCGAAGCGCTTCGCGCTCGATCTCGAGCTGGATCCGGCGGCGCTCGAGCTCATCGAGCTCGACCGGCATGGAGTCGATCTCCATGCGCAGCCGCGACGCCGCCTCGTCGACGAGATCGATCGCCTTGTCGGGCAGGAAGCGCTCGGTGATGTAGCGGTTCGACAGGGTCGCCGCCGCCACGAGCGCCGAGTCGGTGATACGGACGCCGTGGTGGACCTCGTAGCGCTCACGCAGGCCGCGCAGGATCGAGATCGTCTCCTCGACCGTCGGCTGGTCGACGACCACCGGCTGGAACCGTCGCTCGAGCGCGGCGTCCTTCTCGACGTGCTTGCGGTACTCGTCGAGCGTCGTCGCTCCGATCGTGTGCAACTCGCCGCGAGCGAGCATCGGCTTGAGCAGGTTGGATGCGTCCATCGCGCCCTCGGCGGCGCCCGCCCCGACCACCGTGTGCAGCTCGTCGATGAACAGCACGACCTGGCCGTCCGAGTCCTTGATCTCCTTGAGGACGGCCTTGAGGCGCTCCTCGAACTCGCCGCGGTACTTCGCGCCGGCGATGAGCGCCCCGAGGTCGAGTGCGACCACGCGCTTGTCCTTGAGTCCCTCGGGCACGTCGCCGCGCACGATCCGCTGCGCCAGGCCCTCGGCGATTGCGGTCTTGCCGACGCCGGGCTCTCCGATCAGCACGGGGTTGTTCTTCGTGCGCCGGCTGAGCACCTGGATGACGCGGCGGATCTCGTCGTCGCGGCCGATGACCGGGTCGAGCTTGCCCGCTCGCGCCTCCGCGGTGAGGTCCCGGCCGTACTTCTCGAGCGCCTGGTACGTGCCCTCCGGCGTGGGCGAGGTCACGCGCTGACCGCCACGGACGCTCTGCAGCGCCTGGAGGATCGCCTCCCGCCCGGCGGCATGCCGCTCGAGCAGCTGTTGTGCCTCGCCCCCGGCCTCGGCTACGCCGAGCAGCAGGTGCTCGGTCGAGGTGTATTCGTCGCCGAGCCGGCGCGCCTCGGCCTCCGCGCGCTCAACCACGCGCTTGGCGCGGGGATCGAGCGTGAGCGAGCCACCTTCGATCCGGGCGCGCTTGGCGAGGATCGCGGCGAGCTCTCCGCGGAAGGCGGGCAGGTCGACGCCCAGGCGCCGCAGCGTCTCGGCGGGGATGCCGTCGTCCGGCTCGACGAGCGCGCTGAGGAAGTGCTCGGCATCGAGCACCGGGCTGCGCAGCCGCTCGGCAGTCTGCTGGGCGGCGATGACGGCCTCCTGGGCCTTCTGCGTGAAGCGATCGAGTTGCATCTGCGGTCTCTCTGGGTTCGTTCGATCAGCGAGGATCGGGTTGGTCGACGATGTCGAGCAAGCGGCGGGCTGCGTCCGTGGCCTCCTCGGTCAGATGATTTGGAAGCACGACCTTGGCGCGAACGTACAGGTCGCCGTGGCCTTCGGCGCGGAACTTCGGCATACCGCGGCCGCGGAGCCGGAACTGCCGTCCGGGCTGCGTCCCCGGTGGGATCCGCAGAAGCACCGTTCCCTTGGGCGAGCGGACGGGCACCTCGGCGCCGAGCAAGGCCTCCTTCAGGGTGATCGGCAATTCGCGCTCGAGGTCCGCGCCCTTCCGGGTGAAGGTCGCGTCGGGGCGCTGGCGGACGACGACGTGGAGATCGCCACCTCCCGGCCCCTTGCCCGTCAGGCGGATCCGCGTGCCGGTGTCCGCCCCCGGCGGGATCGTGATCTCGAGACGCTTGCCGTCGACATCGACGAGTCGAGTCGTCCCATGGAAGGCCTCGTCGAGCGTGATCTCCGCGTGGGCCTCGCTGCGCGGCGCAGCGGGACGCGCCTGGCTCGATGGTGCGCGGCCGCGACCGGTCTGCACGCCCGCCCCCATCCCGGCCAGGAAATCCTCGAGGTCGATCGTCCGGGCGCCGCCGCCGCCGCCGGCCCGGCCGCTGCCGGAGCGCGCGTTGGCCACGTCGGCAAAGCCGCCCTCTCCCCCGAAGAACATGCGGAAGAAGTCCGAGAACTCCCCGGGGTCGCCGCTCGAGCGGAATTCGTAGCGGACGTTGCCCGCCTGGCCGCCGGTCCCGCCGAAACCCGCGAACCCGGCAAACGGATCGCCCGCCGACCCAGCGCCTGCCCCGGCACGGCTGAATGCCTCCCAGTTCGCGCCGAGAGCGTCGTACTGCTTGCGCTTGTCCGGGTCGGAGAGCACGGCGTTCGCCTCGTTCACGTCCTTGAACGTGCGCTCGGCTGCGGCATCACCGGGCTTGGCGTCGGGGTGATGCTCCCGTGCCTTCTTGCGGTATGCCTTCTTGATCTCGGTTTGTGACGCGGTGCGTGGCACTCCCAGCACTGCGTAGTAGTCCTTGTATTCCATGGCCTTGGTATCAGGCTGAGGGCGGCTGTCGGTTCATTGGATGAACCAACCGACCAACCACGGCGGCCGACATCGTCGCGCGACCGCCGAGCGGCTCCTTGGACGAACCAGATCGCACGCCGATCGTGTGCCGGGCGCCGAGCGGCTCACCGAGCGAGCCAATTGACGCCGAGAGCACGTCCTCGCGCCGACCCGTTCGCCCGTTGGTTCGTTGGGTGAACCGGGCGCTGGATCGACGCGAGAGGGCGCGGTTCATGGGCGGCTCAGTGCCGCTCCACGACGACGGGCGGCTGATCTGCGGGCGGGAATGTCGTTCGCCGCACGCGGCTCTGTGTCGCGGGCTCCTTGTCGAGCTCGTCGTCGCCCTTGATGATCTTGGGGGGCTCGGCCTGGAGGGGCTTCGGCTTGCGCCGGAGGGCCGCCTCCAGGACCTGGTCCATCGATTCGACGAGGACCAGCTTGATCTGCTTGCGGATCTCGTCCGGGATGTCGCGCAGGTCCTTCTCGTTCTTGCGCGGGAGGATCACCATCTTCGCCCCCGACAGGTGGGCGGCGAGGATCTTGCTCTTCAGCCCGCCGATGGGGAGGACCCGCCCGCGGAGGGTGATCTCGCCGGTCATCGCCGCGTCCTTGCGGACGGGGATGCCGGTGAGCGCGCTCACCACGGCGGTCGCCATCGTGATTCCGGCGGACGGCCCGTCCTTCGGGATCGCTCCGGCCGGGACGTGGATGTGGAGGGTGTTCTTCTCGAACACCTCGCGCGCGATGCCCAGCTCGGCAGCATGGGCCCGCGTCCACGACAGGCCGGCGCGGGCGGACTCGCGCATGACCTCACCGAGCTGGCCGGTGAGGATGAAGTCCTCCTTGCCCTCCATCTTCGTGACCTCGATGGCAACGACGTCGCCACCGACCTCGGTCACGACGAGACCCGTCGCGGAGCCGGTCTGGTCCTCGGCCTCGAGCTCGCCGTAGTCGAACCGCTGCGGGCCGAGGAACTCGGCCAGCTTCTTCTCGTCGACCACGGTCTTGCGCTTGCGGCCCTCGGCGACCTGCCGGGCGACCTTGCGCATGACGTTGGCGATCTCACGCTCGAGGTTCCGGACGCCGGCCTCGTGGGTGTACGAGCGCACGAGCTCGGTCATCGCCCCGTCGGTGATCTCGATCCGCTTGTCGGTCAGGCCGTGGTTCGTCATCTGCTTGGGGATGAGGAACCTGCGCCCGATCTGGATCTTCTCCGTCTCGGTGTAGCCCGGCAGCTGGACGATCTCCATCCGGTCGCGCAACGGCGCCGGGATGGGGTCGAGCAGGTTTGCCGTCGCGATGAAGAGCACCTTGCTCAGGTCGAACGGCACCTCCAGGTAGTTGTCCTGGAAACTGAAGTTCTGCTCCGGGTCGAGCACCTCGAGCAGGGCCGAGCTCGGGTCGCCCCGGAAATCCATGCCGATCTTGTCGACCTCGTCGAGCATGAACACCGGGTTGTTCGAGCCGCCCGTCTTGATGTTCTGGATGATCCGGCCGGGCAGCGCACCGATGTACGTGCGCCGATGGCCACGGATCTCGGCCTCGTCGTGGATACCGCCGAGGCTCATCCGCACGAACTTGCGGCCCATCGCCCGCGCGATGCTCTTGCCGAGCGACGTCTTGCCGACGCCGGGCGGGCCGACGAACGCGAGGATCGGGCTGCGGATCGTGTCCGCCAGCGTGCGGACCGCGAGGTATTCGAGGATGCGTTCCTTGATCTTCTCGAGGCCGTAGTGGTCCTCGTCGAGGATCTCGGCGGCCTTCTTGATGTCGAGCTGGTCGTCGGTCGCGACGTTCCACGGCAGGCTGATGAGCCAGTCGACATACGTGCGGATCACGCCGACCTCGGGCGAGGCGGATGGGATCCGGCTCATCCGGTCGACTTCCTTGATGGCCCGCGCCTTGATCTCCTCGGGCATTCCGGCCTGCTCGACCTTGTCGCGCAGCTCGTTGATCTCGGCCTGCTGCGGGTCGTCCTCACCGAGCTCGCGCTGGATGGCCTTCAGCTGCTCGCGGAGGATGTATTCGCGCTGGGTCTTGTCCATTTCGGACTTGACTTCGGACTGGATCTTGCCCTTGAGCTCGAGGATTTCGATCTGCTCGGCGAGGAAGTTCGATACCAGCTTGAGCCGCTCGGTGACGTCGATCGTCTCGAGCAGCTCCTGGCGCTGCTCGGTGGTCATGTCGGGGCTGTACGCAACCATGTCGGCGAGCAGCCCGGGCTCCGTGATGTTGCGCGCGGCGACCGCGGCCTCCGGCGGCACGGGGGCCCCGCTGGCGACGTACTGCTCGATCTGGGTCTGGACCGTGCGCATGAGCGCCTGGACCTCGACTCCGCTCGGGCTTTCGTCGGCGAGCTCGGAGATGCTGGCCATGAGATAGGGGCCGCTCTGGGTGAAGCCGTGCACGCGCAGGCGCGACTGGCCCTGGACGATCGCGCGGACGGTTCCGTCCTGGAGCTGGACGACCTGGGCGATCTTGGCCAGCGTGCCGATCGGGTAGAGCTCGGAGGGGTCGGTGATGTCTTCCTGCTCGGCCTGGCGCTGGGTGACGAGGGCGATTGGGCCGCCATCGGCGACCGCGGCGTTGAGCGCTGCGACGCTCTTGTCGCGACCCACTTGCAGCGGGACGATCATCTCCGGGAAGATGACCGTCTCGCGGAGTGCGACGAGAGGGAGCTCGTGCACGGCGTCGGCCGCGATCTCGATCTCGACCGGGGTGGACGGTCGCTTGGCCATCAGGTTCTCCTATCGGGGTTCGAGTCAGACGCGAGTGCCTCGTCGGCCTTGTCGTCGGCGACTTGCTCGCCTGGCTTGGGTTCAGTACCGCGGGAACGGGCCCGACTCTTCGAGCCGTTCCCGGTGCCCTCCGCGTAGAGCGCTTCGAGGATTCGGGTTCCGAGCCGCTCCTCCAGTTCGAAGAGGATCCGGACTCCGGCGAGGTTCACGCCTCGCTCGCGGGTGAGGTGGCGGATCCACGAGATCCGCCGGATGTCGCTTTCGCTGTAGAGCCGAATGTTCGTCGGCGTCCGGGCCGGACAGATCAGGCCCTCGTCTTCGTAGATCCGGAGCGTGCGCGGGTGGGCGCTGACGAGCGTCGCCGCCACGCTGATCACGTACACGGGCTGGGTCGGATCGCGGTCCGGACGCCGATACGCCATGTCGTCAGGCGTCCTGGGCGGTTCCGGCGTCGCCCTCCGGCTCGCCACCGGCCGGGAGCGGCTGGGACGTTCCATTGGTCGTCGGCGTGATGCGGATCTGGCGCGGCTTCACGGTCTCGGCGACCGGGATATCGAGGCGGAGCACGCCGTTCTCGAACGTCGCGTTGGCCTTGTCCGGCTCGAGACCGGTCGGCAGCGTGATCGAGCGGCTGACCGAGCCGCGGCGGATCTCCTGGACGAGGATCTCGCCCTGGTCGTTCTTCTGGGTGCTCTCCTCGCGGCTCTCGGCCGAGATCGTCAGCGTCCCGTTCTCGACGGTGATCTGGACGTCCTCGGGAGTGACGCCGGGGAGTGCGGCCTCGACGTGCAGGGCGTTCTCGTCCCGGCGTACGTCGAGCGGCAGGGATGCGCCTTCACCGAAGGCCCATCCACGGGCGCTCCAGGTCGGGCGGACGAAGCTGTCTTCGAACAGGCGGTCCATCGCCTGGCGGAGCGAAACGAGCTCGCCAAAGGGCGAGGAACGGCGCACGAGCGTCATGATCGCGTCACCTCCGTGATACTGAATTCGAGGTCCCGCGGCCACCGCCGCAGGACACGTTCGGATGCTAGAACCTTGACAATGGCGTTGTCAAGAGTTGTGCCAGCAAAAGTTCGTTGAGAATTGTCAACGGAACCCAGACCCGCCTGGCCGTTTCTGCCAGTTACGCGTGTGGTGCGTCATAAGCGTCGATTGCAGGTGGATCAGCGGCCAAGTTAGCCGTCCTTCGAGGCTACCGCACGCTCATGCGAGGGGCGAAAAGGCGCCGAGTACGCGTGTGGTGCGTGACTAGCAAGGATCCGAGCCCCGCCCCGGAGATTTGGACGGTACAGCCTCCGGCTTGCCGTGTGGCGGTAGCAGGGACGAACCAGGAGCCCGGAGCGCAGACCATGACCGTCCTGCGGCAGGAAACGCCCGGTCAGGCCCGCAGCTTCTCGTGGGACGCCACGAAACAGCGATTCGACGCCGTCCGTTCGCCGCTGCTGCCGTGGGGCGGTAAGGAGCCTCGCCCCAGGGCCCGGGAACGACTAGCCGCGGACCGCCTCTCCGCCGATCAGCTGCTCGTGGAGCATCTCCTCGCACTCGGTCTTGCCGATCGCGATGACCTTGTCGCCGACCTGCATGACCGTGTCAGTGCGGAGCGGCGTCGCGACCCCGTCACGGATCACCGCGAACAGCGAACAGCCCTCCGGGATGTTGAGGTCCTTCGGTGCGCGTCCGACCGCCGGTGAACCGTCCTGCAGGTGCGCCTCGATCAGCTCCAGCTCGTTCTCGCCGAGCGCCGCCAGGTGGAGCAGCTCGTGGACCGGGATGTCCTGCTCGATCGAGCCAAGGATCATCCGCGTGGGACTGATCAGCTCGTCGACGCCGAGGTGGCGGAACAGCTCCTCGTTCTTCGGGTTGTTGACCCGCGCGATCGTGCGCGGGACGTCGAAGTGGTGCTTCGCCATCTGGCAGATGACGAGGTTGTCCTCATCGTCGCCGGTCACCGCCGCCACCACATCGGCACGGTTGCAGCCGGCCTCGGCAAGATACTTGCCCTCGCATCCGTCGTGCGGGATGACGATCGACCCGATCTCGTCGGCGATCTGGCTCGCCCGGTCGCGGTCCTTCTCCATGAGCGCGACCTCATGGCCGGACTCGACCAGCTCCTTGGTGAGGTAGTAGCCGACCTTGCCGCCACCGACGACCAGCACGAACATCGCTCAGTTCTCCTGCGTCGCGCTGGACGCGGCTGTGGGCTGGACAGTCGCGGCGGCGACCGCCGGCTCCGGCGCGTCGTGCCGGTGGTGCTCGCTACCCGGGTGCTGGCCGGTCGGCTCGAGCATCCCGGCGACGCCCGACGGCGGCAGGCCGAGATACGCATTGATCGCATCCATCATCAGGCCGGTCCGGCAGATCGTGGCGATCCCGAGCTCGGCGTAGGCGGTGGCCCGAACCGGGTCATTGATCTTGGCGACGACCCGCTTGGCGGACAGCGCCTCCACGGCGAGCTGCGCGGCCATGACGTTGCGGTTGTCGCCTTCGGTCAGGGCGATGAACAGGTCGGCGTCCTCGGCGCCTGCGCGACGCAGGACGTCCTCATCGGTCCCGTCGCCCCGGATCGCCTCCCCACCGAAGGAGCTGGGCAGTTTTTCGAATGACCGGGTCGACCTGTCCAGGATGACGACACGGTGGCCGGCGCGGTCGAAGGTCTCGGCCAGTGCCGCCCCGACACGGCCGCAGCCGACGATGACGATGTTCACGGTTGTTCCTCGGTCATTGGATCGCGCACGACCCATACGGAGCATGGCGCGTTCTTGAGCACATACGGGATCGTACGCCCGATCGCAAAGTCGCCTCCGAAGCGCTTACGGTAGGGAAGGCCGAGGATCAGCAGGTCCGCCTCCCGTTCGGTGGCCTCGTCGACGAGTGCCGCGCCGACGTCCCGTGCCTGGAGGAGCACCGGCTCGAGCGTCACCCTGGCGGTCTCGGTGGCGGCCTCGGCTACATCGAGGATCCGCTGGACCTCCTCGGACCGCCCGGCGATGTCGGCATCGAGCGGCAGTGTCCAGTCGATCTCGACGACATGCACGGCCACCAGCTCCGCCTTCGTCGAGCGCGCGTATTCGGCGGCCAGCTTGACGATGCGCGCGTCGCTCGGTCCGCCGTTCAGGGCGAGGACCGCGCGGCGGAACGAAGGCACCGAAGCGTCAGACACGGTTTGTTGACAGTGGCTCCCGTTGGGCGCCGGACACAATGGTCCGCGAGCGCCGCGTCACGATACCAAAGCCCGCGGACAGCGGCGGACCCCGGCGGACCCCGGCCGACCCCGGCGACGCCGGCGACCCCCGCGCTCAGCGCTCCCGGCGGTACGGGACGTCGGCGATGACCGTGTGCTCGCGGCCCACCAGCACCGCCTTCAGACGGCGCGCAGCCTGGTTGTAGAGGAGCCGGTCCCACCAGTGACGGGCGACGTACTCGGGCAGCACGACGATGGTGATCGGCGCCGGCTTGTCCGGCGGCCAGGCCTTGTCGAGAACGTCGAGGTAGGCGACGAGCGGGCCGATCAGGGCCCGATACGGCGACTCGACGATCACCAGTGGCACGCCCGGCAGCTGGCGTTCCCAGCGCCTGCGCAACTCCTCCCCTTCCTTGTCGTCCTCGGTGACATAGACCGCCCGGATGTCGGAGCTGATCGTGCGCGCGAAGTTGACGGCCTGGATCACGGCGCGGTTGATGCCGTTGACCGGGACGACGACGCGCTGCTCCCGGCGTGGCCCCTCGACGACGAGCTCGTCGCGGACCTCGAGCTCGCGCGCCTGGTTGTCGTACTCGCGGCGGATGAAGAGCATCATCGCGACGAGGATCGGGATCAGCAGCAGGACGAGCCACGCACCGTCGGCGAACTTGACGCTGGTAACGACGATCGCCACGAGTCCGGTCGCGACGCAGCCGAACGCATTGATCGCCTGGCGTCGCCGCCAGCCGGGGCTCTTGACCCGCTGCCAATGGCGCACCATGCCGGCCTGCGAGATCGTGAAGTCGATGAACACACCGACCGCGTAGAGCGGGATCAGGTCGTGCGTGTGGCCGCCGAAGATGACGACCAATGAGGCGGCGATGATCCCGAGCGCCACGATGCCCATCGAGAACGCCAATCGGTCGCCGCGGAAGCTGAACTGGCGGGGGAAGAAGCCGTCGACGGCGAGCACCGCGGCGAGGCGCGGGAATGCCGCGAAGGACGTGTTCGCTGCGAGAAACAGCAGCAGCGCGGTGAACGCCTGGAACAGGTAGAAGCCGAACGAGTCGGCCCCGAACACCGTCGACGACACCTGCGCGATCACCGTCTGCTTAGC
>Ga0190275_10004267_pt1 | contig 10282 bp, 9 predicted proteins | sample Popmic550T_FD_133745 | JGI IMG/M metagenome (GOLD analysis project Ga0190275, IMG submission 133745) | Populus adjacent soil microbial communities from riparian zone of Yellowstone River, Montana, USA - 550 T | ecosystem: Environmental > Terrestrial > Soil > Riparian zone > Trees stand | place...
AGATTGTCGAGGCCCACAATCCAACCGTTGTTGGCGCAGATCATGAGGTCCCGGGGCTCGCGGTAGTCGGCTCGCAGTGGGGCCGTGTTTGGATCGATGATCGATCGAAGCCGCCGGCAAAGTCCAGATTTTCCCGACCCATGTTCGCCGTAAACAGCCAAAACCGGATAGGGGCTGCTGGGGTGCATGGCTGCCACTAGCCAGCCTAGGATCAGTGGCCATTCAGTATCGGTGACATTGGCATAGCGACGCAGCTCGTCGCAGGTTCCGCCGCGCTGCGGTGTGGGCGCCGATAGCATGGCCCGTGAGCGTCGGAACATGATTGGCGAGTTATCAAGGATCCGCCAGCCCGCTGCATCGATTTCGACGACTTTCCATTGGTCGTTGACCAAATCGTAATAAATTCGGTCTTCGTGCTGAGCGACCCGCAGGTGCACGGGCCGTTTGTCGCCGTCGAAAACCGCTTTCGCTTCGATGATGCCGAGCGCGTCCTGACGGGCCTGGGCCGAGGGAACCTTTCCCTCTGCGCAATAGAATCGTCGTGCAAGCCAGCGGCGAAATTGCCGGGTAGAGACGCGAGCCACCTCCCAATGAAGATTTTCGTTGTCGTTGACTGGAAAGCGCGCGTACGCTTCGCCATCCGCGTCATGGAACAGGTCTACGTCGTCGGTCAATTCGACTAGGCGCGTGGCCTGACTTTTTCGTTTAGAATCGCCGACAGATGTATCGCTATCATCATCCTCGCCATGTTCGGCCGATGTTGGGTTCACTTCTTTGTCGGCGCGCGGGGTGCCGTTTTTAAGCGCACTGCCGACACAGGACTTGAGCTCCTCTTCATCCAGAGGTGGCTGGCACCGCGCATTCCAGCTGGAGATTACGCTGATCACTTCAGCTTCGTCCAGCCGCTCACCGGTCGAACCCACAAATGCCGCAATATGTCCCGCCAGATTGAACGCGGCTTGATTACGACCACCTTCGCCCGTACCGGAGACGGAAGCGGCGTATTGCTGGGCGCGCTGAAGGAGTAAGGCGTGGTCGGCAGTGGACGTAGGCCGCGGCAAACGCGGCGCCGCGTCCGAGCCGCGGATGGCCTCCAGCCACTTTGGCGGGATTTCCGGCAACTGAGCATTGGGTCCAGAAAGCCACTCGTAGGTCGTGCCTTTTTCATGGTTGGATGGCGGCGCGATGACGTAACCGCCATCGGCTTTGATATCGATGCCTTGGCGCCATCCGTTGCGACTGCGAACTTCAGCGTCGGCCGGGTATTGCAGGTAGATGTGGAGGCCGCCGCCTCCAGTGCGGACAGTGCAATCGCGAGGTAAATCGCCGAGTTCAGTCTCCAGCGCGCCGAGCGTGACATCGCCGCCATGTCGCGGGTCGACATCAATCACGACTAGGCCGCTAACCGCGCCGGTCGCGATTGCGATGTTCGACGGGGCCTTGCCGTTTGGTTTCCACCAGCGGTGGATTTGGACTTGGTCTATGGTGGCATCGTTCACCCCCTTCGGCGTGCGAGGGTGTTTACCGATGTTCCTGCAGCCCACGCGTCCGCATGTGCATTTTCCACGATAAACGGTATGACATGGAAAGACGCGCCAGCCGCGTACAACAAGTCCAAAAGCAGCCTGCAACGCAGGCGAGTTCGAGGAATCGTCCTGCATTGGGTGCTTCCTAGGCTGCGGTGGTCTGCGACAAATCGCAGGAATTGACGCGGCGGACTTCGAACGAGTCGGTGCCAAATTCCTGCCGCAAGAACCCGGTGAACAGCGCATTGAAGGCCCGTCCTGCGTCACCGTTGGCCTCAATAACGCACACGCGTCGTTCCGCATCAAAGTAATGTGACAATTCAAGCTGTGTAGCTGTCTCGCCGTGCAGTGACTCAGTGGCCACCAGTGCTAACAGGAGCGTTTCTTGCGCCTCCTTCGTGTTGACCGTCGGGTCAAATTCGTACCGGTAAATCGTTGTGGACATGATTTGCTCACACTGAATGTAAAAACTGTGCCTCTATTCTGTTTACTACACCGATTGCGGACGACTTTACGGATCGTGGAACGATTTTTAAACATATTCCTCCAGCGAGTCGTCGATACAACGGAGCTGCAAACGGACGAGCCAATCCTGAAAGGTCGTGCGCGCGATTCCCAGGTCGCGGGCGACTTGGCTTGGCGAATCGCGCATCAGTTTTTGGCAATGTTCTCGATCGCGAGGCGATAGTTTCTTCAGAAACACTTCCATATCGCACTGCAACTCAACCATTTCTTGATCGGACCGACCGCGCCGCCCGAGTCGAGTACCGTGCTCGTAGTCACTGAGCGTGCCTGCCAAGTCGATTGGCCGATCATCCTCGTCAAAATCGACGATAATGCTCAACGAACAGATACTCCGAGGATGGCGCCGCTTCGCGCATCGCTCCCGCAGAATGTTTGCGATGCAGCGATCCACAATCGTTGCGAGAAGAGCGCCACGCGGCGCGCCGAGAGTACCGAGGTCAAAATACTTAGCGATTTGAGCGTAAATCTGCTGTTCGATATCTTGGAAATCGCTCAGCGTCAGTCCTGCCCTCCCGATAATTTGGCGAGCCTTCTTGCGAATCAGGGCCCTCAACGACGGATCAATAGGTTCGTTGGTCATCGTGAGCTTACTCCTCCGGCCACAAAAAAACCCCGTGAGCAGCAAGTCTGGCGAGAGACGCGCCCACGGGGGTGTGGCCCGCTTAGTGCGGGAACAAGAGATTTTGGTCGGGGTCGCCAGACCTGCTGCCCATGACTGTCGAAAAATCGATGGGTAAGGAGGGTCAGGCGGCTATCGATCCACGGTCCGCAAGGCCTAGCGCTAAGCGCCGCAACAACTTAGCGTTAGCCGGCCGGCTGGAGAAATTTTTCGCCGATCGAAATATGACTGGCGAAAACTCGTTGTCAACGAATCAGTCATCAGGCTGAATTGAAAAGATCGTCCGCCAACCGCGGCACTCCGCCAGATACTCGATCGGATCCGCGTCCAAGCGAAAAAACTTCTTGAGGTCGCGGCTCAGGTATTCACGGCGTTTCTGATTCTTTGGGCCGGCTTCGGAGCTGTCCCAGGTTAACACGCCGTAGTAGCGCGAGAACGTCTTCAGCAGGTCCCATTGTACGGTCGGTTTCGCATTCTTATTATTGGCCATTCCCATTTGGGCGAAATGGACAACCCTAGTAACGCCCAATACCTTGATCGACACCGTGTGACCGTCCACAAAGCGAATGCAAACATCACTCCATTTGGCGTCCGCCGGTGTCGGAAAGAAGGTCATTCCCTCGTCACTTGATTGACCTGGCACAACGAGCGCTTGAAATTCGTTTAATCGCTGAAGTGCAATAGGCGACGCAATCCAGTTTTTTTGGGGTGACGAACGACCTAGCGTATCTTCTAGCGCGAGAAAGCACGCCTTTTGAGACAGCAGTAACGATTCGGTGCCGGAACGAAAGTGACGTGTGGTCGGCACAAAGAGCAGGAATGGCCCAGGCTGCTGTGTTGAGATAATTGCTTCGACTGCAACTCGTAGCTCAGTTGGATCGTGTGGAATCGCCAAATATGCGGGAAAAACGTAACCCGCAACCGGCCGATAACGCCCAAAACTCAGATATCGGTCATCATTTCTGTTCTCATCGATCACCAATGAGAGTCCTAGCGCCGTCGCGATAGTACGACATAAGCGCTTCACATCGAGTCGGTAGATCAGAAGATCTGTTTTATCGAGCGAAATGGTGGCCCCACCGCCTAACGGCACCCCGACGATGTCGTCGTCATTGTGCCAAACGACCTTATATGGCGAATTAGGGGCCTTGGAATCTACGTAAGACTCAGCATATCGGTCTGCTGAATAAAAGACAGCAGGTGCGGAGTCCCATTGGTCGCCAAGCTTATTACGCCACTCCGCGAGAGTAGCTGCTTGTCCCCAGACGTCCTCAAGAGCCGGCCATAACCGACACTGGTTGCTCATCCGGCGATTCCTGTCGGATTGTTATGAATCCGCGGCGTTGTAACCACTGTTCGACGAGTACCGCATCAGTTTCACGCGTGTATCGAGCGACGTTGGTCGGCTTGATCATTACGGACCGCGCACATTTAGAATCGGCGAACTTGAGCTTGAAAATAGCTCGCGTGATGCGTCCTACTTCTGGCAGTTTGCGGTTTTGAGTTTCAAGGTCGGCGAACACGTCGTCCGCTTTCATGATTCCTCTAGCCCGATACGCGCCGCCCCAAAAGAACTCAATTTCGACGAGTTTGACTTCTTCAATTCCCTCGATATCGGCATGCGCCAGGGAGTCTGCACCAAGCTCGCGCAAGGGATCCAGCGTATACTTGTTAGTTCCAGGGAAACGTGCGATGTCGCCGAATAAGTGTTTTCCGAATTGCTCGCAGTAGAATTTCTTTTCACTGGCAAGCTCGGCGTTGATACGCAATTCGCGCAAGTCTCGATCGTATATCACGACGTCATATTTGATGGGCCGATAGGAAACAGTCACGACATCGTCGCCATTCTCTGACTCCTCGCGTTGAAATACGCCGCCATGACGGATGAGAAATGCAACTTCGTTGTGTCTGGGGAAGATGAGAATCCGACATCTCTTGCCGCGTTTCTTTGCCTCAAACCACTCGGCTAGTTCCAATTCAAACTTCGCGTGACCATCAGGGGACGGCAACTCAAAGTTCGGCGGCAGCTTTGACTGCGCTTGGAAGTACTCAAACGACCGCCGTTTATACAAAAATTGCTCTGCGTGTTTGCGTTCGAGAATGTTTCGGTTGAGCAACCACACTTGCACAGCAATGTCAGCCGGCGTGTGCTCATTTCCTTTGTCGAGTATTAAGCCAACTTGAGCAGCGCTCTCCAAAAGCGATTCCATTCCTTCAGGAGTCGCCATCTCGTCAACGAGATAAATCGCGTCCACTAAATCTGGCGGCGTGTTCGCATCGGGAAGCATTAGTATCTCTGCCAATGCTTCGTAGTTGAGCTCCCACGGCGCGTGTAGCGGCAACCTTAGGCCGCGGCTATCGAGAAACACCGAGTGCGGGCGCAAAAATGCCAGAAGTCGCTCCGTCGCAATTGAGCGAAGAGTGTTGCGATTGGAAAACCGCCGCGGTCGAAATGTCGCCACTGAATCGCCCCCTTTGCACGTTGGCACAGGTGAGCGCTTGAACTCTTACAGAAGTGGTTTCGATCTAAGACCGCGGCCACCTTTTAAAAGCCGGTGAACAAACGGTGGCGAAATGCGGCCGATGCTGCGAGCGCTGTTGTTCGAATTTTAATTCTTCTATTTCGCTTGGCCAAGATGGTTGGCGGCGAATCCCAAAAAAAAATGTCCGTAAACGTACAGCCAGACCGTGTAGTTAACAGAGTAGAGGACCACTTCTTCCCTTACGGCTTCGCCGGAGCTGAATTGTACCTTGGCAACAATAGGAGCAGCAGTGACCAATCCAAATCAATGTGATAACGATCGGCTTCTCCAACTGGCGTACATCTTCGCCCAAGGCGTTTTGCGTTTGCATCGCGCGGGGCATGTTCCATTTGGTCCAAACGGTCTTTCTGCCGAAACTGCTCTCCAATCTGCTAGTCAGGACCTTGCAATTCCCGCCAGTTCGAGGCTCAGTGTGCATTGTGGTAAACGGGGCGAGATCGCAAAACAAAGGAGAGTTTAATGGCGCTAAATATTGACAAAGAGGTTGCCTTGATGCGGCGGATGCCGGTCGGCGAATTGCAGCAGAAGTTTGCCGACGTTTGCGGCGAGATACCACGAAGTCACAATCGCCAATGGATGATCAAGCGACTTGCCTGGAAACTCCAGGCGCGCGAGTACGGCGGTTTATCCGAGCTTGCGCTCCGCCGTGCGGTCGAAATCGCCGATGCGTGCGACCTTAGCGATCTCCGACTTACGGCGCCGAAGTCCTTCGAAAACGACTCGCTTGTTGCCACGCTTGCCGCGCCAACTGCCCCGGCCGACAGCCGGCTGCCGATGCCGGGCACGCTGATCACTCGCAAATACAAAGGCCAAACGCTCCAGGTCAAAGTGCTTGCTGATGGCTTCGAATTTGAAGGGGATCGCTACAAGTCGCTTTCGGCTGTCGCGCGGCACATTACGAAATCGGCATGGAATGGCTATTTATTTTTCGGGCTCAATAAAAAGGCGGTCCCGGCATGACGCGAAGAACGAAACAACCCGCCGCAACTCAAGTCCGCTGCGCGATTTACACTCGCAAAAGCACGGAAGAGGGTCTCGACCAAGACTTTAACACGCTCGACGCCCAACGTGAGTCAGGCGAAGCGTTTATCAAGAGCCAAGCCTCGGAGGGATGGGTGTGCCTGCCCGAACGCTATGACGACGGCGGCTTCACTGGCGCAAACATGGAACGTCCAGGCCTTAAGCGGCTATTCGCTGATATCGAGGCGGGGCGAGTTGATGCGATTGTCGTGTACAAAATCGACCGCATGACGCGTTCGCTATTCGATTTTTCCCGAATGATGGAGGTATTTGACCGGCATCAGGTAGCATTCGTCTCGGTAACGCAGCAGTTTAATACGGGCACGTCGATGGGACGGCTTATCTTGAACGTGCTCATGTCCTTCGCCCAGTTTGAGCGGGAGATGATCTCCGATCGTACCCGCGACAAGATCGCGGCCACCCGACGCAAAGGTAAATGGACCGGTGGGATGCCGCTCTTGGGCTATGACGTCGTCGATACGAAACTCGTCGTGAATGAAACGGAGGCCGAACGCGTTCGGCAGGTCTTCAATTTGTATTTGGAACTGGGATCGCTGTTGACAGTGGTCCAAGAGCTGGAAGGCCGCGGATGGAAGACCAAGCAATTGACGACCAAGAAGGAAACTAATCGAGGCGGCGTTGCCATCACCAAGTCACGTCTCTACCACTTGCTAACAAACGTCACCTACATCGGTAAGACACGATACAAGACCGAGATCCACGAGGGAGAACACGAAGGCCTGATTGACGCGGCGACATTCCAGCGCGTGCAATCGATGCTGCACGAGAACGGCCAAGGCGGCGCCGGCGAAAAACGCAACAAGCACGGTGCATTGCTCCGCGGTATCCTGCGGTGTGCCGCGTGCGATTGTGGGATGACGCATACGTACACGTCGAAAGGCCAGCGGCGGTATAGGTATTACGTCTGCAACCATGCCCAGCAGCATGGCCGGGTTACCTGCCCAGCCCCATCGTTGCCGGCTGGCGAGATCGAACGGTTTGTCGTGGAGGAAATCCGGGCCATTGGCCGAGATCCGGCGCTCGTGGCGGCCACGTTGGCCGAGTCGCGGCGGCTGGCGGAGGCGGCCATAAACGGCCTAAAGCGCGAACGGGCGGCGTTAGAACGCCAAAGGCGCGCCGACGAGGCCGAACTTCGCCAGTTGGGGGCGATACCGGCCAAGAACGGCGAGTTGGCCCGGCTGGCGGAGACACAGGAGCGGATCGCGACGGCCGGACGGCGACTTGCGGAGGTGGAGGTCGAACTGGCCGATTTGGTGGGTCAGGAAATTGGAGAGGGCGATGTCGCTGCCGCACTTGCCCAGTTTGACATAGTTTGGGGTGCACTTGCGCCCAAAGAACAGTCGAGAGTCTTCGCTCTACTCATTGAACGAGTCAACTATGACGGCCGGGCTGGCGACATCGATATTACTTTTCGGCCCGTTGGTCTGAAAACTCTGGGCGCAGACGTCACCCAAAAAGAAGGGACCGCGGCATGACGAATAGCATCACGGTAAAACGAAAATTTCAGGTTCGGAAGGAGCGACATGACAAGAAGGTCGTGGCAAGCGGGAACGCAGCAGCTTTGCCTAGTGCCCGCGTTCCCAGAATCTCTCGCCTGATGGCCCTGGCGATTCACTTTGACCAGCTAATTCGTGGTGGGGTCGTGAGCGATCAGTCCGAGCTGGCGCGCCTTGGGCCTGTGAGCCGGGCTCGGCTTACTCAGATAATGAACCTGCTTAACCTTGCGCCAGACGTGCAGGAATCCATTCTTTATATGGAGCGAGCGAATTCAGGTATACGGCACATTACCGAACGACAACTTCGCCGCGTCGTCGAATGTGCGGATTGGAACGCACAACGACAAGTATTCACCAGAATCGTGTAGTGTGCGTCATTTAACTTTGTATAACAGGCGCCACTAACAGACATGCCCAACGTAGATTACCTGTATTCATCTCGGAATTCGTAGCAACAGTTCGTAATGTGGATAACAGGGGTCATTTTGGTACCGTTGCTGCTCAAAAAGATCGACGGACTCCATGCCTTAAATGCCGAACTCACATCCCGGCGTTCTAGCCGAAGTTCACCGCAGGGAACAGTGAAATGCCTTGAATCTCGCGGCCCTATTTCCCATTTTTCATCTTCAAAACCGTTAATGATTGGTCGAATGGTGAAGGCGGTTGTGTTATGTAACACGACGCCACATACATTTGGTGCAAAGGTGTTTGGGTCTGGGATCTTGGGTGTTTTTGGCTCGTCACTCACTCCATTCCTCGGTTTATCCAATTTTGGTGCGGCCGATGTATCTGGTGAGTTGACCTTTTTCTCATTCCGAACAATTAATGAGCGAAGCTCGCCTAACTGTTTGCTCATGTTGTTCGATAAGCCCTGCACTTGTTCTCTTAAATCCGTCAACTCCTTCCCATTTTGGGCATCTGTAGCGGGGGTGGGCGAAGGAGTTCCGTACACACTTTGATTGTTGTTCGGGACCACCATTGAGGATTCGGATAGCCCAGACCGAGATAACTTCGGCATTGTGGCGGGTGACACGGTCAAAAAAGACGGGCATGGGAGCCGTGGTGAAAGACCACGCTCTACTTCCGCGACGGCATGGTCGATTTCACCCTTGCGAATTTCGGGTTGGGGAAGATCATTCCAAGCTCGTCGAGCTTGATCAATTATCTTTTTCGCTTCGTCATTCTGACCGACGAACATTTCGTTCGTTCCCCAAATCAAATAGGCTTGCCCAAGAAAGTGGATGTTACGAAGCGAGCTATCATCGTCGACCGTGTCCTTGGCTTTTCCAAAGTAGTCGCGGGCGGACACCAAATATGCTTGATCCTTCCGATCCCGAAACCTCATGAAGTCAATGTGACCTAAGACGATATTTGCTGCGTACTTCTCGATCGGGTCATTGCTTGCCTCGGCCCGCCTTAATCCCTCCTTGCCAAGTTCGAAAGCCTTGTCCAATGCCAACACGCTCGATCCGACGGACGCCAAAGCAACATAGTGGAGCGGTCGCAACTCGGTATTGATGTTTGGCTCCAACTGCACGGCTTGATCGATAAACATCTTGACCTGAGTCGGCACCCCAGTGCCTTCGCTCGCACAGTACGTTTTTTCTGCGTCTTGAATTGAATGCTGAAACAACTGCTTTTGTTCGTCAAGCCGTCGGGCAGAGTTGAGACGCTGTTCAACAAAGTAGTAAATCCCCAAAGTAATTGCTGCGACGACGAAGCCGGCGATTGCCATACTTGCGGTCCAAAAGCCCGCCGAATGCAACACAGCCTTTCGCCCAGTTGTGGGACTGCCATTTCCGACTGACATGTGCTGACTCCCCAATCAACAGAATCACCCCATCAGGAAAGAATCAGCACGTCAGTCTACGCGGTGAAATTGAGCAGTCAAGTTCCCGGCGAACAGAGTTGAAAGCCTATGCAGGACTGGCAAGTCACGCTGCCCCTAGAGTTGGCCCCACCTACCTAGATGCCGATGCGAAAGGAGTGTGGCCTCCTTATCCTGGGCTCAAAACCGGCTTGACACAGGTACCAATGAGTTACCACCGGTCCTCCGTTGCTGCCAGAGGCGCACGTTACGACACAAACGGCATCTTGGGCGCCTGCTTTCGTACTTGCCCGGCGTCGGACGTCCTGTGCAAATGCCTGATCCTGATTATCGCGTAGTCCGTTAGTCTTCAAAGACACCGACAATCAATGCGCCAGTCGAGGTCATCCTAAATGCAGTGCATTGGTACCCATATCCACGATCTAACATCGGCCCGAACCAATCAGCCACTTCCCGTTTCAGGTATCCGAGTTGATATCCCGTCAAATCGAACACTGCAACAGCGTTACGATCGTGTTGGTTTGTTGGCTCGCGACGCAGTTCGATACGATCACCAATCCGCAGACAATCGATCCGAGTTGAGCGATCACCTACGTGATCACCGACTACTCGAAACGTGTAGCGCGGCTCGGATGCCGTATCGTTAAGTTCAAATTGCGAATATCGCGGAGTAAGTTCGATCGAACTGTCGGCAGCATGTTCGG
>Ga0190275_10004268_pt1 | contig 10281 bp, 8 predicted proteins | sample Popmic550T_FD_133745 | JGI IMG/M metagenome (GOLD analysis project Ga0190275, IMG submission 133745) | Populus adjacent soil microbial communities from riparian zone of Yellowstone River, Montana, USA - 550 T | ecosystem: Environmental > Terrestrial > Soil > Riparian zone > Trees stand | place...
CGCGACTTCGCGTTCGGCGGGAGCCCGTACTACAAATCGGTGTCCGGCACCGCGGCCGGCGTCCCCGTCCGGGCCTGGTACACGACCGGCGACGGCCCCACGGCCCTGAAGCACGCCATGGCCGCGCTCGCCAGGTTCGAGCAGACCTTCGGCACCTACCAGTGGCCGACCTTCATCGTCGCCCAGACCGGGCGCAAGGGTTCCGGCAACGAATATCCCGGGATCGTCTTCCTCGGCAGCTCCGTGATGCCCGACCGCGAGGCGGTCGCGCACGAGACCGCCCACCAGTGGTGGTACGGGATGGCCGGCAACAACCAGATGCAGGAGCCGTGGCTCGACGAAGGCATCAGCGAGTTCGCTGCCGCCTACTTCTTCGGCACGTTCCATTCGTACACATCGACGAAGCCGGTCAACAGCAGCGTCTTCGACTTCCCAAACCTTCCGGCTCCCCTCACCAGCAGCGACCCGGGCAGCTACAACCAGACCATCTACTTCAAGTCAGCCGCGTTCCTCAACGGCCTTCGCTCAAGGATGGGTAACACGGCGTTCTTCGCCGGACTGCGCGACCTGTTCAATGCGAACCGGAACGGGATGCTGACCACGCGCAAGTTCTTCGACACGATGGCCCGCCACGGGGCGTCGACGACGTACATGCGCCAGTTCATCGCCCTGTAGCGGCGGGTTTCTCCTCGGCCAGGTCGGTGGCCATGCCGACCCGGCCGATACCTGGCCAGATTTCGCCCCGGGGCGCCTAGGCCATCTTCGGGGGCCGAGACGCGGTCAGATTCCCACCGGGCGGGAATCTGGCCGCTCAAGGGGCCATTTGGGCACCACGATCCGGCCTAATGTTCCGTGGACGGGAATTTGGCCAGATCGAAGGCCGCGACCCGTCAAACCAGTCCCTCAGGCCTCGGCGATCACCCCGAGCGATACGCGGAACCCGGCGCGACGTTGCGCGGGCGGCATGAGCGTTCCCTGGCCGACCGGCTGCTCGACCGGGAACCAGTGCGACCATTCCTCGTTGAAGAGGTCGAAGTCGGTCGGCTCCTTGAGCGCCCAGTTGGCCCACACGACCTTCTCGAGCGAGCTGCCTGCGTCCTCGAGCTTCTGCTTGAGGTTCTTCAGGCATTGCCGTGTCTGGTCCTTCACGCTCGCGCCGACGATCAGGCCGCTGCCGGGATCGACAGGCCCGATCGACGTGACATAGACCATCCCGCCGGCCTTGATCGAGCGCCCCTTGCCAAGGGCGATGACGTGCTCGTCGGCGACGGCCTCGGCGTCGCCGCTCAGCCAACGGCCCTTGCGGGCTCGCGTGGGCTTCTTCGGATCCGGTGGCGGGATACCGAACTCGCCCTTCGGCAGCTCGACGCCGGACTTCTTGAACTGGTCCATGAACGTCGGCCGGATGCCGGTGGGAACGAGCTGGCCCTCGATCTTGCCGTCCTTCACTCCGGTCTGCTCGAACGCGAAGATGTCCCGGGTGAGGATGTCGTCGTCCTCGATCCCGTAGATCTCGGTGATGCTCACGATCTTGCGCGAGCCGTCCTTGAGCCGCGCGGTGTGGACGATCAGGTCGACCGCCGAGGCGATCTGCTCGCGGATCGCCCGCAGCGGCAGCTCGTATCCCGTCATCAGGACCATCGTCTCGAGGCGGCGGAGCATGTCCCTCGAGGTGTTCGCGTGGCCGGTCGACAGCGAACCGTCGTGCCCAGACGTCATCGCCTGGAGCATGTCCAGCGCCTCGCCGGAACGACACTCACCGACGATGATCCGGTCGGGCCGCATGTGCATTGCGTTCCGCAGCAGGCCCTGGATCGTGATCTCTCCTTCGCCCTCGAGGTTGGCCGGGCGTGACTCGAGCGTCAGCACGTGCTCCTGGCGCATCTGCAGCTCGGCGGCGTCCTCGATCGTGACGATCCGCTCGTCGTTCGGGATGAACGAGGAGAGGACATTGAGCGTGGTGGTCTTGCCGGAGCCCGTTCCACCCGAGACGAAGATGTTCAGGCGCGCCTCGATGCACGCCTTGAGGAACTGGAACATCTGCGGCGTGGCGGTCCCGAAGCGGATCAGGTCCTTCACCGTGAACGGGGTGTGCGAGAACTTCCGGACCGTGATGACCGGCCCGACCAATGAGAGCGGGGCGATGATCGCGTTGACTCGAGACCCGTCGGGGAGGCGGGCGTCGACCCGTGGGCTCATCTCGTCGATCCGACGGCCGATCGGGGTGATGATCCGGTCGATGACCTGCATCACGTGCTCGTCGTTGAGGAAGCTCGTGTCGACGCGCTCGAGCTTGCCTGCCCGTTCGATGTAGATCTGGTTCGGGCCGTTGACCATGACCTCGGTGATGGTCTGGTCCTTGAGGAACGGTTCGATCGGCCCGAAACCGGTGACGTCGTGCGTCATCTGGTCCACGAGCTTCTCGCGCTCCTCGCGCGTGATCGCCAGGTCACCCTCTTTGATCACCCGGTCGACGATCGCCTCCATCATGGGAGGAACGTCCTTGGGGTCCGTGTCCACCAGCGTGCTGAACGCGGCGATGACCTCGCGCTGCAGCCGTAGCCGGATGTCCCCGATCTGCTCGCCGCGCCCGGGGCCGCGCGGGGGTGCCGGCGCGGCCGGCGCGACGGGGACCAGAGCGCTGTCGGACGGTTCGCCAGGCCCTCGTTGTGCCCGTTCGACCCGTTTCAGCAGCGACATCGACAGTTCCTCCCCTCGCGGTGACCGGCGGAGCATACCGCGCCTCCGCCAGCGTGAGCCTTACAGGATTCGCGCTGGGTTGCGTTTGCGCAACGTCTCCCGCCCCGCGTCACGGCGGCCGGGGCCTGCCCGTCACATGCAGCAGACGCCGGGCGATCTCTGGCAGGCTGATCGATCGTCCGGCGTCCCCACGTTCGTGGCAGACTGCCGCGAGACCCCGACGATCAGGAGACCATGACCCCGCACGCCCGACGCATCCAACCCGCGGCGCGACCGGAAACGCGCGAACCGGTCGCCCGTCGCATCACCCCCGATTCGCGCCCGACCGACATCCGGCGCCTCGTGGCGGCCCTGCTGTCGGCGGTGATCCCGGGACTCGGCCAGGCCGTCAACGGCCGCTTCCGTCTCGCACGCACGCTGCTCATCCCGGCGCTGGTCCTGGTTCCGCTGGTCTTCATTGCCGTCCAGCTGTTCTCGCCGGTCCGCCTCGCGGCCTGGGCGATCAACCCCGCCGTGCTGCAGACGCTGCTCGTGCTGAACGTGATCGTGCTCGTCTGGCGGCTGATTGCCGTGGCCCAGGCATTCTTCGACGGGCGCTACCCGGCCGTCCCCGGCCGGCTCGGGTTCGCGGGCCTGGTGGTCGTAACGCTCCTCGTGATGGCCCCGCACGCGTATGCGTGGCAGGTGGGTTCGGCGGCGGACAAGGCGTTCGCCAGTGTGTTCCAGGGCGGCACGCTCGGCGACGGCGGCGAGGCCATCGGGCTGGTGCCGGGGTCCGGGGAGCGGATCAACATCCTGCTGGTCGGCGTCGACGCGACGGATGATCGCTCCGCGACCCTCACCGACACGATGATGGTCATCTCGCTCGACCCGGTCGGCAAGACGGCGTCGATGGTGTCGATCCCTCGCGACATGGTGTTCGTCCCGCTCGGCAACGGCGACGACTACGGCCCGAAGATCAACTCCCTCCTGGGCTACGCGGAACGCAACCCGGATCAGTTCCCCAACGGCCCGATGCGTACGCTGCAGGACGCGATCGGTGCGCTGCTCGGGATCCCGATCCACTACTACGCGCGGATCGACTTCGAGGGCTTCATCAGCATGGTGGACGCCGTCGGCGGCGTTGACATCCGGGTGAAGAAGGACATGGAGGATCCGTCGTACGACGGCTTTGGAACCGAGCCCAAGGTCCGCGGCTGGTCGATCGAGAAGGGCCGCCACCGCCTCGACGGCGTGAACGCGCTGGCGTACGCCCGCGTCCGAAAGGCGGCCGGCGAGAGCGACTTCACGCGGGCCGCGCGCCAGCAGGAAGTCCTCGTCGCGATGCGAAACCAGGTGTCGAGCGGGACGACGCTCCTATTCGATCTCCCCGACCTGCTGACCGCGGTCGGCGACACGCTGCGGACGGACATCCCGATCGCCGCGCTGCCCGACCTGATCGTGACGTTCGAATCGGTCGACAGCGATCGCATCGCGCGCGCCGTCATCCGGCACCCGCTCCTGCGCACCGAGAGCACGCGCTACGGCGATGGGCTGGTGCCGCAGCTCGACGCGATTCGAGCGGCGGCCGCCGAGCTCTTCCCGGAGCCGGGTGAGCTGCCGGCCGGCCTGGAATCGCCGGAACCGTCGGCCGCGCCGGCCGAATAGGCCCGGCGCCGCCATCGAATACGCACGGGACGCGTAGTACCTCCGATTGCGCCGCTCCAGCCGTTCAGTTACGCACCGGGCGCGTGGTAGATACGCGGCGCAGGCGGTTCCGAACCGGATCGACCGAGGTTCACGCTCGGCGCAACCCGCGCGAGTGCCGCCAGGCCGACTGAGATGCACCTACCACGCACACCTTGCGTGGCTGGCGGATCAACGGACGGCGAAGCGGGCGAGCAGCTCCTCGAGGTCGCTCGCTTCCAGGATCAAGGCGCGGTTGTCGGGCGGGACGAACCCGGCCGCCACCGCGCCGTCGAGCCAGCGCAACAGGTCGTCCCAGTAGCCGCGGACGCCGAGCAGCCCGATGGGCTTCGTATGCAAGCCGAGCTGGGCCCAGGACACGACCTCGGCCAGCTCATCGAGCGTGCCCAGGCCCCCGGGCAGCGCGACGAACGCATCCGAGAGCTCGGCCATGACCGCCTTGCGCTCGTGCAGCGTCGTGACGATGTGCATCTCGGTCGCATCCGGATGGGCCAGCTCCCGATCGACCATCGACCGGGGAATGACGCCGAACACCTCGCCGCCGACGGCGAGTGCCGCGTCCGCCGCCACACCCATCAGACCGACGCGGCCGCCGCCGTAGACGAGGCCGATCCCGCGCCGGGCGAGACCCTCCCCGACGGACCGGGCAAGCGCGGCGTACGCGGGGTCGTTGCCGGCCGACGCGCCGCAGAAGATGCAGATGCGGCGCATCAGTACCCGAGCGTCGCGAGCTTCCGGCTCATACGCCGTGCCGCCCGCGCGCGGTGCGAGATCTCGTTCTTCTCGGCCGCGCTCCACTCCCCGAGCGTCCGCCCTCCGGGCGGCTCCGAAGCGGGCTCGAAGATCGGGTCGTAGCCGAAGCCGCCGCTGCCCTTGGGCGCGTCCGCGATCCGGCCGCGGCACGTTCCCCGCGCGGTCACGATCCCCGGCGGTCCGCCGTCCGTGGATGGAGTTGCGAAGGCGAGGACGCACACGTACCGAGCGCCGCGTTTCGCCGGGCCCAGCCCGTTCAGCGCGCCGAGCAGCTTCGCGTTGTTGTCCTCGTCCGTCGCGTGCTCTCCCGCGTAGCGGCGGGTGCGCACGCCGGGACCGCCCTGGAGCGCATCGACCTCGATCCCGGAGTCGTCGGCCAGTGCCGGCAGGCCGGCCGCCTTCGCTGCGAAGCGCGCCTTGATCCGGGCGTTCGTCTCGAACGTCAAGCCGTCCTCGACCGGATCGCCGGGCACATCGAGCTCGTCGAGGGACACGAGGTCCGTGCGCCGCAGGGACAGCAGCTCGCGCAGCTCACGAAGCTTGTGGGCCGAGCGCGTCGCGATCACGATTCGGGACCGGCCGCCGGGAGCCCCGCCGCTCACCGCCGGACGGTCGAGAGCACCGCGGTCTGCGCCTCGAACAGCCGGGCCAGGCCGCTGTCGGCCAGGTCGAACAGCTCGTTCGCGCTCGCCCGATCGAACGGCTTGCCCTCGGCGGTGCCCTGCAGTTCGACGTACGTCCCGGCATCGGTCCCGACGACGTTGAAGTCGACCTCCGCCCGCGAGTCCTCGGAGTAGTCGAGATCGAGGTATGGGGCGCCCTCGACGATCCCGACCGAGACCGCCGCGACCTTGCCGATGAGCAGCCGCTCCATGCCGTACGTCATGAGCGCAGCCGCGAGCGCGACGTAGCCACCCGTGATCGACGCCGTCCGCGTCCCGCCGTCGGCCTGGAGGACGTCGCAGTCGACGGTGATCGTGCGTTCGCCGAGCCGCGCAAGATCGACGACACCGCGCAGCGATCGGCCGATCAACCGCTGGATCTCATGGGTGCGGCCGCCGATGCGGCCCTTCGCCGATTCGCGGTCGGTGCGTTCGGCGGTGGCCCGCGGCAGCATCGAATATTCGGCGGTGGCCCAGCCGGTGCCCTTGCCGCGCAGGTGCGGCGGCACGCGGTCCGCAATGGTGGCCGCGCACAGCACCTGGGTGTCGCCGACCTTGATCAGGCACGATCCCTCGGCCCACTTCTGGACGCCGAGCGTGAACGCGATGGGACGCAGGTCGCCGGGGGCGCGACCGTCAGCACGGACGGTCGTGGGGCGGTTTCCGATGGTCATGACCGAACAGTACCCGACGTCGCCTCGAGGAGCGCCTCGGCGAAGTGCGCCGAGATCGTCGCGGCGTCGAGGTCGGCGACCGACGCCCGGGCAGCCACGCCCGCCGCAGGCGTCGCCAGACCCGGTGCGCCGGCGAGGGCCTCGGTGAGTGAGGCCGGACTGGCCGGGTCGAACGTCCTGAGCGCCTCGGGCCGGACCACCTCGGCGGCCGTGCCGCCGGCAGGCGCAATCGCGGGGACGCCGGCGGTCAGTGCCAGGTTCAGCCAGCCGGAGTTCAGGTACTGCCCGTACGGCACGACCGCGACATCGAGCGCGGCGAGCAGCCCGGGCAGCTCCTCGTCCGGCACGTAGCCGAAGCGCGTGATGATCCGCGCGTCGTCGCACGATGCCCGGATCAGCGCCTCGCCATTGGCCGCCAGCGAACCTGCCAGGAGCAGGCGGACCCTGCGCCCGTCGGGCAGTGGGTCGCGGACGGCCGTGAATGCTTCGACGAGCGCGATTGCACCTTTGCGGCCGTAGAGCGAACCGATCAAGCCGACGAGGACCTCACGCCCGACATCTTCCGCCACGTCCAGCCTGCGGCGGGCCGCCGCCCGGTCGCCGGGCGCGCCGAGCGCCGCGTCGTAGTTGGGGTGCGGGACGTGGACAGAACGCGCGGCGGCGAGGTCGAGCCAGCCGTCGAGCGCCGCCGGCGTCGATGCGGTGAGCATGTGGACGAGGCTCGCCTGATCCACGATCGCCTGGACCACGCGACGCTCAGCCTCGGCGCGCCGGTCGCGCAGCATCGGCCCGTTGTGGATGGTCGTGGCGAGCTGCACGCCCGACGCCAGCCACGCGTCGAGCTGTTCGACGACGTTCTCGGCCGCTGCGAGCGCGTCGCTCTCCGTTGCCGCGCGCGTGTCCTGCAGGAACCGGTCGGGGCCGTTGACGTGGAGGACCGCGTGGTACCCACCGGCCTCGCGACCGTCGACGACGGCCTGGATCTCGGCGACGGAGGCAACGTGGGCGGCCGCGAGCCCGTGGGAGGCGTACGCAGTCTCCATCAGCGTCGAGAAGGGGTTGGCATGGAACCCGGGGAACGTCGCAACGACCAGCGGCCGGTCGTGGCCGGCCGCCCGGAGCTCGGCGGCGGCGGCCATCGCGGCCGCTCGGACCTCGTCGGGTTGACGGGGAGCGGCCGGGACAGCCCGCGGCAGCTCGTCGCGCAGGTACCGGGCAACGGCCTGCTCCGTCTCCCGCTCGCGGCCGACCAGGCCCCCCGCCTCGACCTCGACGGCCGCCGCCCGGCGGAGCGCGTCGGGCGTTCCGGGAGCGGTGACACCAGCCGTGTCATCGAGCACCATCCGGGCGGCCTCCCGGTCGCCGCGCGCGACGGCCTCATCGAGCACGGCTGTGCGGACGGCCTTGCCGGGCGGCCAGCGGGCCGGGGCCAGCCACGAAGCAAGCGCACGGGCGGCGCGTCGCGGCCGGCGCTCGGCGACCGCCGAACCGAGCTCGCGCCTGAGTGCACGCGCGCGCAACCGTCCCGGGAGCGACGTGGTGCTGGCCACGAGCGCAGTCTAGAGGCCGGCGCCTGTACCCTCGACGGGTGACACGCCGTCGACGGGTTCTCGCGATCGGCTGGTTCGGCGAGAACAACCTCGGCGACGAGGCGATGCTCGAGGGCCTGCTGCGGCTCCTCCACCGGGCGCTCGGGGATCCGGACGTGACCGTCGCTACCCGCGACCCTGACGACACCGCCGCGGCGTTCGGGACCAGGACGATGCGCCGTCCGGCGCCCGCGGATGCCGGCTTCACCAATCGCGAGCTGCTCTGGGCGTCGCTGCGCTCGGATCTCGTCACGCTGGGCGGCGGCGATCTCATCCGCGAGCAGGCCGATGGCGCGGTGCCCGCCCTGAACTGGCTGACACGAATCCGGGTTCCGCTCCGACTCCGCCGGCCGGTGGCGCTGCTCGGCATCAGCGTCGGCGACCTGTTCAGTCCCGACGTGATCGACAGGGTTTCGGACTATCTCGGGCGCATCCCCCTGGTTGCGGCCCGCGACACGGCCAGCGCCGCGCGCCTCACGGAGCTCGGCGCGCGGGACGTTTTCACGATCGGCGACCTGGCGCTCGAGGCGCTCGACGCACCGCTGCCGGCTCCCCACCCCGCCAATGGGCGGCCGCGGATCGGGGTCGTCTTCCGGGAGATCCTCGGGCGCGGCCGGGACGTGCCCGAGACGACCAACGAGCGCCTCCAGGCGGAGCTCGCCGCGGCACTCGATCGGCTCGTGGCCGGCCTCGGTGCCCGCGTCGAGCTGATCCCGTTCCGCACGCGCGGAACGAAGCCTCGGCCCGACGACGACGCGCGCGCCGGCGAGGCCCTCGCTTCGCAGGCGACGACCGGGGTGGACTGGACGCGCCATCCACGACCGCGCTCGGCGGTCGAGTTCGGGCAGCTGGCGGCCGGCCTCGACCTCGTCATCGCGGTGCGCCTCCACGGCGCGGTACTGGGCACGGCCGCCGGCAAGCCCGTCGTCGGCATCGCGTACGACTCCAAGACGAATGGCTTCCTCACCGACCTCGGCCTTCCCGAACAGGCGCTCCGATTGAGCGCGACCGCCGACGAGATCGAAGCGGCGGCACGGCGGACACTCTCGGACCCCACGATCATCGAGCGGACGTGCAGCGGCGTCGGCCAGATGCGCGCCCGGACGCGACTCGTGGAACCGGCGCTGCCCGCGCTGGCCGGCGTTGCAGCGAAGACTAACTAGCGCCCCAGGGCAGAGCGCACCGCGTGCGCCGCGCGCCGGACCGGACCGGGACCGGACGACGACGATGCGGCGGCCTTCGGCGGCGCCGTCTCCGAGCGCCCGATCCCCAGCATCGCGCCCATGTCCGAGTACTCGAGGAACTCGCCGTACGGTTCGATCAGGTCGGGCGGAACGAGCGCCACGTTCGTCCCCAGGCGCTCGGCAAACTCGGCGATGAGATCCGCCTTGGGCCGCCGGCCGCCCGGCAGCGCGAAGTGGCAGATGAAGTGCTCGTCGAGCCGCTGCTCGTAGTGATAGGGCCGGTTGTTGAACGTGTCGGCGGGCAACTGCAGGAAGCGCTCGCCCCAGCGGGAACCCGGACCCTGGAGCTGGTACACGAACGCGTCCTGGTCGCCGTTGGTGAACAGGCCGTACGTGTCGGGATCCCACCACGCCTTCACCGCCGCCAGATCCGTCCGCGCGACCGCATCGAGCAGCTCGAGGGTCTGCGGGCTGTTGCGGATGAAGAACTGCCCGGACGACATCCAGGTCCATCCGCCGCGCGGGTTCACGGGGCTCTTGCAGAACACCAGCTCCCGCTCGCCGGCGTCGGCCAGGAACTGCCGCAGGTCGACCCCGAAGTCGGTGAAGAAGGCGTCGTCGTCGATCCAGAACAGCCACTCCGCGAGCGGCAGGTAGGCGCGGATCACCTCGAGCTTGTGGAAGTAGATGCGGTCCACTTGGGTCGGCGCCACGTCGAAGAAGTACGGGACGCCGATCGCCACGGCATACAACGCGTGGTTGAGCGGGGCGGCGGTGCGGACCCGCGAGCTGCCGCTGACGATCATCAGCGGCGGCGCGCTCACGGCGCGAACTCCCGGCGCTCCTCGGCCTTGGCGGCGTGCCACAGCTCGTCGAGCGCATCGAAGTCGAGCTCGCGCAGGGCGACACCCTGATCGGCGGCCTGGCGCTCGACGCTGCGGAACCGGCGCCGGAACTTGTCGTTGGCCGCGCGGAGTGCGGCTTCGGATTCGATGCCGCGGCGTCGGGCGACGTTGACGAGCACGAACAGGAG
>Ga0190275_10004269_pt1 | contig 10280 bp, 7 predicted proteins | sample Popmic550T_FD_133745 | JGI IMG/M metagenome (GOLD analysis project Ga0190275, IMG submission 133745) | Populus adjacent soil microbial communities from riparian zone of Yellowstone River, Montana, USA - 550 T | ecosystem: Environmental > Terrestrial > Soil > Riparian zone > Trees stand | place...
CCGGCTCCCGACGCCCCCGTGACCGCGACATGAGCGGGCATGATGACCGACAGGTCGACGCCGGTGATGCGCGCCCCGGTGGCAGGCTCGTAGGCCGATACCCCTTCCGCGACGAGCGCGCCGGAGCCGGGCAGAGCGACTCCGGGGGCGGAGCGTCCCCGCGATTGCAGCGCGCCGAGCGTGCGCGCGATCTCGTCGAGCGTGCGCCGCGCCTCGTCGCGGCCGCGCTGCCAGCGCACCAGACGATCGAGGGCGAGCATGGCGAGGGTCGCCGCCGCCAAGGCGGCAGCGATTTCCCCCGCACTGGTCTGCCGCTGCAGGGCGAGCCACGCGCCGCAGGCGAGAATACCGGCCGGCGCCAGGATGGCGGCGAGGGACGTCAAGGCCGCGGCGGCGCCCGTTTCCCGCTCGAGGGAGCGGATGGAGCGCCCGCGCCCGGCGAGATCCTCTCCCAATCGCGTCCGCTCGAAGCCGGCCGTGCCGTGCGCGCGCACCGCCGGTAGGCGCCGCCCGAGATCGGTGAGAAGCCGCCTGAGGGCGGCGCCTTCCGCAAGACGGCTGTCGCCGAGCCGCCGAAGCGCCTCGATGCGGCGCGGCCAAACGAGCGCCATGGCGCCGAGCGCCAGTCCCAACGCCGCCGCCAAGCGCCAATCGAGGCTGAGGGCGTAAACGAGAGCGACCGCGATCGCCACGCCGGCCGCCGCCGGGGTCAGGACGGCGGCGCCGAGGAAATCGTTGTCGCGGGCGATCGCGTCGCCCGCCAGGACGGCCGCCTGCGCCACCTCGTCCCGCGCTGACGGCCGCGCTCCGACGATGCCGTCGAGTAGCTGGCGGCGCAGGCGCTCGACGGCGCTGGCGCCGGCCACGGCGCGCAAAGCCGCAAAGGCGAGCGCCCCGATCGAGAGCACGACGGCCGTCAGGACGAGCCCTGCGGTCGTCGCCATCACGAAGCTCTGCCGCTCAAGCGGGAAGCCGGCGAACAGCACGACAGGCTCTTCCCGGATGCGCTCCGGCAAGCTGATCGCCATGCGCAGGAACGGCGCTTCCACCCGGCCTGCGAAAGCGCGGCCGACGATCGCGTCGTCCACGGCGACACGGACGAGATCGATCGCCAGCCACAGGAGCGGCGCCGCCAGCAGCAGGAGCGCAAGCGATCCCGCATGCAAGGCGGGCGAGCTGCTCCAGACGAATCGAACCGGATTGCGCTCCATGCGACCTAACGTAGATGATCCTCCGCGACCCCATAGCCGCCCGCCGGCTCTCGGCGCAACCGAAGCCGAGCGGCGCGCCCCAAGGAAAGGTCCTTGACGCCGCGGGTATGCCGGCAGGGGTGACAGCCGGCGGACGAGTCTCCAAGGTCGGCTCGAACGGCGAATCACAAGCCTCGTTGCGTGGGGATGCGACATGAACCGTGCCGACCGGCCCGGCCTCGTCACCGGCCGATCCATGGACCGCCTGCCAGATAAGACGATCGGAGCGGCGCGATGAGCCTGCTCCGCCTGCAGCCACTCGCCCCGACACGCGACGGGCGCCAGTCGCAGACGGCGCTCGAAGTGTGCGTCGGAACCCGCCGCCTTCTGGCGAGCCATGGCTTCGCGAGCGTGCCGGAGCTGACGCTGGCGTCGGGACGGCGCGCCGACATCATGGCGCTCGGACCGGAGGGCACGCTGTGGATCGTCGAGATCAAGTCCTGCGTCGCCGATTTCCGCACCGACGGGAAATGGCCCGATTACCGCGAGTTCTGCGATCGGTTCTCGTTCGCCGTGCCGGCGGATTTCCCGACCGAGATCCTGCCCGGCGAGACGGGTCTGATCCTGGCGGATGCGTTCGGAGCCGCTCTCGTGCGCGAGGCGCCGGAGCATCGCCTGTGCGCCTCGCGCCGGAAGGCCGTCCTGCTGCGCTTCGCCCACGCCGCCGCCGGGCGCCTGCACATGCTGGTCGATCCGCAAGGTGCCGCCGGAGCAATGGGGGACGGGGGCTAGAGCACGATGCTCGACTTCTTAGAATCGATCACGTTCATGCGTTTTGATCGAGTCGATCAAGAACGCATCGTGATCTAGCCGACCGACTCGCTCCGGATCGGAGCGTTCGCCGCGCTGCCGGCGAGCCGGCTCGCCAGGACTTTGTCGATGCGGCGGCCGTCCATGTCGATCACCTCGAAACGCCAGCCAAGCGTCTCGATCGCCTCGCCGGTGGACGGCAGGTGCTGCAGCTCGCCGATGACGAGGCCGGCGACGGTCTCGTAGCTGCGGTTCTCAGGCAGCGCGATGCCGAGCTGCTCGGCCATCTCGTCGGCCGGCATCCAGCCAGCAAGAAGCCACGAGCCGTCCGCCCGCTGCACGGCCTCAGGCTCCGAGGTCTCCTCGTCGGAGCGGAACGCGCCGGCGATGGCGTCCAGGATGTCGGCCGGCGTGACGACGCCTTCGAAATGGCCGTATTCGTCATGGACGAGGGCCATCGGCACCTCGGCCTCGCGCAGCACGTTGAGAGCGTCGAGGGCGTCGAGCGTATCGGGCACGACCGGCGCGGTCCGGACGTGAGCGCGCAGATCGAGCGCTTGCCCGGCGAGGAGGCTGGCCAGGAGCTCGCGGGACTGGATCACCCCGATCATGTTGTCGGCATCGCCATCCGCCACAGGAATGCGTGAATGCGGCGTCTCGATCAGGGACTTCTGGACCTTGGTCTCGTCGTCGGTGAGATCGATCCAATCGACATCCGTGCGCGGCGTCATCACGCCTCGCACGGCGCGGTCGCCGAGACGCAGCACGCCCGAGATCATGCGGCGTTCGTCGACCTCGATGACGCCGGCGGTCTCCGCCTCGGCGACGATCGTCTTGATCTCTTCCTCGGTTATCGCACTGGCGCTGTCGGTCGTGCGTCCGAACAGGCGGAAGACGAGCCGCGTCGAGGCGTCGAGGAGCCAGACCACCGGCGCCGCCGCACGAGACAGGAAGGACATGGACGGCGCCATCGCGCAGGCGATCCCCTCGGCATTGCGGAGCGCCAAGTGCTTGGGGACCAATTCACCGATGACGACCGAGCAATAGGTGATGGCGCTGATGACGAGACCGTAACCGAGTGCCTCCGCCGCCCATTCCGGCATGCCCTGCGCGAGGAAGAGATCCGTAACGCGCGCCCCGAGCGCGGCCCCCGAGAACGCGCCGGCAAGGATGCCGACCAGCGTGATGCCGATCTGCACGGTCGAAAGGAAGCGGCCGGGATCTTCGGCCAGAGCGAGGGCCCGCGCGGCCCCAACCCGACCGTTATCGGCCAGGTTTTTCAGGCGCGGCCTGCGTGCCGAGACGATGGCGAGTTCGGAAAGGGCGAAAACTCCGTTCAGGAGGATCAGAATAACCGCAATCGCAAGTTCGAGCACAGACCGTCAGGCCGGCTCGCGAGCGAGCGGACCTCTCCTTGTCACGGCGGTAAAATGAGGCCCGAAAGGCGGCCCGTCAACGCGCGAAGGCACGGTGCCGGAATGCATACGCCGCTTTCCAGAGGACATCATGCCCAATTCCGGCAAAGCGATCACGGTCGTCCATCGTGCGCGATGCCGCCCGCACGCCAAGGGATCAAGGCCGCAGACGCCTATCGCGGCGCCCGCTTGGCGAGGATTCTCTGCAAGGTGCGGCGATGCATGTTGAGCCGCCGGGCGGTCTCGGACACGTTGCGTCCGCACAGCTCGTAAACCCGCTGGATGTGCTCCCACCGCACCCGGTCCGCCGACATCGGGTTTTCGGGCGGGTCGGCGCGCTCGCCGGGCTGCGCCATCAGGGCCGCATAGATCTCGTCCGCATCGGCCGGCTTGGCGAGGTAGTCGTAAGCGCCGAGCTTGACGGCCGTGACGGCCGTCGCGATGTTGCCGTAGCCGGTCAGGATGACGCCGCGGGCCTCCGGCCGGCGCTCCTTCAGACGCGCGATCACGTCGAGGCCGTTGCCGTCGCCGAGCCGCATGTCGATGATCGCGAAGGCCGGCGCCTGGCTTTCGATCGCCGTGACGCCGTCCGCCACGCTTTCCGCGACCCGGACGACAAAGCCGCGCACTTCCATGGCCCGGGCGAGCCGGCTCGAGAAAGCCCGGTCGTCGTCGACGATCAAAAGACTGTTATCCCCGCGTGGCCCCGGCGCAACCTCGCGCGTCTCGACCACCCCCATATCCACTTGCGCCACGTGACGCTCCTTCGAGAACCTGTCGTCCGCCTGGAGATTATATAGGAACGCTTTGCCCGGGCGTCAGGGTGTCCCGGGCCCCGGGCGCGGCGAAACGGGCCGTATCTTCCTCAAACGCGGCGCGGGGCCAAATGATCCGCACGACGGCGCCGGTCCGCGGCGGCAGGGCGTTGGTCAGGAACAGCTGCGCGCCCGACCGCTCGATGAGGGTCTTGGCGATGAACAAGCCGAGACCGAGGCCCGAGCCCTCCTCCTCGCGGCCGTGCCCGCCGGCCCCACGGGTCGTCACATAGGGCTCGCCGACCCTCAGCAGCACCTCCGGGGCAAAGCCCGGCCCGTCGTCGCGGATCTCGATCCTGACCTGATGGGCCGTCCACGAGGCCTCGATGCCGACCGTTTCGACGGCGAAATCGACGGCATTATCGATGAGGTTGGCGAGGGCGTACAGCAGGCCGGGATTGCGCCGGCAGACGGGTTCCGGGTTCTCTCCCGTCATCGCCACCTCGATCTCGACGTCGAACGAGCGTTGCGGCGCGACGACCTCCTCGATGAGATGGCTGAGCGTCATGGCGTCGAGGATCTCGGTGCGGTCGGCGCTGAGCGACGTCAGCTTCGCCAGGATGCCGCGGCAGCGGTCGATCTGCTCGCGCAGCAGCCCGATGTCTTCCGCCATCGCGGCGTCCTGCGGCGCCTGCCGCTCCAGCTCCTTGACGACGAGCGCGATGGTGGCGAGGGGCGTGCCGAGCTCATGCGCGGCTGCCGCCGCGAGCCCGTCGAGCTGCGACAGGTGCTGTTCGCGGGCGAGCACGAGCTCGATGGCGGCGAGGGCCTGCGCGAGCTGGCGCGATTCCTCCGCCACGCGCCAAGCATAGACCCCGATAAAGGCCGTGCCGAGCAGGATGGCGGTCCAGATCCCCGACACATACAGGAACGGCAGATCGAGCTTTTGCGCCGGCGACCACGGCACCGGCCGGTGATCGAGGGCCAGAAGCGTCGCGCAGCCGACCGCCAGCAGTCCAAGGATGAGCGTGCGCTCCGGCGGCAAGGCGGTCGCCGAGATCAAGACGGGCGCCAGGAACAGCATCGAGAACGGGTTCTGCAGCCCTCCCGTCAGGTAGAGCAGGGCCGCCAGTTGCAGGATGTCGAAGCCGAGCAGCAGGATCGCCGCGTCGTCGTCGAGGCGATGGCTCGCCGGATGGCGGATGCTGAGAACAAGGTTCACGGCCGCCGACGCGGAGATCACGAAGAAGCAGAGGCCGAACGGCAGGGGGAAGCCGAGACCGAAATGGACGATCGTTACGGCCGCGCTCTGGCCGATGATCGCCAGCCAGCGGAGGCGCACGAGCGTGTCGAGGCGCAGGCGCCGGGCGTCCTGGCCGAAGTCGCGCGGGCTGACGCTGAGCATGGAGAACGATAGGACCGCAGGGCGGCCTCGCCAATGACCCGCCCGGGACCGGCACCGGGCAAAAAGGTCACAATCGGCCATTTAACGTCATATTAACGAATCAGGCGTGAATTCCCCAATTGGAACTTTACTGTGGCAGGCCTATTTAATGGAACAAGCCCTGGGCCCGCGGCAGCGAGGAAACGGGCTTCCCCTTGGGGGTGTGGATGGACCTCGCTTATCACATGTATGAAGCCGCCCACTGGATGATCAGTCCGGCGCGTGCGGCTTCCGGCGCCACCGAGCTTCTCTTCAAGAACCCGTTCAATCCACTCTCCCACACGCCGTATGGACGAACGGTCGCGGCCGCCTGCGAATTGTTCGAACGCACGACGCGGCGCTACGGCAAGCCTACCTTCGGATTCGGCAGCACGGTGATCGGCGGCGAGCGCGTCTCCGTCACCGAACGCGTCGTCTGGGAGCGGCCGTTCGGCCGGGTCATCTCGTTCGACCGCGCGCTCACGGGGACGCAGCCGCGCCAGCCGAAGCTCTTGGTGGTCGCGCCGATGTCCGGCCACTACGCGACGCTTCTGCGCGGCACCGTCGAAGCCTTCCTGCCCGGGCACCAGGTCTACATCAGCGACTGGGCCGACGCCCGCATGGTGCCGCTCGTCGAGGGCCGCTTCGATCTCGACGACTATATCGAATACCTGATCTCGATGTTCCGGGCGCTCGGCCCGGACCTGCACGTCATGGCCGTGTGCCAGCCGTCCGTGCCGGTGATGGCGGCGATCGCCCTCATGGAGGCGGAGAACGACCCCATGACGCCGCGGTCGATGGTGCTGATGGGCGGACCGATCGACACGCGCCGTTCGCCGACGGCCGTCAATCAGGTTGCCGAGCAGCGCGGCGTCGAGTGGTTCAGGCGCAACTGCATCGTCAAGGTGCCGGCCTCGTATCCGGGCTTCTGGCGCGACGTTTATCCGGGTTTCCTGCAGCTGTCGGGCTTCATGGCCATGAATCTCGACCGCCACATGAACGCGCATTGGGACATGTACACGCATCTCGTCCAAGGCGACGGCGACTCGGCCGAGAAGCACCGCGAATTCTACGACGAATACCTCGCGGTGATGGACCTGACCGCCGAGTATTACCTGCAGACGGTCGAGACCGTGTTCGTCAACCACGCGCTGCCCAAGGGCGAGATGATGCACCGCGACAAGCCGGTCGACCTGATGTCGATCCGGCGTTGCGCGATCATGGCTGTCGAGGGCGAGAAAGACGACATCTCCGGCGTCGGCCAGACGCTCGCGGCCTTGCAGCTCACGCCCAACCTGCCGACCGACAAGAAGGTCTACCATCTGCAGATGGGGGTCGGCCATTACGGCGTCTTCAACGGCTCGCGCTACCGCAAGGAGATCGCTCCGGCGATCGCCGAGTTCATCCTGACGCAGGAGATGGTGGCCACCGTCGACCGCCGCCCTCAGCCGCGCCTCAGAAAGGTTGTTGGCTAACCGCTCCCCCGCGCTGACAAGCGGTGGCCGCGGCGGCAGGATCGTGTCCCGATGCGATTCGCTTTGTTCCGCCGCGCCGCTCCCGACCCGGCCCATCTCGACATCCGGCATGAAGGCGACAGCTTTCAGGTGATCCTTCGCCGCCGGGCGACGGCGCGCCGCATGACCTTGCGCGTTTCGAGCGCGACGCGCGCCGTCGTGCTGACGGTGCCCGAGCACGCCGACCTCGCGGCCGCTTCCCGCTTCGCCGACGGTCACGGCGCCTGGATCGCCGCACGTCTGGCCCGGGTGCCGGAGCGCGTCGCCTTCCTGCACGGCGCCGAAATCCCGTTCCGCGGCGTTCCCCACCGCATCGTGCGCTGGTCGAGCGTGCGCGGCGCCACGGTGGCGACCGTCGGCCCGGCCGACGAGCCGATCATCGCCGTTTCCGGCGAGGCGCCGCATGTCGCACGCCGGGTCAAGGAGTTCCTCGAGCGCGAAGCGCGGCGCGACCTCGTCGCCGCCGTCAAGCCCTACACGGAGGCGCTCGGCCTCGACGCGAAACGGATCACGGTGCGTGACACGAAAAGCCGCTGGGGCTCATGCTCGGCGAGCGGCTGCCTCAACTTCTCCTGGCGGCTCATCCTGGCGCCGCCTTTCGTGCTCGACTACCTCGCCGCGCACGAGGTCGCCCATCTCAAGGAGATGAATCACTCGCGCCGCTACTGGGCCACGCTGCGCAAGCTCTGCCCGCACACCGACGAGGCCGAGCGCTGGCTCAAGCGTCACGGCACGGAGCTGCACAAATACGGGTGATTGCAAGACTCGAGCACGATGTTCGGCTCTCAGTTCCCGAATAGGCGGCTCAGGAAGCTGCGCTCCTGCGGGGTCGGCGGAACCCAGCCGCTATCCGAACCGCGCGACGCCGCCGCGAGGCGGCGCTCGCCCGAGAGCCCCGCGACCGGCGAGCCCCAGGGAGCGGAGGTCGGGCTAAGACCCGGCAGCGCGACGGGCTGGCTGTTTTGCAGCGCCGTTCTCATGAAGCGGCTCCACACCTCGACCGGCAGGGTGCTGCCGGTGACCCGCTTGGTCGGGCCGCTGTCGTCGTTGCCGAGCCAGACCCCGGTAACGAGGCTGCCCGTATAGCCGACGAACCAGGCATCGCGGAAATCCTGGGTGGTGCCGGTCTTGCCGGCCGCTTCCCAGCCCGGGATCTCGGCCTTGCGGGCGGTCCCGGTGAGAAGCGTCTCGCGCATCATCGCGTTCATCATGGCGACGGCGCCGGGCTCGATCACCCGGCCGAGACCACCTTCCTTGCGCTTGTAGATCGTCTTGCCGCTCGCCGTCTTGACGGCGGCGATCACATACGGGCTGACGCGGCCGCCGCCATTGGCGAAGGCGGCATAGGCGCCGACGAGCTCGAGCGGCGTCACCTCCGAGGTGCCGAGGGCGATCGAGGCGTTGGCCTGCAGCGGCGAGGAAATGCCGAGGCGCTGCGCCGTCTGCACGATGGCCTTCGGCCCGACCTCGAGGCCGAGCCGAACGGCGACCGTGTTGAGGGATGCCGCCAGCGCATCGCGCAGCGTCACCGGCCCGCGATACTCGCGCGTGTAATTCTCGGGCCGCCAGCCCTTCACCGCGACCGGGGTATCCTCGCGCAGGGTGTCGGGCGTCAGGCCGCGCTCGATGGCCGCGAGATAGACGAAGGGCTTGAAGGCCGAGCCCGGCTGGCGGCGGGCGGCGGTGGCGCGGTTGAACTGGCTTTCCCCGTAATCGCGCCCGCCGACCAGCGCCTTGACGGCGCCATCCGGCCGCATGGCGACCAGGGCGCCCTGCTCGACGGCGAAGCGTTGCCCCCTGGCGTTGAGCTCGTCGACGACGGCGCGCTCGGCCGCGACCTGGAGCACGGGATCGATGGTGGTCGTGACGAGGACGTCGCCGTCGACGGTGCCGACGAAATCGTCGAGCACGTCCATGACGAGATCGGCCGCGTAATTGGCCGAGCCGGCGTTGTTGGCGACGGCCGCCTTGGCGGGCGCCGTCAGGGCCGCCATCATCTGGTTGGGCCGCACGAAGCCCTGCTCGCCCATGGCCGTAAGCACGAGTTGGGCGCGCGCCTGCGCCGCGTCCGGATTGCGGTTCGGCGCGAGGCGTGACGGCGCCTGGACGAGGCCGGCAAGCACGGCCGCCTCGGATAGGCTGACCTCGCGGGCCGACTTGCCGTAATAGCGCTGCGCCGCGGCCTCAACGCCGTAGGCGCCGGCGCCGAAATAAACGCGGTTGAGATAGAGCTCGAGGATCTGGTCCTTGGAATAGGTGCGCTCGAGCCACAGGGCCAGGATGGCTTCCTGGATCTTGCGCGAGGCGGTGCGCTCCTGCGTCAAAAAGAGATTCTTGGCCAGTTGCTGGGTCAGCGTCGAGCCGCCCTGGGTGACGCCGCCGCGGTTGAGGTTGCGCATGACGGCGCGGCCGATGCCGACCGGATCGATGCCGAAATGATCGTAGAAGCGCCGGTCCTCGATGGCGATGAACGCCTTCGGCAGGTAGGGCGGCAGCTCTTTCAAGGCGACGGCGCGCCCGCCGGTCTCGCCGCGATTGGCGAGAAGGGTGCCGTCGCTCGCCAGGATGGCGATGTTGGGCGGGCGCTTCGGCACGGCAAGCTGGTCGATGGGCGGCAGTTGCGAAGCATGGAAGGCGACAAGCCCGGCGGCGCCGATCAGGCCCCACAATCCCAGCACCAAGCCGAAATAGACGAGCCGTCCGAGCACGGAGCGCCCGCCGCTCGAGCCCTCGTCCCGCTGCGCCGCGCCGCGACGGCCCGCTTGCCCCATACGCCCTCCGGCCCTGTCCGCGCGCGAAAGGCGCACGTCGAGCGCGCCCGCGTCAGTCTTCATGTCGAACGCCGGCTCCCGCCGGTTACGTCCGTTCGCCATGTGCTCTGCCCCGCTCGAGCATGCCCGGTCGTGCAGCCGGTCGAAGCCCTTGAGGGCAGCGTAAAGGCGGCCGTTTAAGGAGCGGTTAACCTCGCGCTCGCGCATGATGCCGAAAAGCATGTCCTCGGACTTGGTCCGAGGATGGACCCACAGCCGGATCAAGTCCGGGTGCACGCTTTCGGAACAACATCATGCTCATCGTCTCAGAATCGATCTCGTTCATGCGTCTTGATTGCCGCGATCAAAACGCATCGTGATCTAGCGCGCGGCCGACAAGCGGCTGTTGTCGTTCTCGGCAAG
>Ga0190275_10004270_pt1 | contig 10279 bp, 12 predicted proteins | sample Popmic550T_FD_133745 | JGI IMG/M metagenome (GOLD analysis project Ga0190275, IMG submission 133745) | Populus adjacent soil microbial communities from riparian zone of Yellowstone River, Montana, USA - 550 T | ecosystem: Environmental > Terrestrial > Soil > Riparian zone > Trees stand | place...
GAAGCTGCGGCCGCTGCAGATCGCGGTCACCCTGGCGATGATCCTGATGATGACGCTGCTGGCCCTGGGCCTGGTCCTGACCGGGCCGGTGGTCGAGGCGGTCGCCGACCCGATCGGCCTCGGTGGCACCGCGGTGACGGTTTGGAACATCGCCAAGTGGCCGGTGATGGTGGCGATCTTCCTGCTCATGGTCGGCGTCCTCTACTACGCCTCCCCCAACGTCAAGCTGCGCGGCTTCAGATGGGTGACGGCCGGCAGCGCCGTGGCGATCGTCGTCTGGGCCCTGGCCTCGGTCCTGTTCGCCTTCTACGTCGCCAACTTCGGCTCCTACGACAAGACCTACGGCACCCTCGGCGGCCTCGTCGCCCTGCTGGTCTGGTTTTGGATCAGCAACCTGGCGATCCTCTTCGGGCACCAGCTCAACGCCGAGCGCGAGCGCAGCCTCGAGCTCGAAGAAGGCCGGCCGCGGGCTGAGCGCGAGATTCAGCTGGAGCCGCGCGAGGAGCCCAAGGACCAGAGGACGACCTGAGGATGCGAAGCGTCCTCGTCACCGGTTGCTCGACGGGCATCGGCCGTGCCTGCGTGAACCGGCTGGCCACGCACGGCTGGCGTGTCTTCGCCGGGGTTCGCAGCGAGAGCGACGCCGAGGCGATCGCGGCCGAGCCGGGCGAGGTGGTGCCGCTGCGACTCGACGTCGCCGACCGCGAGGCGATCGCGGCCGCCGCCGAGATCGTCGCCGCGCAGACCGGCGGCAGGCTCGAGGGGCTGGTCAACAACGCCGGCATCGCCGTCGGCGGCGCCCTGGAGACCGTGCCGGTCGAGGACCTGCGCCGGATCCTCGATGTCAACGTCGTCGGTCAGGTCGCCGTCACCCAGGCCCTGCTGCCGCTGCTGCGCTCCGGCGGCGGGCGGATCGTCATCGTCGGCTCGGTCGGGGGACGGGTCGCCTTTCCCTACGCCGGTCCCTACCACGCCTCCAAGTTCGCCCTGGAGGCGCTGGCCGACTCGCTGCGGGTCGAGCTGAAGCGACAGGGGGTCGCGGTCAGCCTGGTCGAGCCGGGACCGATCTCGACCCCGATCTGGCGCAAGGCGACCGAACAGGTCGCGGCCCAGCGGGCAAGCCTCGACGGCGAAGTCCAGCAGCTCTACGCGGAGGGCCTGAAGGGCTTCGAACAGCGCCTGCGCTCGGCCGACGAGCACGGCGAGGGCCCGGAGAAGGTGGCGGCGAAGATCGCCGCGGCGCTCGAGGGATCGGCGAGCTCCCGCTACCCGGTGGGTCGCGGGGTGCGGACGCTGATCAACCTGCGGTCCCTGCTCCCGGACTTCGCCTTCGACCGGCTGGCACGGCGGGTCGGAAACTAGCTCAGCCGACCACGCGGTCGCCGCCGACCTCGACCGCCCCGGCGGGGAAGTTTTGACCCGCCCGGCTCAGGCCTGTTGCTCGAGGGCGAAGGGGCTGCCCTCGGAGTCGCGGCAGATCGACCAGCGCTCGCCCGGGTGGATGACCGAGCCGCCGAGCTCGCGCACCCGGTTCAGCGCCGCCTCCATGTCAGCCACCGGCAGGTAAGGCAGCGAACCGGTGTCGCCGGGACCCTTGCCGCGCTCGTGCACGCCCAGCCGCAACCCGTCCTCGTCGTGCACCCAGCCCGCGCCGGCGTCGGCGGACCGGGGCTCGAGCTCGATCCCGAGCAGGCCACGCCAGAAACGCAGGGCTCGCTTGGCGTCGTCGGCCGGGAACTCGATCAGGGTGGTGGGCATCAGCTAAGTATCGGGGGTCAGCTGACCAGCTCCAGCACTTCGCGCTCCAGCCGCGCCTGGGTGCGCTCGCCGACGCGGCCGTTGCCGGAGCGGACGCCGGCGATCGTGACCCCGTCGCGGAAGCGGTCGAGCACCCGCGGGTCGATATAGGAGCTGCGGGCCACCGCCGGGGTGTTGCCGAGCAGCTCGGAGACCCGTTTGACCGCGGCGTTGATCGCCCGTTTCGTCCCCGCCTGAGACCGCGGCGGCGACTCCCCGGCCAACTCCACCGCGGCCAGCACGGTGCCGTGCCAGGTGCGGAAGTCCTTGGCCGAGAAGCCGTCGCCGGCCTGCTCCTGGATGTACTCGTTGACGTCGCCGGAGCGGACGTCGCGCCAGCGGCCGTCCTGCTTGAAGACGAGCAGATCGTCGGGGCCGCTGCGGCGCCGCCGCATCGCCTCGATCGCGGCGTGGACCGCCGGGTCGCGGATCGACTGCACCCGGCGCTGGCCGCTCTTGGCCGGGAAGTCGAAGACGACCTCCTCCCCGCTGACCGTCACGTGCTCGCGCCGCACCGTCGCCACCCCAAAGCTCTCGTTCGTCTCCGCGTACTCCTCGCCGCCGATGCGGAAGAAACCAAGGTCGAGCAGGCGGACCGCGCAGGCCAGCGCCCGCTCCCGCGGCACCCCCTCCTGCTCGAGGTCGCGCAGCACCACCCTGCGCAGGGCCGGCAGCGCCGCGGCGAACTCGCGCATCGCCTCGAACTTGCGGCTGGCCGCCCGCCGCTGCCAGCGATCGTGGTAGAGGTACTGCTTGCGGCCGGCGGCGTCGATCCCGGTTGCCTGGATGTGGCCGAGCGGGTCGGGACAGATCCAGACTTCGTCCCAGGCCGGCGGGATCCCCAGGCCGCGCACCCGCTCCAGCGTCTCCTCGTCCTCGATCCGGGTCCCGTCCGCGTCCAGGAAGGAGAAGCCGCTACCACGGCGCCGACGTTGGATCCCCTGAGCGGCGCAATCCGCGCGCCGCAGACGCCCGACCGGCTTCATCGCCTCGACGCCCGAGCCCTACTCCTGTGGACGTCGCTCGCCCCAGAGGCCGGTGTCCTCGTCATCGGGCGCGGCGGTGGTCTGCCCGGGCGCCTGCGGCGGGCTGATCTGTTGGTCCGCGCGCCGGCTCATTCCCACGTAGGCAAAGAAGCCGACCATGAAAATGGCGAAGAAGATCAGGGCGAAGAGCGGCGTCCAGGCCACCGCGATCAGGGCCAGGATGGCGACGACGACGATCGGAATCACGTACATGTCGGCTGGGGTACCCGAGCCGTCGTGGGCTGAAACTCGCGCCCGATCTGCGGCGGAAGTTTCCCCGCCCCCTCGCGGCGGGTACCACACGGGATTTCAGCACTCTTCCGAGGAGACGCCAGATGGCCGTTCGCAGCGATGAGAAGCAGCTGGTCAAGTACCTGACCGACGTCCACTCGATCGAGGAGCAGGCACTGACCCAGATGCGCCGCGCCCCGAAGTTGGTGGAGGGCGAGCTCGCCGCGGCCTTTCGCCGCCATCTGGAGGAGACCGAAAGCCAGGAGCGCCGGGTTCGCGAGCGGCTCGAGGCTCATGGCGCCTCGCCGGCGAAGCTGAAGGACGCAGCCGGCCAGGCCGGCGGCCTGGGCATGGTCCTCTTCGCCCGCAGCCAGCCGGATACGCCAGGCAAGCTGACCGCCCATGCCTTCTCCTACGAGCACATGGAGGTCGCCGCCTACGAGCTGCTGAACCGGGTCGCGACCCGCAACGGCGACGAGGAGACGGCGGCGATGGCGGCCGAGGTCGCGGACGAGGAGCGGGCGATGGCGGCGCGCCTCGCCGGCTGCTTCGACCTCGCGGTCGAGGCCTCGCTCGACGGCCCCGGCGCCGAGGTCGCCGAGCAGCACCTCAACGCCTATCTGGCCGACGCCCATGCGATCGAGGCACAGTCGCAGGCGCTGCTGAAGAAAGGGGCCGCGATCGCCGGCGCCGAGGAGCTGGCGAAGGTCTTCGAGGAGCACCTGAGCGAGACCGTCGGGCAGTCACGGCGGCTCGAGCAGCGGCTCGAGGCCCGCGGCTCCTCGCCCTCGACCGTGAAGGACGCGGTGCTGCGCCTGGGCGGTCTCAACTGGGGCGCCTTCATGGCAATCCAGCCCGACACCCCGCCGAAGCTGGCCGGCTTCGCCTACGCCGTCGAGCACCTCGAGATCGGCTCCTACGAGCTGTTGCGGCGGGTCGCCGAGCGGGCCGGCGACGGCGAAACCGTTGCCGCCGCCAGCCTCACGCTCGAGCAGGAGCGCGGCGCCGCCGAGGCGATCGCCCGCCACTGGGACGCGGCGCTCGACGCCGCCTGAGACCACCGAAGCCGCAGGCTGCGTGCACCTGGCAACGGGTGTAGCATCGGCTTGGGTTCACCGTTGTCCGCAAAGGACGCGGCAGTGCCCTGGGGGCGCATCCGCACTGAGTTCCCATCCGGTCCTTCGATGGAGGTCGCGTTGCCCTCTCAAGAGAACGAGATTCACGACGGAATGCTGACCCTGGTGGTCGAGCGCGAGGGCGATACCCGTTGCATTCGACTGGCTGGCGAGCTCGACCTCGCCAGTGCCGGCGCCCTCGACATCGAGCTGGGAGACGCGCTTGCCGAGGGTCAGTGCCAGATCCTGGTCGACATGCGCGAGCTGACCTTCATCGACTCGACCGGCATCGCCATCGTCGTCTCCGCGCTCGGCCGCGACCTCGAGGGCAGGCGGCTGCGGTTCATCCCCAGCCGGGCCCCGGCGGTCAGCCGGGTGCTGCAGCTGACCGGTGTCGAAGAACGGCTGCCACTCGCCGCCGACGCCGAGTAGTCACTGCCTCGCACCCACCCCGGTGGCGAGCTCGCGGATCCGGCCCGGCCCGCCGGCCTTCGGCTCCAGCGGCGGAGTTGGGAAGCCGGCGCCGGCGCGCAGCCCGCGCAGCAGCTCGGCGAGGGCGTCGAGGGAGCTGGTAGCCGGCGCCCAGCCCAACAGCTCGGCCGCGCGCGAGGTATCCATCAACGGTACCCCCAGCGCCAGGTCGATCCAGCCGGCGGGCGCGGGCTGTAGACGCAGGCGCCAGCTCAGGTCCGCCGCCGTGCGCAGGACCCGCGCAGGTACCGCGACCTGGCGCGCCCCCAGCAGCGAACCGAGCTCCGCGGGGCCGATCGCCGGCTCGGCGGCGAGGTTGAAGGGGCCCCTGACATCGCGCACGACCGCCTGCCGGTAGGCCTCGCCGACGTCGCGCGAGTGGACCGCCTGGAAGCGCAGGCGCTCGACCCGCGGCACGAAGGGGATCCAGCTGGGGCGAACCGCGAAGTTGGGCAGGAAGGGGCCGGCGAAGAGGCGCCTGATCTCGCTGGCCGCCTCGGCCTTGAAGATCAACCCGGGGCGCATGCGGACCACGCGGACCGCCGGGGTCTCGGCCTCGAAAACGTCGAGCAGGGCTTCCACGGCCGCCTTGTGCCGCGAGTAGGAGGAGCTGGGAATGCCTTCGACGGGCCATGACTCGTCGACCCGCCGGTCCTTCGGGCCGGGGCTGTAGGCGCCGACCGAAGAGGCGTAGACGAGGGCGCCGACCCCGGCCTCGGCGACGGCGTCGAAGACGCGCCGGCTGCCGAAGACGTTGATCTTCTCCATCGCCGGCTCGTCGCGGCCGGGTTGGATTGCCCAGGCAAGGTGAACCACCGCGTCGGCGCCGCGGAAGCTCGGTCCGAGGTCGTCGCGGGTGATGTCGGCGCGCTCCCACCTCACCTTCGGCAGCGCCAACTCCGGCAAGCGTCGCGCCACGCCGACGATCTCCTCGACCGCCGGCTCTTCGCCGAGGGCGGCCAGCAGGCTGGTACCGACATTGCCACTCGCTCCGACCACGACCACTCGCATGCTTGCGGTCTACCCGTGACCTCGCCGGGGCCAAACCGGCGCCGTCAGTCGATGTTCATGTGCAGCCGCACCACGGTGCCCGCCGCGCCGGAGCGGATCTGGACCAGGTCGCAGACCTGGTTGGCGATCCAGAGCCCGCGGCCGCCGACCTGGGTCGGCGTCGGCCGTTCGCGCCCCACGAGCGGCTGCGCGATCGAGCCGCGATCCTCGACCTCCACCAGCAGGCTGCCGCCCTGACGCCAGACGTACAGCCTGCCCCCGCCACCGCCGTGGACGATGCTGTTGGCAGCGAGCTCGCTGGCCGCGAGGACGAGGTCGGCGGTGCGCTGCGCCGGCAGGCGGGCGCTCTTGGCCGCCCACTCGACCCGCTGCCTGACGTCGAACAGCCCTGTGCGGTCGAACTCGGAGGTGTCGCCGCCGTCGGGGCGCTCAGCGAGCTCGCCGGCGAAGCAGTCGACCGCGGCTACGTAGTCGCCGCTCTCCCCGCGCACCCCGACCTGCTCGACGACGGGGTGGGAGCAGGCAACCTTCTCCAGCACCGCGTCGTCGAGGCCGCCGGCGTCATAGGGGCAGAGCAGGGACCATTCCGGCGGCCGTGAGAAGGCGACGTTGAGCAGCGACTCGTGGCGCTGGCACTCATCGACCTCGGCCATTGCCCGCCCGGGCCAGACCGGTTCGCCGATGCCGCGCACGGCTTTGCCCCCGTGCCCGGCGACGAACTCGTGCCAGAAGGGGATGATCCGGGCCGGGTTGCGTCCAAACGCCTCGATGTCGGCGAACCGAACCGCGCCGGCATCCTTGCCCAGCTCGCCTTCCAACAGCACCGTGTTCTCGCGCCGGACCGCGACCAGCGCCGGTTCGCCGGCCTCGAGCGCGGCGCGCAGGAAGGGCGCCGTGGCGGCGAGGAAGGCGTCCGCATCGCTGTAGATCAATGCCTCGTGTCGAAAGCCTCGCCGTGCGGTCATCGTCCTGAGCCTAGGTCCCGTGCTCCCTCGGCTTCAGCACGAGCAGACAGAGATCGTCGCGAATCGGCGCGTCTGCCCACTCGAGGACCGCGGCCTCGATGCGGCTGACGATCGTCCTCGCCGGCAGCTCCGCCAGGGGCGAGAGCAGGCCTGCGAGGCCATCCAGGCCGAGCAGCTCCCCCTCGCGGCGAACGTCGGTGGCACCGTCCGTGTAGATCACCACGCCGTCGCCACGCCCCAGGAAAGCCTCCATGTTGCTGAGCTCCAGCTCCGCGTCCGCCCCGAGCAGGAACGTGGAGCTCGTCGGCGCGAGCTCGTCGAGGCCGCGCAGCCGCAGCGGCAGCGGGTGGCCGGCGACGGCCCAGCAGAGGCTGGAGTCCTCGGCACGGAAGCGCAGGCAGACGGCGCTGACCAGCTCGCGCACGCGGCCGGGCCGTCCGACCAGCGCTTCGTTGACCAGCGTCAGCAGCTCGGAGGGATCGCTGGTGCCGGCGGCCAGGGCGGCGAAACGAGCCCTGACGAAGGTCGCCAGGCGCGCCGCTCCCGGGCCGTGCCCGACGACGTCGCCGACGATCGCGACGGTCGAGCCGTCGGGGCCGTTGGTGAGCAGATAGAAGTCCCCGGAGACGCCGTACTCGGAGGGGACGAAGGCGGCGGCCGCGTCGACGTCGGGCAGCTCCGGCAGCGTCGCGGGCGTCAGCGCCGCTCGGATCGCCTCCAGCTCCTCGGCCGAGTGCTCGAGGACGATCAGCCGCTCGCGCAGGAGAGAGATGACGAGGACGACGCCGATGAAGGCAGCCAGGCGCACGCCCAGCGCCACCGGCAGGTTCGCGACCGGCTCGAGCAGGGCGCCGATCACGTAGAGGCTGCAGCAGCCGGTGGCCGCGATCGCCCCCGCCCGCCGCCCCAGCCACCAGGTGGCGAGGCCGATCGGGACCGCGTAGAAGAAGCCGAGGCCGGCGTTGGCCGAGTTCGGCGTGACCAGCCAGACGAGGAAGACCGCCAACGCCGCTGCGCAGACCCAGGCGACAGCGGCGGTATTGGACATGATCCGCGGCACTGGCGACGAAATTACAGCAATCGGGATGACCAAACCAGCTGTCTTGCTTAGAGCTGGCCGCGCAGGGTACGTCTAGGCCGTGGCCGACGCCCCGGTGAAGATCGTCCCCTACCGCAACGGCCCCTACCTGGTCCGCGGCCCCTTCCTGATGGTCGACCAGGATGGCAACGAGATCGAGATCAAGCGGCGGGTCGTCGCCCTCTGCCGCTGCGGGCGCTCGCAGATCCGCCCCTTCTGCGATGGCACTCATAAGGCGATCCGCTTCCGCGCCGAGAGCGGCGTCCCCGCGGACCCCGAGGCAGCGGCAGCCGACTCCGCGTAGCGACGGCGCAGCTGGCGCAGCGGCGTTGCCGAGTGGCGCAGCCGTCCGTCGCCGTAGCGAACGCCCCCCTTGAGCCTGGCGCCGACGGCAAGCCAGGCGCAGAGCGAGCGCTCGGCGATCCAGGCCGGCGCCAGCAGCGAGCCGGTGAGCGGGAACCGCTGCGCACCTCCGGCTCGCCGGCGACCGAGCTCGGCGGCCCCGATCGAGGTGAGGGCAGCAACCCCGAGCCAGCGTCGGCGGCCTCGCCGCGCCGCGAACGCGACGCTCGGGCCGGCGACAAGGAAGGCGCCGAGGCGGGCGGGCAGGGCGAAGTCGTCGTATGCCTGGCGCACCCGCTGCGAGACGAAATGGGCGCTGCTGGGTGGCCGCCGCGCCACGTAGAGGTCGAGCGGAGTCAGCACCGCGCCCCCGGCGGCGCGGATGGTCCGCATCAGCTCGAGGTTCTCGAACAGCGCGTCGCCGTCGTAGGCGCCGCTGGCGAGAAAGGTCGACCGGCGCACCGCCAGGGTGCCGGGGAAGTCACCGACCGGGAACGCCGGGTCGCCGGTGAAGACGCGGTTGAGCAGCGAGCGGGCGGTGTCCCAGCGGGCGTGCCAGGGCAGCTCGTCGAAGTAGTTCTGCGGACGCACCAGATCCGCCGTGCCGAGCAGCTCGACGGCCCGCCGCAGCGCCGCCGCGTCGTAGCGGACGTCGTCGTCGGCCAGCACCACCAGCTCGTGGCTGCACTCGCGGACGCCGCTGACCACCCCGTTCACCTTGCCCATCGCGAAGTCGAGGTCGGGGTGCGGCGGCAGGTGCCGGGCGACGCCTCGCAGCGCCTCGGCGTGCCGTTCGAACAGGGGCGGCGGCGAGCCGTCGACGACGATCGTCTCCTCGACCTCGCCGGCGAGCCAGTCCAGGTACGTGGCCAGCTCCTCGATCGGGCCCGGTTGCGTCCAACGCAGCGGCAGTATGTAGGAGACCCCGGCGTGGGTCCGCGCGGCCATCAGGGGCCCGCGCTCACAGCGGCCGGCGCAGCGAGGTCTCGCCGTTCTCCCATGCCGCCAGCAGCCTTCGCGCGAAGCGGTCCTCGAGGTAGAGCAGGGCGCGGGCGCCGAAGACGATGTCCGTCGCCAGCTCGGGTTCCTGGCGGGCCAGGCCGCCGGCGAGGTCGTAGGCGGCGATGTTCTCGTGGACCGCGTCGGCCTCGACGTGCTCGTCGTAGAAGTCGGTTGCCTCCGGGCCGAAACCGAGCCGCCGCAGGGCGTTGGCGTAGCGGCGGTTGGGCTGAGCCGAGGTCATCTCGAACATCGCCAGGTGGCCGACGATGGCGCCGCGACGCTCGCGCCGCAGGCCCAAGCCGGACATCAGGTTCACCGTCGCCAGGGTGGCGCCCGGGATGTGGCCGAGGTAGGCGTTCTCGCCGTCCTCGAGGCCGAGCTCCCGCATCGTCTTGGCGAAGAGGACCGCGTGGATACGCTCGGGCCGGCCGCCGCCGTACTCGTCGCTCTGCACCTCCAGCAGTGCCGTCTTCGCTGCCCCGGTCAGGCGCGGGATCGCCCAACTGTGCGGATCCGCCTCCTTCAGCTGGTAGAGCGAGCGGTGGACGACGAACTCGCGAAACTCATCGATGCCGGCCTCGATCTCGAGCTGGCGGGAGAGCGAGACGCCCTCGTCCTCGGCCTCGATGCGGAAGAGCAGGTCGCCCACCTCCTGCGGGTCGATCGGCTGCCCCGCTGGGACGGCGTCGTCGAGCGCGGCGAAGAAGGCGCCCTCCAGCAGCGCCCGGGCGCTGAGCAGCGCCGGGTTCCACTCCCAGCCCGGATCGACGCCCGCAAAGGAGCGGTAGTGCAGCTCGTAACAGAGGTACAGCGCCAGCTGCAGATCGTCGTCTGCGAGCGGTTCCTCGATCGCCTCGACCAGGGGACCGACGCTCTCCGCGAGCGCCGCCGGGCCGAGGCTGGCCTCCTCGACGGGAGTGCAGAGAAGCCCCGCCACGAGTTCGCTGAGTGGGCCGGCCGATGGAAGGCCGGCACGATCCGCACCGGTGCTCCGCTCGTCGACCGTGCTCACTGAGATCAGGTTCCCGGTCCGGGAGCCGGGCAAACTCCTACTCGAGCTCGACTTCGATCGCCGGCTTGTCCTCGCGCAGTCCCTTGAAGGATCCGTGGCGGACCATCCCCTCGGCGGTGAGCTCGCGAAACTCGACCTCGGCGACCAGCCGCGGCTCGACGAAGTTGGCTTGACGCGGGCCCCTGCGACCCGCGAACGGGTTGGTCTTGCGCGCCAGGGGGCGCAGCCGC
>Ga0190275_10004271_pt1 | contig 10275 bp, 11 predicted proteins | sample Popmic550T_FD_133745 | JGI IMG/M metagenome (GOLD analysis project Ga0190275, IMG submission 133745) | Populus adjacent soil microbial communities from riparian zone of Yellowstone River, Montana, USA - 550 T | ecosystem: Environmental > Terrestrial > Soil > Riparian zone > Trees stand | place...
CATGCCGCTGATGATGGCCCCCTCGGCCGCCGAGTACCTGCCGTTGTTGACGATCCTGGACCCCGCGCCAATGACCAGGGGAACGTTGCCCTGGCTGAGTATCCCGTTGTTGAGGAGGTCGCCGGAGAGCACCTTCGTGGCCGACCCGTCTATGTTGTTGAACGACAGGGGCCCGGTGGTTACGTCGATGTCGAGGCTTCCGCCGGTCCAGTTGAGGTTGTTGGTGACCGTGATGTGCCCACCTGTCAGCGAGACGCCGTCGCCTTCCAGGCCAAGCGAGGCGACGGTAATGTCCTCGCCGAGGGCCACGTGAGCCGGCGCGCTCTCGGTCCGCCTGATGATGGCCTGATCGTCCGAGGCGGACTTGCCAGGATAGGTCTCCTTGCAGTCCCCCTCCGGGTGCCAGTTGCACGAGTTCACCCAGTTGCCGTCGTGCCCCTCGCCAGTCCACTCGAAGCTCTCGCCCGCGTGTGCCGGCTGCTGCCACAAAATCGTCATCATGGACAGGACGAGAAGCGAGATCAGGGCTACCCCAACCCGCCCTGGCATGCCCCGGCCGTACGCCAACCCCCAGGCTCCCTCCATAGCCCCATGAACAGCATTCCGCCCCTTCATCTCCACACGACCCCTTTCTCCGTGGCCTACGCTGCACGGAGAAGTCTGCCGTCAGGACCGTCAGGAGGCCATCCACACTACACCCACGCTTCCCCTACATTCGAGAATGAGTCAGTTGAGCGAATGTGGCAGAAGCAAGGAGTCGGACGAGGAATCCGGATGCGTCCAGGATAGGTGAGCGTCTGGGCTTCCAGAACGCCCTCATCCCCGGGCACGAACATGCACGGATCTTCTTGTCCGTCATTCCCGCGGAAGCGGGAATCCACGGCCTGCCGAGAGCGTTGGCGTTCGCGCAGAGCCGTAGACGTATGACCGGATCCCACGCCGAATGAAACCAACGGCCTCTCGCCTCGTACATACAAATGGCCGGGCCGGTATCATCCCCCTCCTATTACGAGCCCAGCCGCTCTTTTCGGCTGATTCGTTCGTCGGAATCATGGGTGCCATCGGGTACAATTTCGGGGATGGCAGAGGGGATGCTCGCGGATCGTCAGATGCTCAGGGCCAAGCTCTACGTGCCACGTGGGAGGCCAGGCGCCGTCGCCCGTGCGCGTCTGTACGAGCGGCTGGATGAGGGGGTGCGGCGCGATCTCACGGTCATCAGCGCGCCTGCCGGATTCGGCAAGACCACGTTGCTCGCGGACTGGAGCAGGCAGAGCGAGCTTCCCGTGGCCTGGGTCTCGCTGGACGAGAGGGACGACGACCCGATCCGCTTTCTCTCCTACCTTCTGGCGGCTATCGGCACGATCCACGAAGGATTCGGGGAACCCACGCGAGCCTTCCTCCGCTCCCTGCCGTCGGGAGACGAACTGGAGCCCGTCCTCACCGCCTTGAGCAACGAGATCCTGGACCTGCCCAGCGATTTCGTGCTCGTCCTGGACGACTACCACGTGCTGCGCTCCCGGGAGATCCACGAGGCTCTGGCTTTCTTGCTGGAGTACGCGCCGCCGCCGATGCGCCTCGTCCTCGCCGGGCGTGGGAGCCCGCCGCTACCGCTCGCGAGCCTGCGCGCCGAGGGAAGGCTGACCGAGCTTGGCGAGGCCGACCTGCGCTTCACCGTCGATGAGGCCGCGGAGTTTCTCGGCGGCACCATGGGGCTGGATCTCTCTGGCGAGGGCGTCGCGGCCCTCGAGGACGGAACGGAGGGTTGGATCGTGGGCCTCCTGCTGGCGGCGCACGCCGTGAAGGGACGCGGTGACAGCGCGGGCGATCCGGAGTCTCTCCCGGGGGGTACGCGTCACGTCTTCGACTACCTGGCCGAAGAAGTGCTCTCCCGCCAACCGGAAGAGGTCAGAGAGTTCATGCTCTCTACCTCCGTCGTGGAGACCTTGAGCGCCCCGGTCTGCGAGGCGCTCACCGATACGGAAGACGCAAGGTCGATGCTGGAGAGGCTGGAGCGGGACAACCTGTTTCTCGTTCCGCTGGACGAGGAAGGACGCTACTACCGCTACCATCACCTCTTCGCCGCCTTTCTTCGCGAGCATCTGGGGCGCACGCAACCTGGCTCCGTCGCCGGTCTGCACCGTCGAGCCGGGCTCTGGTACGAGCGAGACCGCTGTCTGACCGGGGCCGTGGAGCACGCCCTGGCCGCAGGCGACTTCGGGTGGACAGCAGACCTGATCGAGGAAGAGACCGGCGCGCGACGCAGGTACGTCGACGCCTCCCAGTTGCGACTATGGCTGGACGCCCTGCCCGAAAGGATGGTGAGTACCCGGCCGAAGCTCTGTCTGCTCGGCGCCTGGGCGCTCGCCCACTCCGGAGAGCTGGAAGACGCCGAGCGCCGCCTCCTGCATACGGAGGCCGCCCTTGGCCTCGACATCGACGTCCCAACTATCGACGACCTTTCCGATGAAGTACGGACCATGCTGGGAGAGGTTTGCATCATCCGCGCCCGCCTGGCCGCCTTGCGGGAGCAGGCGCCGCTAACCACCAGGCTCTCCAACAGGGCCCTCCAGCTGTTGCCGGAGCACGAAGTACGTTTGCGCGGCGGCGTGGCGCTGGACCTGGGACACGCTTATTGCTCGACGGGGGAGTTCGATCTGGCAAGCGAGGCGTTCGCCGAGGCAGCGGCCACGGGCCGGGGCGCAGACAACCTCAGGACGGCCCTCTTCGCCTTCCATTACCAGGCCCAGCTGGAGATCGCGCGCGGACACCTCGGGAAGGCGGAGAGCCTGCTGCTCGACGGGAAGCGGCTGGCCGAAGATCACCCCGATAGTGTGCCCTCGGTCGCCGGCATCATCGACGTCGGGCTGGGCGACCTCGCCTACCAGCGCGGGGATCTGGACGCGGCGCGTCGTCTCTTCGAAGCAGGGATCGAGCGCGGCACGCAGAGCGGGGAGGCGAAGATCCTGGTCTACGGGTACGTCGACCTGGCCCGTGTCTGCGTCGCCCGTGGCGACGCAGACACCGCGCTCTCGCTCGTACGGCGGGCCGGCAGGCTCACGCCGAGATGGCCGCTCATCTGGGCCTGGCAGGCGCGGTTCTGGCTGGCCCAGGGCGACGTGGCGTCCGCGGCGCGTTGGGCCAGGGAGTACGGGACCTCTGAAGACTACCTGAACTACCCGCGTCACCTGGAGCGCATCAGCATGGCCCGCGTGCTCCTCGCAGAGGGCAGAACCGAAGAGGGTTTCGAGGCCCTGGAGGGACTGCTTGCTGAGGTCCGGTCCTCGGGGATGACGGCCTACGAGATGGAGTTGCTCGTGTTGCTGGCGCTCGCCTCGGAACGGAGCGGCGAGACCGAACAGGCGATGGACCTCCTGAAGGCGGCGCTGGCGCTCGCGGAGCCGGAGGGCTTCGTGCGCGTGTTCCTCGACGAGGGACCGCCGATGGCCGCCCTGCTGAGGACCCTGATCCAGCACCACCACGACGGTGGGCTCCGGACATCCCCGAACGGCTCTCCAGAAGGCTACGCAGGCACCCTGCTCGAGCGTTTCGCCCTCGAAGCGCAACCCGCGGGCAACAAAACCACCAGGGAGGCGCCAGCCCCCGGCATCGAGCCCCTCAGCGACCGCGAGACGGAAGTCCTCTCGCTGGTCGCCGACGGCCGCACCAACTCACAGATCGCCGCCGAACTCTACCTCTCCGTGGGCACCGTCAAAGCGCACGCACACCACATCTTCGGCAAGCTCCTGGTGCGCAACCGCTCCCAGGCCGTCGCAAGGGCCCGCGAACTGCGCCTGCTGGATTAGATAGCTGACAGCTGGCCGCTCCAATTAAACCTCCCATAAACCACCGGATACGACCTTCGCTAGATGGAGCATGCCTGGTCAGCCCCTAATCTGATTGCAGAGTCAGTAGAGGGGAGTTCAGAGATGTTGCTGATGGATCTCAACGAGCAGGCCGACAAGGATTTCGGGGCCGCCCGTCGCAGGGCCTGGATGCGGAAACTGGGCTCGCGTCTTCGCGGGAAGCCCGCCGACGGCGGTGCGCAGGCTTCCTTCTGGGACCTTCAGAGCGAGCGGAGGGCGCACAACAGGGTGAGAAGGGGAGTCCGCGTCGTGGACGTCGATAGGATCGTGGGGAGCGTGGGTCGCAGCAAGGACTTCGACAGCGGTTTCCTGCCCCTGCGTGCGAGCACGGGCGCGCGTTGGAAGCGCGTCGACGTAGCGTTTCACAGGGGCGCGGACCTTCCACCCGTGAGCCTTTACGAGATAGAGGGCGACTTCTTCGTTCTGGACGGCAACCACCGCGTCTCGGTAGCCCGTTTCCACGGGTTGCGAACCGTGGAAGCGGAGGTCTCGGAGTTATTGCCCCCACGCTCCGGAAGCCCGACCCCCGAGGCCGTAGTACTGGAAGCGAGGGCCGCATGAGCCCGCGGGACGCCGCCCTCGCGCTTCTGTGTACCATCTTGGCCCTGGCCCTCGCGCGTGTCTCGAAGAACCGGAAGATATCGCACGGTAACATGGTCTTGATAGAGCTTTGCCTTGGCCTGGTGTCGGTCGGCGCCTCCGTGTTCTGGCTCAAGGTTCTCGCCCTCGCCCTGGGTTGAAGACCGTCTGGTCACGCCCCAGAAGGCCCCCGACCTGACCTTACGGGTAGGCGACACGAACCATCGCATCTGGGATGATTGGTTCTGTTCCTGGCGTACCCTGAGAGGAGAAAGGTGAACGGTGCGGCCAACAAGCAAGCTTACGAGCGCTACATAGAGCTCTTGAACGCGCAGGATTTCGGAGCACTGGACGAGGTCGTGGATCCCGAACGTTACCGTGAGATCTGCGTTGGATTCACGCCCGGCTGGGTGAACCTCCCCGAGGCGGTTGCCTCGCTGGAGAAGGTCGTTGGCGGTATCCCCGACCTGCACGCACGCATTGAAGACCTCGTCTCCGAAGACGACAGGGTCTACGCGCGTCTAACCGTTACGGGGACCAACACCGGACGCTTCTTCGGTGCGCCACCAACCGGGAGACACTATGAGGTCTCCATGTTCGACTATGCGCGTCTAGAAGACGGCAGGATCGTGGAACGCATCCAGCAGTCCGACACGCTCTCCCAACTCATCCAGATGTACTCGGGGGCCGCGAGGAAAGGAGCCATCGCAGCCGCCCTCCTGGGAGCGGCAACCGTCTTCGCCCTCAAAAGACGGAGAAAGCGGACCCCAGAAAAGTGAGGAGCTATCAGCCCAAGAAGGAAGCTTATGGCTGATAGCTAGCTCTCCACAAGCTCAGGCATACCGCAAACCGCTCTAGTAGATGATCTGCGCCAGGCCCGTTGAGTCCGTGTCCTGTGACTTGAGGGTGCCGTTTTCGTAGACCTCGATGGACACGTTGCCCCGAAGGTTCGAGTTTGTGGCCGAGACGGTGAGGCCGGAGCTCTCGGCGATATCGTGCTCGTAGGTCTTCGTGCCCGTGATCTCCTCTTGCTGTAGCCAGTCGAGCTTGTCGTCTGAGATGTACACGTCCACGGGGACGTCGGAGCTGATGACCACCTTGATATGCTTGGTTCCGGCCGCCGGGGAGGCGGATGGGCTTGTGTCGTCCGCGCTCGCCGAGGCCGTTGCCGTCTGGGCCGTGGCGAAGAGCTCGTACTCCTCGGAGCCGAAGCGGTGTCTCCAGGACCCGTCTTCGAAGACGAAGTAGGTGTTGCGCAGCGTGGTCGAGCCGTCGTCGAACGTGAGCAGCACCGCCACGTTCGCTATAAACTCGTCCGCATCGTCTATCTCGACGGATTGGATCGTGTACGTTACCTCGCCGTTGTTCGCGAGCCAGTCGTTCTTGGCGAACCACTCTTCCTCGGTGAACGCGCTCCTGGTCTCAGAGTCCAGGTGGTCGTAGGTGTATTCCCAGTCCTCGCGGCAGCCGCCTCGTAATAGGTCTCCGCTACCGCGCGTACCTGATCTTCGACCTGCTGATCGGAATGCTCGGGCTCGATGTCGACCGTCGTGCCCTTGGAGGCCTGTTCTCCCTGATCCTCGACCTCCTTCTCCAACTCGTCGAGGCGCTCATTGAGCTTCTTTTCTTCCTTCTTGCTCATCCCCTCGTTGACCACGACGGTCTTTGGTCTGGCGTCTTCCTTGCCGGCGGCCTGCTTCTTCTTCGACGAGGAATCGTCCCTGGCGAGATCCATGATGCCGCCGCAGCCGGCCGTGCTCACGAAGGCTAACATTGCGATTGCCAGTACAAGCATCTTCTTATGTCCGACCACACTCTGGTTGGCTTGCCGGGTCACCGTTGCGAGCTTCGTCTTCACACCGATCATTCTCCCCTGATGGAACGCGTAAAGGCCCATCTTCCCTGCGCAGTGAGGGAATATTAACCTGTGACGGGAGATGTTGCAGCGCACGCCCCTGGTGTATTCGGCGCCTGGGGCCAGGCGGGTAGGGAGAAGTCTTGCAAGGTTGAAATGGGGGCCGGGATCCCGTGAAATCCAGAGACCCAGGCCCTCCGTTAAGCTAGCCTATCGGCAGCGGTTATCCGCGGTTGCGCGGGTGCAGACGCCCTTGACCTGGAGCGCCCAGCCGCCGGTAAAGTTGCCCGTGCCGTTCCTGTCGCCCGTGTCCGGCTGCGAGAAGTCGTCGTTGACGAAAAGCCTCCAGCCGCCTGCGGGGTCCGTGCCGTCGAACCTGGAGAGCAACCTGTTGTCGCTCTGGACGACGCCGGGCCAGGAGTCCACGCCGACCTCGTAGTTCGAGGTCATGAAATTGCCCTGGAAGATCTGACCGCTGTCCGGAAGGAACTGCGACGCCTCGTCATCCAGCTTGACCCTGACGTTCAGTATGTCCGTGGTGCCCCCGGCGTCTGACCACAGGATGGCGGTACGCCCCGTCGGTCCCTTCAGCAACACATCAAGGTCATCCGGGTCGGTATGCCCGACACCGCGCAGGATCACGTTTATGTCCGTGACCTTCTTGAAGCCGGTTACCCGTATGCTGGAGGGGTAGGGGTTGGCGGTCCCGCCGGTACCACCTGAAAGGTTGTTTGCGGGTATCCTGATCAGCTGGTCGTTGCTGAAAGTTCTCGTGCCCGTCTGGGCCGCCTGTGCCGAGATGGAGGATACGACCAGGGCGAACGCCATAGCCACCACCCCCGCCACCACCAACGTCGTCATCCTTAACAGACTCGTCTTCGCCAAGGCATATTCTCCTCTCCTCCGGGTTCCGTACTTATCTGCTTCCGTATGACTTGCGTGCTACGGGTCTCTATCTCCCCCCGATGAGGGTTGTTGCCGAGAACGCCGGAATGATCACAAGAAAATCGGCGAGGCGTATCGCCCAAATGAGCTATCTTTTGTAACAATCGGAGATCATCAGGCTCCAACGTGGGCAAGGGGAGTTTTGCTGGCACCGAGTACCGGGAGGGTTAACGTCTGCCGTCAGGGGCATGTTGGCGCGTCCAGCCGCCAGGTTTAGTCTCCCGCGGGAGGCTAGACCTGGCGGGTTCTTCTGCGGGAATATCTACCTGGTTAGGTCCTCGTCTACCGGGCGTCGATCCGATCGAGGAAGGCGACTACCCGCTCCCACATGGTCTCCGAGGAGGAGCGATCGTACTCGAAGAAGTCCGGGTCGGCGAAGAGGTGACCCGACCCTGGGTAGACGTACGCTTCGAACTCCGCCCCCGCACCCCTGACGGCGTCGCCGAGCGGGACTACCTCCTGCTCGGCTTCCACCCAGGGGTCATCGGCGGCGTAATGCACCTGCACGGGCACGCCTTCGGGCCAGCGTTCGACGCCGAAGTACTCGACGAGCGCCTCGACCGGGACGGCGCCGTGCATGAGCACGGACCCGAGGGCACCGGACCTTGAGGCTGCCAGCCACTCGGCGTAGTCGACGCCCATGGAGAACCCGGCGAATACCAGCCCGGCGGACAACCCGGCGACGGCCTCCTCCTGGCGATCTATCGGGAACCGAGGGCTTCCTCTTTACGCATGCCATCGTCGATGTTGTCGAATACGTCGCCGTCGAAGAGGTCAGGCGTGTGCACGGTGTGACCGGCCGCGCGCAGTCGTTCTGCGGCGCTTAGCACCCCCGGCCTGAGGCCCAGCACGGAATGGAACAAAACCACCTCTGCCATCGGATCTCCTCCCACCAGCATGACATCCCGCGCCCCGGCCTTTCCGCAAGCGGGTTCTAGTTCTAAGCCTACGGGCCTACCCGCGACCTCCCAAGACGAGTTTCGAGCCGCGTGGATTCCTTGTGATCCGGACCTCCCGTTGCCCCGTAAAGAAAACGTGTACCGCAGGCGTAAGGGGAGACCATCTTCACGCGAACTAGACGCATACTGTTCATCAGCGACGTGGCGCTACTGAGGCAGACGTTCGGGCTGGTGCTAGAGCGGCGTACCGGCCTTCGTACCGCGCAGGCCGACTCGCCCGCCGGCGGAAGCCTGGTGCTGGCCGACCTGGACGGCGACATCGCCCTGGCGGTCGTCAGCGTGGACACCCCAGGCGGCCTTGCTACCGGCCTGATCGAACGCCTCCACGACCTGGGCCTGCCGGTGCTAGCCTTCGGCCTGGAAGGAAGCAACGATCTCCTAACCAGAGCCCTCGAAGCCGGCGCAAACGATACGATCTCGCTCGAAGCACCCATAACCCATTTCGTCGCCAAAGCCACGCAACTAGCAGCCCTGGATACAGCACATACCAAAGGCAAAACGGAGCCAGCAAACGCCCCCCGATCGCACTAGCTCCACAGGCTCCCATCCCCGGATACGCAACATCGAAACGGCTCGCAGGAAGGCCCCAAACTCCCAGCAAGAACAATAGCTGAAAGCTGACGGCTGATAGCTTTCAGCTGATGGCCAACTCCTACAGCTTTGCGGTGGCTTCCGATTGCAGGGCGGCGTCCAAAATGGTCTCCACGAGGGTTTCGAAGGAGACGCCGGCGGCCTCGGCGGCCAGGGGGAAGGTGGAGGTCTCGGTGAAGCCAGGGATGGTTTTCACGTCCAGGACCCAGGTGGTGCCTTCGGCGTAGATGGTGTCCACGCGGGCGTAGCCGGAGCAGCCGAGGACCCTGTAGGCGGTGAGCGCCGTCTCCTCGACATGGGCGGCGTCTTCCGACGGTATCTCCGCGGGGATGGCGAAGTCGGTGGCGCCCGGGGTGTACTTGGCTTCGAAGTTGTAGGCACCTTCGCGGGGCCGAATCTCGACCAGGCCGAGGGCCCTCGGGTCCTCGCCTGCGGGCTCGATAACGGGGATGGAGATCTCCGTCCCCTCCACCCAGCTCTCCAGCAGGATCTTGGCGTCGTACCCGAGCGCCTCGTAGACGGCGTCGAGCAGGCCCTCGGGTCCTTCCACGCGCGAGAGCCCGAAGCTGGATCCCTCTCGCGCGGGCTTGACCACGAGCGGATATCCGAGATCGCCCGCCGCAACCTCGAGGGCGGCGGAGGCCCCCATCTCGTTCATGGCCTTCCTCAGGAACGTGCGGAAGGGGGGCGTCTGTACGCCGTTGGCGCGCAGCGCGCGTTTGGCGTAGTCCTTGTCCATGCAGCGGATGCTGGAGAGCGGCCCGCTCCCCGTGTACGGGATGCCCAGGGTCTCCAGGAGCGCCTGCACGGTGCCGTCTTCGCCGCCGGGGCCGTGCAGGCAGACGAAGGCTGCCTCGGGTGCGAGATCCATGAGCGTTCCCGTGGTCTGGTCTTCGATGTCGAGGGGGTAGACCTCGTGGCCGAGGCGTTCCAGGGCGTGCTGCACGCGGCGGCCCGTGAGGAAGGAGACGTCGCGCTCCATGGAGTGTCCCCCGCGCAGGACTGCCAGGCGCGCCACGGGCTAACCGTCCGTGCCCACGGCCGAGCGGATGCCCCGGTGCGAGCCGCGTTCCAGGTCGCTCCGCAGCTCCATGCGCTCCCGGATCACCTCCGAAAGCAACTCTATTCCGCGCCGGATCCTCTCCGGCTCCACGAACGAGAAGTTGAGCCTCATGTTGTTCTTGCCCGTGCCCGGCGAGCCGCCGTAGAACCCCTCGCCGGGCACGTAGGCCACGTTCCTGGCTATGGCGCGCGGCAGCATCGCCGTCGCGTCCAGGTAGGAGGGCAGGGTAGCCCACACGAAGAGCCCGCCCTCGGGGTGGGTCCAGTGGACCTCTTTGGGCATGAACTCGGCCAGGGAGTCTAGCATCGCGTCGCGGCGTTCCTTGTACATGGTGGTCAGGCGCTTCACGTAGGCGCGCCAGTCCGCGTTCTGGAAGTAGGAGGAGATCATCATCTGCGAGAGGTTCGAGGAGCAGAGGTC
>Ga0190275_10004272_pt1 | contig 10274 bp, 9 predicted proteins | sample Popmic550T_FD_133745 | JGI IMG/M metagenome (GOLD analysis project Ga0190275, IMG submission 133745) | Populus adjacent soil microbial communities from riparian zone of Yellowstone River, Montana, USA - 550 T | ecosystem: Environmental > Terrestrial > Soil > Riparian zone > Trees stand | place...
ACGAAGACGAGCAGCGCGACGACCGCGATCGCGGTGATCACGAACGTGACCTTGAGCGCCTCGCCGACGCCGATCAGGTGGATGCCGACGAAGGCCGCGTAGAACGCGAGGTACACGGGCCAGCCGGAGGTGATGCCGAGGATGTCGAGCGACTCGACGTAGCCGCCGATGAACACGACGATCGCCGCCGGCGCCATCACGTACTCGATCAGGATCGCCGTGCCGGTCAGGAAGCCGCCCAATGGACCGAGCGCCCGCCGGCCGAAGCCGTAGCCGCCGCCCGCCGTCGAGATCGTCGACGACAGCTCCGCGAGCGAGAAGACCATGCAGGTGTACATCGTCCCCATCAGGAGCGTGGCGATCAGCAGGCCGCCCCAGCCGCCCTCGGCGAGGCCGAAGTTCCAGCCGGCGAAGTCGCCGGAGATGACGTACGCGACGCCGAGGCCCGCCAGCAGGACCCACCCCGCAGCGCCCTTCTGGAGCTGGCGCTTCTCGTGGTAGTCGCTGCCGACCTCCTCGTAGTCGACACTGCGCCGCTGCGCCGTCCCCGACTCCGTCATCCCAGCTCCTCTCGTGAAAGGTCTGACTCCCCTGCCTTTGAACGCTATGAGGCGGAGCGGCGGGAAGTCAAGCGCCCGTGCGCGGGCGCGACGCGTAGGCGCGGAAGTCGCGCTCGAACTCGGGCCACCACGGCGGCGGCTCCGGCTGGTCGGGAGGCGGATCTCCGGGGTCGTCCGGCGGCCGGTTCGGGCGCACCAGCCGGGCCCCGGCGACGGCGACGGCGAGCGTCAGCCCCGCGCACAGCCCGAAGAACAGCAGCGAGCCCGGCACACCGAGCACCACTCGGCCGACGAGACCGAGGACGACGTGGCCGGCGCTGATCGCGACGCCCCAGAGGATCATCCGGCGGGACGGGGACACCGCTTCAGTTATACCCCGCTGCGCCTCCTTCGAGCGGCAACAGACCGGCCAGGACGTGCACGGTCCCCTCGAGGTGCTCGGTGACCACGCGGGCGGCCCGCTCGACGTCTTGCGCGCGCACCGCGGCCAGCAGCTCACGGTGCTGGAGATTGGAGGACGCCAGCACCTCGGCCGGGTGCGCGATGTGGTCGATCAGCGCGCTCATCGCGCCCTGCGCCTCGGTCATCGCCGACACGAGCGTCACGCTGCCGGTCGTCTCGGCCAGCCCGACGTGGAAGCGCACGTCCGCGTGGCGGTAGGCGGGGAAGTCCTCGAGCCGCTTCTGCATGACGGCGACCAGCTCGTCGAGCGGCGCGAGCTCTCCGGGCGTCGCGCGCCGGCAGGCCAGCACCGCGACACCGAGCTCGGTGGCGAGGCGGCCGTCGCAGACCTCGCGCCAGCCCTCGAGCTCCTCGTGCGAGGGCGGCCGTCCGGGTGGCAGCTGCTCGGCCACGAACGTGCCGCCGCGGCGGCCGCGCAGCGCGTGCAGGTGGCCGCTCTGAACGAGCGCCGTGAGCGCCTGGCGCAGCGTCGAGCGCGAGATGCCGAACTGCGCGCACAGCTCGCGCTCGGCGGGCAGCCGCGCGCCCGGCTCCAGCAGCCCGAGGCGGATGGCGGTGCCGAGCCGCTCGAGCGTCTCCTCGAACGCCGTCTGCGACCGGACCGGCGTGAAGATGGGATCCGGGGCGAGCGGCGGCGGCGCCTCCATGGAGCGCAAAGGTATCGGCGCCATGCCTTCGCGGCAAACGCGGTCTTGACACGATTGTCACGAGCGGACTAGCTTCGCGCGCATGGCCGCCACCTCCAGCCCTACCCCGAGGGACGACAGCGCCGATCTCGCCGAGTTCGGCTACACGCAGTCGCTCCACCGGCGGCTGCACTTCTTCAGCTCCTTCGCCGCGGCGTTCAGCTACATCTCGCCCGCCACCGGCATCTTCACGCTGTTCATCCTCGGCGTCGGCACCCTCGGCGGGGCGTTCATCTGGACGTTCCCGATCGTCGCACTCGGCCAGTTCATCGTCGCGCTGGTGTTCGCGGAGGTCTCCTCGCACTTCCCGCTCGCGGGCTCCGTCTTCCAGTGGACGAAGCTCCTGAGCAACTCCAAGCCCTACGCCTGGTTCTCGGGCTGGATCTACCTGTGGGCGGGCGCGCTCACGGTGGCCGCGGTCGTGGCGACGCTGCCGCTGACGCTGATCCCGGTTATCAACGACATCGGCCTGAGCGACATGGCGGCGGACAGCCTCTCCAACCAGCGCTGGATGGCGATCATCACGCTGATCGTGATCACGCTGTTGAACATCTTCGGCGTGCGCGTGGTGGCGATCGTCAACAACACCGGGGTGGCGTTCGAGCTGCTCGGGCTCGTCGTCTTCGCCGTGATCCTCGCCCTGTTCAACAACAACCAGGGCGTCGACGTGGTCTTCGACACCGGCGGGGCGGACTTCAGCGCCGCGACGTTCCTGGTGGCGATGTTCATGGGCCTGTTCGTGATCTACGGCTTCGACACCGCGTCGACCCTGGCGGAGGAGACGAACGACCCGCGTCGCGTCGCGCCGCGCGCCGTGCTCGGGTCCGTGGCCGCCGCGTTCATCGTCGGCTTCATCTTCCTGTGGGCGATGCTGATGGCGGTCCCGGGCGACCTCGACGAGGTCGTCGCCGCCGGCGGCATCTCGCCGCCGGAGATCATCCAGGCCAACCTCTCCAACGCGCTGGCCACGGGCTACCTGCTCGTCGTCACGTTCGCGATCTTCGTCTGTTGCCTCGCGATCCAGGCGTCGACGATCCGGCTTGCCTACTCGATGTCGCGCGACAAGCAGCTGCCCGGCTCGGGGCCGCTCAGCTCGGTGCACCCGCGGACCGGCACGCCGGTCGGCGCCTGCCTGCTGGTGGCGGGGATGGCCGCGCTCTTCTTCCTCGAATACGGCGGCGTGGCGCTCCTCGCGATCGGGGCGAGCGGGATGATCTACATCTCCTACATCCTCGCCAACCTCGCGATCCTGCAGGCGCGGCGGCGCGGCTTCTTCGAGCGCCGCGACGTGCCGTTCTCGCTCGGCCGCTGGGGGATGCTGGTCAACATCCTGGCGCTCGTGTGGGGCGGCTCGATGCTCGTGAACTTCATGTGGCACCGGGTCGCGACGAACCCGAAGCCCGAAGAGACCGACGGCCTGCTCGACTTCGGCGTCGAGTTCATCAACAAGATCCCGATCCAGTGGACGGTGATCGGCGCGGTCGTGATCCTCGGCGCGATCTACTACGGGTTGCGCAGCTCGAGCATCCCGACGCCCGTGCGGTCCGCGGACCGCGCCGCGGCCGCACCGGAGCAGTCAGCCGTATGACCGCGCCGTTGGCCCTGTGCCGCCGCGCCGCGCGGGGCCGGGGCGGGGCTACGCATGCCGTGGTACGGATGGGAGCGTGAGCACCTTCGCCGAGACGCCGCGCGTCGCCCTTCCTGCCGGCCTCGAGGCGCTGCTGGGGCCGGCCGAGTCCGCGCCCGAGCCCCTCGGCGGCGGAATCACGAATCACAACCTGCGCACGCGCTACGGCGGCCGCGACGTCGTCGTGCGCCTGGCGGGCAAGGACACTTCGCTGCTCGGGATCGATCGCGAGTGCGAGCGTGAGGCCACCGCAGCGGCGGCCGCGGTCGGCGTCGGGCCCGAGGTCGTCGCCTACCTGAGCGAGCCGCCGACGCTCGTGACCGAGTTCCTCCCGGGCCGCGTCATGACGCAGGCCGACCTCGGCAAGCCGGACATGATCGCGAAGGTGGCGGTGACGCTGTGGGAGGTCCACGGCATGCGGGCGTTGCGCAACCGCTTCTCGCCCTGGGACGTGGTCGACCGCTACGCGCGCACTGCCGCCGAACACGGAGGCCGCGCGCCGGGGGCGTTCGGAGACCTGCGCGAGGGCGCGCGGCGGATCCAGGCAGCGATCGACCCGGCGCACCCGGAGCACACGCCCGTGCCCTGCCACAACGACCTCCTGCCGGCCAACCTGATCCACGGCGGCGAGACGATGCGGATCCTCGACTGGGAGTACGCGGGCATGGGCAATCGCTACTTCGACCTCGGCAACCTGTCGGTCAACAACGCCTTCAACGAGGCCGGCGACGAGTGGCTGCTCGAGTGCTACTGGGGTGAGCCCTGCACGCGCCGGCGGCTCGCCGCGGTGCGGCTGATGCGGATCATGTCCGACCTGCGCGAGGCGATGTGGGGCGTCGTGCAGCAGTCGATCTCCGAGCTCGACTTCGACTTCGCCGACTACGCCCGGGAGCACTTCGAGCGCGTGCGGGCCGGGTTCGCTGACCCGCGCTTGGGCGTCTGGCTCGAGGACGCGTCGAGTGGCCCGTGAGCTGCCCGGCTCTGCCCGCTGCGTGATCGTCGGCGGGGGCGTGGGCGGCTGCTCGATCGCCTACCACCTCGCCAAGCTCGGCTGGGAGGACGTGGTGCTCGTCGAGCGCTCGCAGCTGACCTCCGGCTCGACGTTCCACTCGGCGGGGCTCGTCGGGCAGCTGCGCGGCTCGGTGCCGCTGACGCGGATGATGATGGACTCGGTCGAGCTCTACCGGACGCTCGACTGCGGCTGGGTCGAGTGCGGCGGCCTGCGGCTGGCCTCCTCGCCCGAGCGCTGGGAGGAGACGCGGCACCAGGCGGGCTGGGCGAAGACGTTCGGGCTGCCGCTCGAGCTGCTCTCCGCCGAGGAGGCGCAGGAGCGCTTCCCGCTCATGACCACCGACGGCGTGCTCGGCGCGTCGTGGCTGCCGACCGACGGCTACCTCGACCCGAGCCTGCTGACCTACGCGCTCGCCGAGGGCGCGCGCGAGGGCGGCTGCGACATCCACACGAACACGCGCGTGACCGGCATCGACGTCGCCGGCGGCCGCGTGCGCGGGGTCGAAACCGACCGCGGAACCATCGAGGCCGAGGTGGTGGTCAACGCCGGCGGCATGTTCGCGGCCGAGATCGGGCGCATGGCGGGCGTGCGCGTCCCGCTCGTGCCGATGGCGCACGAGTACCTCGTCACTCAGCCCCTGCCTCGCGCTGCGCGCTCGTCACCGCTTCGCTCGCGAGAGCGCTCGCGCGACGAGAACCTCCCGACCATGCGCGACCCCGACCTCCTCATCTACTTCCGCGAGGACGCCGGCGGGCTCGTGATGGGCGGCTACGAGCGCCATCCGGCGCCGTGGGCGCTCGACGCGGGTGGCGTCGACGCGATCCCCGCCGACTTCAACGGCCGCCTGCTCGAGGAGGACTGGGACCGCTTCGAGGAGATCACGGTCAACGCGCGCCGCCGCGTGCCGGTGATGGACGAGGTGACGATCACGAAGCTGATCAACGGCCCGGAGGCGTTCACGCCCGACGGCGAGTTCCTGCTCGGCGAGTCGGCCGTGCGCGGATTCTTCGTCGCCGCCGGCTTCTGCGCCCACGGCCTCGCCGGCGCGGGCGGGATGGGAAAGCTGATGGCGGAGTGGATCGCCGAGGGCGAGCCGTCGCTCGACGCCTGGGCGATGGACACCCGCCGCTTCGGCGAGCACTACCGCTCGCCCGCCTACACCCTCAAGCGCACGCGCGAGGTCTACGAGACCTACTACGACATCAAGTACCCCGGCCACGAGCGCGAGGCGGGGCGCCCGCTGCGCGTCTCGCCCGTCTACGACTGGCACGCCGCGCACGGCGCCGCGTTCGGGGAGAAGTCGGGCTGGGAGCGCGTCAACTGGTACGAGTCCAACGCGGCGGCCGGTGACGACGCGCTGCGCCCTCGGGGCTGGGCCGGGCGCCACTGGTCGCCCGCGATCGGCGTCGAGCATGCCGCCACGCGCGAGGCCGCCGCGCTCTACGACGAGACCTCGTTCGCGAAGCTGGAGATCAGCGGGCCCGGCGCCGCCGACCTGCTCGAGCGCCTCTGCGACAACCGTGTCGTCCGCGGGCCCGGCAAGGTGACCTACACGCAGATGCTCAACCGCCGCGGCGGCATCGAGTGCGACTTCACGGTCACGCAGCTCGCCGACGACCGCTTCTGGATCGTCACCGGCACCGCGTTCGGCACCCACGACCGCGCCTGGATCGCCGCCCACGCGGGCGAGGACGTGCTCGTCGAGGACGTGACCTCGCGCTGGGCCTGCGCCGGCCTGTGGGGCCCGCGCGCTCGCGACGTGCTCGCCCCCTGCACGCCCGACGACCTCGCCTTCGGCTACATGAACGCGCGCTCGATCACGGTCGGCGACGTCCCCGTGCGAGCGCTGCGCGTGACCTACGTCGGCGAGCTCGGGTGGGAGCTCTACTGCCCGATGGAGTTCGGCAGCGCGCTGTGGCGCACGCTGTGGGAGGCGGGCGAGCCGCACGGGCTCGTCGCCGGCGGCTACCGCGCGATCGACTCGCTGCGGCTGGAGAAGGGCTACCGCGTGTGGGGTGCCGACATCACCCCCGACGACTCGCCCTACGAGGGCGGCGTCGGCTTCGCGGTCAAGCTCGACAAGGATTTCATCGGCCGCGAGGCGCTCGACGCTGACCAGCCGGCGCGGCGGCTGTGCTGCGTCGTGCTCTCAGACCCACGCTCGGTGGCGCTCGTCAACGAGCCGGTGCGGGCGGGCGGCGAGATCTGCGGGCGCGTCACCAGCGGCGGCTACGGCTACACGCTCGAGGCCTCGATCGCCTACGCCTACCTGCCGGCCGAGCACGCCGAACCGGGCACGGAGGTTGCCGTCGAAGTGTTCGGGGAGTGGATCGACGGCCAGGTGTGCAGCGAGCCGCTGTTCGATCCGGACGGCCAGCGCGTGCGCGGCTAGAGTCATTGGCCGATGTCGACCGCTGACACCAAGGCCCTGATCGAGGAGGCCGTCGCCAACTTCCAGGCCGAGGTGCCCGCCCTCAAGCAGCTGCGGCTCGTGATCGAGCTCGAGCTGCGCGGCCGCGGCGATATCCAGCTGTTCCGCGTCGAGGTGCCGGGGCCGCGGATCACCCGCGACATCGCGTCCGACGCGAAGGTCCGCCTCTCGGTCCCGCGCTCGCACTTCAACGAGCTCGCCCGCGAGGGCAAGGTCCGCCACTGGCGCGAGGCCTTCCAGTCCGGCACCGTCAAGGCCACCGGGCCGGCGGAGATCCTCAAGCTGATCCAGAACGTCGTCGAGAAGCAGGAGGAGCGCGGCCGGACCCGCAAGCTGCGCGCCAAGTGACGATCCGGCGGGACCCGCTGCATCACGCAGCAGGCCCGCCGTCACGTGAGCGCTTAGTAGCGGCGCGACGGGTCGACGAAGAAGTCGTCGACCTGCCAGTCGCCGAGCACGGCGCGGATGCGGAAGCGCATCATCGTCGTGTCGCCGAGCTCGAGCAGCGCGCCGGTCGTGATGAACGGCAGCTGGACCGACCACGAGTTGCCGGCCAGCGGCACGCCGACGAGCGGCAGCGAGGCGGTCGCGCCCGACTTAGTCGTGAAGACGCCCTCGACGGTCATCAGCGGGAGCAGCGCGAAGTTCGGGCGCTTGGCGACGAAGCGCACGGTGGGCTTGTCGAGCCCGACGCAGATCGGGCCGGTGGTCACCGTCCCGCCGCGCGGGATCAGCACCGAGGAGCGGTCGGTCTTGCCGTTGAGATAGTGGGGCTCGTTGCCGGCCACGATGCGGGCGCCGCCCGTGAACGTGAGACCGGCGGCGGACTCGAACGAGCCACCGGGGGCGAGCGTGTACAGAGCCGGGTCCAGAAAGCGCGAGAACACCTTGCTCACCGGATAGCTCGGGCAGGGACCTGCGGACTTCGACAACAGCCCCGCATGAGCGCTGCCGGCGGGTGCAAGCAGCGCCATGGCGGCCACCACTGCGGCGAAGAGGATCCTGCTCGTACGTCGCTTCATGCGCGTGACCTCCGTGTCACTGCTTCGGGTTGGACTGATCGTCCACACCCCTCAAGTCGGCTAATGCGGGGGCCGACGAGATGGGTGGTAAACGCATGTCCTAGTCCGATGACGACGAACACCGAGATCTCACCCAGCGCACAGCGCCTGCTGGAAGGGGCACGCCTTCGGCGCCCCACGCGCCTGCCTGCCCGGGAGCAGCTTGTCGACGGTGCGTTCGCCGCCGCGTTCCTGGCCGCCGCGGTGGCGTTCGCCTGGACGATCCCGAGCGAGCGCGACCTCTCCCCGGGCGTGGCGCTGGCGCTCGTGGCCGCGTACGTGATCGTCGGCCGCGCCGAGCTCCCGGCCGGCGCTTCGTACGCGGTGCCGACGCAGGTCGTGCTCGTGCCGATGCTGTTGCTGCTGCCGACGCCCGTCGTGCCGCTGCTCGTGGCGCTCGCCCTCGTGCTCTCGACCTGGTTCGACTCCGTGCGGGGCCGCGTCTCGACCGACCGGGTCCCGATCTCCGTGGCCGACGCCTGGTGCGTGATCCCGCCCGCACTCGTGCTCGTGCTGGGCGGGGCGCAGACGCCCGACTGGAGCGACTGGCCGATCTACGTCGCGGCCTTCGGTGCCCAGGTCGTGTTCGAGGGCGTGCTGCTCGCCGCTCGCGTCTGGGCGTGCATCGGCGAGCATCCACGCCTGACGCTCGCCGAGATGCAGATGTCGCGGCGAGTCGACCTCCTCCTCACCCCCGTCGGGCTGCTGGTCGCCTTCGCCGCCGCTCACGAGCCCTACCTGGCGCTGCTCGTCGTCCCGCTCGCCGGGCTCTTCACCATCTTCGCCGGCGAGCGCGCCGCGCGCGTCGAGCAGACGCTCGAGCTCTCGGGCGCCTACCGCGGCACCGCGCTGCTGCTCGGGGACGTCATCGAGGCCGACGACGAGTACACGGGCCAGCACACCCAAGACGTGGTGGAGCTGACCATCGCGGTCGCGGACCGCCTCGCCGTCGACGAGGAGACGCGCCGCGCCGCCGAGTTCGGCGCGCTGCTGCACGACGTCGGCAAGGTCGCGATCCCGAACGAGATCATCAACAAGCCGGGCCCGCTCGACGACGAGGAGTGGGCGGTCATGAAAACGCACACCATCGAGGGCCAGCGGATGCTCGAGCGCGTCGGCGGCATGCTGGCGCGGGTCGGCGTCGTCGTGCGCGCGTCGCACGAGCGCTTCGACGGCGGCGGCTACCCCGACGGCCTGGCCGGCGAGGCGATCCCGCTGGCGGCGCGCATCGTCTCCGCGTGCGACGCGTACAACGCCATGACCACCGACCGCTCGTACCGCAAGGCGCTGAGCGCCGACGTGGCGGTCGCGGAGCTGCGCAACAACGCCGGGACGCAGTTCGATCCCGACGTCGTCGACGCGCTCGTGATCGTCGCCGCCGCCGGCTGAGTACTCCCGATCCCCGGTACTCAGTCCTCGCGCACGATCAGCAGGCTCCTCGGTGCGTGGTGCGCGAGCTTGCCCGCGACGCCGCCGAGCATGAAGCGCCGCATCCCAGTGTTCCCGTGCGCGCCGATGACGATCAGGTCGGCGGTGGTATCCCCGGCGACGTCGATGATCGTTTGTGCGGGATCGCCCTCGCGGGCGTACTTCTCGACCGCGAAGCCGGCCGCCTTCAACCTGCGCTCGCCGCGGGCGAGCAGGTCAGCGGCCACGCCTCGCAGGTCGGCCGGCTCCTGCCGGGCGGTCATGCCGATCCGCTCCAGCGCTGACTTGCCGGGGTAGGCGCACACGAGATGGATCGTGGCTCCGCTTCCTCGCGCCAGTTCGATGACCTTCTGCACGGCTGCCTCGGCGCCCGGCGAGCCGTCGGTCCCTACGACGATGGCGTCCATGTGCTGAGCCTACGTGAGCGTGAGCGCGGTCGGCCGAGCCGACGCGGCTACTCGCCGTCGTGCGCGTGCGACGCGGGACGCGTCGCCTTGACCGAGTACTTCGACGGCTGGAGGCTGACCTCGGGGTTGTCGATCTCCTTCAGGCGGTCGATCAGCTTGATCCACTGCTTGGGCTTGAGCACCGCGTTGACCTGCTTGGCGGCCTTGGAGTTCGTGCCGTAGAGCGGCTTCCACCCGATGTGGATGTGGTCGTCGTGGTCACCCATGGCGAGCGCGTTGTCCGCGCCCTCGAAGGTCATGAGGGAGATGATCTGGTCGGGCTTCATCGTCCCCTGAAGGGTCAGCAGGCGCTGGATCGCCAGGTCGGCGATCGAGCCCTTGCCCTGATGGCCGAGGATCGGGATCCCGTTGACCGCCGCGATGTCGACGGCGTTGCCCGAGGAGTGCTGGGAGACGTTGCCCGAAGCGGTGAAGAAGCCGTGGCCGCACTTCATCGAGGTCACCGTCGGCTTGAGGCCGGAGGCGGCGAGGAACTCGAGCGTGGCGAGCACGCGGCGGTCGATCGCGCCGGAGCGGATGTCGCGGGCGCCGCAGGAGTAG
>Ga0190275_10004273_pt1 | contig 10273 bp, 5 predicted proteins | sample Popmic550T_FD_133745 | JGI IMG/M metagenome (GOLD analysis project Ga0190275, IMG submission 133745) | Populus adjacent soil microbial communities from riparian zone of Yellowstone River, Montana, USA - 550 T | ecosystem: Environmental > Terrestrial > Soil > Riparian zone > Trees stand | place...
AACTCGAGCGCCGGGAGGCCGTCGTCGAGACAGCGCAGGTCTTCCTTGGCCAGGATGCCCTGGGCCACCAACTGGGCGGCCACCAGCCGAGCGACCTCGATGGCGCCCGGCGGGCTGAAATGGGTGTTGTCCTGCTGGGTGGCGGTCCAGAGGAAGTACCGCTTCGTCTCCTCGGCGCCCAGCTGCTGCCACAGCTCCGCGGAGAGCGCCTGGAGGTCGAGCAAGGCGACTCCAGTGGCCTGGGCGAGGGCCCGCATCGCGGCTGGATAGTCACCGTGGGTGGTCGCAATGGTTCCGGCGGAGTCGAAGTTACGGCGCTCGACCGGGGTGGCGAACACGGGGAGTGCACCGCGGGACCGCGCGCCTTCGACGTACTGACGCAGGTGCTCCTGGTAGGCCGTCCACGGTTCGCAGTACCGGGTGGGGTCCTCGATCTTCTGGTCGTTGTGGCCGAACTGGATCAGCAGGATGTCCGCCGGCTGGATCGTCGCCCAGATCGCCTCCAGCCGGCCCTCGTCGATGAAGCTTTTCGAACTGCGCCCGTTTGTCGCCCGGTTGTCCACCGCGAACTCTTCGGTCAGGAAGAAGGGCAGCGCCATCCCCCAGCCCGTCTCCGGCGCGACGTCCGGCGTCTTCTGAGCGGCAGTCGAGTCGCCGGCGAGATAGATCGTCCTCATGCGGTGGGTGCCTCCAGTGGTGTTGGACGAGTACATCTTGACGGCCGCTCAGGTCGGGCGCTGGTCCGGCCAGCTGACGGCACTCTCGCCGATCGGCTGGCCGAGCCTGATCACGGCGTTGGGGGAAAGGATGCGCTGGGCCTTCAGCCGCTGGGCGACGATGCGGGCCACTTCGAGCGCTCCCCGAGCGCGGAAGTGGGTGTTGTCGCTGATCCCTGCCGGGTAGTTGGGGTGCTCCGCCGGGTCCAGCCAGAGGAACTGGTCCTTGGTCGGCTCGGGTCCGAGCTGCTGCCAAAGACTCATGCTCAGCGCGGTGAGATCGATGACGTCGACGCCCAGTCGCTGCCCGAGCTGTTTCATGGCGGCCGGGTACTCGCCGTGACTCGCGACAGCCGTGGTCCCCGAGAAGCGCCGCCGCTCCACGGGGCTCACCAGGACCGGCGTCGCACCGTGCGCCCGGGCGACCTGGACGTACTGCGTCAGGTACGCCTGGAAGGTCGTGTACGGATCGGTGCCCCGGGCCGGATCGGTGATCTTCTCGTCGTTGTGCCCGAAGGAGACCACCAGGAAGTCGCCGGGCCGGATGGCCGACTCGATCCGGGCCAGGCCGCCCAGGGCGATGAAACTCTTGGAACTGGCGCCCGAGATCGCCTCATCGACGACTCGCGCCTTGTGCTGATTGAGGAAAAGCGGAAGGGCCTGTCCCCACCCGGTCCGCGGCGCCTCGGCCTTCGCGTAGATCGAGGCGGTCGAGTCACCCGCGACAAAAACCGTGAACGGCCGCGCCGCGCTCGAACCGGCGGAGGCTGGGCTGCTTGCCCCAACGACGGCAAGCACCGAGGCAAGCACAAGCAAGATCCATCGCTGGAATCGCATGTCGAGTCCTTTCAGCTGAGCCAGGGAGTCCAGTTGTCGGTGCCGGTCAGATAGGCCGCACGTGTCTGCGCGTCGGCCTGCTCGTCCTGCAGGTGCGGCCGGCCATCAACGGGCAGCTCGCCCGCCACCGCGCCCGGGCCGGTGTTCTTGTACTCGAAGAACTCCGCGTCCCGCCAGGAGTGGCCGCTCATGTCGGTCCACGCCGGTGTACCGATATGGGCCCCGAGCCACGAGTTCCGGACCACCACCGCAGGGTCGACCAACGGATCGCTGCTCGGATGCCAAGGCCTGCCCAGGAACACCGTGCCCGGAGCCGCGTCGGAGACGAAGCGGCAGTCCGTGAACAGGAACCCGCGCCGCCCCTCGGGAGTCGAGGCCGCCGTCACGTAGCCATTGACCGTCGAGGCACGATCGAGCGAGCGGATGGTCGACCGCTCGAACACCGCGGTAGCGCGGCCGTAGACGAAGTCCACGTCACCCTCGATGAAGGAGTCGCGGACGTACACCCGAGAAACCACGGCCTTGTTCGGGGTATCGGCTAGGTAGGTGTCCTGGTTGCCCAGCAGCCGGACGTTGTCGAGCACGGTCCGGTCTCCTGTGGTTCGCAGGGCCAGCGCCTGACTCGACCCGTTCGCCTTCTCGTCATAGTCGTTGACCATCGTGAGGTCTTCGAACCGTACGTTCGAGGCGATGCTTCCCAAGGTGGCGGACCCGGTCGAGCCGAACGTTCCTCCGTAGAACTTCGCCCCACCGGCGGGCAGGTCGTACCGCAGTACCACGTCAGCCGCCTTCCCGGTCTCGCCCCGGATCGTCACGCCGTCCGCCTCCGGCCAGAGCCGGACGATCTCCCGATAGTTGCCTGGTGCAACCAGAATCGTGACGGGATGCGCGGCGCGGGCGGCGGCACCGACTGCTGCGCTGATGCTTGCCATGTCACCGGAACCATCAAGGGCAACACGCAACCGGCGGCCGACCTTCTCGTCAGTGGCCAGCGGACCTGCTTGGGCAGTCACCAGGCCGGCCACGCTGTCCACGGAATCGGCCCGGTAGGCGTAGAAGGAGGCCGGGTCGAACGTCGGACCGGTGTTGTCGCGCCGGCCGCGAGTACCGAGGAAGCTGTTCCCTCGGGAATCCACCTTCGAGGCGGGATCCTTGGCAACGATCGGGTCCTCGGCGTTGGCGTAGACGCTCTTCTCCACCACCAGCTGCGACGCTCCCCGCGACATCGTGCCGTACTGACCGATGCCGTCGAGATAGTTGTTGTAGAGATGACCCGCGGCCACGTTGTCGATGCTCGCGTTGCGCTGATAGGTGTTGGTGATCCAGTTGTGGTGCAGCGTGATCGTGGTGACGACATTGGTCGTCCAGCCCACGCCGATCGCTTTGTTGTGGTCCCGGAACACGTTCCAGGACAGGGTGACCGCGGTCGAGTCCTTGCGTACGTCGACCAGCCCGTCGCCCAGCCGGGTGAACTCGTTGTGGTCGACCCAGACGTGGCTGGAGGTGTCGATCCGGATGCCGTCGTTGTCGTTGTCGGACTGTTTGCCGTCCCAGTCACCCCGAACGTAGGAGTCCCGGAACACCAGGTTGCGGATGATGACGTTGTCCACCCGATCGATGAACAGCCCACCACCGACCAGACCGGCCTTCTTACCGATCCCGGCGATCGTCTTGTCACCGGCGACCTTGATCATCGAGCCCCACGGCTGCACGGCGATCTCACCCCGCACAAGGATCGTCACCGGCTCCGGGCTAGCGGCCCAGCGCGCCAGCTCCGCCGAGCTGGAGACGACGACGGTGTGACCGCCGGTACCTCCCGTCGTACCACGCGGGTGCTCGGCGTCAGCCGTTGTGGCGAAGCCCGTGGGCAGCGGTGACCACACCGGCCCGTCGGCACTCGTGGTTGTGGGAGCGCCCATGACCTTGAGCAGTGCGGCGCCGGCCACTGCCGGGTCGGTCGGGTCGGATCCCCTGCCCAGTCGACCGGCTCCGGCCCAGGACTCGACCGCGCGCCGGGCGAGCTCCGCAGGCTGGATGACGCCATGCGGTCCGGGCGCTCCCGCGACAGTACTGGTCAGCGGGGCTGTTGGGTTGGCCGCGTTGTAGGCAGCGAGTACGTCGGTCTCGCGACCGTTGACCCAGGTACCGCTCGCATCGATGCCGGTACCGCCCCAGTTGTAGATGATGTCAGCGGCCGCGACACCCGCGGCGAGCTTGAAGGTGTTCTGCCGGGCGATGATGCTCGACTCGACCCCGACGCCCCACGAGTACTCGTAGTGCTCTGGGTCGGTCACCCGGTACGAGTTGTTGTAGACCAGCGCCTGACCGAACCGGACCCGCGGTGCTCGCTGGACCAGGTCCACGAACTCGTTGTGGTGCAGGGTGACCCGGATCTTGCCGCGGTCCGCGATCACGGTGTCGCCGTTGCCCCACAGCATGGACTTGTCATGCCCGACCAGCTTGCTCCAGGAGATCGTGACCAGGTCAGCCTGGCGTACTACGTCCAGCAGCCCGTCGTGACGAAGGTACTGCTGCCCGAAGTACTTCGGCTGCTCGGCGTCGACGGTCTTCCCGTCGTCGAGCGTCAGATGGTCGAGCCAGACGTGCGTCGACCCGCTGACCACCAGGTTGTCGTACTCCGTCTTCCAGGTCTCGCCGTTCCAGCCGGGGAAACAGTCGTAGGCGTCGGAGATCCGCAGGTTGCGGATGATGACGTTGCTGACCTTCTCCACATCCACCTCGAGCCCGGTCAGGCGCACCTGGCCGGCCCCGATGAGGGTCGTGTTGGCTCCCACCTTGATCTTGACCTGCTGGGCCTGGGCAGCCGCGGAAGCCTTGCGGGCAAGCTCCATCGGACCTGTGGCAGGGCCGGTCCAGTGCGCGGGATCGTAAGCCTGCAAGTAGTTCTGCAGGGTGTAGCCGTCGCGCTGGTAGTCGGCGCAAGTGATCGTCGTACCGTCGGAGCGCCGGCTGGCGTCGATGTCGCCGACGACCCGGACGATCTTGGGCACGTCACCTTGGACAGCGGCGGCCAGCTCGTCACGGGTGTCGACGTCGATGACCTTGTCGGGTGCGGCGTTCGCGCCACCCGAAGTGCCGCCGTCGATGGAGGCCCAGCCGTCTCCGGGGGCCAGCTTCTGACGTTCAAGACCAGCGGGAGCGGCGGATTGGTTTGAGGTGGCGGCAACGGGCTGTGGCGCGGCGGTGATGAAGCCGCCAGCCAGAGCCAACGTCGCGCAGGCCACGACCAAGGAGCGGGGTTTGCCACGGGTCGGCTCAGCTGATGTGAAATACATCCTTCGCCTTTCTGATGGGGCGGCGGGGAACCGGTTTCTCAGAGGCTAACGGCGAGCGGATTGTTCGACAAGGTCTCGGTTACTAGTAAAAGATCTCGCGGGAGTATCGGTCGAGAGACCGGTTCCTCAAGCTCGGCGGGCCGAATCCACGCGGGCAACGGCCAGGTCCGCCAGGTCCGAGGCGTCAGCATGGCTGAGCCGCCGATCAACGACGAGTGCGACCAAGGACGTCTCGAACGTCTCGCCCGGCGCCAGGACTCGCGCCGAATCCCAGGCCAGCGACGGACCTGCGCCCACATAGTCGGACAACCGGACGAACCACGGCAGGGGCTCCTGCGAGTCCTGCACCAGAACGACCGAGGTCCAGGCATCGCCGTACAAAGCACTCACCACCAGCCACGGCGACTTGGAGCCATGGGCATCGGATTCACCGCTGCCATCGACCATGAGGAGCTCGGTACGGTCCGCGAAGGGGAAGCGCCAGAAGATGCCGCCGTACCCCGCGCCCGGCCGCCCGTTGACCGCCGGGCTCGCGATCGTCGCGCCGGACGGTGCCGTCAGGCCACTGTGCCAACCCAGCGCCCAGGCCTCCGCCTCGGCGATGAGCACCCCGGTCAGCCTGCGCTCCTCGAGGAGTTGCTGACGGTCGTTCTGATCGGCCCAGGCGATTCGGTCGACCAGGGTGCTGGTTCCTTCGACGGCCAGCCGCGTACTGATCTGCCGACCGTGATTCGACAGCAGGGTCGGGCCCTGCCCGGGCAGGAAGGTTCGCCCACCCCAGTACGTCGTACCGTCCACGTCCGCGACAGTCAGCGACAACCCGTACTGATGCCGGTGGTCCACCGGGCTGGTCACCGTCAGCGCTCGCCCGGACAGCGAATGGATGGGGTGCAAGTGCGGCCGCGGGCTGTGCACCCGGGGCATCGCCGCGCCACTCACGTAATGCGTCAGAGGTACGTCGAGACCTTCGAGGACGGCACCGTCCCCCTCCAGCTTCCACTCTGCGGTGATGCCGTTGTCCAGCCGGCGGTGAATCAGACCGGCGGTACCGGACGACGGCGCGCCCAGTCGTCGCGCCGGAGGCACCGGGCCGCTGCTCGACCGCACCACGAGAGTGGGCTCGATGACCTCGACCTCGCCCGGCTCGGCGCCCGAGTTCTCGATGGTGTCGATCAGTCGTGCCCACGCGCGCCGGCCGACCTCGGCCTGCGGAACGACCGCTGTGGTGAGCGACGGCGTAGCGAAACGCGCCAGCTCGATGTCGTCGAACCCGGTCACCGAGATGTCCCCGGGCACGGCGACACCGGTCTCGTTCAGCCGGGCCAGCAGGCCGAACGCCACCAGATCGTTGAACGCGACAACCGCCGTGGCGCGCGACTCCAGCACCTCGTCCGCCACCCGGTAGCCGGCGTCGACGGTCGAGCCGCCGGCGATGGTCCGTACTCGTAGGAACGGATGCCTGGTGCGCGCTTCTTCCAAAGCTTTGGCTCGGACGTGGTGGGACGCAGCACTCGGCGGACCGGCGACGTACGCCAGGTCCTGGTGGCCGTTCTCCACCAGGTGTTCCACCAGCAGCTTGATCCCCAGGGCGTAGTCGACCGTCAAGGCTGGCACGCCCTCCACCAACCGGTTCAGCAGTACCACCGGCTCGACCTCCGGCAGCAGCGCCAGCAGCTCGTCCTCCGGCATCCTCGGGGCAGCAAGGATCACGGCGTCACAGCGAAGGCGGGCCTCCAACGCCACCTCGGCCTCGCGGGCCGGGTTCTCCACTGTCTCCGCGACGAGGATGCGGTCACCCATGTCGTCGGCCGCCGCCATCGCGCCGCGCAGCAGTTGCTGGAACATCGGGTTGCCCAAGTCCGGTACCACCAGGGCCACGGTGTTGGTACGACCCAGGGACAGGCCGCGTGCCAGCTTGCTCGGCCGGTACTGCAGCTGGTCCGCGGCGGCCTGCACGCGGGCCGCGATCTCGGGCGCGACGTTCGCTTGGCCGTTCATCACCCGGGACACCGTGGACCGCGAGACCTGCGCCGCCCTCGCGACCTCACCGATGGTGGTGCCGCTCTTGAGTTGCCGTGCCATCTAGGCCCTGCCCTCTCCTGATCCGATGCTCACGCCAACCGCGCCGAACGTGGCATAGCCTCCCGTGACCCCAGCCCTTGCCGCTGTATCGTCTCCTACCCTCGCGCCGACCGCACCCGACGTGCCGAGGGGTGCAGCGGCGAACAGTCCGGCATCCGCACCGATCCAGCGTCCGGGCTGGGCGGTGAACGACGACGGAACCACCTGCCATTCCACGCCCCCAGGCAGGCGCCAGGCAAATGTCACCAGCCCCTGCGCATCACACCGGACCCGCAGTTCGACCTCATCGTCACCCTTGGGCAAGGTCGCTTGCGCCGAGGTCTGCTCCCCCGGGCCATCGATCGACCGCCGGCAGAGCAGGTGGACTCCACCTGGCGTCCGCATCAGCCCGATCCACGCGTACGTCATACCGAGAACCACGAAACCGGCTCGGGCTCCGTCGGGTGCTGGCCCGAGTCGCACGGACGTGACCCACTCGGAAGGCTGTCCGGGCAGCGGCTGACCTAGGACATGGCCGATCCGGCGGAGGTCGCCGAGGTCGTCGGCTATTAGGCGAAGGCGCAAAGTCCCGTCGCCCACTAGAGCCCAGCCCGGCTCGGGATTCGCCTGCCAATGCCATTGCAGTCCCAGCTCGGTCGACTTGAAATCGTCGCTGCGCAAGGGCTCCCGCTGCTCAGCCGGTACTGCGGCCAGCGCGGGGCGGGCGTAGTACCGGACTGGTTCTCCTGCGGTACCGATGACCGGCCAGCCGTCCTCGCCCCAGCTCATCGGCTGCAGGTGGACGACCCGACCGAACACTCCGCGATCCTGGAAGTGCAGGAACCAATGCTCGCCATCAGGGGTGTCGACCCACGCCCCTTGATGCGGTCCGTTCACGCCAGTACTGCCTTGCGCCAGCACCACGCGATGCTCGTACGGTCCATAGACGTCCCGCGACCGGAACACCGACTGCCAGCCGGTGCTCACCCCTCCCGCGGGAGCGAAGATCCAGTACCAGCCGTCGCGGCGATAGAACTTGGGACCCTCCAGCGTCCGGCAGCCAGGGATCTCGTCGCCGTCGACAACTGTGCGGACCATACTCACGACCTCGCCAAGATCCTCGGTCACCTCGACCACGCTGAGCCGGTTCGTCACCCCACTACGGCTGTGAGCCCAGCCGAAGACCAGGTACGCCCGGCCATCGTCGTCCCACAACGGGCAGGGGTCGATGAGACCTGTTCCCGCCATCAGCAAGCGCGGCTCGCTCCACGGGCCGGTCGGGTCGGACGCGGTGAGGACGTAGATGCCGTGGTCCGGATCGGGGTAGGTCAGGTGGAACAGGCCGCCGTGATGACGGATGCTCGGCGCCCAGACCCCGCTGCCGTGCCGCGGGATGCGGTAGTGCTCGACCGGCGGAAGCTGCGGCAGCGCGCGGGCGACGATCTCCCAGTTGACCAGGTCGCGCGAGTGCAGGATCGGCAGCCCCGGAGCCCGGTTGAAGCTGGAAGCCACCAGGTAGTAGTCATCGCCGACCCGGACGGCATCCGGATCGGGCCAGTCCGCGTCGAGGACCGGGTTCTGGTACCCGGTGAACACGTCCTCCGCTGGGCTCATATCGCCGATCCTAACCTATAGGAAACCGGTTCCTGAGCTGTTATGGTCCGATTTCGTGAACCGGTTTCTCACCGGTATCCAAGACGAGAACGTGATCGAGAGAGAAGGCGGACCATGAAACAGCGACGTGTCAGCGGTCTCGCCGCTGTGGCGGCGGCAGCGGCCCTGGCCCTCAGCGCCTGCGCCGGCCCGGGTGGCGGTGGAGACGCTCAGTCCGGGACCGGAACCGAGGACTGGGGTGATCCCAAGGGCACGATCGAGTTCTGGGACACGAACGCCAATCCGCGGCTCAGCGCGGAGTGGGACAAGCTGATCGAGCGGTTCGAGCAGGCCAATCCCGACATCGACGTGAAGTACGTCGGGCTGCCCAACTCGTCGTACCTGCAGAAGGTGAACAACGCGCTCGCCACCGGCCAGGTCCCCGACGTGCTGCTGATCGGCAACGACGTCGCCAGCCTGATCGCCCAGAAGGCACTGGCGCCGCTGGACGACGCATACAAGAAGGCCGGGCTCGACACGAAGCTCGACCCGAAGATGGTCGAGAACGAGCGCCGGAACTCCGCCGACAAGGTGCTGTACAAGCTGCCGCTGAGCGCGCTGTCCGACGTGATCTGGTACCGGACGGACTGGCTCAAGAAGGCGGGGCTGAAGGAGCCGGCCAGCTACGACGAGTTCTTCGCCACCGCGAAGACGCTGACCAAGCCGGAGTCCAACCAGTTCGGCTTCGCGTTCCGTGGCGGTCCCGGCGCGATGCCGCCGATGTTCGCCATGACGTACGGCATGTCCGGGGTGGGTGAGTTCATCACCAAGGACGGTCAGGCGACGCTGGACTCCCCGGAGAACGTGGCGGCCTTCAAGAAGTACATCTCGCTCTACGCCACGGTGAGCGCGAAGGCCGACCTGTCCAACGACTACGCGAAGATCGTCGCCGAGTTCGACGGCGGCTCGGCCTGGGCCACCCATCACAACCTCGGCTCGTACCAGGACCACGTGAAGACGCTCGGCGCCGCGAACGTGGCCGGCGTGCAGCCGTTCCCGAACGCGGACGGCGTGATCACCGCGACCGCGCCGGCAGTGTCGGGGCTCGGAGTCCTTGCCAAGAGCAAGAACAAGGCCGCGGCCTGGAAGTTCGCCGAGTTCATGAGCACCGAAGGCAACTCGCAGTGGGTGGAGACTGTCGGGCAGGTGCCGGCCTCGCTGGCGGCGCAGAAGGAGCCCTGGGTCGCGAAGTCGCAGCCACTGACGGACATCGTCAAGACCGCCGCGAACCCGAAGACGCAGTACGTCCAGCTGCCGACCTACCTGCCCGACTGGGGTTCGATCCTGAAGACGGAGATGGAGCCCGACTTCCAATCCGTGCTGCAGGGCAAGCTGACCGCCGAGGCCTTCCTGGGCAAGTACGCCGAACGATTCGAGAAGGCGCAGGTCGAGTACGCCGAGCACGCGGGCAAGTAGTCGCCGCATGCAGTCACCTGGCGAGCGTGTCTTGGACAAGAGTGTCGGCTAGAAAGGCCGCCGCCAGGTCCTGCATCGCTCGGTCGAACCGGTGCGGGCCGGGCAGCGTCACCCCGCGATAAGAGCCGCGGGCGCCCTCGAAGCGGCGGCCTAAGAGGGCGTCCGCATCTTCCATCCCCTGCCGAGGGAACAGCTCGTCATCCCTCGCGTACAGGACGAGCTGGTGGTGGTCCCCACGGGCCGCCGCCAGCTCCGGCCATTCCTTGTCCCGGCCGATACCCGGCGTTGCGAGCA
>Ga0190275_10004274_pt1 | contig 10272 bp, 5 predicted proteins | sample Popmic550T_FD_133745 | JGI IMG/M metagenome (GOLD analysis project Ga0190275, IMG submission 133745) | Populus adjacent soil microbial communities from riparian zone of Yellowstone River, Montana, USA - 550 T | ecosystem: Environmental > Terrestrial > Soil > Riparian zone > Trees stand | place...
CGCTCTGATCGCCGTCATCGGCCTTCTGAGCCAGCTCGCCGGCGCCATCCTTCTGGTGGGCCTCTTCGCGGCGCTTCTCCGCAGCCACCCGCGTCCGCAGCCGTACTTCCGGCAGTGGACGGTGGGCTGGGCGGCTCTGGTGGTGGCGCTGTGCGGCGTGGGAAGCCAGTACGCGTTCCCGCAGCTGATGGCCGCCGCGCCGCTCGCGCCCCGCGCGGCGAATCTGGTCTATCAGGCCGGGAAGCTCCTCTACGTCGCCTGCCTGCTCGCCGGCACGCTGAACTTCGTGCGCGGGAGCCGGCCGCGTGTTTTCATGCGTTGGGCCGTCCCGGCGGCTCTGGCTTACGCGCTGGTCAGCACGGTGCTGTCGGGGCCGTTCCTGAACGCGGTGATGGTCTTCCAGACGCCACTGCTGGTGGCGCCGTTCCTGGTCTGTGGCTGGCTCCTGCTCCGCTTCTCGAGGTCGCGCGCGACGCTCGGAAGCCGCACGACCGGTGTGGTGTTCCTGGGCGTGGCGGCGCTCTGGATCCTCTACGCAGTCGGCTTCGCGGTCGAGGGGTTCCAGCCATGGCTGCCTCCGCATGGGCCGCTTTACTACCTGCTGATATACAACAGCTTCTTCGACCTGATCCTGCAGATGCTGCTGGGATACGGGATGGTGGTGCTGCTCCTGGAGGACGTCAGCCGCGAGAGCGAGGACGCGCGCTATCAACTGGCGCTGGCGCACGACCGGCTCAAACAGCTCTCGCTGTACGACCCGCTGACCGGCGTGCTCAATCGGCGCGCCTATGACGAGGGCGCCGGGCTGGAGTCGCTCGGCGGCAGGTTCGGGACCGTTCTCATGCTGGACATGGACAATCTCAAGGTGGTGAACGACACCGGAGGGCACGCCGCGGGCGATGCACTGCTGCGGTGTCTGACGGAGACGCTGCGCCGCTGCATCCGGCCCCTGGATCGGGTGTATCGGTGGGGAGGCGACGAGTTCCTCCTGCTCTTTCCCGCCGCGCCTCCGGAGGAGGTGGTCCCGCGCGTGCGAGAGGCGCTCCGGACCGTGCCGGAGTTGGAGTCGAGCTTCGGCGCCGCGCGGTTTTCGGGAACCGAGGATCTGCCGGCGGCGATCGAGCGCGCCGATCGCGCGATGTACGAGGAGAAGGCGCGGAATCGGGCGGCGCGGGCGCGGGCGGACGGCGGCGCGGCGAGGCCGGAACGATCGGATTCGATTGCGGATCTCTGAAGTGGAGCCGAATCCGCGGAGCTCGGTCATCGCGGCAGCGTGTGCTGCTTGAAGAACGGGAGCAGCCGGTTTTCCAGGACTGACTTGTGCGGCCAGCGGATGTGGTCGTGCACTCCCTGGACGGTGCTGCATTGCGTGGCGCAGGGTTGGGAGGCGGGGGCTTCGGCGCCGCTGTCGAAGAGGTTGTACGACTGAAACGGCCACCTTGCGGCGGCGAGGTCGCCGATCCACTCGTTGGTGGTGCTGCAGGGGACGACGGCGTCGCAGAGGTTGCGCATGAGGAGGAGCGGGACTTGCGGGCCGGCGGGAAGCTGGATCGGGCAAGGGGGACGGGCCCACGGATTCGCTCCGGCGTACTGGCCGATCGCGGCGATGCGGTCGCCGCGCCAGACGCCATACAGGGCGGCCATGAAGCTGCCGTTGCTCCAACCGAAGACGTAGATGCGGTTCGTGTCGACGAGGCCGGCGGCGATGGCCTCGTCGAGGAAATGGTCGATCGCCGCGGCGTCGAGGTTCCTGGCCGGATCGCGGTACCACTCGTCCCAGCGGATCCCGGTCTGTTTCGCGCCGCTGCCCGGGGACTGCCACGCCTTTGCCCTTCGTCCCTCCGGCGCGAGGATGATGAACCCAGTCACCGCCGGATCATCAGAGAGGGCGTAGGTCCGGTGCAGCTCGAACAGGCTTTTCCCTTCTTTGTAGAGACTGCCGGGGTCGGTCAGCGAGGCGTGGAGGTAGATGACCAGCGGCCACTTGCGGCCGGCGACGGGACGGCGGACCTTCGCCTGCGGCGGAAGATTGAGGCAGGCGTAGCGCTCCACGCCCTCCTGCGAATACTTCAGCAGCCGGCCGTCTTTGCATTTCGGCTTCTGCGTGACCGGGGGCACGGTCTCCATCGGCGGTGCGCCCGTCGCGCTGCACGGCGGTCCGGTCTCCTGCCGGGCATATCCCGCCGCGGACACGACGGCCGTCGCCGCGACCACCAGAAGGCGAAGCCGAAACTTCCTGATGAACATAGGGATGGCAATTAGTGTAGCACCAAGGGGCAACGTGGGGCGCAGCACGGACCCTTGGGGTCAGAGTTTCGTTTTCTGCGAAGAACGAAGCTCTGGCCCCGCCTTCGGCACCTCGCTTTGTCGCTGGCCAACCCATGGCTCCTGGCGCGTTCGGCTCAGTCCAACAGGCTCTTTCCGCACTCCTGATCCGGTCACATCTCGATCATCGCCACCTTCACCTGTCTACTCCGGCGCCAGTTCTCGCTCAGGAGCGCGGAAGAACCTTATACGTTAGGCGCACGGAGGGCCCGCTGCATGGGGTCAGAGCTTTCCTTTTGTCCTTCGAGAGACGGCCGGTCTTTGGACGCTTTGATGCTGCGCGTCAAGGATGGCGACTTCGAGCGCGGGCAGTGGCTGTGCGTGACCCGAAGTGGAAGCGCGGCCCGGTGGCGGCGGCGTGGAACCGAGGTGCTGGCGAGGTATACTGGCCTCATGACGCCTAAGCTCCGATCGATTCGCACGCACCGCCGTGACGCATCAGTAACACGACGCGAAGTGTCATCTGCTATCAGAGATGTCGCGGTCGCGCAGGATGCACCGCGGCCGGCACGTGTGACGGGCCGTGCGAAGAATGCGCGAACGGAGGCTGGCGTCTCCACGAACGTCGCCGGCCGTTATCTGGGGTTGGTCCGGCGGGCATCGTCGGTAAAGCCGGCGAGGCGCCCGAAAGAGAAACGTAAGCCCGAAGGAACGGTACGGGTGGTCGACGAGCCGCTAAAGAAATAGCGATACGTCCGAGGCTGTACGTACTTTATGGCTGACGCCGATTACGAACACAGCGTTTTCTTCAACTGTCCGTTCGGCAAAGCGGTTTGGCGCGAAAGAACAAAAGCGTAAGAACTGCTTGATCCTGGATACAGAGCGATATCGTTTCGGGAAGTTCATTTCGGATATTGCGGGGCAAGACCCATCTGCTCACAACAACAACCCTGACGAGGCGATAAGGCAAGTTCGTGATTGGCTCCGTTTGGCTACTCCAACATCAGTGAAGATGCCCGGCGCAACCGAGATGGCGAAACGATATGCCGCCTTCCGAGCTGCGTTGCCAGGCGCGTGCGCGAGCCTTCAATTAGAGCCTGATCACCTGACGTTCAACGAGTACGCCATGATCGTCGAGGAATGGCTGAAGGCGCACCCTAATCCCGCGGGCTAATGTCAGACGCTCTATCCAGAATCCGCCAGCCGCGCCGCGCGTGCCGGAGAGAACATCGCACGGGTCATCAGCGCACGCCGCACCTCGCCGGCGACGGCGGCATGACGAATACGACATCAGCTTCAACGATGAGAAGCTGGCTGCGCACGGGATCAGCAGTCGAGAGCAGCCGCGAGCTGCGGTTTATCACCGGCTGGGATCTATGAGCTCACGAAAACGGAAGTTGGCCGACGATCAGATTGAATCTGAGGTTCTGGCAGACTTGCCGATCCGTCAGCCTGGGATGGGCCCATCTATGTGCCGCCATCGAGCTCGCCACGGCCCGCATGGGTTGTTCTCGGCAGGCACCTTGAGCTTTCGGCACGTTTTCACGTCTTGTCTGTACTGCATCGCCTGGGTGCAGAGGCGAGTTTGTCCAACGCACATCCTGACAATGTCGACATAACCGTCGTGCAAGCTCCCAGGCGTGCTTTGACTGTTGACGTAAAGACGTTGATCGGTACAACGAAATGGTTTGTTCAGCCGTTCATCGCGAGAAAGAACCATTATGTTGCCTTCGTATCTTTCCCGAAAGACGCCGCGACAAATCCAACAGATTCGCCGGAAGTTCTCGTGTTTCCGTCTTCACGCTTAAGGGATCTTCTCGGTCAGCAGAAGTCCGGTACGGTGAATATTCAGTCATTAGCACGGGAGCTCGGGATTTCAAATCCCTGGTCGCAACTCCTGACAGAAGCGGCCTGACTTTGGTGTGAGGCTGGTGACCCTCGGGAGCGAGTGCTCATCGGATCACTTTTCGTCGTACCGATCCTTTCGCTCCCTCACACCCGCCCACCCGCCGCTCAGGATGACGGGAGGGGGAAGGTCTCCGCTTCACTGAAGACCGATGGGCCTGAAGGGCCAATGGCGCGAGCTCAGGCGGTGATTGGGCACTTCCCTTACGGCGAGACGCCGTGCGCCGGCGGGACGCCGCCGCGCCAGCCCGCGCGACGCGGGCGCTCCACGCGCGGACGCACGGTTTGCGATGAATCGAGCCACCCGTCGCTTCGATACACGGACGATCGGTTCGCGAGGAGCGCGGTCATGCGCCGGAGCGCCGACGTCGCGTCGGCTGGACCGGCGGCGTCCCGCCGGCGGACGGCGTCTCGCCGTAAGGGGAGTGCCAATCACCGCTTACGTTCGCGCCGTGGGCCTGCCTACGGCAGCAGAGAGCAATCGCACGCGCGCGTCAGGTGGCGGCGGCCTAACCCTCGTACGCGTTGGTCTTCCGCACGATCGGCTCCGGCTTGCGATCCTGGCCGATGTTCACATACACCACTTGGGCCTCGGTCACCGTGACCCTGCGTGACGGGTCGCCGGCGCGGATGGCCTCGACCACGACTTTGGTCGTGATCGAGGTCGTGCCGATGCGGGTGGTCTCGGTCCAGAAGCTGACCAGGTCGCCGACGAATACGGGCTCGTGGAAGGAGACCTTGTCCATCGACACGGTGACCATGAACTGCAGGCCCTGCCGGCGCGCTTCGATGGCGCCGGCCTGGTCGATGTACGACAGGATTACTCCGCCGAAGATGGTGCCGTGCGCGTTGGTGTCGCGCGGCATCATGAGCACGCGGATCGCGGGCTCCTCCCACTTCGGCTTGACTTCGCCTCCCCCCACTAAACGCCTGCCGGGGTCGTGGTCGGGCGGGTGATCTCGTCGTTTACTTCGATGTCCGCTCCCTTGCGGAGGCGCTGGATCAGCACGGCGCGCAGGCTGCGGGCCTGCTGGCCGCGGAGGGTGTCGATGTACGAGGTGCGGTTGGCGGCCAGTTCGGTGTCGGTGATCTTTTTCTGCTCGAGCACCTGGAACGCCACCGCGCCGTTGCCGATGGCGATGGGACCCTGGAGGGTGCCGATGCCGGCCTTGATGGCCGCCTCGACGAGCGCCGAGGTGTCGCCGGCCAGGCCGGCGATCTGGCCCTGGCGGCTGACCGTCGCGTCCTGCGCGGGCTGGCCGGTCTTGGCCGAGAGCTGGTCGATGGACGCCGCTCCCGCCATCTGCTGCGCGAGCGCGTTCTTCGCGGCCGCGCGGGCCTTTTCCTGGCGCGCGGCTTCTTCGACCCGCGGGCGGACGTCGGCGAGCGCCGAGACGCCGCCCGGGCGGACGCCGGCGATGTAGGCGACCACGGGACCGCGCGGGGTGCCCATCGGCTCGCTCACGTCGCCCGGCTGGGCCGTGAAGGCCCACTCGGTGACGCGCGGATGCGGACCGATGCCGCCGACCGGATCACCCTTGGCGAACCAGCCGCTGTCGTTCGACGTCACTTTGTCGTTGGCCAGGTTGATGAAGGCCTTGACGTCCTTCGGCTTGTTCTGCCGGAGGATCGTGTAGATGCGGTTGATCTCGTTGGTGGCCGCGGCCTTGGCCTTGTCGCCGGCGACGGCGTTGACCAGTTCCCCGCGCACTTCCTCGAACGGACGGACCGTCTCGGCCCGGCGCTCCGTCACTTTGACGATGTGGTAGCCGAAGTCGGACGAGCGGATCGGGTCGCTGATGGTGTTGAGGGGAATCGAGAAGATGGCCTGCTCGAACGGCTGCACGGTCTGCCCCATCTCCACCCAGCCCATCTCCCCGCCGCTGCCGGAGGACGACGGGTCGTCGGAGTTGGCGCGGGCGAGGGCGGCGAAGTCGACGCCGCCGCGGAGCTGGGCGACGAGCGCCTCCGCCTTGGCTTTGGCGGCCGCATCGACGGCGGGAGCGGCGGTCGGGTCGACTTTCACGAGGATGTGGAGCACTTTGGCCGCACCCTGCTGGCGGTAGCGGTCGCGGTTGCCGGCGTACGCCTGGCGGAGCTCTTCGTCGGTCGGGGTGATGGTGCCGCGGAGGCGGGAGTGGTCGGCCATGAGGTAGCGGATCTGCCGCTGCTCGCCGTGGGCGTATTCGGCCTGATGGGCCTTGTAGTACGCCTCGACTTCGGCCGGGGTGACGGTGAGGCCGGCCATCTGGAGGGTGGACGGCATCAGTACGTAGCGGATGCGGGCGTTCTCGTTGACCCGGCGGTATTCGGCCTCGGCGGCCTTGGGGGAGACGATCAGGGAGCTCATCATCGCGCTCTCGATCTTCTGGACCGTGATCTCGCGGGCGATGTCTTCTTCGAAGTCGGCGGCGCTGGCATAGCCGAGGGGGCCGGTGACGTAGCGGGTGTAGAGCTCGACGCCGACGAATTTGCCGTCTTTGTTGAAGGTCGGGATGGAGAGGAGCTTCTTGCGGACTTCTTCCGGGGTGGCGGCGAGGTGCAGCCGGCGCGCTTCCTGTTCGAGGAGCTTCTGGTCCACCAGCGAGTCGAGGGCCTGCTTGGGCAGCCCCATGGCGGTGGACATCTCCGGCGTGAACTGCTGGCCGTACATCTGGCGGTACATGTCTTCGAGGTTCTTCACGAAACGGGAGTATTCGTTGAAGGAGATCACCTCACCGTTGACGCGCGCGGCGAAGGCCCGCGGATCGCCGCCCTCGTTGCCGCCGAGTCCGCCGCCGAGGCCCATGTCGATGAAGACGAATCCAAAAATGAACGCCGCCACGACGGCGATGAGGACCCACTTCAAGTGGTGAAAACTGTCGCGCATTACTTTGAGCATCGGAACTCTCTTTCGGCGAATGGGATAAATCAGGTCGACGTTGCAGAAAAAGCGGGGCAGTGTACCTATTCCCGGGGAGGTTGTCAGTTGTCGGTTGTCAGTTGTCCGAACCGGTCTCGGGGAACGTGGGGATTGTTGTCGGTTGTCAGTTGTCGGTTGTCCGAACCAGTCTCGCCTGGACGGCAGGCCAATGGCGTCAACTTCAGGCCTGTGTGACCCCTCACCCCGCCGGGCACCTGGTCTTCTAACGTCATCCGCATCAATTCTCGACTCTTCGATCCAGCCACGCGCAGGCGCCCGGCATCCCTCTCCCCTATACAGGGGCGAGGGGCAACACCTCTGTGGTTTGAACAAGTTACGCTTCGTCGCCCGAGCTTTGTTGCCCCTCTCCCCCCGCCGGGGAGAGGGATGTTCGGCGCCTGCGCTGGCGCATGCGTCGATGATCCAATTCGGGGCGCGTTTGTTAGAAGTTCAGGCGCCGGACGGGGTGAGGGGCCGTGCCACAGGCCTAAAGTTGACGCCCCAGCTGCTGCCTCTCGGGACCGCTGACGTCCAGGCGCGACCGGTTCGGACAACTGACAACCGACAACCGACAACAAGTTCCCGCCACTCAGGTGCCGCCGCGCAGCCTGTGCTATAAATCCCACGCGGTCCCAAATGGCGCGGAAGAAACAAAGCGGCGCGGACATCGACTGGTATCTGATCTCGATCGATCGCCTCAAGCAGATCGGTCTGGTGGTCCTTCTGCTTCTGCTCGCCGGGGCGGGGTATTGGTTCTGGCATAACCAGAAGGGGAATCCGAAGAGCAATGCCGAGTCGGCCGTTGCGGATGCGCGGCAGGCGCTCAATTCTCTCGCCGCTTCGGCCGATTTCAACGCCCACCGGAATGAGTTCAACCGGGCGCAGCAGAAGCTCGACGAGGCCAACCGCCATCTCACCGCCAGCCGTTTCGACCAGGCCCGCGATGCGGCGGTCGAGTCGCAGACCATCAGCCGGGCGGCCATGAGCGGCGGGACCGACCTCGACAGCGATGCCCAGTTCCTCACCGTCGAGGGGGATGTCGAGTATCAGAAGAGCGCTTCCAGTGAATGGAAGAACGCCGAGCCCCGCGTGGCGCTGCTCAACGGCGACTGGGTCAAGACCGGCGACCGCGCCTCGGCGGAGCTGATCTTCACCAACGGCTCTCTCTACACCGTCGGTCCGAATGCGCTGCTGGAGATCTTCGCCGCGCTCAACCCCCAGACCAGCGAGCGGACGCACGCCGTCCAGATGCGCATCGGTTCGGTCGAAGTTGCCACCTCTGACGGGCAATCGACGGTCCGGACGCCGGGAACCCGCGTCATCGTCGACTCCGAGTCGACCACGCAGGTCGGCGTCAACAAGTCCCAGGCCACCGACGTCGTGGCCACCCGCGGCGCGGCCTCGGTGGCCCCCGAAAAGGGGGGCGCGGGCGTTCGGGTGGCCGTCGGCGAGAAAGTCAGCAGCAATCCGCAGGGAGCGATCTCACCGGTCAAGAAGCTGGTCATGCCGCCGGCGCTGCTCTCTCCCGGAGACAACCAGGTCTTCCAGCTCTCGCAGGACCTGAAGGTGGAGCTGATCTGGGACGCCCGTCCGGACGCCACGGGGGGCTACATGCTGCAGGTCTCGCGCTCCCGCCTCTTCTCGACCCAGGAGATCAATACCCGCCGCTCGAAGCCGAACGCGACGGCGCAGGTGACCTCGGAGGGGGCGTTCTACTGGCGCGTGGCCGCGATCGGGGCGGACGGCGACGTCGGTCCGTTCTCGACCTTCCGGCGGTTCCGGGTGAGCGGCGGCGGCACGAAGTCCTCCGCCTCCGACCGCACCCCGCCGGCGCTGACCATGAAGCTCCCCTTCCACGTCGGCGGCCAGTACTACACCATCGCCGGAACCACCGAGGCCGGGGCCACCGTGTTCATCAACGACGAGGAAGTCGACGTCGAGTCGGGCGGCTCGTTCCAGAAGCTGATCGCCCTCGAAAAAGTCGGCCGGAACACGGTCGTGATCAAAGCCGTCGATGCGGCGGGCAATCAAACGGTACAATCGCAGGCCGTGATCGTGGAAGAGTAGTCGGCAGTCCCGCAAACACTCCTCTCTCCCCTCTGGTGCCCGTTTTGCACCGCGGGCCCCCGGCCCCTGACGGAAACTCAAGCAAGGAAACGACAAAACGAATGGCTGTGAAATCGCTTCTCTCGATGTTCTCGAACGATCTCGCGATCGATCTCGGGACAGCGAACACCCTGGTGTACGCAAAGAACAAAGGAATCGTGGTCCGCGAACCATCCATCGTCGCGGTCAACAAGATCAACAACAACGTCGAAGCAGTCGGCAAGGAAGCGAAGGAGATGCTCGGCCGCACGCCGGGCAACATCGTCGCCATCCGTCCGATGAAGGACGGCGTGATCGCCGACTTCGAAGTGACGGAAAAGATGATCAAGTACTTCATCGAGAAGGCGCACGGGCGCCGGTTCCTGGTGAAGCCCCGGATCGTCATCTCCGTACCGTCGGAGATCACCCAGGTCGAAAAGCGCGCGGTCAAAGACTCCGCCCTCCGCGCCGGCGCGACCGAGGTCTATCTCATCGAGCAGGCCATGGCCGCCGCCATCGGGGCCGGACTGCCGATCACGGACCCGACCGGCAACATGATCGTCGACATCGGCGGCGGCACGACCGACGTGGCCGTGATCTCCCTGGCCGGCATCGTCTACTCCCGCTCCGTCCGCGTGGCCGGCAACGAGATGGACGACGCGATCATTCAGTACATCAAACGCAAGTACAACCTCCTGATCGGTGAGCGCACCGCGGAGCAGATCAAGATGGAGATCGGCTCGGCCTTTCCTCTCGACGAAGAGATGACCATGGAGATCAAGGGCCGCGACCTGGTCGAGGGCGTGCCGAAGACGCTCGTGGTGAGCGACGAGGAGATCCGCGAGGCCCTCTCCGAGACCGTGGCCACGATCGTGGAAGCGGTCCGGGTGGCCCTCGAGCGCACCCCGCCCGAGCTCTCCGCCGACATCATGGACAAAGGCATCATCATCGCCGGCGGCGGCTCGATGCTGAAGAACCTCGACCGGCGCCTCCGCGAAGAGACCGGCCTGCCGGTCACCCTGGCCGAGGACCCGCTGGCCTGCGTGGCCCTGGGCACCGGGCAGATGCTGACGGACTTCAATTTGTTACGGAAGATCTCGATCGAATAGCTTAAA
>Ga0190275_10004275_pt1 | contig 10268 bp, 10 predicted proteins | sample Popmic550T_FD_133745 | JGI IMG/M metagenome (GOLD analysis project Ga0190275, IMG submission 133745) | Populus adjacent soil microbial communities from riparian zone of Yellowstone River, Montana, USA - 550 T | ecosystem: Environmental > Terrestrial > Soil > Riparian zone > Trees stand | place...
CCAACAACATCGCCGACCGCCCGGCAGTGACCGGCCTCGGGCCGTGGTACGACGTCTGCCGTCCGGGCTGCTGTGCCAACTTCCGTGGCGAGAAGCCCACCATCGCGGGGGCGGATACCACTGTTGGTACCGGACACGACCCCTATCCCGACTCGGTTGGCATGCCGGCCGGGGGAGCAGGCGTGCAGTGACCGTCCGGATCGGAACCAGGGCCAGCAAGCTCGCCCTGACCCAGACCCAGCAGACTGCCGACCAGCTGGCGGCCGTCGGCGGATTTCCCGTGGAACTGGTGCATATCAGGACCGACGGCGACGTCCTCACGGGTTCGTTGTCGCAAATGGGCGGAACCGGCGTTTTTGTCGCTGCCCTCCGTGACGCACTCCTGCGCGACGAGTGCGACGTCGCCGTACACTCCCTGAAGGACCTTCCAACAGGCGCGGCCGTCGGACTGACCCTGGCGGCAACGCCGCGCCGCGTTGACGTGCGCGACGTCCTCTGCGCCCGCGACGGCCTGAAGCTGGCAGACCTGCCACAGGGCGCCACCGTGGGCACCGGATCACCGAGGCGCGCTGCCCAGCTCCGCGCTGCACGGCCGGACCTGCAGATTTTGGACATCCGCGGCAACGTGGACACCCGCCTGGGCCGTGTCCCGGGTCTTCCCGGCAATGTGACGGACGAGGTTGTGCCAGGCAAATCCTGCGACCTCGACGCCGTTGTCCTGGCCGCAGCGGGGCTGGAGCGGATCAGCAGGCTGGACGCCGTCAGCGAATTCCTCGAAACAGACGTGATGCTGCCGGCCGCAGGGCAGGGGTCGCTGGCGATCGAATGCCGCAGCTCCGATGCCCCCCGCAAGGCGGGATCCATGGAAGGTTCGCAGGGCGTCCTGGCCCAGGCCCTCGCGGCACTCGATGATCCTGACACCCGGCTCGCGGTAACCGCCGAGCGGGCATTGCTGGCCCGGCTTGAGGCCGGCTGCGCTGCCCCGGTAGGCGCCTACGCATACCGCAAGGGAAGCATGCTGCATCTCGAAGCCGTGGTCTGCGCCGTGGACGGGACCGCCTCTGTCCGCGACAAGCGGGCCACCGACGGCCTGACCGAGGTAGGGGCCACGCTTCTTGGCATCGAACTGGCCGAGGTCCTCCTCGCGGGCGGCGCCGCCGACATCGCAGACCTCCAGGCGTCCTGACATGGACGCGCGCGGAAGGAAGAATTGACATGGCAGACCAGGACAGCACAAGCCATCAGGACCCGCGGCCGCTCGCGCACGCCCGGGTCCTGATCACACGCAGCCCGGAGCGGTCCCTGACCCTCGTCGCCGCCCTCGAGGAGGCCGGGGCCGAGGCGCTGCTGCTGCCGCTGATTGACTTTGAGCGGGCAGCCGACCAGCATTCCCTGGACGTCGCCTGCGATGCCTTGGCGGCGGGTGCCTTCGACTGGCTGGTTGTCAGCAGCGCCACCACCGTCCACGTGCTCAGCGACAAGGCTGCCGAACGTGGAATGACCCTTGGCACCTGGCTGCCCGCCAACACGAGGGTGGCCGCCATTGGCCAGGCATCGCGGGGGCTGCTGGAGTCCGCAGGAGTTGCCGTGGCGCTGACGTCGCCCGCCACTGCCCAGTCGGCCGCTGGCCTGCTCGATGTGTGGCCGGCCGGCGCCGGACGGGTGCTCCTGCCGCAGGCCGATATCGCGGCACCCCGCCTGGCCGAAGGACTAACGGCATCCGGCGCGGACGTCACCGTGGTGGCCGCCTACCGGACCGTGGACTTTCCGGCGGAAGCCGAGCGCAGGCTAGCCGTCGAACCGGTGGCGGGCGAACCGGCGGAAAAGGGCCTGGCGGGCACACCCTCACAGGTGCCCCGGCCGCCGTCGTACCCGCTGCTGACCGCGGAAGGCGCCCGCGGCGAGATCGCTGCAGGCCGGCTGCACGCCGTCGTCGCCGCCTCACCCAGCGCCGTACGGCGCATCAACTCCGCGCTGTCCCCACTGCGGGACTGCAGGCTCGTCGCGATCGGACGTTCGACGGCGGACGAAGCCGAGGCGCTTGGACTCGACGTGGCGGCCGTTGCGGCTGAGCCGACCCCCGCCGGGCTCGTTGCGGCGGTGCGGGAGGCCCTGGATTCCCGGCCAGACCCGGACCACCTGTGAGGGACACGCGATGAGCTTTCCCGCCCAACGTCCCCGCCGCCTGCGCACCACTGCGGCGATGCGCAGGCTCACCGCCGAAACCCGGCTGGCCCCGGCGGAGCTGATCCTTCCGGCCTTCATCAGGGAGGGCCTCACCGAGCCCAATCCCATCATCTCCATGCCCGGCGTGGTCCAGCACACGCCGGACACGCTTAAGCGCGCCGCCGCCGAAGCCGTTGAGCTGGGAGTCGGCGGCATCATGCTCTTTGGCATTCCCGCTGACCGTGACGCCGAGGGCACAGCCTCCCTGGATCCGGAGGGCGTGCTTAACAAGGCCATCCGCGATGTCCGCGCTGAAGTGGGCGACGACCTCGTCATCATGAGCGATGTCTGCCTCGACGAATTCACCGACCACGGGCACTGCGGCGTGCTCGACGCCGACGGGTACGTCGACAACGACCGTACCGTGGAGATCTACGCCAGGATGGCCGTGGCCCAGGCCGATGCCGGTGCCCACATGCTGGGTCCGTCCGGAATGATGGACGGCCAGATCGCCGCCATCCGCAAGGCGCTGGACGACGCCGGGCACACCACCACCTCGGTGGTGGCCTACGCCGCGAAGTACGCTTCAGCCTTCTATGGTCCGTTCCGCGAGGCGGTGGACTTCCAGCTCAAGGGTGACCGGCGGACATACCAGATGGACGCCGGTAACCGCCGCGAGGCCATTCGCGAAGTCGAACTGGATCTGGCCGAGGGAGCTGACATCGTGATGGTGAAGCCGGCCATGAGCTACCTGGACATTGTGGCCGACGTCGCCGCGATGAGCCCGGTGCCCGTTGCCGCGTATCAGATCTCAGGTGAGTACGCCATGATCGAGGCTGCTGCAGCCAACGGCTGGATCGACCGCCGCGCCGCCATCACCGAGTCCGTATTGGGCATTCGGCGTGCCGGCGCAGGAATGGTGCTGACCTACTGGGCGGCTGAGCTCGCCGGTTGGCTGAAGGAATCCCGGTGACTTCACAGTCGGCTTCCGAGTCGGCTTCCGAGCCAGCTTCGGTGCCGGCTTCGTTGCCGGCAGGGGGCCCCACCGCGCCGGTGGCAGCCGACCGGATCCTGCTGGGCCTGAACACCTTTGGCGACGTTGGCGAGAACGCCGACGGCAGCCCGCAGCATCCTGCCCAGGTACTGCGCCAACTGCTTGAACAGGCGGAACTCGCGGACGCCGTCGGACTTCATGCATTTGCTGTGGGGGAGCACCACCGCAAGGACTTCGCCGTCTCGGCGCCCGAGGTGTTCCTCGCCGCAGCCGCGGCCCGTACCCGGCAGATCAGGCTCGGCTCTGCTGTCACTGTCCTGAGCTCGGACGATCCCATTCGGGTGTTCCAGCGGTTCTCCACCGTGGACGCCCTGTCCAACGGCAGGGCTGAAGTGATGCTGGGACGCGGATCCTTCGTCGAATCGTTCCCGCTGTTCGGGCTGGACCTGGCAGACTACGACGTCCTGTTCGAGGAAAAGCTTGAGCTGTTCGACAAAGTGCGGTCGCAGCAGCCCGTGCACTGGGAAGGCCGCACGAGGCCCGCACTGCACGGCCTGAGCGTCTACCCGCCGCTGGAACACCATCTGCTTCCCACCTGGATCGGCGTCGGCGGGACCACAGAATCGGTCCTCCGCTGCGCCCAGTACGGGTATCCCATCATTTTTGCCATCATAGGCGGACAGCCCCAAGCCTTCGGGCCGCTGGCTGACCTCTACCGGGAGGCGATGTCCCAGTACGGGCATCCCCTGCAGCAGGTGGCAACCCATTCGCCCGGCCACGTGGCGGCCACCGATGAGCAGGCCCGGGAGGAGTTCTTCCCGCACTGGCTGACCCTGCGGAACAAGCTCGGCGCCGAGCGCGGCTGGGGGCGTGCGGGTCGGCCGGAATTTGATGCCTTGTGTTCTCCCGAGGGTGCGCTTTATGTGGGATCCCCGGATACCGTTGCACGCAAGATTGCCCGGCTCAAGACGGACCTGGGCGTGGACCGTTTTGACCTCAAATACAGCAGCGGTCCGCTGCCGCATGCGGCGATGATGCGCTCCATCGAACTGATGGGTACGGCGGTAGCGCCCCGGGTGTCTGAATTGCTCGGTCACTGACGGGCCGGCTAACTGAAAGAATAGGAACCATGACTTCCAGCAATCCTCGCAACGAGGAACTCTTCGACCGCGCCCGCCAACTGATGCCGGGCGGCGTGAATTCCCCTGTCAGGGCCTTCGGCTCCGTGGGCGGTACGCCCCGGTTCATGGTGTCCGCCAGCGGCCCGTACCTCACGGATGCCGACGGGAAAGAATACGTTGACCTGGTCTGCTCCTGGGGGCCTGCACTGCTGGGCCACGCGCACCCGGCCGTGCTGGAGGCGGTCCACGCCGCGGTGGACCGCGGCCTGTCCTTCGGCGCGTCCACCCCGGATGAGGCCAACCTGGCAGCCATCGTGCAGGAACGAGTTCCGGCCGTGGAGCGTGTGCGGATGGTGTCCACCGGCACCGAGGCCACCATGACGGCCGTCCGCCTTGCCCGTGGATTCACGGGGCGCAACCTCATCATTAAGTTCGCCGGCTGCTACCACGGCCACCTGGACGGACTCCTGGCCGCGGCCGGTTCGGGCGTCGCCACCCTCGCGCTGCCCGGTTCGGCCGGCGTTACCGAGGCCACCGCCGCTGAAACGCTCGTCCTGCCCTACAACGATCTCGCTGCCGTCGAGGCCGCCTTCGCCGCGCACGGCGCCAATATTGCCGCCGTCATCACCGAAGCGGCGCCGGCCAACATGGGCGTAGTAACGCCCGCTGAGGGCTTCAACCTGGGGCTCTCCCGTATTACGCGCCAGCACGGCGCGCTGCTAATAGTCGATGAGGTGCTGACCGGATTCCGCACCGGCTACTCGGGCTACTGGGGCCTCACCGGCGGCGCCTCGGACGCCACTGAACCGTGGACCCCTGACCTGCTCACGTTCGGAAAGGTGATCGGCGGCGGAATGCCGACGGCGGCGCTCGGCGGGCGTGCCGATGTCATGGACTACCTCGCTCCCGTCGGCCCCGTCTACCAGGCCGGGACCCTCTCCGGAAACCCCGTGGCCATGGCCGCCGGCGTGGCCACGCTGACCCACGCAACGCGGGACGTCTACAAGTTCATCGACACCCGGTCGCTGGAGCTTTCCTCCGCCCTGTCCGCGGAGCTGGACTCGGCGGGGGTTGACCACTCCATCCAGTTCGCCGGAAATCTGTTCTCGGTCGCGTTCGGGACGTCGGCCAACGGCGTCCACAACTACGCCGATGCCCAGGGCCAGGAAACCTTCCGCTATGCGCCGTTCTTCCACTCCATGCTGGAATCCGGGGTCTACCTGCCGCCGTCAGTCTTCGAGGCGTGGTTCCTCTCCGCCGCCCACGACGACACCGCCATGAACCGGATCTTCGACGCCCTGCCGGCAGCCGCGAAGGCAGCCGCAGCCGCAGCCGCAACCGCAACCGCCTAAGGCTAGTCCCGGCGTCGCACTTTAACAGGAAATCCCCGCCTCCCGGACAATTCCCCGCTCAACGCGAGGGGGAAAAGTCCGGAGGGCGGGGATTTTCTGTGGGCCCGGCTAGAGGACGTCTGAGAGGAAGCCTTTCAGCCTGTCCGTCTCCGGCGCGGTGAACAGCTGTTCCGGAGGCCCGGTTTCGACGACGACACCGCCGTCCATAAACGTCACGGTGTCCGAGACGTTGCGGGAGAAGCCCATTTCGTGGGTCACCACCACCATGGTCATGCCGCCCTTGGCGAGGTCGGCCATCAGTGCCAGGACGCCCTTGACGAGCTCGGGGTCCAGGGCGGAGGTGGCCTCGTCGAAGAACATCACCTCGGGCTTCATGGCAAGGGCCCGGGCGATAGCCACACGCTGCTGCTGGCCGCCGGAAAGGTTGGCCGGGCGCGCATCAGCCTTGTGCTTGAGCCCCACGAGGTCCAGCTGCTCCAGGGCCTCGGCGTGCGCCTGGTCCTTGGGCAGCTTGCGGAGTTTGCGAACTGCCAGCGACACATTCTCCACAACGGTCTTGTGCGGGAACAGGTTGAACTGCTGGAACACCATGCCGATCCGTTGCCGGAGCTCATCCGGGTTGTCCTTCAGGACTGACCGGCCGTCCAGGAGGATATCGCCCTGGTCGGGTTCGATCAGCCGGTTCATGACCCGCAGCAGCGTGGATTTACCGGAGCCCGACGGACCGATCACCGAAGCCGTGGTGCCTTTCTCCACATGGAGATCGATGCCGCGGAGCACATGGTTGTGGCCGAACGAAAGGTGGAGGTTCTTGCCGGTCAGGGTGCCGGAGGTAAATTCCGTCATGCCTGTGCCCCCTTGCCGATAGGTGCGGCCAACTCGTCGGGCTCCTTCTTTTCCGGCCGTCCGGTGCGGAGGCGGGTGTCGATGAAGTTCACGAAGTGCGTCAGCGGCACGGTGAGGACCAGGTACAGGATGCCCGCCGCCACCAAAGGAGAAAGGTTTCCCGTGTTGGCCATGGCGTCGTTCCCGATCCTGAATATTTCCCGGTCGGAGGCCGCCAGTCCCAGCATGAACACCAGCGAGGAATCCTTCAGCAGCGAAATGAACTGGTTCACCAGCGCCGGCAGTACCCGGCGGATACCCTGCGGGACCACTACCAGGCGCATGGAACTGCCATAGCTGAATCCAAGCGCCCTGGAGGCCTCCAGCTGGCCCTTCTCAACGCTCTGGATTCCTGACCGGAAGATCTCGCCGATATACGCGGCCGCGATCAGTGTCAGGGCCAGGATGCCCAGCGGGTAGGGATTCCTGTTGCCTGTGATTTCCCGGGCTATCGGGCTCAAGCCGATGCCGATGACCAGGATCACCAGGATAGCGGGGAGGCCCCGGAAAATGTCCGTGTAGATGCGGGCTGCCCAGCGCGCTCCCGCGTTGCGGGAGATAGCCATCATTGCCAGCAGCAGTCCCAGCAGTGAGCCGAGGATGCCGGAGGTCACTGCCAGTATCAGCGTGTTGGGCAGGCCCACCATGAGGAGGGCGGGAATGACTTTCGCCATTTCCTCCCAGTTGAAGAACGTGTCAGCCAGCTGGTCCAGGAGATCCATGGAAGTCCCGGCTCAATCAGCCCTGGGCAACCGTGGCGGCCTTGCTGCCCGGCTTCCAGTCGGTGGGCATTTCGCGGGTCGGGTACCACTCCTTGGTCAGCTTGGACCAGGTGCCATCTTCGATAACGGCGTCCAGGCCGGCGTTGAGGGCGTCAATCAGTGGCTGGTTGTCTTTGGCCACGGCATAGGCGGTGAAGTTCTCCGTGTTGACCTTGGACTCGACGATGGCGGTGCCGTCGCCGTCCTTGACCTGGCCCTCAGCCTGCTGGGACGGGGCCACCCAGGCGTCAACCTGGCCGTTGCGGACGTTGGCGTAAACGGTGGCGTAGTCCGGGAACCGGATCGGCTCCATTTTCAGCGTGTTGGTGACGTAGTCGTCCTGGACAGTGCCTTGGACCACGCCGATGCGCAGGTCGGCGGTCAGGTCATCGAAGCCCTTGACGTCGGCGTCGGTTTTGGCCACGACGGCCATGAACCCGAAGTCGTAGCCATTGGTGAAGCCGACATTCTGGCGGCGCGCCTCCGTGGTGGAGATTGAGGAGGAACCGACGTCGAACTGCTGGGTCTGAACCTGCGAGAGCAGTGCCGAGAAATCGGTGGCGACGAACTCGACCTCGAGGCCGAGTTTGCCGGCGATGGCTCGCAGCAGCTCGTTGTCATAGCCGGTGAATTTGCCCGAGGGATCGATGAAGATGTTGGGCGGGGCATCGGAGAGCGTGCCCACCTCAAGCTTGCCTTCCGTGTTCAGGCCAAGCTTGGTCTTGTCTATCTGGTCGATCGGGGTGACATCAGCGGTGGTGTATTTGTCCAGCGTCTGCTGGTCGCTGCCGGCCAGGGCGTCCGTAGGGGTACCGGCGGGCTGTGAAGAAGCCCCGCCGCACGCCGCGAGGGAGGCGGCCAGCGCAATAGCCACCGGTACGGTGGTCAGCCACTTCATGGCTTTTGATTTCATCAGGTAGTCACTTTCATCTGAGTCATAGATTCATCCCGGCCGCACTGCTGGAAACATGGAACCGGGGCCTGCCGCATCAACGAAGGACTGCCGGCCAGGGCAGGGACTGCAAAAATTAATCATCTCACTACGGACTAATAGGCTCGATAGATGAAGATTGGGAGGCTCTTCCCCGGCAACGGCCGAATAATCGTTCCCTGCGAATCATTCCACAAGCGCTCTTGGCTGGAGCCATGAGCCCTTGCCGAATTGCAGGCAGCCCTGAGCTCCGTAAGCGCCCGGGCGGGCAACTGTGAGTTAGCTCGCAGTTAGAAGTCGCCCCGGCTTGCGTCTTCCGGCGGCAGTACCGGCCAGTCGCCTTCGATGACGGCGGCAGGCTTGGTTTTCCTCAAATAACCCTGAAAGTCCGCTGCCTGGCTGACTGCCCAGTCCACCTGGAGTTGATGCAGCTGGCTTGCCGGCATCCTGAGCTTAGGGAACTTGCCCGCCATCGCGTCGAGTACCCTCAACGTGGCCAAAGCGTCCGCGGCTGAAGTGTGGGCGTTGTCCAGGCTGACGCCGTACTCCTCGCACAGGGCGGTGAGCGTCCGTTTGCCCTTCCGGTACCGGTCCACCTGCTTGTTCATGATGTAGGGATCCAGGACAGGGAAGCGGCTCAGCTGCTTCACACCATGCCTCGCCGATTCCGCGGCCAGCACGGTGAAGTCGTAGCTGGCGTTGAAGGCAATTACTGGGACGCCGGCGTCAAAAAGCTCCTGCAGGACGGTGGCAAGCTCCCTTGTCACCTCGTGGGCCGGCCGGCCTTCGCGCCTCGCCTGTTCGGTGGTGACGCCGTGGACGTCACTGGCCTCCGTGGGGATTTCGACGCCCGGATCGGCCAGCCACTCGTGTTCGGTGATGACGTCCCCCTGGTGGTCAACGACAGTCACGGACGCCGTGACGATACGTGCTGCGCGCGAGTTGCGGCCCGTGGTCTCAAGGTCGAACGCTGCACGGGGGAGGGTGTTCCAGGTAGTCATGCTTCCACGCTACGGGTCGGCACCGACACCAACCCTCAGCGCCGTCGGCGGGTCGGGAATCCGGGATCCAAAGAGCTCCGGCTCTGTACCGTGAAGGCGGGAGTGCCGGTGGCAGCGGCTAGGCTGGAACCATGCGGACGGAGTTTGTCGAGGCGGTGCTGGCCGTGGTGGGGCTGGTGCCGCAGGGCGCCGCCGTTGCCTACGGCGACGTCGCCGAGCTGCTGGGGTCAGGCGGGCCGCGGCAGGTTGGCTCCGTCATGAGCCACTATGGCGCGGATGTTCCGTGGTGGCGGGTCCTCAGGGCCAGCGGGCAGGCGCCCGAAGGCCTCGAAGCCTCCGCACTGCGCTACTACCTGGCGGAAGGAACGCCGCTGCTCGGCAACCATGATGAATTCCTGCGCACCGGCGAAGGCCGCTGGCGGGTCAATCTGGCGGCCGCCCGGTGGGCGCCAACTGATGCAGAGTTCGACCAGCTGGACGCGATTGCGGACCGGCTGGAGCGTGGGCTTCATAAATTGTCCGTGGCTGATGATGAAATGTCCGTGTGACGCTAACAAGCCTGCAGTCGGACCTCCTGCCAGACCCAGCCTTTGACGACCTTGATGACGCGTACCCCGCCGCCGGTCCCTCCACCGTCACTGGTCCACGGGCCAACGGGACGGGCCTGCGCCTGCTTCCGCCACGCCGTCTGCAGGGCTCCGTCCCCCTCCTCTCAACCGACCAACGGGCCGCCGTCGAGGTCCCCCAGGGATCCGGTCCGGTCCTGGTCCCCGGCGCTCCCGGGACCGGGAAGTCCACCGTCCTGGTTGAAGCCGCCGTCCGCAGGGCCTTTCGCGACGGCGTGGACCCTGAACGGATCCTGATCCTTGCCCCCGGCCGCCTGGCGGCAGACTCACTTCGGGACCGCTTCACCGCGCGGCTGGACAGGAGCCTGAGCACCACGCCGGCAAGAACATGGGCCTCGTATGCCTTCGACCTGATCCGCCGGGCCAAGGCTGAAGGTATCCTGCCGCTTCCACGGCCGCCGCGCCTTCTGTCCGGGCCGGAGCAGGACCTC
>Ga0190275_10004276_pt1 | contig 10267 bp, 6 predicted proteins | sample Popmic550T_FD_133745 | JGI IMG/M metagenome (GOLD analysis project Ga0190275, IMG submission 133745) | Populus adjacent soil microbial communities from riparian zone of Yellowstone River, Montana, USA - 550 T | ecosystem: Environmental > Terrestrial > Soil > Riparian zone > Trees stand | place...
CGCCACTTTGCAGGTCGCAGGGGGGATCGGGGTGGGCGCCTACCTGAGTAGCACGGCCACCAATGCGCCAGTTGTAGTCAGCTTTTCTCAGTTGTCGGCGGCGCCGACCGGCAACTGAACCGGTCAGCGAATGCTGTGGCCCGTCGTTTCGAGAGGAGCGACGGGCCACAGCGCTTCGAGATGGGGACTCACTGACTCGCGCGCACGTCCATCGTGTAGGAGTCCTGCCAGGTGGTCCCGGCGGTGAGCTGCTTGTAGCGATCTCGAGTGGCCCCGTCGCCGCCCCACCAAGCGAGCACGCCGAGGTTGTAGGCGTCGGCACCGTCGCCGACCACGGCCCGGTTGTGGTGGCAGATCTCGTTCGCCGTGGACCCCTCGGAGCCACCGAAAGCGTTGTAGCCAGTGCGGTACAAGCCGAGGCCTTCAAAACCCAGCCCTCGGTTGTCGGGCCGGAACCAGAACTCGAAGGGCACGCCACCGTAGAAGCGGTTGTAGTCGGCGTGGACCGCGTCCTGCGATCCACCCTGTCCGTCCGGCGCATTGCATTCCTGGATGGAGGAGGGCCTCGGGGTCCAGGTGTACCAGCGGTTGGCGGGATTCTGCAGGCTGTTCGTGCCGGGTGAGCCACTGACGTCATCTGACCACGTGTGCCCCCAGCGACCGATGCGCGTGAACATCGTGCTGATCTGGTGCCTCGATGCCGGTTCGGAGAAGAAGCCGGTCTTCAGAATGCGCCAGTTGTGCCGGAGCTTGATGACGCCGGTGGGTGAGATCGTCCAGACCTTGCGGACGCTGTACCAGTCGTACGCCGGGGACCAGTCCTTGTTCCCGACCACCACGTCGAAGGTCAGCTGGACACGCCCGTCCGCCAGGCGCCTGACCTCCGGCGGCGAGCTCAGCCGCCCGTCCCGGGCGTTGTCGGCCAGGGCGTACTGATAGCTGGCACCCCCGGTCTGACTCAACGACGGTACGGCGTAGGCCTGGGTGCCGCCGATCCCGCCCGCACCTGACGCGTAGGCCTTCGTCTCAGACGATCCACCGTTCCACACCGCCACGATGTTCCGGGCGGAGAAACGCTTGTCCACGTAGCTGTAGAGGTTTCCCCCGCCCTGGTTGTTGCGCGTTTGAGTCTCGGTCTTGTAGCCGAACTCGAGCTTCAGCACATCGTTTTCCACCTTGATGCGCCCGCGTGCCGTGTCATGGACGACCTCTAGCACAGCAGCCTCACTCTGGGATGCCGGCAGGGCGAACCAGGCCAACAAGCTCATGATCATGATCGCGGCGCCGAGCGCGGCTTTTCGGTAGCCAGCGGTCTTCGCGCCGTCGGTGCCTTGTAGAGGTCTCAACGTTTTGCTCCTTGTCCGATTAATTTCCGTTTCCTCACGTGGGCGAGCCATCGCTGAGGTCCTCCAGAGCACACGATCCCGACTTCGGATGCGCCGTTACCATTTCGATATCGCAGATTGTGTCTTGTTGTCCAGTCGCGTTGCGTCTCCACAGGCCAGATGACCGCTTCCGAGGTCACCCAAGACTCTGGCGTAGGACGAAAAGATGCTCTAGCAGTACAGGTGCTGTACGAATTCGCTCTCAGTTGTCATTCCTGTCACGGAGTGCTTTGATTCATCTCAGTTTGGTAACGACGGCGCCGTGACTCTCCGGCGCCGCTTTCATGACTCAGGTACTTCCTAGACATGGGGTGGACATGGATCGACGGGTCCGGATGATGGCGTCCTGCGCGGCGCTCTCGCTGATCGCGGCGGGCTTCACCGTCGGCGGTACGGCGAAAGCGGCCGACACATCGAGCTGCGACAGCTTCACCACCGATCTGTTCCAACGCGTGAACCCGCGCACCGACGCCAATCTCTTGACGCGATCTGCCGTGGAAGCATCCAGCGCCACCCGGTACGGATTCACCGAGGATCGGGGTGTTCTCGCCCGGGTGGCTCGCTCCCCCGAAGCGGGCCTGACCCCGATCTATCGGATGTACAAGGACGGAGACTTCGTCTGGGCCGCTGAGGGCGAGGACGCTTCAGATCTTGTCGACGACGGCTACAGCCAGCAGTTCGTGGAGTTCTACGGCGCAACAAACGAGGTCTCCTGCCTCGAACCGATCATCCGGCTGCAGCGGGACGGGATGCATCGGATGGCCGGCGCGGGCGATGCGGCTGTCTTGGTGCAGGACGGCTGGCGTCGGGAGGCCACCGCGTTCTATGCCGGGTCGCCAGATGGTAGGGAACCGACCGAGCCGAGCCCGACCGCGACACCCCGTCCGACGGTCTCCCCGACAGCAACGCCCAGACCGACCACTACGCCGGGAACGGACACGAAGTTCTCGCTGGCGGTGATTCCAGACACGCAGAACGAGGTGCTGACTGCCGGCGACTCCAGGATGCTCAACCGGTCGACCTGGCTGGCCGCCAACAAGGCCTCGCTCGACCTTCGCTACGCGCTCCAGATAGGTGACCTGGTGAATTGGGGCAACGTGGCGCCAGGTCAGTTCACCAAAGCCAGCGAGGCGATGAAGCCACTCGAGGCGTCAGTACCCTGGGCCGGAGCGATCGGGAACCACGACACTGCGGCTGTGTGTGCGGGCGGATCGGCGTGCCCTGGTGCTGATGCCAGTGCGACGGTCCGCGACACGACCGCCTACAACCGGGCCTTTCCCGTCGCCCGCTTCAAGAACGTGGAGGGCACCTACGAACCGAACAGGATCGACAACGCGTACGCGACGTTCAGCGCCGGCGGAGTCGACTGGATAGCACTCACCTTGGAGCTGTGGCCACGGACCGGAGCCGTGAACTGGGCCAAAGAGGTCGTGCGGACGCATCCGGAGCACAACGTCATCATCGTCACGCACGCATACCTCGAGTCGAACGGTTCCATCAGCACCAGCAACGGTGGCTACGGTGCGACATCTCCCCAGTACCTGTACGACAACTTGGTCAAGGTCTATCCGAACATCAAGATCGTCGTGTCCGGTCACACCGGTCAGGCAGCCATCCGGACCGACGTGGGTGCGGGTGGGAACAAGATCTTGAGTCTGCTGCAGACCTACCACAGCCCGAACACCAATCCCGTTCGGCTCGTCGAGATCGATACCGCTGCGGGAACAGTGACGTCTCGGGTCTATGCACCGCTCACAGGCACCAGTTTCCCGGCCGACTCCACGTCGACAGGTGGCCTACGGTTCGAGTGAGTGCACGTCAGCTGATCCAGGATCCAAGGTGCTGAGTCCCTGCGAGGTGCCCCGTCTGTTTGGCGAGTTCTTCCGGAATGGGCTGTGCGATGGTGCGGGTAAGACGCACCAACGCCGGTCGAGGTCGAAGGTTCTTAGTCAGCACTGAGGTCCCGCTGTACATGACGCCAGTCTCCTCTTGATGCACCGTGCGCCTGAATTGGTCGACCGTGCGGAAGACGTGGGGATCCTTTGCGCGACGCGCCCAGACCACGATCCACTTGGGAGAAGCTGCGCCCGGCCGCTGGTAGACGTTGCCCAGGGCGGTGACGTCCATCTCTGCCGCGTTCCACCGGCCGCTGAAGTCCTCTACGCACAGCAAGCAGTTCCGCGACTGGTTCGCTTGACTCCGCTGAGACCAGGAGCCGGTGCGAGCCATGATGTTGTTCCGAATCGCTACACCCTGGGTCTTCCAACTGAGCGGCGAGTCCGGGTCCACATAGCTGCCGCGAGGGTTCTGATCCCTATCGTCCTGGACGACGTTGATCGAGCGGTTGTTGTCGACGAACGTGTTGTTCCAGATCTGCACGTCCTCTGCATCGTTGACCTTGAGGCCGTTCTCGCGGTTCCGGGCGATCACATTCCCCATGACGATCGCGTGACCGGAGATCTCGATAGATACACCATGCCCAGCGTTGTCGAGCACCCGCGAGTTCAGCAACTTGATGCCGATCACAGACTCGTCGAACCACAGGCCGTTGGCCAGATTGTCGGCAAAGACGCTGTCCTGAACGATCACCCCACGGGACCTGCCGACCTTTGCGCCGCCCGCCGCCGGCGACTGGTTGAACTGCTCCAAGTTGTTGTAGCGGGAACTCACCCTCTCGAGTCGGAGGTTGTCCGCGCCCGTGGCGGTCATTCCCATCATGCCGTTGCGTTCCAGATCAACATCGACGAGCTTCACATCGCTGCTGAGCACATGGATGCCGGTGGTCGCGTTGTCGCTGACTACGACGTTCTCAAGCGTGACTCCAGGCGCCTCGATCGTCACTGTGCCCATATGAGGTACAGAGGGGGAGTACCGGCGAAACCCGATACCACGAATCACCATGCCGGCGCTCCGCACTCGAAGTGCACGGGTTTCGGCGCTCGCCGTCACCGTGCGCCCAGTTGGGTCAGTCCCGAGCCAGAGCTCATCCTCGACGGTGTCGACGAAGAAGCTGCCAGCCACCAGGTTCTTCCTCGAACTCACCTGTACCTGGCGCTCGCCATCGACCCACACTTGATCAGGATGCGCAGCCATGGGGTGGGCGGCGTTGACGAAGCTCCAACCAGCCCTCTTGTTGTCAGGCTTTCCCCAGCTGTAGGTGGGGCTCGAATCGAAGTCGTTGGTCCACTCGCGAGACACCCATCTGCCGCCGTCTTCAGTCCAGTCAGGGACGACGACGGACCCGTCCAGCCAGACCTGTTCTCCGGGTGCGGCGACCAGCTTCAGCCCGGGCCGATTCTCGACCTTGAGTTCTTCTCGATAGGTGCCAGCGTGCACCATGATGGTGTCGCCGGCATTCGCCTTCTTGATGGCCGCCTCGATGGTGCGCATGGGCCTGTCGGCCACACCAGTGGTTCTGTCGCTTCCGTCGACCGAGACGTGGATCGTTCGAGCCTGTGGAGGACCTGACGACAAAGACACTGCTACATCTGGCGATGGATCGGCGTCGGAGCTCGAGTCCGCATTGGTTAGCCCGTAGGCGAGCCCTCCCGATCCCAAGAGGACCGCAACCGCAAGCGGCGCCGCCCACTTGCGCATGGTGAGGCGGCGACCCAAGCGTTCTGGCGGCATATTTTCCTGCTCACGGTCCCTGCGGACCCTCCCCGAGTGTCCTACACATCTTACCGGGCGCGACGTGAGTGCGCAGGCTCTTTCGATATTGGCCGTTCTTCGCTTGCTACAGACGCTGTACCTCGTCTGGGGCCTTCGTCCGCGGCCGCCACAACCGGGGAGCCATAGCGGAACCGTCGATACACTCCAGGCGACCTGCCCTGTTGAGAGTGTGCAGCCGACGACCCGGCCACCACGCCGCCCCCGGCGAGATGCGGGCGATGACCCGCTGGTCAAAGTGCTGTTCGTCGAGGCGCAGGATCTCGGCCACGGCGAGGGCAGCCCCGTAACCGTTCCTGCAGTCCTGAACCGGCCGGAGGAGACGTCCATCGCGCTCCTCCACCCGCCCGGCCGGGCGTGCCGAGGCGATGTCGATGAGCACGGGGTTGTGGGGATGAGCCGACCACGGGCCACGCAGTCGATCGGCGAACCAGATCGATAGGGCGTCGGAGAAGGATCCCTGAGAGCGGACGGTGGCCAGCATCCACCACTTGCCGTTCCTCCTGAACAGGGTGGCGTCGCTTGCTTCGACGCCGTCGACGATGGTGGTGACCAGCGTCCAATCGTGCGGGAACGGCGCCGCACGGTACAGCTCGACTGTTCCTGCCGCACTTGTTTCGGGGATCATCCACACATCGCCTTCCGCCTCGAGCACGAAGGGATAGGACAGATGGACGCGATGCTCGAGCACAGGAACAGGGGTGTGCATGGGCCCGGCTGCGTCGAACTCAACCATCGATACGACTCCCCGACCCAACCGGTGCTCGTAGTCCTCGACGAAGAGGTACGTCCTATCCAGATGGATGAAGGGCACTGGATCTGCGTAGAAGCGGAGGCCGTCATCGGGGAGGTCGTGCCAACCTCCTGGCGCGCTGTCAGGCTGGTCGATCAGACCCGGACCGTCGACGTATCGCCATCCCACCCGCCAGTGTGGTGCCCTGTACAGCGCGCGGTAGCCACGATGCGCAACGGAGCCGACTGCCTGCTTGACCAAGTGGCGGGACAGCGAGGGGACCGAGGTCTGGCCCAGTGGAACCTCGGACGGTGTGGTGGCCTCTTCCCCCAGCACGGCTTTGATGATCAAGGTTATGCATCCAGCGAGCATGTCGTCGAAGGCGGTCGCCAGCACCCCTGGCATTTCGCTCCCAGGGCGCCCCGAGGCCGCGACCATGGGACCCGGCCGCACCACATGCACCAGAGGCTGGGCGCCGCGCCGGAGAGCCTCGAACGCGGCCCTCTCCCCCGTGTGTCCGTCGAACTCGACCCACCAGGTTCGCGCATTCGCGCGCGGGGTCGAGGAGAGGTCTAGTTCGATGTCCGCCGTCCGCTCGCCTGTCAGGGGCAGAGCGTCGAGAACAGAAGAGTCCTGGGGCGTGCCCAGGCCAGGCGGCGCCCTGTGCAGCAGCCGCTCGAATGCCATGACGCCTTCTACTGCACCACCGTAGTTGCGCGAATCCTGCACCTTCGGCCGCTCCGCCAAGGTAACCTGAACGTGGGGAAGGGACGCTAGCCGGTCGATCAACTCGAGATGCCAGCGCCGAACGGGGCTGTCCACGAGGCGCACCTCGATGATCATGGTCAGCGTCCTTTGTAATTGGGTTGGGTCAGGGGAGACGTTCGAGCGCCGGGTTGCAGGTCTGAGGGCCACGCAATCCGTACCGCCGGGATAGTATTCGCTTGCCGCATGTACGGCCTCCACTGAGGCAGTATCGCAAGCAGGTCTCGGGACGTCGAGGTATGGGCAAGGGGAAAATGCATGTCGTTCGTCGAGTACTTCGTGGTCCTGCAGAGGCGATGGCGTATATGGGTGTCGATGATCCTGATGGGGGTGCTGGTCGCTCTCTCATTCAACATCTTCGCCGAGAAGAAGTACACGGCCGTCGCGACCTCCTTCGTCACCGTAGCGGACGGGAGCAGTAACACCGGGACGGGCGAGATCTTCCAAGGATCCCAGTTCATCATCCAGCGCATGCTCTCGTACGCAGCACTGGGCTCGAGCCCGGACGTCCTGGAACCAGTGATCGACAAGCTGAGCGTCGATAGCTCGTTGCTGACACTCCGCGAAGACGTCGACGTGACGAGTCCGGCCGACAGCGTGCTCCTGAAAGTGTCGGTGCAGGACACTGATCCCGATCGAGCTGCAGCTGTGGCTGACGAGGTCTCCGTTCAGCTGGGGTTGCTCATCGAGAAACTCGAGACCCCGCGTGGCCGAGCAGCATCCTGGGTGAAGGTCACCTTGATCCAGCCCGCGGAAGTGCCGATCGTCGCCTCCTCACCGCGGGTGGCCCTCAACCTTCTGCTTGGGCTCGTCTGCGGCGCTGCACTAGGATTACTGCTCGCCCTGGTAGTTCACAATCTCGATCGCCGGCTCAAGTCGGTCGATGACGTCAAAGCCATCACCAACGTCGCGCCGCTCGGCTCGACTCTGCTCTCCCGAGCGGGTCAGCGAAATCCGTTGGTGGCTATGGACTATAGATCTATGGCCGCCGAACGATATCGCACCATCCGGACGGCTCTGAAGTTCGCCGATGTCGACCACGAGCTCCATCACTTCGTCGTCAGCTCGCCGAGGTCGGGGGAGGGTAAGACCAGCGTTGCTTCCAACCTGGCCATCAGCTGGGCCCAGACGGGGGCGCAGGTCTGCCTCGTCGACGCTGGTTTGCGTCGACCCATGATCTCGAGCCTGTTTGCTGTGGAGCAATCCCTCGGGCTCTCGGACGTGTTGGTAGGAGACGTCGAGCTCGACGAAGTGCTCTACACCTGGAACAACGGAATGCTGACCGTTCTCCCAGCCGGATCCCTTCCTCCGGATCCTGCAGCACTCCTGGGTTCCGAGTCGATGGCGCATCTCGTCGGCGACCTGCGTTCCCGGTTCGATATCGTCATCTATGATTCGGACCCCATGACCGCGGTTCCGGACGCGGTCGTGCTTGCCCGAGCCGTGGACGGCATCGTGCTCGTCGTGCGCTCCGGTTCGACCACGCGCGATGAACTTGCTGCGTCGCTTGAGATGGCCCGTGAAGCCCGGATCCGTGTGCTCGGCACCGTGCAGTTCGGGGTGAAGAGCCACGGTAGACATCCATATCCTGCAGCAGACGGCGACTGGCGGCGCACCGAGCTGCCGGATCCCTGGGCTATCGAGGCGAAACCGCGAGGCTGATGCGGTCCGATGGGATGATGTCGGCGGACCCGATCGAGTCAATCCGCGCCGATCGGGCTCGGACGGGAGTCAGCCGTCCCAACGGGCCACGAACCGTCCGGCGTCAACGGCCCGGGTGCGGGGATAGGTCATCGTCCCGCTCCTCAGAGGCCTGCGTTAGCCGAATGCACCTGCGGGTGCGGTTTCGGGCTGGAGTGGTGATGGAGCATTCAGGTCACGTCGTATGGTCCTGCGGCCGTCAACGATCCGTCCGGAAGCTGCATTGGTTGCGCTACATCGGTGCGTTTTGACAAGAGAGTGGGATCGGCTGGATTGCGACCAAGTCGCTGGCTTGTCCGGCAGTCCGCACGCCGCCAACGGGTGGCGGTTGGCCCGCGACCGTCTCTCGTGCGCTCGGTGTCGTGGGCAAGAGTGGCACTTGGGTTGCCACCTTGACCGGCAAGATCGAGGCATGATCGGCAAGACCAGAACCGCTTCCTTCGCCCGGGGCGGCATATCCGCCCAGATCCAAGACCATCGATAGCCACTGCCCGGCTGGCCGCGGAGGGTCGCCGGACGGGTCCTCGGCGCGACGCGCCGTGCTCGGCTACAGGCTCGCCTTCGAACCCGGAGCCCGAGCAACGCGATCGTCACCAGGTAGGTTCCTGGGCAGGTTGATCCTCGAACGAGCGCGATCGACGACACGGTGCGCCAGCATGGCCATGGTGAAGAAGACAATGAATGCTGGGGCGGTGTCGAACATGCCGCTCTCGAGGATACCTACCAAGGTGATCAGCAGGGTGAGAGCAACGATGAGCGGCCGCTCGGGCTGGGGAAGCCGAAGAGCGTGCAACAAAGTGGAGAGCACGAAAAGCAGGAGGACTATGCCTCCGACGTAGCCCACCTGGATGAGCGCCGACACCCATGAGCTATCCAGAATCTGCTCGCTGCGGTAGAGCGCGGTCACCGGTATCTGCTTGAGAGCCAATCCGCTGCCGAACAACTTCTCCGGAAGCGTGTCGGCATAGTTCACGGCTGCGCTCCAGGCAACGGTGCGGTTGTTCAGCGTCGTGACACCTGCGAGATTCCCCCTGCCTGCGTACGCAGCGACGTACGGGGTCAGGAAACTGAAAACAAGCAGCACCGGCACCGATATCGCAATGCCTGCGACGACGCGCGGCGCAACCCGCGGGGCCATGACCACCAACAGGGTCATGGCGACGATCAGCGCCGCAAGACCCGTACGCGACCCTGTCAACCAGATCACGGCAAGCAGCGGAATCAGGGCATAGAACTCTGGACGCGAAGCCCGGCCGTGAACCGCCTTCCAGAACAGGACGAGCACCGGCACGCTGACCAACAGGCAGATCTCGTTCGCATTGAGCGGCGGGATTCCTCCGTAGAGCCGGCCGGTCTCGGCCAGCGACCCGATCCCGGTCAGTGCTCCGAAACCAGCCAGGACGAGCATGGCGCTGCACATCGCGCTGAGGACAGCGTCCCAGGGATAGCTCACGGTGATGAGCACGAGTGCGAAGCCGAGCAACCCGAGCCGCCCGGCCAGCACGACTGATGACAGCCCGTCGGCGTTGATGACACCTCCGATGACCGAGATCATCAGGTAGGCCGCTAGCCAGAGGACTGGTGCCGCTCCCATTCGAGCCCATGACCCGGCAGGACGCCTGATCAGCAACGCGACGGCCACGGCCACAACGGTGAGAGCCGCCTTTGCGACCACCACTCCGTCTAGCCCTCCGGAGTAGTAGGTGCCCTTGCGCCAGGCAACGGAGGAAACCAGGAGCAGAAGGCAGATGAAGAAGAGTGCAAATGGAGAGAGGGTGAGCGCACGCACAAGAGGCTCGCTCTTGACCCCTGTGACACGCTGCGACTCGGTCACTTCCGTCATGCCGACACATCCACAGGAACTGGCTCGACCTGATTTGCGGCTGGGCGCAGCAGCAGCTGACGACACAGCAGCCCGCCGACGAAGGAGCCGATCGACAGCAGCCAGGGCATCCAGTGCGTGTCCGCGCTCAGTCCCATCAACACCACCACCACGAGAGACAGTCCGAGCAGC
>Ga0190275_10004277_pt1 | contig 10267 bp, 8 predicted proteins | sample Popmic550T_FD_133745 | JGI IMG/M metagenome (GOLD analysis project Ga0190275, IMG submission 133745) | Populus adjacent soil microbial communities from riparian zone of Yellowstone River, Montana, USA - 550 T | ecosystem: Environmental > Terrestrial > Soil > Riparian zone > Trees stand | place...
CGTGCCACTCCCACCAGCTCGCGTGCCAGGCGCGCTCGCCCGTCAGCGCCACGCCGATCATCGCCTCGGCGAGCAGTACGAAGCAGGCGATGATGCTGGCCTGCAGCAGGCCGATGCGACCGCGGTAGACGTCCCAGTAGCGGGCGGCCGCGACGGCGTAGGCCACCGCGCCGGCCGTGGCCATCGCCGCGAGGATGCTGTGCGAGCCGCCCTCGCTGCTCGCCTCGTGCAGCGGCGGCAGCTCGCCGACCGTCCAGACGAACCAGAGGGCCATGGCTGCCAGCACCGATCGCCGCAGGACCCTCCGGTGTCGCACGACGAGCGGCGCGAACGAGGGGCGCAGATCCACGAAGGCCGACGCGACGGCGAACAGGGCGGCGAGCACGAGGCCCACCGGATTGGCGACCTTGAACCCGGCATGGTCGTGCGCGAAGAGGATTCCGGCGGTGCCGAGAGCGTGGAGGCTGAGGAACCCGCCAGTGGCCAGGAAGGCCAGCGAGACGAGCAGCACCCGGGCGTCTCCACGGCGGTTCGCGGCGCCGCCCGCGGCGTAGGCGAGCACGGAGATCCCGACTCCGGCGGTCAGGAACATCATGAAGTGCGCCTGGTGGTTCGACCAATCCGGGTCGAGCTGCTCACGGAGCAACAGCGAGACGAGGCCGATGAGGGGCAGCGCCGCCGCCATCGCCCAGGATGCGGCGGCCAGCGCGCCACGTCCGCGCCACGCGGGGAGCGTCGGAGTGGAAGTCGGCGGGGTGAGATGGAGCTGGGCGGTGCTCACAACCCGAAGTTACCCAGGGCCGTGCCCGCAGTCGGTAGGGGCAACGGGTGTGTTGGGTGCGGACAACACCCGTTGCGCGAGGTCGAGCCCGGCACGGCGAATCGACGCCTGGACGGATCGCGGGTCAGCGGGTTCGAGCTCGCTCCCACGGCGCTCCGGTGAGTGAGACCATGGCGGGGCAACCGTGGTCGGCGCTCGGCGTGCGCGGCGACGCTTGCAAGTCTCGACTGTGAGGAGAGGCGGACCGATGCAGCAGGTGGAGCGGTATGACCTTCTCGTCGTCGCAGGCGGCAAGGGCGGCAAGACGCTGGCGATGGACATGGCCCGCACCGGTCGGAGGGTGGCCATGGTCGAGCGGGTTCCCGAGATGATCGGCGGGACGTGCATCAACCGGGCGTGCATCCCGACGAAGACGCTCGTCCGCTCGGCCGAGATCGCCGAGCTCGTCCGCCGGGCGGGTGAGTTCGGGGTCGAGGCGACGCTCGGCTCACTCGATGCGGCCGGCGTGCTCGGTCGCAAGGAGGCAGTCGTACAAGGGATGCGCGACATGAACCTCCGCCAGTTCCACGACAGCGGGATGGAGCTGGTCCTCGGCGACGCGCGGTTCGTGGGCCCGCGCCGGGCGGAGGTCATCGCAGACGGCGGCACGCGGGTGCTCGAGGGCGAGCAGGTGGTGATCAACCTCGCCGCGCGGCCGGCCATCCCCGCCATCCCCGGCCTGGCCGAGGCGGTGCCCCTGACCAGCGAGACCCTCCTGGATCTCGAGCGCATCCCCGGCCGGCTCCTCGTCCTCGGTGGCGGCTACGTCGCGCTGGAGCTCGCCCAGGCGATGCGCCGGCTCGGCAGCGAGGTGACGATCATCGAGCGCGGGGCGCAGCTCCTGGCGCGGGAGGACGAGGACATCGCAACCGCCATCTCGGACATCCTCCGCGACGACGGCATCGATGTCCGCCTGGGCGCCGAGGCGCGTCGGGTCGAGCGGCTGGCCGACGGGACGGTCCGGATCGACCTGGCCGGTCAGGACGGCCGGCCGGGCAGCGTGGCCGGCGACGATGTGATGGCCGCGCTGGGGAGGGTTCCGGCGACGAACGGCGTGAACCTCGACGCCGCCGGGGTCGAGGTCGACCAACGCGGGTTCATCCGCGTGGACGAGCAGCTGCGGACGACCGCGCCGGGCACCTTCGCGGTCGGGGACATCACCGGCGGACCACAGTTCACGCACGTTTCGCTCGATGACTACCGGATCGTCAAGGCCAATCTCGACGGCGATCGCGCAGCACCACCGGCCGCCTCGTCCCGTACTCGGTCTTCATCGACCCCGAGCTCGGGCGCGTCGGTCTCACCGAGCGCGACGCGCGTCTCCTGGGGCACGACGTCCGGGTCGCCGCCATGCCGGCGTCGGCGGTGCCCCGGGCCAGGACCCTCGGAGCGACCCGCGGGCTCCTCAAGGCGGTCGTCGACCGGAAGACCGATCGTATTCTCGGTGCGGCGATCCTCGCCGCGCACGGGGGTGAGGTGATCGCAGTCGTCCAGACCGCCATGCTCGGCGATCTGCGCGCGTCGGATCTCCGCGATGCGATGCTCGCGCACCCGACGATGGCCGAGGGGTTGAACCTGCTGTTCGGCAGCTGAGCCGGGCGACTCCCGAACACCCTGGGTCGCATGGGCGCATCGACGGCTGCTGCGCGCGCCTTCCCCGGAGCGTGGACGCCGACTAGCTTGTCGCCATGCGTCTGATCTCGGCAGGAGGCGCCGCAGCCGTCGCCGGGGCGGCGTTGGCCCGCGTGGCCGCGCGCGACCTCCGGCAGCGCCAGCACGCGCTGCTGCGCAACTACCCGGTCGTCGGGCACTTCCGCTACGCGCTCGAGTCGTTCGGTCCCGAGCTGCGCCAGTACATCGTCACCTCCAACGACGAGGAGCGGCCGTTCTCACGCGATCAGCGCCGCTGGGTCTACGCGTCCTCCAAGAAGCAGCTGAACACCTTCGGCTTCGGCACCGACAACGACCTCGAGCAGGTCGAGAACCTCCTCATCATCAAGCAGTCCACCTTTCCCGCCGCGGCTCCGCGGGAGGGCACCCCTGGAGGACACCCGGACTACGAGATCCCGGCCGGCAAGATCCTCGGTGGGCTGCACGGCCGCCGGCACGCGTTCCGGCCCGCGTCGCTGATCAACCTCTCGGCGATGAGCTACGGGTCGCTCTCTCCGCCCGCCGTCGAAGCGCTCAACCGCGGCGCAGAGCTCGCGGGCTGCCTGCACAACATCGGCGAGGGAGGCATGGCCCCGTCGCACCTGCACGGTGCGGACCTGATCTACCAGATCGGCACCGGCTACTTCGGCTGTCGCGACGAGGACGGCGCCTTCTCGATGGAGCGCCTGCGCCGGCGGATCGCGGAGGGGCCGGTCCGTGCCCTTGAGATCAAGTTGTCGCAGGGCGCCAAGCCCGGGCTCGGAGGGCTGCTGCCGGGCACCAAGGTGACCGGTGAGATCTCCCGCATCCGCGGGGTGCCGGAGGGGCGCGACTGTGTGAGCCCGCCGCGCCACTCGGCCTTCGCCAGCGTCGATGAGCTGATCGAGTTCTGCGAGCTGCTCGCCGACGAGACCGGGCTCCCGGTGGGCATCAAGGCCGCGGTCGGCCAGATCGAGTTCTGGCACGAGCTTGCCGAGGCGATGCGCGAGACGGGCGGCGGCCCCGACTTCGTCACCATCGACGGGAGCGAGGGTGGAACCGGCGCGGCTCCGCTGGCTTTCACCGACCATGTCGCGCTGCCCTTCAAGCTCGGCTTCGCGCGGGTCTACAGCGCCTTCGCGCGCGCCGGTCTCGCGGAGGGAGTGGTGTTCATCGGTGCGGGCCGGCTGGGACTGCCCGATTCGGCCCTGTTCGCGCTCGCCCTCGGGTGCGACATGATCAACGTCGGGCGCGAGGCGATGCTCGCCATCGGCTGCATCCAGGCCCAGACCTGCCACACCGGACGCTGCCCGACCGGTGTCGCGACCCAGAGCCGGTGGCTGATGCGCGGCCTCGATCCGGAGGTCAAGCACGTCCGGGCCGCCAACTACCTCGTCGCCCTGCGGGCGGAGATCCTGTCGCTGGCCCGCTCGACGGGTGCGCGGCATCCGGCGCTCGTCTCGCCGGACGCGATCGAGATCGTCTCGGAGCGCTACGGGACGGCCGGCGTGCGCGAGGTGTTCGGCTACGAGGCCGGCTGGCCGGTCATGAGTCCAGCACGCCGGGCCGAGATCGAGTCGATGGTCGGCGAGCCGGCGCCGATCGCAGCGCCCGGCCCCCAGGCCGGGCCGACACCCGGCGACGGCGCCGCGCCGCGTGATGCCTCCGAGCCGACGCCCGAGCACGCCGATCCCCACGGGCGGGGCGAGGTCGCGAGCGAGGCGGGGTAGGCCCGGATCCCGGCTCGGTCGCCGGGCCTACTGCTTGGGAATGATGATCCAGAGCGCCAGGTAGGCGAGCTCGCCGACGCCGAAGAGGCCGAACAGCACGAAGCCGAGCCGGACCAGGCTCTTCGAGACGCCGAATCGCTCGGAAAGCGCGGCGCAGACGCCGGCGATCAATCTTCCTCGCCGCGGACGGGTGAGTTCAGAACGGCTCATGCAAGGCCCACTACCCCGTCGCGGCCGAGGTTCACCGGGGTGTCGGCCGGCCGGGTCGACGCGCCCGCCCGGCCGGGTCCCCCGCGGCGAGCGCAAACCCGAGCCGGTCCACGCCGCGCGCGGTGTTGGCCATCACCACGCCCGCGGTACCTCCGTCCGGCGTGAAGCCCGCGAACGCTCGGAACCCCCATGTGCCGCCGTTGTGCCATACGACCGCCGGCCGGCGCTTCGGCGCCGCGATCAGCCAGCAGAGCCCGATCTGCAGGCGCCGGTTGATTCGCGCGAACGGTCGCCGGGCCAGTTCGAGCGCCGGCCCCAACGGCCCGTCTTCCGGCTTCAGGCAGTGCTCGAGCAGTCGCAGCATGTCCTCGACGCTGGAGTGGACGCTGCCGGCGGCCGGCATGAGATCGATCAGCGGTGGGCGCGGACGCCCGCGGCGCGAGTGGCCTTGGACGACGCGCGCAGTTCCCGCGGCCACCGACGTCACGCCGGTGGTCGTCATGCCCAGCGGCTCCAGGACCCGCTCGCGCAACAGCTCGGCGTACGGTCGCCCCGCCCGGGACGCCAGCGCGTCGCCGAGCAGCCCGATGCCCATGCTCGAGTAACCCACCGCCGAGCCGGGCGGGCGACGCGGTGACTCGGCCGCCACGAGCTCGGCGTAGTCGGACGCCGTGACGCCCGTCCACGGGTTGCGCCGGCTCAGGCCGAGCGCGTAACGCAGCTCGCCCTGACTCAAGGGCTTGGGGACGTTCGCCAGGCCGCTGCGATGGGTGGCGAGCTCGACCAGCGTCGGCTCGCGATGGCGCCAGGCCGGTCGCAGCGAGCCGAGGTGCCACCCGAGCGGGTCGTCGAGCCCGACTTCGCCGCGCAGGCTCATGTCCGCCAGGAGGATGCCGGTGAGGGCCTTGGTGATCGACCCGATCTCGAACAGGCTGGTGGCTTCGGGAGCCGGGGGCGCGGCCGCCCAGCCCGACCACACTGCTCGCTGGCCCTGGATCGCTCCGGCGATCAGCGTGTGGTGGCCCCTGGCGCCCAGCGCGGCGAGTCGGGCGTCGAGCTCGGCCTGCATCGCCGCAGACCTTACGGGGCGAAGGAGCCGCCCCCCGCGGTCAGGCGGCCCTGGGTGACCGGCTCGCGGACGACCGCCAGCACCTCGTCGATCGAGCCCAGGAACACGTCGAGCAGCTCCGGATCGAAATGCCGGCCGCGGCCCTCGCGCATGATCGTCAGCGCCTCGTCGAGCGGCAGCGCGTCGCGATAGATCCGTTTGGTGGTCAGCGCGTCGAAGACGTCGGCGATCGCGGCGATCCGGCCCTCGAGCGGTATCTCGTCGCCGCGCAGCCGCTGTGGATATCCCGTCCCGTCGACTCTCTCGTGATGGGTCCACGCGAGCATCGCACCGACACTGGCGAGCTCGGACTTCGAGCCCTGCAGGATCTGGTTGCCGATCTCGGCGTGCCGCTGCATCACCGCGTACTCCTCCGCGGTGAGCCGGCCGGGCTTGAGCAGGATCGCGTCCGGGATGCCGAGCTTGCCGATGTCGTGCATCTTGGAGGCCATCCGCAACAGCTCGCACTGCCGCTCGTCGCGGCCGACCAGCCGGCCCAGCGTCGCGCAATAGCGGCTCATGCGCTCGATGTGCCGCGACGTCTCGTCGTCGCGGTACTCCGCGGCCAGCGACAGCCGGTGGATCGTCTCCTCCTGCGCCACGCGGCGCTCCTGCTCGGAGATCTCCAGCTGCCGGATCGCCTCCGCCAGATCGGCGGTGCGCAGGCGGACCTCCTGCTCGAGTCGCTCGTTGTGGCGGCGCAGCTCCTCGTGGAGGTAGCGGGTGTCGAGCAGGTTTCCGACTCGCGCGAGGACCTCGGAGTGGTCGAAGGGCTTCGTGATGAAGTCCTTGGCCCCGCCCTCCAGCGCTGCCCGCTTGCTCTTGTGGCTCACGTCGGCGGTGAGCACGAGGATCGGCAGGTAGTCGTCGGGCTCCACGAGCGGGAAGAGGCGCTCCATCACGCCGAAGCCGTCGAGCGCGGGCATGTGCAGGTCAAGCAGGACCACGTCCGGGCGGTACAGGCGATAGAGGCTCTCGACCTCGGTCGGGTCGGTCGTGGAGCGGACGTCGAGGTAGCCTGCCGTCTTGAGCAGCCGCTCGAGCATCAGCACGTTGGCCGGCTGATCGTCGACGATCAGCACGCGGGCGGAGGGATGCGCGGGCGAGCTCATGTCTCCGGCACCTCGCGGAGCAGCGCGGCGTCCATCGCGCGCAGGAAGGTCGGCAGGTCGAGCGGCTTGGTGAGGTAGTCCGTGGCGCCCAGGTCGAGCATCCGGTTCGCCCGCCGCGGGGTCGCGTCGGCGGTCACGACGATCACCGGGATCGCGCGCGTGACCGGGTCGGCCTTCAGGCGGTGCAGGACGTCGGTGCCGCTGAGGTCGGGCAGGTGCTGGTCGAGCAGGATGAGGTCGGGCTCGTGCTTGCGCGCGAGCTCGAGGCCCATCCCGCCCGTGATGGCGGGCATGAGCTCGACGTCGGGCCGGCGCGACATGACGCTCTGTAGGACCTTCAGGTTGGCGAGGTTGTCCTCGATCAACAACAGGCGGCGCGGTGGGTGATCCGGCGAGGCGGTGGCGTGCGCAAGCTCCGGGGAGTCGCCGGTGTCTTCTTGCGGGCAGCTGGCCGGCTCGAGCTCGACCCAGAACAGGCTGCCCTCGCCTTCGCCCGTCTCGACGCCGATCTCGCCGCCCATCAGCTCGACGAACTGGCGCGACAACGCGAGCCCGAGCCCGGTGCCCTCCACCGGCCCGTTGTCAGCTCCGAGGCGCTCGAACGGCTCGAACAGCCGGTCGAGCAGCCGCGTGGGGATGCCGGGGCCGGTGTCGCGCACGCTCAGGCGCAGCCGTCCATTGGCTCCCGGCCCGCAGAAGACCGCCACCTCGCCGCCGTCTCGGTTGTACTTGACCGCATTGGAGAGCAGGTTCAGCAGGACCTGCTTGAGGCGTTGGCGGTCCGCGGTGACGTAGCGCTCACACGCCGAGAGCTCGCTCGCGAGCCGCACCGAGCGCTCGTCGGCGAGCGGCCGGATCAGGTCGAGCGACTCTTCCACCAGTCCGCCGACCTGCACCGGCTCGGGCGAGATGGCCATGCGCCCCGACTCGATCCGCGACAGGTCGAGCACCTCGTTGATCAGGCCGAGCAGATGATGGCCGGCCTTCAGGATGTGCTCCACCGCCTCGGTGTCCTCCTCGTCGAGGGATCCCTTCATCTCGAGGATCTGCGAGAAGCCGAGGACGACGTTGAGCGGCGTCCGCAGCTCGTGGCTCATGCGGGAGAGGAACTCGCTCTTGGCGAGGTTCGCCCGCTCGGCGGTTTCCATCGCCTCCCGCAGGGCCGATTGGCTCTCCCGGTCGCGCTCGGTGAGCAGGCAGCGGCCCAGGCTCAGGTCGGCGAGCGCGGCGAGCGAGTGCAGCAGGCGGACTTCCTCGTGTCCGAAGAAGGGCGTCAGGGGTCCCGTGGTGACGACCAGGAAGCCGAAGGGCGGCGACAGCGCGATCACCTCGGCCATGCCCTGGCGGCCCTCGGACGCTGGAGCCACGACGGTCGATCCGGTGCCGTAGGAGGCGATCGAGCGGCCGTTGAGGTCGAACACCGCCGCGCCTCGACCGCCGACGATGCTGGTCACATGGGGCAGCAGGGTGTCCAGCACCTGCGGCACCAGCGTGGCCCGCGCGAGTTCCTCGGTGGCGCGCCGGAGCGCATCCTGCTCAGGCTGACGCCACATGAGCCGGATGAACAACGGAGGCGCGAACCCGATGCCGAACGCGATCAGGGTCGGCAGGAGCAGCGCCTGGAGGAGCAGGTCGCTGACCTCGTGCTCCGCCCCGACGGCGAGCAGCAGGACGAGGAGGTTCATGGTGGCGATCGCGCCGCTCATCACCCGCGTCCGCCGCCGCGGCAGGGTGGGCTGTCCCCGGCCGAGGCGCCACAGGCCGCGCACGATGACGATCGAGAGAGTCGTCCAGAACAGGACGACGGCCACCGTGAACAGGCCGCCCCACGCCACGCGCACGCTGTCGCCGGAGGAGCCCGGCAGCAGCAGCGTCGCCAGCAGCAGCGAGATCAGCCCCAGATCGGCGCCCCGGCGGACCGGCCGGCCGACGACGCCGAACGCCTCCGTGAACCGCAGCAGCAGATACGGGAGCGCGATCAGCAGGCACAGGAGCAGCGTCAGCAGGGCGTGCGGACGGCTCTCGGGATCCGTGGTCGCGACGACCAGGATCGCCGCCAGCGCCGCGAAGGCGGCCGCGCCCCAGCGTCCCGTCCCGCCGTGGCGTCGCTGCTGGAGCGCCGCGACGGTCGCCAGCGCCACGGCGGCGACCGCATTGACGTAATGAAGCAGTTCGAGGGCTGAAGCCAAGGGTCTTGTGTCGGCAGTCCGGAAGCCGGCTTGAGCCTCGCGGGCCAGAGACGTAAGGATTGTGACTTCGCGCCTGGGTCCGCAGTTGACCTCGCCACGGCCACCGGGGGCCGGACTAGCGGTGCCCCGGGGCCTACCGCGGGTTCAGCCGGGCTGCGGGCGGGGAACAACCCGATCATGGCAATCCTCGAACTGGTCGACACCCGGCCCAACTGGCTGGCGGCGCTCGACGTCGCGCTCCGGCGGCCCGCGGGCGTTCCCGAGCGCCGCGCGAGCGACGATCCGTGGCGCCCCAACCGGATCGGGCGGCCACGCCGGATCTCCGACGACCTCGCATGGTTTCGCAGCGCGATGGACGAACCCGACGAGTTCGGACTGCGTGCGCTGGATGAGACCTCGGCCGTCGCCGCCTGGGAGCCGGCGGCGGAGGGTGATCTGACCGGCCGCCTGAGGCGGCTCCGCGACCGGGGGATCCTCGACGCGGCGGGCTTCCTGCTGCACGAGGCGGATCAGTCGCCGGTCGAGGCGTAGAACCGCCGCACATGAGGTTCCGCCGCCACGGCGACCGGCTGATCCAGCTGACCCGACTGCGGCTCGTCAACGCCTACCTGGTGCGCGAGCCGGACGGCGTCACGGTGGTCGACACCTCGATCGCCGGGTCCGCCAACGCCATCCGCTGGGCTGCGGATGCCCTGGGCCTGCCGATCCGCCGCATCGTGCTCAGCCACGCCCACACGGATCACTTCGGATCGCTGGACGCCCTGCATGCCGCCGTGCCCAACGCCGAGGTGCTGATCAGCGAGCGGGACGCCAAGCTGCTGGCCGGCGACCTCAGCCGCCAGCCGGGCGAGCCCGCGGGCCGCCTGTTCCCGGGCGTCTTCCGGCCATCGGCCGAGACGCGACCGACCCGCACCGTCGCCGAGGGCGACCGGATCGGATCCCTCGAGGTGATCGCCGCGCCCGGTCACACGCCCGGACAGCTGGCCTTCCTGGACCACCGCGACCGCACCCTGATCGCGGGGGACGCCTACGTCGCGGTCGGCGGGCTGTTCGTGACCACCCAGCCGGTGCTGCGGTTCCCGTTCCCCGCGCTGGTCGGCACGTGGCACAAGCCGACGGCTCACGCCACGGCACTCAAACTCCGCCGGCTCAGCCCGCACCGTCTCGCCGTGGGCCACGGTCCGGTGCTCGACGATCCGGTTCCGGCGATGGACCGCGCCATCCAGAACGCGCCCGGCGCCTAGCCGCGCCTCGAACCTCCTTCCGCCGGAGCGTGCCGGCCGGCCGTGGCCGTCCCCGAAGCCGGCGCCGGACTCGAGCGGGGCAGCCGCTTACCCACAGTCATGGGTTCCGCGCGATACTGCTCACGGGGATGGGGACGCCAGCCGTAGATGGGGAGGACCGCGACGCGCAGCTGCGACGGCTGCAGGCGTCGCTGGATCGCTACGAGAAGATCCTCGCCACGGTCC
>Ga0190275_10004278_pt1 | contig 10266 bp, 11 predicted proteins | sample Popmic550T_FD_133745 | JGI IMG/M metagenome (GOLD analysis project Ga0190275, IMG submission 133745) | Populus adjacent soil microbial communities from riparian zone of Yellowstone River, Montana, USA - 550 T | ecosystem: Environmental > Terrestrial > Soil > Riparian zone > Trees stand | place...
CAACACGGCCAAGCTGATGGAGGACAATCCGACCCTCCTGAGGCTGAAGGAGCTGGAGGCGCTCGAGCGCGTGACCGAGAAGATCGGCCGGATCGACGTCCACGCCAGCTCCGGCGAGGGCCTTCACGCCGTGGTCGACAAGCTGGTGACCTTGCGTCCCCGCGACTGAGCCGGAGGGGCGGCCCGAGATGGCCGCCCCTCCCTTCGATAATTCGGTTTCAGACACCGAATTACCGCCGTCACGCTGAACTTGTTTCAGCATCCAGGTTCGAGCGAGACTGGGCGGTCGGCCCTTTCTTACGAGTTCGGGCCGCATCGACCCTGGACCCTGAAACGAGTTCAGGGTGACGGGATGGGTCCCTTCATTTGAACCCCGCGCCATGCTGGGATACGGGACGCTCGACTTTTACACGAATCGAAGGAACGAGGGCGACATGGATCATGCGAAGATGACGGCGCAGATGGCGAAGGGCGAGGGCTTCATCGCCGCGCTCGACCAGAGCGGCGGATCGACGCCCAAGGCGCTCAAGGGCTATGGCCTGGAGGAGGGCGACTGGAGCTCCGACGAGGAGATGTTCGGCCTCATCCACGCCATGCGCTCGCGAATCATCAGCGCGCCGTCCTTCGGCGGCGGCAAGGTGATCGGCGCCATCTTGTTCGAGCGGACGATGGACGGAGAAGTGGACGGCCGGCCGGTGCCGGACGTTCTGAAAGAGCGCGGCGTGGTGCCCTTCATCAAGATCGACAAGGGGCTCGAAGCCGAGGAGAAAGGCGTCCAGCTGATGAAGCCGATGCCCGATCTCGACGCCCTGCTCGGCCGCGCCAAGGGGCTCGGAGTGTTCGGCACCAAGGAGCGCTCGGTGATCAACCTCGCCGACCGCGAGGGCATATCGGCGATCGTCGCCCAGCAGTTCGAGGTCGCCGCGCAGGTGCTCGCGGCCGGCCTGGTTCCGATCCTCGAGCCCGAGGTCAATATCAAGAGCCCCGAGCGCGCCGAGGCCGACCGGATCCTGCTCGAGGAGATACTGAAGGGTCTCGATTCGCTTCCGGGCGACGACAAGGTGATGCTCAAGCTCAGCATTCCCGCGACTCCCGGTCTGTTCGACCCGCTCGTCGAACACCCCCGGGTCCTCCGGGTCGTCGCTTTGTCGGGAGGCTATGGCCGTCCCGAAGCCTGCGCCGAGCTGGCCCGGAACCGCGGCATGATCGCCAGCTTCAGCCGGGCGCTGCTCCAGGACCTTCGCCACCAGATGAGCGACGAGGATTTCGACCGCTCGCTCGGCGGGGCGATCGACGAGATCCATCGCGCCTCGACCGAGAAGCGGTCGGCATAAGCCTCCACCGCTTCCTCGCCCGCCAGTTCGCGCGGCCGTCGGGACCCGTCGGCCGGTTCCTGATCGCGCCGTGGCTCGATCGGATCAGCCGGGAGATGAACGCGCTCGCCTTGGCCTGCCTCCGGCTCGAGCGCGAGGATTGGGTGCTGGAAGTCGGCTTCGGCGGCGGCGGGCTTCTGCGCTCGCTTCTGCTCGGGACCAGGGGCGAGGTCTTCGGAGCGGATCTGTCGGAGACCCTGATCGCCCGGGCCCGCCTCCGCTTCGCGCGCGACGTCCGGCGCGGCCGGCTGCATCTGCTTCGGGCCTCCGTCGACAGCCTTCCGCTTCCGCCCGAGACGGTGCATCGGGCGGTGAGCGTCAACAGCCTCTATTTCTGGCCCGATCCTGCGGCCGCTTTGGCCGAGATCGCGCGCGTCATGAAGCCCGGCGGGCGCCTCGCCATCGTCTTCGAGCCCGCCGCGGAGCTCCGCAAGTGGCCGGGCCACCGCTTCGGCTTCCAACTGTTCGAAGCGGCGGAGATCAAGGCGCTGATGGAGGCAGCCGGCTTCGCCGACATTAGCGAGCGCTGGGGAACCGGCCGCAAGCCCGCCCGCTTTTGCTGCTTGAGCGGCGAGCGCATCGATGCGAATTCCTGAGGCGATGGAAGACCCGCTCGATCCCGATTTCGCCTATCTGTTCGAGCCGACGGCTCGGCCGCCCTGCCAGCTCTACCTGGTCTCGCCGCCCGACGTCGGCGGCGACTTTCCCGAGCGACTGGAGCGCGCGCTCGACGGCGGCCCGGTCGCGGCCTTCCAGTTCCGGGTGAAGGGCATCGACCAGCATGAGGCGGCCCGGCTTGCCGAGCCGGTGCGGCGAGTCTGCGAGGCCCGCGAGATCGCCTTCATCGTCAACGACGACATGGGGCTGGCCAAGCGCCTCGGCGCCGACGGAGTCCATCTCGGGCAGGGGGACGGCGACCCCCGGGAGGCGAGGGCGCTACTGGGGCCCAACGCCCAGATCGGGGTGACCTGCCACGACAGCCGTCACCTGGCGATGGAGGCGGGGGACGCAGGCGTGGACTATGTCGCGTTCGGCGCTTTCTTCCCGACCCAGACCAAGGAAACGGCGCACCGGCCCGATCCGGCCATCCTCTCCTGGTGGTCGCGCATCTTCGAGATACCCTGCGTCGCGATCGGCGGGATCACTCCGGCCAACGGGCGGGCGCTGATCGATGCGGGGGCCGACTTCCTCGCCGTGTGCAGCGCGGTTTGGGGGCATGAGGCGGGCCCCGAGGCGGCGGTGGCGGAGTTCGCCGGGTTGCTGGCGGAACCTCGGAAACGTTCACGATAGGCCGAGTGCAGTTTAGGGTTGGACGGGGTCGTCCGCCGTCGCGAAGCCGAAGGCGCAGCGACCTTCAATTTTCAACGCAACGACGCAACGATGCTTCGGCCCGTCAATGAATCCGCGCGTGTCCTCCGCCTCATGGATATGAGAAAACGCATGGCCTGTAACCGTGGCACGACATCGTTGCGTCGTTGCGTTGAAAATGATTGGCCTGCGGCCTTGGGAATTGCGCGCGGAATGCGCCAGGCCGTGCCGCTTGCCCCTCCGTCCGGCGCTCGAAACGGAACGGGTAAGGAATGAGTTGCGTTGGGCGGGGATGGAACGCTTGAGAACTTTCGGCATCGTCCTCGTCACGGCGATCGTTACGTGCGCCTTGACCAGCGCCTTCTGGTTCATGGCTTATAGCGGCGTGAGCGTGTCACGCTCGGCGCCCGGGCCGACGGCGGCGCCCACGCCCTCGCAGGATCCCACTCCGCGCGGGGATCTGGTGCGGGGGCCGACCGGGGTCGCGATCCCCGTCGCGGGCGTGAAGGGTGAGCAGCTTCAGGACACCTACACCCAGTCCCGCTCCGGAGGCGCCCGGGTCCACAATGCGATCGACATCATGGCGCCCCACGGCACTCCGGTGATCGCGGCGGCGCCGGGCACGGTCGAGAAATTGTTCGACAGCAAGGGCGGCGGCGGGATTACCGCCTATGTCCGCTCGCCCGACGGCCGGTGGACCTATTATTACGCCCATCTCCAGGCTTACGCGCCGGGCCTGCGCGAGGGGCAGGCGGTGAGGCAGGGCGACGCGATCGGAACGGTGGGATCGACCGGCAACGCCAACCCCGCCGGACCCCATCTCCATTTCGCCATCAACAAGATGGCGCGCGGGGAGAAATGGCATGACGGGACCCCGATCAATCCCTACCCGCTGCTGGCGGGTGGCAAGTAGGGCGGAAGCGACTCAGCCGTCATGCTGAACGTGTTTCAGCATCACAGCATCCAAGTTGGGCCCAAGCTCGAGCCTTGGCGAGTTGCTTACCGGCTCCGGGCCGCATCGGCCCTGGACCCTGAAACGAGTTCAGGGTGACGGGGAGGGATGAGGCCGGCGCCCCCTCCCTTGCTCCGGAAGCGGTGCGCCGCTAAGGCCGCGGCGGCTCTTTCCAGACAGTGAGTGACGCATGAAGATCAGCGGCGTGGACATCCGTCCCGGCAACATCATCGAATATGAGGGCGGCATCTGGCGCGCCGTCAAGATCCAGCACACCCAGCCGGGCAAGGGCGGCGCCTACATGCAGGTCGAGATGAAGAACCTCATCGACGGCCGCAAGAACAACGTCCGCTTCCGCTCCGCGGAGACGGTGGAGAAGGTCCGCCTCGACACCAAGGATTTCCAGTTCCTGTTCCGCGACGGCGACCAGCTGACCTTCATGGACAAGGATAGCTACGAGCAGATCACGCTTCCGACCGACCTTCTCGGCGACGCCGCCGCCTTCCTCCAGGACGGCATGGACGTGGTCATGGAGCTTTGGGAGGAAAGGCCGATCTCGGTCCAGCTCCCCGACACGATCGAGGCGATGATCGTCGAGGCCGACGCGGTCGTGAAGGGCCAGACGGCCTCGTCCAGCTACAAGCCGGCACTGCTCGAGAACGGAGTCCGGGTGATGGTGCCGCCGCATATCGGCGCCGGCACCAAGATCGTGGTCGACGTCTACGAGCAGACCTATGTGAGGCGCGCGGATTAGCTTGCCTCCCCTCCCTGGGAAGGGAGGGGGGCAGCCGCGCGTGTCGCACCGTCATCCCGGCGAAAGCCGTGACCTCCAGACGAGAGGTCTCGGCGGGGTCTCCCCGAGGTCCCGGCTTTCGCCGGGATGACGTTCAAGGAGAAGATATGGTTTCCCATTCCGGCCTGATCACCGTCATGCAGAAGGCGGCGCGCAAGGCGGCGCCGCGCCTTCGCCGCGACTTCAACGAGGTCGAGCAGCTCCAGGTGAGCCGCAAGGGGCCGGCCGATTTCGTCACCATGGCCGACAAGCAGGCCGAGCGGACCATCGTCGAGGAGCTTCGCCACGCCCGTCCCGACTGGCGGCTGACGCTCGAGGAAGGCGGATCGATCGAAGGCGATCCCGACAAGCCGCGATTCATCGTCGATCCGCTCGACGGAACGTCGAACTTCCTCCACGGGCTTCCCCATTTCTCGATCTCGATCGCGGTCGAGGATCCGCGCGGCGCCGGCGGGCGGCCGGAGATCACCCAGGCCCTCGTCTACCAGCCGCTCACCGACGAGAGCTTCTGGGCCGAGAAGGGCAGGGGCGCATGGCTGAACGAGCGCCGGCTCCGGGTGTCGGCCCGCCGCGACCTCGCCGACGCCTTGATCGGGACCGGCGTTCCCTGGAAGGGCCACGGCCATCTCGACCGCTTCCAGAAGATCCTCGACGCTGTCGGCCCCGAAGTGGCCGGGATCCGCCGTTTCGGCTCGGCCGCGCTCGACCTCGCCTGGGTCGCGGCCGGCCGGTTCGACGGCTTCTGGGAGGAGGATCTCAAAATCTGGGACGTCGCCGCCGGAATCCTTCTGGTCCGCGAGGCGGGCGGGTTCGTCACCGACTTCCGCGGCGCCGACGCCGCGCTCGAAAAGGGCCAGGTGCTGGCCGCCAACGACCAGCTTCATTCCAGGCTTCACAAGCTGGTGGCGGGGGCGCTTCGGGCTTAGTGGGCCATATCCGATAGGGATCGCCCTTCGATCCGAAGAGCCGTCATCCCGGCGAAGGCCGGGATCCATGAACGCGGAAGATTGCTGTGAAAGGCTCGGCCGGGATCGCTTCCTGGTCGAAGGCCGAGTTCATGGATCCCGGCCTTCGCCGGGATGACGCTGGGAATTGCGCCCGAAAATCATTCCTTGTCCCATTCGATATGCTTCTGGAAGGCGCCGGTCACCGCCGTCCAGAATTCCAGATTGTCGGTGAACAAGGCGGAGGACATGCCGCCGTCGTCGAGATCGACGTCCATTCCGAGGATCGGATCGCCCTCGTCGTCGAGATAGGCGCGGCCGAAGCGATTCTTCCGGTTCCACGCGTTGATCGAGGCGAGGCCGGTCGCGCTCTTCTTGTCGAAGCCGGCGGCGAAGGTGACGGTGGCGCAATTCTTGTTCGCCTTGCAGCCGTAGAAGACGATCCGGAACGGGTGGCCGTTCACCGCGCTTCGGATCATCGGGTCGCCGGTCCCGTCCTTCTCGAGTTTCGCGGTATAGCCGGCGGCTTGAAGCGCGCCGACCAGGGTCTCCGGATTCCTGGCGCTGACCAGTTGAGCCTGCGCGGGCATTGCCGCCGCCGCAACCGCGATCGCCATCGTCCAACCGATTAGCCGCATCATATCGCCTCCCCCTTTCGAGCCGCCGCCAAGCTGTGCGGCGCCGGCAGGGCTGTCAACCGGCTTCGATTTGCGCCCGTAACGAAATCGCTCATAAAGCAGGAATGAAGACGATTGCGATTCTCTGCGCGCTGCTGGCCGGCGGTTGCGCCGTCGTGCCGGAGACCCGGGCGCCGACCGCCTGGCCGTTGGCGGTCCGCGATTTCGCCGGTTCGGACGAGGCGGTTCGGGTGGCGGCCGCCTTTCCCAATAGCGCGGGGATGGTTCGGCGCCGGGTGGCCGCCGCCCTGGAAGCCAAGGACAAGGCGGCGGCGATGGCGGCGCTAAGGCAGCTCGCGGCAATGGGGGGCGTTTTGTCGGAGGCGAGCCAGGCCCAGGTGCGGGCGGTCGTCGGGGCCGAAGCGATGGCTCCGGTCGCCGCCCGATTCGACCTCAATTTGAAACCGATCGCTGCGAGCCGGGTCCAGTCCGTCATTCCCGCCGAGCACGATCTCGTCGAAGGACTCGCCTGGGATTCGGCCGGGAGTCGCCTGTATGCCACGACGGTCGTCGACCGGACGCTCCTTTCGGTCGGCGAGGACAAGACGTCGGTCGCCGCGTCCGGCGGCCTGGGGAGCCTGTTCGGAGCCGCTTTCGATCCCGTCCGAAAGCGCCTGTGGGCCGCTTCCGCCTCCCTTCCGGAAACGCCGAAGGGCGAGCCCGTGTGGATCGGCCTGATCTCCCTCGATCCGGATCGGCCGGACCGGATCCTTCGGATCCCGGCGCCCGCCGGCGTGGGCGCGACCCCCGGCGACGTCGCCGTCGCCGAGGACGGTAACGTCTATGCCAGCGACGGACTGAACGGCGCCGTCTACCGGTGCAGGCCGGGCTGCATCGCCCTCGAGACCCTTATTGCCCCCGGCACCTTGTTCAGCGCCCAGGGACTCGCTTTCTCGCGAGACCAGAAGCTGCTCTACATCGCCGACCGCCGCTACGGCCTCGCCGCGCTTCATCGCTCCAGCGGCCGCCTCTTCCAGGTCGCGGGCGGGGAGGGGATGATGCTCGATGGAATCGACGGCCTGGCCGCCCATGGCGGCGACCTGATCGGACTCCAGACCGCTTATCACCCGCAGCGCATCGTTCGGCTCCGGCTGTCCGCAGACGGCCTCAGGGTGCGGCAACTCGACGTGCTCGAGCGCAATCATCCGGACTGGGGGGAGATCACCCTGGCCGCGGTCGCCGGGGGCCGGCTCCTCTACGTCGCCAACGCGCAATGGTCGCGTTACGGGGAGGGCGGGGCGCCGGTGGCGGGGGCACCCGAGTTGCCGACCCCGATCCGGGGCCTCGATTTGCGATAGCGCTCGCAAAACCTCTTCCGTTCTTACGGGAGAGGAGGGGCCCGCCGCGAAGCGGTGGGAGGTGAGGGTCTGTACCGCTGACTCGGCAAGACCCTCACCCCCCAGGCCTCCGGCTTGGGCCCCTCCTCTCCCGCGAAGGGTGGGAGAGGGGCCTGGCAGTCCGTAAGTCCTTCGGTTTTCGTCATTACCCGTCATTTTCGATCGGGCCAAAGCTTCTTCGCGGAGCGGCTCGTATCCACTCCCAAACCCATTGCGATGGCGGGGCCGCTGCCCTAGAAGCCGCGCAGCTTCGCGTCCCCTTCGGAGAGTCTCGATGGCGTCGACCGCCGCCGAATATCTGCCCATTGCCCTGTTCATCGCCGTCGCCTTGTCGCTGTCGTTGACCTTCGTCGTCCTTCCGATGATGGTCTCGAAGCTCACCGGGGCGGCCAATCCCTATGCGGACAAGCTGGCGGAATATGAATGCGGCTTCCCGGCCTTCGAGGACAGCCGCGCGCAGTTCGACGTCCGATTCTACCTCGTGGCGATCCTGTTCATCGTTTTCGATCTCGAGGCCGCCTTCCTGTTTCCCTGGGCGGTGACCCTGGGCTATATCGGCGTGGCCGGCTGGGCGGCGATGATGATCTTCCTCGTCGAGCTCACCTTGGGCTTCGCCTACGCCTGGAAGAAAGGCGCGTTGGAATGGGAGTGATCCTCGACCCAAGGCATGAAAATGCGCGCCCGTCCGACCTTCAGCCGCCGGACCCCGCCTTCTTCAGCGACCTCAGCGCCGAAGTCTCGGACAAGGGCTTCCTCGTCACCTCGACCGAGGATCTGTTCCAATGGGCGCGTACGGGCTCGATGTGGTGGATGACCTTCGGTCTCGCCTGCTGCGCGGTCGAGATGATCCACGCCAACATGCCGCGCTACGATCTCGAGCGGTTCGGAGTGGCGCCGCGCGCCTCCCCGCGCCAGTCGGACGTGATGATCGTCGCCGGGACCTTGTGCAACAAGATGGCGCCGGCGCTTCGCCGGGTCTACGACCAGATGTCGGAGCCGCGCTACGTCATCTCGATGGGAAGCTGCGCCAATGGCGGCGGCTATTACCATTACAGCTACTCCGTGGTCCGTGGCTGCGACCGGATCGTTCCGGTCGACATCTACGTCCCCGGCTGCCCGCCCACCGCCGAGGCCCTGCTCTACGGCGTCATGCAGCTGCAGCGGAAGATCCGCCGCGTCGGAACCATTGAGCGCTGAGATGGCGAACAACTCCGCTCCTCGAATCGCGCCCCGCGAAGGCCTGATCGGCGAGGTCACGGCCGCGCTCGGCGAAGCCCTGATCGAGGCGAAGGATGCCGTCGACGAAGTCTCCCTGACGGTGCGCCGCGAGGCCATCGTCGACGTCTGCCGGACCTTGCGGGACCGCTTCGAATATCAGCAGCTGATGGAGATCGCCGGGGTCGATTATCCGCAGCGGGCGGAGCGGTTCGAGGTGGTCTACCATCTGCTGTCGCTGACGAAGAACCACCGGCTCCGGGTCCGGGTCTCGACGGACGAGGACATGTCGGTGCCGTCGGTGACGTCGCTCTGGCCGGTCGCCGGGTGGCTCGAGCGGGAGGTGTTCGACCTCTATGGGGTCGTCTTCGACGGCAATGACGATCTTCGCCGGATCCTCACCGATTACGGCTTCCGAGGCTTTCCCTTTCGCAAGGACTTCCCGCTCTCGGGCTATGTCGAGCTTCGCTATTCCGAAGAGCAGAAGAGGGTGGTCTACGAGCCGGTCAGCCTTGCCCAGGATTTCCGGCCGTTCGATTTCCTGAGCCCGTGGGAGGGCGCCCAATACATCCTGCCCGGAGACGAGAAGGCGCCGGAAGCGCCGGGTGCGCCGACGCCCTTGAAGGCCGAGGAGATTAAGAAGTGAGGCGGCTCCTCGTCGTCCCAGCGAAGGCTGGGACCCCAGCGGGTGAAGAACACCTGCGCTTTTCACCCCCCGGGGCCCCAGCCTTCGCTGGGGCGACGGTATTCGCATGACCGACGTACGCAGCCTTACCCCCGCCGAGACCGAGGTCGCCCGCACCGGAGCGACCGAGTCCGAGATTGCCAATTACACGATCAACTTCGGCCCCCAGCATCCGGCCGCCCACGGCGTTCTCAGGCTGATCCTCGAGCTCGACGGCGAGATCGTCGAGCGGGTCGACCCGCATGTCGGGCTTCTCCACCGCGGCACCGAGAAGCTTTGCGAGTATAAGACCTACATCCAGTCCATCCCCTACATGGACCGGCTCGATTACGTCTCGCCGATGTCGATGGAGCATAGCTACGTCCTCGCCATCGAGAAATTGCTCGGGCTCGAGGTTCCGCTTCGCGCCCAGTATTTGCGAGTGTTCTTCGCCGAGCTGACCCGGGTGTCGAACCACCTGCTCAATATCGGCAGCCACATCATGGACGTCGGGGCGATGACCCCGAATCTGTGGCTGTTCGAGCCGCGCGAAGACATCATGAACTATTACGAGCGCGTGTCCGGCGCCCGAATGCACGCCAATTATTTCCGCCCGGGCGGAGTCCATCAGGACGTCCCGGCGGGGCTGCTCGAAGAGATCGTCGCCTGGTGCGATTCCAAGTTGCTTCCGATGTTCGAGGACAGTTTGAGCCTCGTCATCGACAACCGCATCTTCAAGCAGCGCAACGTCGACATCAGCATCGTCTCCAAGGAGGATGCGATCGCCTGGGGCTTCTCCGGGCCGATGATCCGCGCCGCGGGCATCCCCTGGGACATTCGCAAGTCGCAGCCCTACGACGTCTACGACCGGGTCGAGTTCGAAATTCCCGTCGGGACCAAGGGCGATTGCTACGACCGGATGATGGTCCGCGCCGAGGAGGTGAGGCAGTCGGTCCGGATCATGAAGCAATGCCTGGAGCAGATCCCGGAAGGGCCCATCGCC
>Ga0190275_10004279_pt1 | contig 10265 bp, 11 predicted proteins | sample Popmic550T_FD_133745 | JGI IMG/M metagenome (GOLD analysis project Ga0190275, IMG submission 133745) | Populus adjacent soil microbial communities from riparian zone of Yellowstone River, Montana, USA - 550 T | ecosystem: Environmental > Terrestrial > Soil > Riparian zone > Trees stand | place...
GGCGCCTCCCGTTGTCCGGACCGCCCAGGCCCCCAAAGGCACGTACCCCTGCCCGTCCTGACGGGGCCTTCTTGAAGAGGCGACTTGGCTGGATTTGCCGGTCGCCTCTTCGCTATTTCGCTAGGCCAGGTTCGCGCTGCGCGGGTAGATCACGGACGGATCCGTGAGCACGTTCACGCAGGCCGGCTTGCCCGACTCGAACGCACGCTCGAGCGCGGGGCGCAGCTCCTGCGGGCGCTCGACGAACTCGCCGTGGCCGCCCAGCGCCTCGACCACCTGGTCGTAGCGCGTCCCGGGGCGCAGGTCCGCCGCGACGGAGTAGCCGTAGACGAACTCCATCGGGTGCTTCTCGAGCGCCCAGATCCCGTTGTTGCCGATTACCGCCACGACCGGCAGGCCATGCCGCACCATCGTGTCGAACTCCATGCCCGAGAACCCGAAGGCGCCGTCGCCGAGCAGCAGGCACACCTGCTTGTCCGGGCGGGCGACCTTGGCCGCGATCGCGTATCCGGGCCCGGACCCGAGACACCCGAACGGGCCCGGGTCGAGCCAGCAGCCGGGCTCGTAGGTCTCCACCACTCGGCCGGCGTACGACACGAAGTCCCCACCGTCGCCGATCACGACCGCGTCGCGGTCGAGCACCTGACCGAGCTCGTGATAGACGCGCAGTGGATGCAGCGGCGCGCGGTCGTCGGTGAGCTGATCGCGCTCGGCGGCCCGCTTCTCGTCCTCGGTGCTGCGCAGGCCCGCGACCCAGCCGGTGGTCCGGCTGGAGCTGCCGCCCGCATCGAGCGCCGCCTGGCGCAGCGCAGACAGCGTGGCCGGCAGCCCGCCGTACAGCTCGCCGGCAAGCTCGCGCGGCGCCTCGCGGCCCGGGTCCGCAGAGTCGATCTGGACCAGCTGCGTGTCCTCGCCAAAGCTGCCGCCGAACCCGAGCCGAAAGTCCATCGGGACCCCGATCACCAGCGCGAGGTCTGCGCCCTTCAGCGCAGCGCTGCGCGCGCGGGCGAAGAAGGTGGGATGGTCGGCGGGCAGGCATCCGCGCGCCAGGCCGTTCAGGAACACCGGGATGCCGAGCGCCTCGGAGAGCTCGCGCAGCGCGCCTTCCCCGTGACCCCAGTAGAGGTCGGTGCCGGCCATGATCACGGGCCGCTCCGCCGCGCCCAGCAGGGCTCCCACTCGTTCGATCTCGCGCCCGTCGGCGGCCGGCATCGCCCCCGGGTCCGGCAGCGCGGCGGCGCTCTCCTCCTCATCCGCCTCCATGAACACGACGTCCAGCGGCAGATCGAGGAAGGTCGGCCCCGTGGGCGGGATCAGCGTTGCCGCGAGCGCCTCGTCGACCAGGCCGGCGATCTCGGCGGTGGAGGTCGCGGTGCGAGCGGACCTCGTGAGCGGCGCGACGAACGGGACGTGGTCGATCTCCTGGAGCGACCCCTGGCCCCACCGGAACTGGGGCGCGCGGCCGCCGAGCACCATCATCGGCGAGTTGTTCTTGTGCGCCGACGCGATCGCGCTCATGCCGTTCGTGACGCCGGGGCCGGCCGTCAGCGCCGCCACGCCGGGCTGCCGGGTGACCTTCGCCCAGCCCTCGGCCGCGAACGCGGCGGCGGACTCGTGGCGCACGTCGACCAGGTCGATGCCCTCCGCACGACAGCCGTCGTAGATGGAGAAGAGATGGCCGCCCGAGAGGGTGAAGAGCTTGGACACCCCGTGTGCCTTCAGGCGACGGGCGAGCAACAGCCCGCCATGGGGTTGCTTGTCGGCCTGCTGTGCCTCAGGTGCCTGCGTCTGGTCCTGCGTTGCCATCCCCGCCTCCTCGCTCGACTGGCGCGAACAGTACTAGCGTGCAGCACGTGAGCGAATCGGTCATCGGGGTGGTGCTCGCGGGCGGCGCGAGCAGCCGGATGGGAGTCTCGAAGGCGACGCTCGAGCTGGGCGGCATTCCGCTTGCCGAGCGCGCGCTCCGGCCGCTGCGCGCCGCGGGGCTGGAGGTCGCCGTGGTCGCCAAAGAGGGAGACGCCCTTCCACCGCTCGACGTCCCGGTCTGGATCGAGGTGCGCCCGGAGCGCCACCCGCTCGCCGGCATCCTGGAGGCGCTCGAGCGCGCCGGGGGCCGAGCGGTGCTCGTGTGTGCGTGCGACATGCCGTTCGTGACGCCGGAGCTGGTCGCGCACCTCGCCGCCCGCCGGGGGACGGCGGTGCCCGAGGCGGGTGGGCGGCTGCACCCGCTGCTGGCCCGCTACGAGCCCGCCGCGGCTGGAGCGCTTGCCGCTGCGCTGGAGCGAGCGGCGTCGCTCCACGACGCTGTTCGGGAGGCCGGCGCAACGATCGTCCCCGAACCCGAGATTGCTCGCTTCGGCGACCCCGAGCGACTGCTTTTCAACGTGAACACGCCGGCCGACCTGACGCGGGCGGAAGAGCTGCTCGGGACGGACGGCTAGGAGCTGCTCTTGGCGCCCCGGCGGCGCCGCACGATCGGACTCGTGCGGAACACCCGGTCCCACAGTGGCGAGGTGACGCCGAAGCCGCGGTCCGACTGCTGGAAGTGGTGCCGGTAGTGGTAGCGGCGCAGCGCCAGGCTGAGCCGGTTGTCCGAGCGGTGGTGGTGGATGTGGTAGTGCCCCATGTCGTAGGCGAGGTAGCCGAGCAGGAAGCCCGCGAACGCGGGCAGAGACCAGTTCGGCCCCAGCACGCCAAGGAACACGAAGTACATGAGGATTGCGAGCGGGATGCTGACCGCGGGGGGCATCACGAGCCGCATCGGATCGTGCGGGTAGTCGTGATGGACGCCGTGGATGACGAAGTGCATCTTCCGGCCCCACTCGTTGTCGGGGCGCAGGTGGAAGATGAAGCGGTGCAGGGTGTACTCGAACAGGGACCAGAAAGCCATGCCCAGCAGGAACACTCCGATGATCGCCGGCACGGCGAGACCCTTGGCGTTCACCGCGACGGACAGCAGGAACGAGATCACCGGTATGTAGAGCAGCGGCGGCACGATCGGATGCACGCGCGATCCCCACTCGAGGATCGGGTTGTCGAACATCCTCGGCGAGATCTCCCGAGGAGATTGTGCCGGGGTCTCCCGCGGCTTGTTCGCAGTCGCGGTGCTCACGAGAATCAGTCTAGCCCAGGCCAGGGCGCCTTTCGACTCCGGAATGACGGCTTGCGGGCACCTCCGCGGACCCCGGCTTCCGGTCCCCCGGGGCTAGGATGAGCCGCGTGACCTCTACCGGGACACCGCCCGTGCGGCGTGACCGTCGGCGCGTGCGGCGCGGGTCCGTTTCCCTGTCGCTGCACGTCGCGATCGAGTATGGCGTCGGCGTGCTGACGATCCTGGCCCCGTTCCTGTTCTCGTTCGAGTCCACGGCGGCGGAGCTGGTGTCCATCCTCGTGGGAGTCGGCGTCCTCGTGCTTGCCGTGATGACGGACGCCCCGACCGGCATCGCGCGCTCGCTGCCGGTCGCGTCCCATGTCGTGCTCGACTACGTCCTCGCCCTTTTTCTGATCGTGGCGCCGTTCGTGTTCGGATTCTCGGGCGACGACAATGCCGCGACCGCGTACTTCATCGTGCTGGGCGTCGGTTACGTGATGCTCGCGGTGCTGACCCGCTACCGCGGCCCGAAGCCCGCCGGTTGAGCGGCCCGGCCGGCCCCGACCTGAGCGCGCCGGTGCTGCGGGGCCTCGCGGCCCAGGCGGCCCGGCTGCGCGAGCGGATCGCCGCGGGGGAGCGCCGCATCGGCTGGAAGATCGCTCTGAACGATCCGCGCGTGCAGCGGGCGCTCGGCATCGCCGCCCCGGTGATCGGCCATCTGACCTCGGCGACGATCCTGGCCCCGGGCGAAACGCATTCGCTGGCCGGCGCCACGCGGCCCGCGATCGAGCCCGAGGTCGCCGTTCACGTGGGCGAAGAGGGCCGCATAGCCGCGCTCGGCGCGGCGCTGGAGATCATCGACGTCGACCTGCCGTTCGAGGACCTCGGGGCGATACTCGAGGGAAACGTCTTTCATCGGGCTGTGGTGCTCGGCCCTCCGGTGGCCGGCGTCACCGACCTGGGCGGCCGCACGGCCCGCATGACGCGCGGGGACGGCGAACAGACGACGATCGACGTGGCGCAGGCGGCGCTCGATCCGGCGGACGTGGTGCTGCTGGTGAGCGGCTATCTGGAGGCGATCGGCGACACGCTGAGCCCCGGGGACGTGATCATCGCCGGCTCGCTGGTGACCGCCGTCCCGCTCAGTGGTGATGAGCGGGTGGCGCTGGAGATCGACGGACTGGGCTCGGTATCGCTCGAAATCGCGTCGGCTTGAGGACCGCGATCACGACCCGTCCGGTTATGCTCCGCGGCGCGGGGCGGTGGGACCCCGCCCAGCGGAGGAAGGAGCACTGATGTCAGAAGCCGCCGAGAGGACCGGGACGGACGCCGAGGCCACCGAGGCGAGCGCCCCATCGGCCGAGCCTGCCGGTGAGCAGAAGCCGAAGGTGCCGGGGCCCGGCCGGGTCGCCCGCCTGTACTTCAATGCCCTCGCGGCGCGTGACGTGGACGCGATGGCGGATTGCTGGGCAGAGGGCGGCATCGACCATATCGCTCCACTGAACCGCGACCTGCGCGCGCCCGACGAGCTCCGTTCTTTCTTCAGCCAGACCTTTACCGCCATGCCCGACTGGCGGTCAGAGGTGCTGGACCTGGTCGCGGCTCGCAACCAGGCGGCCGTGCGCTGGCGCGCGACGGGCACGTTCTGCGGAGGGCCGTTCGAGGGCATCGAGCCCACAGGGTCGCGGATCGAGCTCGAGGGCCTCGACCTGCTGACGGTCGAGGACGGCAAGATCCAGCACAACGACGCCTACTACGACAGCGCCCAGTTCGCGCGCGCGGTGGGGCTCCTGCCGCCGGCGGACAGCAAGATGGAGCAGCGCATGGCGGGCGCTTTCAACGCGCGGACAAAGCTCCTCGGATCGCTCTTCAAGCCGAGATTCATCCAGGTGGCCGAAGGGGTGTGGCTGGTTCAGGGCGGCTTCCCGCAGAAGGTCATGAACGTGTTCCTGATCGAGGACGATGGCCAGGTGACCGTCTTCGATGCCGGCATCAAGGGGATGACGAACGGCATCGCAACTCACGCCGCCGGTCTCGGGGGCATCAAGCGGATCGTCCTCGGCCACGGGCACCCGGACCACCGCGGCGCCGCGCCGGGTCTGGGCGCGCCGGTCTTCTGCCATCCCGACGAGGTCGAGGAGACGCAGGGTGACGGGGGCGAGCACTACTTCGACTTCTCGAAGCTCGACTGGTATGCACGCGGGGCGATGCCGCTCTTCCTGCGCAGCTGGGACGGCGGGCCGGTCCAGGTGGAGGGCACGGTCTCCGAGGGAGACGACATCGCCGGCTTCAAGGTGGTCGCCTTCCCGGGACACGCGCCGGGCATGATCGGCCTGTGGCGTGAGTCGGACCGGCTCGCGCTTGTCAGCGACACGATCTACACGCTCGACCCGCAAACCGGGCTCAAGGGTGCCCCGCGCGTGTCGCACAGTGCGTTCAACCACAACACCGAGCAGGCGGTCGCAAGCATTCGCAAGCTGGCGGCGATGGAACCCGCCACCGTCTGGCCGGGCCACGCGAATCCGGTGACCGGCGACGTGCGGACGCAGCTGGAGCGGGCGGCCGACGCGGGATAGCAAACGGCGCAGTCCCCGTGTGGCAGTGCCCGGGGTGGGATTTGAACCCACACGTCCAGCAGGACAGCGGGTTTTAAGCCCGCCCTGTCTAGCCATTTCCAGCACCCGGGCGCAGGCTCAACTCTAGAGCCATCTCCAGTGGTCCAACTCGTCCGCCCACCCCTGGGCGCCAGGCAAGCTCAACATCAACTCAACCAAACGCAACTCGCCCGTTGCTACGGTGTTTCGACCGATGCCAGCTGGCCTTTCCAGGCTTTTTTCGCGATTTTGAGCGCAACCACCACTCCCACCCCCACCCGCCTGGGGCTGCTCGGCGGCAAGTCGCCCCTGCTTCGCCTGCAGTCGGACGAGCGTCTGATCGCCGTCCTGCGGAACGGCAACGGCGGCGCCTTCGACGTGCTGTTCGGCCGCTACCGGACCCGCCTGCTGGGGTTCTGCCGGCACATGCTGGGGTCGCAGGAGGACGCGGAGGACGTGCTGCAGGAGGTGTGGGCGGCCGCCCATAACGCGATCCTCGCCGACCAGCGCGAGATCAACGTGCGGCCCTGGCTCTACCGGATCGCGCGCAACCGCTGCCTCAACCACCTGCGCCGCCCGACCGCAGACGGCACGGACACGATGGACGAGCACGTGTACGGCCACGGAGTGACGGCGGCCGACATCGTCCACAAACGCGCCGACGTGCGGCACCTGCTCGAGGACGTCCAGAAGCTTCCCGAGTCCCAGCGCACCGCTTTGCTGCTGCGTGAGATCGACGCGCTCTCATACGACCAGATCTCCGAGACGATGGAGACCACGATCCCGAGCGTCAAGTCGCTGCTCGTGAGGGCCCGGATGTCGCTGGCCGAGGCGGCCGAGTCGCGCCAGCTCTCGTGTGACGCCGTGCGCCAGGAGCTGGCCGAGGTTGCGGAGGGGCTCAAGAAGGCGAGCCCGCCGGTCCGCCGCCACGTGCGCGAGTGCGAGACCTGTGGCGCCTTTCGTTCCCAGCTCCGGAAGACGAACACCGCGATGGCGTTTGCCTTCCCGATCGGCCCGCTCATGATCCTGAAGAAGCTCGCCCTCCTGAAGCTGGGAGGCGCCGCGGTCGCGGGCGGCGGCGGAGGCGCGGCCGCCGGCGGTGCAGCTGGTGCCTGCACGGCAACCGGCGCTGGTTGCGTGGCCACGGGCGCGGGAGTCGCAACGGGCGCGAGCGTCGCCACCAGCGCAGGAGTTGCCACGGGGGCCGGCATCGGCGCGGTTGCCTCGAAGGCCGTGGCCGGAGTTGCAGTGACGGCGATCATCGCCGGCGGCGCGGTGGAGGCCAAGCGTGTCGTCACGCATCCCCAGCGACCCGCCGCCGCGACCGCCCCCGCCTCCACGGGTCCCGCTCCGGCTCCCGCCGCCGTCAACCCGAGCGGCGGCGCATCGCTCGAGGGGGCAACGCCGGAACTGGTCGAGGGCGCGAAGCAGGACGCCGCGCTCCCTGAGACCGGCGCGGAGGCTTCGGCCAGTGCCGCCACCGGCACGACCGGGACGACCGGCGCCGAGGGCGCCGTGCCGGGTGAGGACGGCGCCGCGACGTCGCTTCCCGGCGATGGCTCAGAGCCGCCGCCCGCAACCGGCAGCGACGCCGGCATGGGCGGCCAGACCGGCGGCGCGGCGGTGCCGCCACCCGGGGCTGTCAGCAAGGGCACGACGGGCGACAAGGGCGCCACTCCGAAGAAGGGCGCGACGGGCAGCACCGGCGTGACCGGTAGCTCCGCGCCGACCGGCGCGACCGGCCCCAGCGCCACTCCCTAAGCCCGGCCGTTCACGTCAGGCGCCGTAGCGGAAGCTGCGAAACGGACGCTGCAGGATGCCCTCGTCCCCGACGCGGGTCGCCGAGGGCGCCTCGTCGAGGGTCGTCGCGAGCATCGTCAGCAACACCCCGCGGGTCGGGTTGCGTCCCGGCGGGTACTCGGTCTCGGGATCCTCGTAGGAGAAGGGCTCGGGAAGCACGACCACGCGCCCGAACAGCTGGCGGGGCGGGCGGCCCGGGTCGAGTAGCCGGGCCGTGAACGCGTACTGGTAGCCCTCCACCTCGTTCACACGCGCCCGGCCCTCGAACTGGAGGCGGAAGTGGTCGTACCGGCGCGCGGACGCACGCTCGAGGTCGGTGGCGATCAGGGGCAGGTAGCTTGCGAGCGCCCCGGGCCGTCGCTCCATCTTGAACGGCGAGACGGTGAACCGCGCCACGAGGACTCCCTCCTTCGTGCGCTCCGCCTGCACGTAGGCGCCGGCCGGCTTGGAGAGCTCGAGCTTGCTCGAGCGGTCGAACCGGAACTCGAGCGGGACGAGACCGCGTGCGCGCGAGTCGGCCTCGGTCTGCACGTAGCTCTTCACCGACGCGTCCTCGGAGACGAACAGCGTCGCGATCAGGACGACGAGTGCCAGCACGACCAGCCCGAGCACGATCCGCCCCCCGCGCCCGAGCGCCCGCAGGCGCGGTCGCAGCAGCTGCGGAAGGGAGGGGCCGTAGTCGGGTTGCGGCTCCGCCGCGCCCGGTCCCGGCGGCTGCGTCAAAGTTTCACGACCACGATCACCGCAGAGATCAGCACGCAGATCACGATCGCGATCTGCACCACGATCCAAAAGGTGGGCATGGGAGGGCGCTCCATCGGCGTTCCAATCTAGCGGCTATGATCGCCGCGCTCTTCGATCCCGTAGGAGGGAAGATGTTCGCTCGCATCGTGGTAGGGACGGACGGGTCTGAAACCGCCAAGCAGGCGGTGCGTGAAGCAGCCCAGCTCGCGAAGCAAACCGGTGCGACCCTCTGCATCGTGAGCGCCTTCGATCCCGTGCCGCCGGGGCGCCTGCGCGAGGAGCGGCTCGAGGCGCCCAGCGACATCGAGCACACGCTGGGCCCTAATGAGGACGTCGATGCGACGCTCGCCGATGCAGCCCGGGCCGTGGACGACGCCGGCGTCGAGGTCCACACCATCGCCCGTCAGGGCGAGCCGGCGGACGCGATCCTCGATGTGGCCGAGGAGCAGAACGCCGACCTGATCGTGGTCGGCAACAAGGGCATGACCGGCGCCAAGCGCTTCCTGCTCGGGAGCGTCCCGAACAAGGTCTCTCACCACGCGCCCAGCTCGGTCCTGATCGTCCGGACCACCTGAGCTGCGCCGGGAGGCTATCCCAGCGGGGCGGTTGTCGCCGCGGCGTCCAGGAGGCCGTACCCGTACGTGATGTCATAGCCGGGTGGCCCGAGGTCACGCGCCGTGGACTGGATCCGCTGCTTGATCGCCTCCGGAGAGGGGTCCTCCCCCAGCACACGTGAGCCGATCAGCAGCGCCGCCGTGCCGCTCACGTGCGGTACCGCCATGGAGGTGCCCTCATAGCCGCTCGGCAGGCCGAAGCGGCGGGGGCTCGTGCCGCGGAACGTGTACTGGTAAATGTCGCGTCCCGGGTCCTCGAGCGGCCTGCAGTTCGGATCCGCGGCGGCGAACGCGTCTGCGCCGCCGCCCGGCGCCACGAGGGTGAGTCCCGGGCCGGTGTTCGAGTAGTCGGCGATGCAGCCATGCTCGGTGGTGGCGCCGACCGCGACCACGTGCTTGGCCCGTGCCGGGTAGGCGACGCGCGTTTCCTCCGTATTCCCGGCCGCGGCCACCAGCACCGAGCCCTGGCGGTGCGCATAACGGACTGCCGACAGCACATCGGGGATCTGGGGAGCCGTGAGGCCGATGTCGAACTCGAAGCTCATGTTGATCACCTTGGCTCCCTTACGGGCCGCCAGCCGGATGCCGCGCGCGATCGTGGCCACATCGCCCTTGCCCTCGTAGTCGAGGACCCGGACCGGCATGATGCGGGCCCGGTAGGCGACGCCCGCGACCCCGATGCCGTTGTTCGTGCTCTGGGCGATCACGCCCGCAACGAAGGTCCCATGGCCGTTGCGGTCATACGGGACGGTGTTGTTGCGCACGAAGTCGTAGCCGCGCACGAAGCGGCTGCGAGCCAGGTCCGGGGCGCGGATGTAGCGGCGGTCCCGGGTGGTCCGATAGGCGACGCCGGTATCGAGCACGGCCACAATCACGCCGGCGCCGCCCGGGTTGCCGGCGGCGATGGCGTTGTCCCAGGCGGCCTGGACCCCGATACCGAACGGGCCGGTGAAGTTCCATTGCAGGGCCGCCCACCCACCTGTGCCTCCGCGGCCGGGATCGTTTGGAGTAAATGCCGTCGCGCGCGCCACGAAGTTCGGCACGGCGTGGAGGACGCGCGGGTCGGCCTCCAGCCTGGCCGCCGGACCTGCCGCGTCACCTTGTAGGGCTTCCACCCGCTCGGCGCGCCCGTCGACCGGCTCCAGGACGCGGACTCCGGCGGCCTGCCGGACGGCCTGGCGCTCCTGCGCGGTGATCCCCACGCGGTACTTCACGACCAGCTCTCCCGGGAGGTGTGGCGCAGCCGCGGCCGGGCCTGCGAGAGTGCATGCCAGAAAGGCGACAACGGCCGCCAGAAGGCCAAGTTGGATCCGCCTCAACACGTGACTCCCGGAGAGATTCGATACTACAAGTCGCACCGCATGCTCTAAACGCCGCATCCGCCCGAAGTATCGGTCAATGACCCCAACAAAGAGACCAGTA
>Ga0190275_10004280_pt1 | contig 10265 bp, 7 predicted proteins | sample Popmic550T_FD_133745 | JGI IMG/M metagenome (GOLD analysis project Ga0190275, IMG submission 133745) | Populus adjacent soil microbial communities from riparian zone of Yellowstone River, Montana, USA - 550 T | ecosystem: Environmental > Terrestrial > Soil > Riparian zone > Trees stand | place...
CAGCGCCTCCAGGATGCGCAGCGGATCGCCAAAGGCGCCGGGCAGATCACGCGCACTCTCGTACGAGATCTCGCGCGTGCCTTCGGGTGGGGCGCGCCGCACCGTGGCCTGCGCGCCATAGTCGCTGCTCTCGTCCAGCGCGGGAGCCGGCAGCGCCGTGCTCGGCTGTGCGGGCTGTGCGGGCTGTGCAGGCGCTGCGGGCGGGCCAGGGCTCGCACCAGGTCCACTCGTTGGCGGCGCAGGCGGCGCACTCTCCGACGGTGTGGCGGATGCCGGGGCTGCGGCCGGTGGCGGCTCCGTAGGCGCGGGCGCTGAAGGTGGGGGCGCGCTGCTCGGCGGACTCGGGGCCGACGGCGCAGGCACGGGCTCGGCACTCGCGGGCGGCTCGCCCTCCTCGAGCGGATAGACGAAGTCGACCGGAGGCGGCTCGTAGTGCATCGACTCTTGCGCCGAGACCTTGGCCCGCGAGCTGGCCGCGAGCGCGCCGGCTAGCGCCAAGGCACAGCCGAGGGCGAGACGGAAGGGTGCGCGCTGCGTGGGAGAGCGAGGCACGTCGATCACAGAGCGGCGAACCAGAGCCCGCTGCGTGGGCCCTCCGTGATGGCGTAGAGCACGCCTGGCTGCGGTGCGACGACCATCGTGAACGACGAGACGTTCTCGTCGACGATGGAGCCGAGCTTGTTCGAGAGCACGCGCGCAATGAGCCGCCCGCGGATCGCTGGATCCTGGTCGCGCTGCACCCGCGCATCGGCATACGAGATGATGATCGGCTCGGACAGCCCTGGCGCCGCGTAGGAGCGATAGCCGTCGCTAGGGGTGCCCACGGAGAGCGTCTCGAGCGCCACCTCGGTGCGCGCCTCGAGCGCCCTGAGGAGGGCCGGCTCCGAGAACGACGACAAGCGCCCGGTGCGCGCCTCGTCTTGCACGTCGTGCAGCACGAGCCACCTGCGGCGAGAGGGGAAGAACCAGGTCTCGCGCACGTTGCTCAGCACGGGCACGAAGCCCGCGCGCAGCGTCCACGCGCCGAACTGGCCCGTCGCTGCACGCCCCGCATAGCGCTCCGAGTCGAGTGCCACGAGCGAGCTGCGCGGTGTGGGCGTGATCTTGGCACGACCGTCCTTGCGCGATACCCACAGCTCGCTGTCCCCTTCCTCGACGTTGACCTGCTCGAAGGTGATGTCGCCCTGCGGGAAGATGCGCGTGACGCCCTCGGCGAAGAAGCGCACCTGGCCCGCTTCGATGCGCACCAGCTGCCCCTTGCGGCAGGGCGTACGCACGTCGAGCGCGGTGTCGACGTACTCGGGGCCGCAAGCTTCGTTGGCGATGCGCACCGGCGCGTAGCTCGGCGATACGGCCTCGTAGAGCTCGCCGCCATCGCCGTCGTTCGGGCCTTGCAGGAAGGCGACGCGCAGCAAGTTCGCAGACGCCGCGAGCGTCTGGACGAAGGTGCTCACGTTCTCGCCCATGCTGACCAGCAGCGTTCCATCGTAGCCGCGCTGCGTGAGCTTGCCGGCCTCGAGCAGCCACAGCGCCTCGGGATCGCGCGCCCGCGGCCCCGACTCGGCGCGCGCGACGGTGGCGTAGCCAGCCACCTGGTCGGCGATGGGCGTGCTCTTCTCGGTCCAGGGGTCGAGCAGTCGCAGCGAGTTCTTGGCATCGCGCACCAGCACGACGTCGCGCCCGTCGGCGCGCAGCTTGATCACGTCGGGGTCGGGTCCGAGCTCGCCGTACGGGCCGTGCTGCGCGCACTTTTCATCGAAAAAGTAGAGGTCGAAGAGCTCTTCGACGTCTTCTTCGACCTTGCCGCGCCCACGGCGCAGCGGCACCAGCACCTTGGGCACGCCCGCGCCACGGAAGCTCGGCGCATGCATCGGCCGATTGATGGGGTCACCCTGGGGCAGCGTGCAAAACGTCAGCTGATCGGTCTCGACGAGGTGAAAGCGTGAGCTCTCGCCGAGCGTCTCCCGAACGATCACGCGTCGGCCTTCCCAGTCGAGCTGGCTCTCGACCCGCATCGCACCCAGCATCACTAGCTCCGGCTGGACCGGTCGCGCGAGCGGCTCCCACGTACACTGCACGATCGACAGCACGTGCGGGACCAGCCAGGCGCAGAGTAGAGCGGTGCGACGAGTGAACCGCATACAGCGAAAGAAACCTCGCATGTGTCGACGAGCCGAAACAATGCCAGGCGCCATCGCTCCTGGCTACGTCGCACCGCAACTCGCTTGGGAAATCGCATTGGTTGCGCAATCATGGCGAACATGGCGAGTCTCTTCGTCGAGCAGCGTCGCGGCTTCGCGGAGCACGGTGTGGTCGAAGCCGTACACGCGGTGGATGCGGTCGCGTGCGATGCGGACGGCCACGTACGCGTGCTGTGCGGAAGCGATCTGGTCACCACCTTGCGCAGCGCGGCCAAGCCGTTTCAGCTGGCGGTCAGCTCAGAGCGGCTCGACGCAGCCGTACGGGAGCAGCTGAGCTCGGCGGAGCTTGCTCTGGGCGCCGCCAGCCACCACGGCGAGCGCTTTCACGTAGCCGCCGTCGAGCGCCTGCTGCAGCACCTGGGCGTGGGCGAGCGGCAGCTGCTGTGCGGGGCGCATCCGCCCACCCATGCGGCCAGCGCGCAGGCGCTGTTTGCGCGCGGTGAGCAGCCGCGGGCCATCCACAACAACTGCGCCGGGAAGCACACCTTCATGGCCGCGGCGGTTCGCGCGCGCGCCGAGGCGGCCGACTATCGACCGCTCCAGCATCCGCTGCAGCAGGCGATAGCGGAGCTCGTCGCGCGCTGCGCGGGCAGCTCCGCCGTGCATGCGGTGGTCGATGGCTGCGGCGTGCCGTGCTTTGCGCTGCCGCTGTCGGGGATGGCGCGCGCCTACGCGACCCTCGCCCGTGAGGCGCATGCAGACGGCTCGCCGCTCGGCACGATCGGCCGCGCCATGCGTGAGCATCCGCTGCTCGTGAGCGGCAGCGAAGCGTTCGATGGCTGGCTGATGGAGCATGCCCCGGTGATCGCCAAGGTGGGCGCGCTCGGCCTCTTGTGCATCGCCTGGCCGGCGCAAGGCCTGGGGCTCGCGATCAAGATACGTAGCGGCAGTGAGCTTGCCCGCGCCCCCGCCACCCACGCCCTGTTGCGTAGCCACTTTCCAGCACTCGCCGTCGCCGAGCTGCCGACGCGCTTCTACGCGGTGGCCAATGTCGTGGGCGACCTGGTCGGCGAGATCGTCACGCGTTCTGAGGCGGACTGACCGGCAGGATCGGCGCCCAGACCAACCGAAACAGGAGCTCGTCCGGGATCATCACGCCGCGCTCGGCGAAGAACAGGGCGTTGACCTCGAGCCCCTCGTGGCGCTCGCCGACGAAGAGGATGCCCTCGCCCTGCGGGTTGAAGCCGAGCTGGACGATCGCGTTCTGCCGCCACACGCCCGACTCGCCGACCTGCAGATCTCCCGGCAGCGTGTAGAAGCCCTCGGGCGGAAGGCGCTTGAGCGTGCGCTCCCAGACCGGATCCGTGAGCGGCGTGAGCGGCTCGCCCCAGTACCAGCGATTGTGAACGTTGCGCCCCGGCCTCACGACGAACTGACCGCCGCCGTTACGTGCGTCGCCGACGTAGACGAGTGCGTTGCTCGGGATGCTCTCGGGGTCGAAGGGGTGCGCTTGCGTGGTGCGGTAGAGACCGGCCGGAATCGTCATGGCGGCCAAGAATAGCAGCTTCTCGGGCACTCGCGTTTCGCCACTGCGAAATCTCGCAGCGGCTCCCGCGCGCTAGCGGGACAGCATGGGTGCGAGGAAGCGGCCGGTGTACGACGCCTTGTTGCGGGCGACCTGCTCCGGTGTGCCCTCGGCTATCAGCTGGCCGCCGCGCTCGCCACCCTCGGGGCCGAGGTCGACCAGCCAGTCGGCGCACTTGATGACGTCGAGGTTGTGCTCGATGACGACGGCGGTGTTGCCCGCGTCCACGAGCTTCTGCAGCACGTAGAGCAGGCGCTGGATGTCGGCGAAGTGCAGGCCCGTGGTCGGCTCGTCCAGGATGTACAGCGTCTTGCCCGTCTGCCGCTTGCACAGCTCGCGACTCAGCTTCACGCGCTGCGCCTCGCCGCCGCTCAGCGTGGTCGCCGGCTGCCCGATCTTCACGTAGCCGAGCCCCACCTCGACCAGCGTCTCGAGGATCCGCTTGAGCGTGGGGTGCGCCGCGAAGAGCGCGAGGCACTCGTCGATACTGGTGTCGAGCACGTCGGAGATCGACTTGCCCCTGTAGCGGACCGCGAGCGTCTGCGCATCGTAGCGCTTGCCGTCGCAGACCTCGCACGGAACGTACACGTCGGCGAGGAAGTGCATCTCGACCTTGACCACGCCGTCGCCGCTGCAGGCCTCGCAGCGCCCCCCCTTCACGTTGAACGAAAAGCGACCTGGCCCGAAGCCCTTGGCGCGCGCTTCCGGTAGCTGCGCGAACACGATGCGGATCTCGTCGAACGCCTTGGTGTAGGTGCCCGGGTTGGAGCGCGGGGTGCGGCCAATCGGCCGCTGATCGATGGCTATCACCTTGTCGAGCGCGGCCAGGCCCTCGATGGCGGCGTGCTTGCCGACCCGCGCGTTGGCCCCGTGCAGCTGCCGCTCGAGCGAGGGCAAGAGGATGCCGTTGATGAGCGAGCTCTTGCCTGCGCCGCTGACGCCCGTCACCGCGACCAAGCAGCCGAGCGGCAGCGTGACGTCGACGTTCTTGAGGTTGTGCTCGGTCGCGCCGCGGATCGACAGCTCGCCGCGCTTCTGCCGACGCTGCGCCGGCACCTCGATGCGCTTCTTGCCGCTGATGTACTGGCCGGTGATGCTCTCCTTCGCGCGCACGATTCCGCTCGGCGCGCCGCTGTACAGCACCTTGCCGCCGAGCTGACCTGCGCCCGGTCCAAAGTCGACGAGGTGGTCGGCCGCCAGGATGGTGTCTTCGTCGTGCTCCACCACCAGCACCGTGTTGCCGAGATCGCGCAGGCGCTGAAGCGTCTCGATCAGGCGCTGGTTGTCGCGCTGATGCAGGCCGATGCTCGGCTCGTCGAGCACGTACATCACGCCGGAGAGCTCGCTGCCGAGCTGGGTGGCGAGCCGCACGCGCTGCGCCTCGCCGCCACTCAGCGTGGGCCCGGCGCGATCGATCGTGAGGTAGTCGAGCCCGACGTTGAGCAGGAACGAGAGTCGCCGCTCGATCTCGCGCAGCGCGCCCTCCGCGATGCGTAGCTCGTGCGCGCTCAGCGAGAGTGAGCGCACGTGCTCGTGGGCGTGGGCCACGGTGAGCGAGGTGACGTCGGCGATGCTGCGCTCGCCCACGCGCACGGCCAGCGTCTCGGCGCGTAGCCGCTTGCCGCCGCACGCGTCGCACTCGCGCTCGCTCATGAACTTCGCATAGTGCTCGCGCATCGCCTCCGAGCTGGTCTCGCGGTAGCGCCGCATCAAGCTGTTCAGGATGCCTTCGAAGCGCATGCCCCAGCTGCCCTGCGCATCGCTGCCTTCGGCCCCCCAGGTGACCTTGATGCGCTTCTCACCGAGGCCATAGAGCACCTGCTCGCGCTTCTTCTTCGTGAGCTTTTCGTAGGGCGTGTCGAGGTCGACCGCGCACGCTTGCGCCATCGCGTCGATGATGCGGAAGGTCCAGCCCTCGCTGCGCTCCATGGCGGTGCGCCAGGGGGCGATGGCTCCGCCGCGGATCGACAAGCTCCGGTCGGGGATCACGAGATCTGGGTCGACCTCCATGCGTGTGCCGAGGCCGTTGCAGGCGCTGCACAGTCCGAGCGGGCTGTTGAACGAGAACGACTGCGGCGAGAGCTCGGGAAAGCTGTAGCCGCAGCAGGCGCGCGTCTCGCTGAAGGCGAGCGGAGCGCGCGCGCCGCTCTCGTCCTCGATGCGCACCTCGCCTTGCCCCTCGCGCAGCGCCACCTCCACGCTCTCGGCGAGCCGCGAGAGCTCGCCCTCGTCGAGCGTGACGCGGTCGACGACGAGCTCGATCGTGTGCTTGAGCTTCTTGTCGAGGGCGGGCGCCTCGTCGATCCGATGCACGCTGCCGTTGACGCGCACGCGCGCGAAGCCGCGCCCCGCCAGCGTCTGAAACAGCTCGCGGAACTCGCCCTTGCGATGCGTGACCAGCGGCGCGAGCACGAGCAGCCGCACGCCGCGCGGCAGGTCCTGCACCTCGCGCACGATCTCGTCGGTCGTGCGCCCCTTCACGCGCTTGCCGCACACGTGGCAGTGCTGGATGCCGACGCGGGCGTAGAGCACCCGCAGGTAGTCGTAGATCTCGGTGATGGTGCCGACCGTCGAGCGCGGGTTGGTCGAGGCGCTCTTCTGCTCGATGGCGATCGTGGGCGAGAGGCCGCTCAGCTTGTCGACCGTGGGTCGATCGAGCTGCCCCAGAAACTGCCGCGCGTAGGCGCTCAAGCTCTCGATGTAGCGGCGCTGCCCCTCGGCATAGAGCGTGTCGAAGGCGAGGCTCGACTTGCCCGATCCGCTCACCCCCGTGAAAACCACGAGCTGCTTCTTCGGCAGCACCAGGTGGTCAATCTTCAGGTTGTGCTCGCGCGCACCCCAGATCTCGATGCGCTCGTCGCTCGGCCGCGGCTTCAGCGGCTTCGCGGGGGAGGGACGTGCTGGAGCGGGGCGAGGGTTGGAGCGGGTGAGGGTGGTAGCGCGCGCCATGCTGCGCGGCTTAGCACATGGAACGAGTCATTTGTACAGTAGATCGTGCTCAGCGCGGCTCCGACGCACTCGGCTTGCGCCCGGCTCGCGGCGCATCGGGAGAGGCTTCCGCGCTGCTCTCGTGGCGCTTCACGACGCGCTCGAAGGCGTCCATCCCGCCCGAGTCGAGCGCCTTGAGCCCGAGCTTCGAGCTGACCGTGCTCTCGTCGCGCCAGACCACCTGCATCGTAACTTCGATCTTGCCCTCGAGCGGATCTTCGAACTTGATCTGCAGCGTGCTCCCGACCTCGGGCGGTGCCGACTCGCTGACCACGAACATGCCGCCGCGACTCATGTTCTTCGCCTGGGCGGAGATGCGTCGGTCCTGTCCTTCCACCCACACGCTCTGCTGCGTCTCGATGCGCGGATGCCGCCGGTGATTTTCTTCGCTCATGACAATCTCCGTCGCAGCGCGGCTCGCGACGAGTCGCCCGAGAGCGCCCCTACTCGTCCCTTTCAGGGTAACCCGGATGAGTCGATGCTGGGAAGTAGTCGCTCCGCGCCTCGCGGCCCGCCCCGCCGGCCTGCAGGCTCGCCGCGTACCGGCACGCTGGCGAGCGCCGGGCCGCGGTGACGAAGCGTACCAAGTGCAGCGTCTGTCGCTTCAGCTGCCGGTGGCGCGGCGCAAGCGAGCGAGCGCGATGCGCGCATCGAGCACCGCGTTCACGAAGTCGAGCCGCGCTTGCGTGAGCGCCAGATCGGCGGTGAGCAGATCGATCTGCACGCCGGCACCCACGCGATAGGTGGCGCTGCGCACGCGGTAGGTCTCCTCCGCTGCGGACTGCTGCGATTCCGAGGCGCGCGCCGCCGCGTCGGCCGCCTTGTAGTCCTCGTAAGCCTGCACGAGCTCCATGCGCAGGCCGTCCTCGAGCGCCGCCAGATCGGCGCGTGCTCGCTCGAGCTCCGCCGCCGCACGCTGCGAGCGCTGATAGCCGACCAGCGAGTTGTTGGGCGACCAGGCGAGCGTCGCGCCGACCTCCCAGCTCGTCCTGAACTCCGTCACCGGCGGGATGTAGCGCGGGTTCGGGTTGGCACGCAGCACGTTGCCGTCGAGCGAGAGGGTGGGCAGCGCGGCGTTGCGCTCGGAGCTCCGCAGGTGGTCGTTCGCGTCGATCATCTTGCGCATCGCGCGCAGCTCCGGGCGCCTGTCGCGCGCCTGCGTGAGCAGCTCGTCGAGCGATCCCGTAGGAGCCTCCGGGAGCGCGGTGACCGGCTCGCGGATGTTCGTGACCTCGCTGGTGGGCACGCCGGTGAGCGTCGCCAGGCGGTCGCGTGCGATGGCCGAGCCCCCCTTGGCGCGCTCGAGCGCGCTCTGCATGGCCGCGACGCGCGCGGTCGCCGTCATCAGATCGACGGGCGCGGCCGTACCCGCATCGACGAACAGCTTGGCCTGCGTCGCCTGTGCCTGCGCCTGCTTCAGGCCTTGCTCGGCGACCAGCTGCATCGCCAGCGCACGGGCGTACATGTAAAACGCCTCGCGCGCCTGCAGGTCGACGGCGGCGCGCCGCGACTCGACCTCGATGGCGCGCGCCTCGGCGATGTGCTCCGCCGCCTTGTACGAGGGGAAGACGCGCAAGAACATGTCGCTGACCGGGATGCGAGCACCGGCGGAGAGCGCGTAGTTGTTCTGCGGCTGAGCGAAGTTGAAGCTGTCGGAGCTGAAGCTGTCGAGGAGCGCACCGAACACGTCGCGCACCGCCGGATCTTGAATCTCCGCGACGCGCAGCCAGCGAGGGTCGCCCTCCTGCGGGTCGACCACCGTGACCTTGCTCGTCACGCGATTGATGCGCTTGTACTGAGCAGACACCTGCAGCTGCGGCAAGAACGCCGACCACTGCGCCTTGACGTCCCACTCGGCGCTGCGCGCGCTGGCTTGCGCAGCGGCGATCTGCGGCGAGCGCTCTCGCGCACGTCGCCCCGCCTCGTCGGCGGTGAAGCCGCGGTCGGGCGTGATCAGCGCGCTCTGCAGATCGAAGGAGATGTCGCTCTCTCCCTCGGAAGCAGCCGGGGCGCTGGCGACGGGAGCGGCAGGCGCTGCCGCGGGAGTGGGCGCACTCTGCGCACCAGCCGAGAGCGGTGTAGCGAGCAGCAGAGCCAGAGCGGACGAAGGCAAGAGACGAAGCGTGCGGGCTTGCATGGTCCTCACGAAAGGCGATGGGGGCGCGCCGAGCTGGCAGGGCCGCGCCGAGCATGGCGCAGCAAGGCTGTCGCCTCAACCGACCCAATCGTTTCGCGCGAACAGCCACACCGACCTGCACGCGCAAGAGTACAGCGAGCGAAACGAGCCCGTGCCCGCTATGCGAAGACGACCAAGGAGCGACGGCGCCCGCTTGCGGCGACCTAGCCCTTGAGCGCGCGCCGCTTCTTCTTCGCGCCGCGCGGCAACGTGCCGCTCACGGCTTGCGGGAGCTCGGGCAAGCTCAGCAGGCTCGCCAGCTCTTCGAGTCGGTTGAGCTGCACCGTCAAATAGAGCGGCGAGACGGCGCGCATGCGTGCGAGTAGGTCGCTCGCGATCCGCAGCGGGTTGTAGGGCCCCGCGTGGTTCGGGACCACATCGACGGCGCGCGCGAGCGCGAACGAAGCAACCAGCTCGGCGAGCGAGTCTTCGTACTCGACGGCGCGCGTCCGCTGCGTGGTCGCCTCGTCGAGCTGCCCGAGCACCAGCGGTCGCTGCTTGAGTCGGCGCAGCGCACGTCTGAGCCGAGTCAGGTCGCCAATCTCGAGCAGGTCGCGCAGCTCCGGGAGCGCACCGCGATCGCGCTCGAGCATGGCAAGCCGCTCGCGCGCCTCTGCGCGCGCCGCCTCGAAACGCGTGCGCAGCCGCGTGAAGTGGCTCTCTGCGCGCTCGGTCAGGATGCGGCCCGTCTCACCACCGAGCTCTTCGGCGCGCGTGACCAGCGCACGCACGCACGCGCACGTGGGTGCATCGAAGAGACGCGCGCCGCGCGCTTCCAGCGCATCGAGTGCGCGCTCGACCTCGCCGAGCTCCATCAGCTGGCGCCGTCTTGCGCTTGGATGGGCCTCGGCCGCGGCACCGGCGCTATCTCGACGCGCCGGTTCTTCGCGCGGTTGCCCTCGTTGTCGTTGGGAACGACCGGGTGGTTCTGGCCGAAGCCGGCGGCGAACAGGGCGCCCTCGGGCAGCCCCGCCTCGACCAGCGCCCGCACCACCGTGACCGAGCGCTGCACGCTCAGCTCCCAGTTGTCGCGGTAGGGCCGCAGCGGTCCGCCGCGGATCTGCAGGTCGTCGGTGAAGCCGCTGACCATCAGCACCTCCTCGCGGCTGGCGAGATAGGTGGCGAGCGGCCCTGCCATCTGGCGCAGCAGCGCGTCGCCCTCGCTGCGCAGCTCTGCCGAGTTGAGGTCGAACAGCACGCTGCCGCGGATGCCGATGGTGCCGTTCACGAAAGTGATGAGCCCCGCCTCGAGCGGCCCCGCCAGCGCGCCCTCGAGCTCGTGCAGCCGCGCCGTCGCCGCCACCCGCTCGGCACGCTCGCGCTCGAGGTCACCCGCCATCGTGACCTCGAAGCTGACCACCCACACGAAGAACAA
>Ga0190275_10004281_pt1 | contig 10264 bp, 9 predicted proteins | sample Popmic550T_FD_133745 | JGI IMG/M metagenome (GOLD analysis project Ga0190275, IMG submission 133745) | Populus adjacent soil microbial communities from riparian zone of Yellowstone River, Montana, USA - 550 T | ecosystem: Environmental > Terrestrial > Soil > Riparian zone > Trees stand | place...
CCAGCCATTTGCCGACGGCATCGTTGAACGAGAAAAGGAACACGCCGAGCAACATCAGGCCAATGCCTGCCAGCGCGGCGTTGCGATCGCCTTGCGCCGTCACGGCAGCTCCACCGGCTTCGTCGCTGCCTCGCGCGCCTGCAGCTGCTCGCGCCAGAAGATGTAGAGCCCGGCTGCAACGATGATCGCCGCGCCGACGAGGGTGTAGGCGTCCGGCAATTCACCGAACAGCGCAAAGCCGAACAACACCGACCAGACGATCAGCGTGTACTGATAGGGCACTACCACGCTGGCGGTAGCAAGCTTAAGCGAACGCACCACGCAGAACAGCGACAGCATCGAAGAGATGCCGAGACCGGCCATCAGCAGAAGGTCGTATCCGCCCGGCGCAACCCAGCCGAACGGCGCGGTCACCAGTCCGAACGCAAGCACCCCGAGGAACTGCGTCGTGATCAGCACAGTGTAGTCGCTCTCGCGCAACGTCCGGGTCACGATCATCAGGAGGGCATAGAATATGCTGCCGGCGAGCGCGATCAGGGCCGGCAGCGTGAAGCTCGCCGCCGAGGGCCGCAGCGCGATCACGACACCGGCAAAGCCGATCAGGACCGCAGTCCAGCGCCGCCAGCCGACGCGCTCTCCCAGCAGCAGCACCGAGAGCGCTGTGACGAAAATCGGGCCGGCGAGATAGAATGTCGTTGCATCGGCGAGCGGCATGTAGGTCACCGCCCAGAAGAACATCGCGATCTCGGCAGTCGAGACCACGATGCGCAGAAGCTGCAAGCCGGGCCGCGGCATGTTCACGAACGCCGCCTTGCCGGCGCGCCAGATGAACGGACTCAAGAGGAGCAGCGTCACGCCGCTGCGGATCAGCAGGAATTGGCCGACCGGATAGGTCGCAACCAGCCATTTGCCGACGGCGCTGCTGAGCGCGAACAGGAAGGTCGCAACCAGCATGAAGCCGATGCCGGCAAGCGCGGCCGAGCGGCCCGCTGAGGCCGAAGATGTCGACGAAACGGTGGTCATGGCAGTCCCGGCAGGATGCGAAAACTAGAATTGGCAGCTATGCACCGCAACCCGGCCGATTGCCGCGCGCGCGCATAGGGCTTATCTCATCGCACATGAAATTTCTTGATGAAGCCAAGGTGTACATCCGCTCCGGCGACGGCGGGAACGGCTGCGTCTCGTTCCGCCGCGAGAAGTTCATCGAGTTCGGAGGTCCGAACGGCGGCGACGGCGGGCACGGCGGCGACGTCGTGGTGACCACGGTCACGGGGCTGAACACGCTGATCGACTATCGCTACCAGCAGCACTTCACGGCACAGAACGGCCGGCCCGGCATGGGCAAGGACCGCCACGGCGCGAACGGCAAGGACATCACCATGAAGGTCCCGGCCGGCACACAAATCTATGAAGAGGACGGCGAGACGCTGCTCGCCGACCTGACCGAGGTCGGGCAGACGGTGACGATCGCCAAGGGCGGCAACGGCGGCTTCGGCAATGCGCACTTCAAGACGTCGAGAAACCAGGCGCCGCGCCACGCCAATCCCGGTCTGCCCGGTGAAGAGCGCACCATCCGGTTTCGCCTGAAGCTGATCGCGGATGCCGGCGTCGTCGGACTGCCGAACGCCGGGAAGTCGACTTTCCTCGCCGCGGTCAGCGCCGCGAAGCCGAAGATCGCCGACTACCCGTTCACGACGCTGCATCCGCAGCTCGGCGTCGTGCGCATCGACGAGCGCGAGTTCGTGCTCGCCGATCTGCCGGGACTGATCGAACATGCGCACGAAGGCGTCGGGCTCGGCGACCGTTTCCTCGGTCACGTCGAGCGGTGCCGTGTGCTGCTGCATCTCGTCGATGGCACCGGGGAGCACGCCGGCAAGGACTACAAGACCGTCCGCCACGAGCTGGAGGCTTATGGCCATGGCCTCGCCGACAAGCCGGAGATCGTCGCGCTCAGCAAAGCCGACGCGCTCGCTCCCGAGCAGCTCAAGGAGCAGGTCGCGCGGCTGAAGCGCGCCGCGAAGAAAACGCCGCTGGTCATATCCGGCGTGTCCCGGGAAGGCGTGCCGGAGGCGCTGCGGGCGCTGATCAAGGTGATCGATGGCGAGCGCGCCAGCGACGACGCTGCGCCAGCCGAGGCCTGGCACCCATAATTGCCAATTCGCCTGCCTTGTGAGACAGGATTTGGCCTGAAGCCGAAGCCCCCAATGTCCCGCATCACGCCAAAACTCACCGACTTCCGCCGCATTGTCATCAAGGTCGGCTCATCGCTGCTGGTCGATTCCGCCGCGGGCCGCGTGCATGAAGATTGGCTCGCCTCGCTTGCCGAGGATCTTGCACAACTCCACAAGGAGAAGCGCGACATCCTTGTGGTGTCGTCGGGGGCGATCGCGCTCGGCCGCGCCGTGCTCAAGCTGTCGCGTGGGTCGCTGAAGCTCGAGGACTCGCAAGCGGCCGCTGCCGTCGGCCAGATCGCGCTCGCGCGTACCTGGTCGGAGGCGCTCGGCCGGCACGGCATTTCGGCGGGACAGATTCTCGTTACCCTGGGCGACACCGAGGAGCGGCGCCGCTATCTCAACGCGCGTTCGACCATCGCCAAGCTACTCGAATGGCGCAGCGTGCCGGTGATTAACGAGAACGACACCGTCGCTACCAACGAAATCCGTTATGGCGACAACGACCGGCTCGCGGCCCGCGTCGCCACCATGGCGAGCGCCGATCTGCTGGTGCTGCTCTCCGATGTCGATGGCCTCTACGACGCACCGCCGCAGAACGGCGCGAACGCAAAGCTCATTCCACTGGTCGAGCGCATCACGCCGGAGATCGAGGCGATGGCAGGAGCCTCCGGCTCGGAGCTCTCGCGCGGCGGCATGCAGACCAAGATCGAGGCTGGCAAGATCGCGACGACCGGCGGCATTCACATGGTGATCGCCTCGGGGCGCGTGGGTCATCCGCTGCAGGTGATCGCGAACAACAACTGCACCTGGTTTCTCACGCCCGCCAATCCCGTCACGGCACGCAAGAAATGGATCGCCGGCTCGCTCGAGCCGAAGGGCACGCTGACCATCGACGCCGGCGCCGTTGCTGCGCTGCGCCGTGGCAACAGCCTGCTTCCGGTGGGCATCGTCAAGGTCGAGGGCGCGTTCGCGCGCGGCGATGCCGTGATTGTGCGCGGGCCTGACGGCCACGAGATCGGCCGTGGACTTGTCGCTTACGACGCCGAGGACGCCGAAAAGATCCGAGGCAAGTCGTCGGCCGACGTGCTGCTCATTCTCGGCATCGAAGGGCGCGCCGAGATGGTGCACCGGGACGATCTGGTGCTGGGCCAAGCCTAGGCAAACGGGAACTTTTTCGCTGCACGCGCGTCAAATCTCCTGGGCGGCTGACTTCCCAGGGCTTTTCCCTTGCGCGCTATCACCGTACGTCCGCCAAAGCCGAACTCTGTCGAATTGTGCGACGTGCCGGAGCCGCCCGCTACGGAAGGCGCACTGCTGGTCGAGGCGATTGCGCTCGGCGTGTGCGGCACGGATCGCGAAATCATCGAAGGCGAGTATGGCGAGGCGCCGCGCGACCATGAACGGTTGATCCTCGGCCACGAGTCGCTCGGGCGCGTGGTCGGAGCCCACGACGGCTTTGCGAAAGGCGATCACGTTGTCGGCATCGTGCGCCATCCCGACCCGGTCCCCTGCCCGGCCTGCGCGTCCGGGCAATGGGACATGTGCCGCAACGGGCTCTACACCGAGCACGGCATCAAGGGGCTGAACGGCTTTGGCGCGGAGCGCTGGCGCATCGCGCCGGAGTTCGCCGTCAAGGTCGATCCCGCGCTCGGGATTTTGGGGGTGCTGCTCGAGCCGACCAGCGTGGTGGCGAAAGCCTGGGACCACATCGATCGCGTGTGGCGGCTCGATGCGCCGCCACACCGCGCACTCATCACCGGTGCAGGACCGATCGGCCTGCTCGCTGCGCTCATCGGCGTGCAGCGCGGCAGCGACGTGCATGTCTACGATCGCAACGAGAGCGGTCCCAAACCCGCACTCGTGAAGGAGCTTGGCGGAACGTACCACTCCGGCGATCTCACGGCGCTCACGAAGCTCGCGCCCGACATCGTGATCGAGTGCACCGGGGCGCCACCGGTCATCGAGGCGCTCCTCTCCCATGTCTCGCCCGACAGCGTGATCTGCCTCGCCGGCGTCGGCCCCGCGCATCGCGCGCAGTTCAACATGGGCCAGTTCAACCGCACCATGGTGCTCAACAACGGCACCGTATTCGGCACCGTGAACGCGAACCTGCGTCACTACGCGATGGCGGCGGATGCGTTGGCGCGCGCCGATCGTGGCTGGCTCTCGCGCCTGATCACGCGGCGCGTTCCGCTCGCGCGTTTCGCCGAAGCATTTGAACACAGGAAGGGCGACATCAAGGTCGTCATCGAGTTCAACTGATGCCTACTCGCATCGAAGACTACGCGTTGATCGGCGACTGCGAGAGCGCGGCGCTCGTCTCGTGCGATGGCTCGATCGACTGGCTGTGCTGGCCGCGCTTCGATTCGGACGCCTGTTTTGCGGCGCTGCTCGGCGAGCCGAAGCATGGCCGCTTCCGCATCGCGCCCAGGAGCGACGCAAAGCGTGTCACACGCCACTACCGCGAGGATACGCTGATCCTCGAAACCTGCTTCGAGACGGCCGATGGCGCCGTGACGCTGATCGACTTCATGCCGATCCGCGGCCGCAATCCGGACTGCGTGCGCATCGTTGTCGGCGAACACGGCCGCGTGCCGATGTGCGCCGAGGTGATATGGCGCTTCGGCTATGGCGCGATCGTTCCGTGGGTGCGCAAGCTTGGCGACGGCGCGCTGCGCGCGATCGCCGGGCCCGACATGGTGGTGCTGCGCACACCCGTGCACCTGCACGGCGAAAATCTGACCACGGTGGGCGAGTTCATCGTGAGCGAAGGCGATCGCGTGCCGTTTGTGATGAGCTACGGGCCGTCGCATCTGCCCGTGCCGGAAGCATTCAGCGCGGACGGCGCGCTCAAAGACACCGAGAGCTTCTGGCAGGAGTGGTGTGGCAAGGGTCAGATCGACGGCCCATGGAAGGAAGCCGTCACGCGTTCGCTCATCACGCTCAAGGCGCTGACCTTCGGCCCGACTGGCGGCCTCGTCGCCGCCCCGACCACGTCTCTCCCCGAATTCATCGGCGGCAACCGTAACTGGGATTATCGCTATTGCTGGCTGCGCGACGCCACCCTGACGCTGCTCGCATTGATGAATGCCGGCTATTTCGACGAAGCGCAGCACTGGCACGACTGGCTGACGCGCGCCGTCGCCGGAAAGCCCGAGCAGTTGCGCGTGATGTACGGGGTGGCGGGCGAGCGGCGCCTGACCGAATGGGACGTGGACTGGCTGCCCGGCTATGAACAGTCGCTCCCGGTGCGCATCGGCAACGCCGCATATGATCAGCTTCAGCTCGACGTCTTCGGCGAGGTCATGGACACCCTGCACCAGGGCCGGTGCGGCGGATTATCCGCAAACGAAGCCGGCTGGGACGTGCAGATCGCGTTACTCGATCATCTCGCCAAGGTCTGGCGCGACCCCGACCATGGCATCTGGGAAGTGCGCACCGAGCCGATGCATTTCACCTACTCCAAGGCGATGTGCTGGGTGGCGTTCGACCGCGCGCTGAAAAGCGCCGAGATGTTCGGCCTGCCCGGCCCGACCGAGACCTGGCGCCAGCTGTGCGGCGAAATTCACGACGACGTATGCCGCAACGGCTGGAACGCGAAGCGGAACACCTTCACGCGCTCCTACGGCTCAAGCGATCTCGATGCGAGTCTGCTGCTGCTTGCGCCGATCGGTTTCCTCAAGCCGGACGATCCACGCTATCGCGGCACCGTCGAGGCGATCGAACGCGAGCTTCTCGTCGACGGCTTTGTGCTGCGCTATGACTCGGTCAAATCCAAGGACGGGCTGCCGCCCGGCGAAGGTGCGTTCCTCGCCTGCAGCTTCTGGCTCGCCGACGCCTATCTGATGCTCGGTCGCCGCGACGATGCCGAAAAGCTGTTCCGCCGGCTGATCGCTCTCTGCAACGATGTCGGCTTGCTTGCCGAGGAATACGACCCGCGCGCCAAGCGCCAGCTCGGCAATTTTCCGCAGGCTTTCTCGCACGTCGCCCTGCTCAACACCGCGTTCAATCTGACGCGTGCCGACAAGCCCGCCGAGCAGCGCGCGGACCTGCCGAAGGGCACGACCAAGTAGCCGAGGCGGCGTCCGGGTAGCCTGGTCGGGACGCAAGGGTAGGACGGCTATACCAAAGCGCGGCGGACAGCCCATCGCCAATGTTGTAGTTTGCTACCAACCGTCTGTCTGCAATCGGGAATTCGGCCGCCGTGTTGCAAAAGAGTGACGGCGCCGCCGCAATGCACCCGCTATTGTGGGGAACTATTTAAGGAACGGCGGGCATTCTCCGCCGTTATGTCGCCGACGAGGTTCACCATGCGTCTCGCGCCCCTGCTTGCCCTTTCGCTCGCCGCCGCCGCACTGGTAGCGACGACCCCGGCCGATGCGCAGCAGCGGCGGAATGCCGCCCGCGGCGACCAGACCGAGCGCATCACCATCATCGACGAGAACGGCCGCGCCCGCACCCGCATAACCGTGCGGCCGCGCAGTTTCCTCGACGGCGGCACGGAAGTCGTCCCGGGCGAGCGCAAGTTCATGGATTACGCGCAGGCGCCGACTTACAGCTGGCTCGCTCCGACCAGCTCGTGGGATCCGAACGGCATCCATCGCTTCCCGCTGCCAATGCCGTTCGAGCTGCCGGGCTACAACCCGTACACGTCGTACTGATCTGACTGGTCGCGAACGGCTAAGCCGCCAGCCGCTCCACCTCTGCAATGATCGCATCGCCCATTTGGGCAGTGCCGATCGTCTGCATGCCAGACGACGCGATATCGGCGGTGCGCAGGCCCTTGTCGAGCGCGGCGGCGATTGCCTTCTCGATCAGGTCGGCCTCCTTCACCATGCCGAACGAGTAGCGCAGCGCCATCGCGAACGATGCAATCATCGCGATCGGGTTCGCCACGCCCCTGCCGGCGATGTCCGGCGCCGAGCCGTGCACCGGCTCGTAGAGCGCGCGGCGCTTCTTGCTCTTCGGATCGACCTCGCCGAGCGAGGCTGACGCCAGCATGCCGAGCGAGCCGGTGAGCATCGCGGCGACGTCGGAGAGCATGTCGCCGAACAGATTGTCGGTCACGATCACATCGAACTGCTTCGGATTGCGCACGAGCTGCATGCCGCCCGCGTCGGCCAGCACATGCTCGAGCTGCACGTCCTTGAACTCGCGCGCGTGCACCTGCCCCACCACTTCGTTCCAGAGCACGCCCGTCTTCATGACGTTGCGCTTTTCCATGGAGGTGACCTTGTTGCGCCGCTTGCGCGCAAGCTCGAAGGCGACGCGCGCGATGCGCTCGATCTCGTAGGTGTCGTAGACCTGCGTGTCGACGGCACGCTTCTGGTTGTTGCCCAAGTCAGTGATCGTCTTCGGCTCGCCGAAATAGACGCCGCCGGTGAGATCGCGCAGGATCATGATGTCGAGCCCCTCGACCAGCTCACGCTTGAGCGAAGAAGCATCCGCGAGTGCCGGGTAGGTCACGGCCGGCCGCAGATTGGCGTACAGCTCGAGATCCTTGCGCAGCCTGAGCAGGCCGGCCTCGGGCCTGTGCTCGTACGGCACCTTGTCCCACTTCGGCCCGCCGACCGAGCCGAAGATCACCGCATCGGCGGCCTTTGCCTTCGCGACCGTCTCGTCGGTGACCGCGACGCCATGCACATCGTAGGCGCAACCGCCGCACAGCCCCTCCTCGGTCCCGAACGTGCCCATGTCATGCGCGTTCATCCAGGCGATGAGCTTCTTCACCTCGGCCATCACTTCGGGGCCGATCCCGTCGCCGGGGAGAAGGAAGAGATTCATCGTCGTCATCTGGTGTTCCTCGCATGAGCATCGCTTTCGCGCGGATTGCTATCGGCTGCCCCCCGGAATGGCAACCTTGACCACACACTGATCGTGCCGCAGTCTGTGGTTGTGGTCGGTCGTGAGGCCCGACGACCAGAGGAGAGCACGATGATCATCGACACGCCGCACAGAACGACAGCGAAAGTCACGAACCTGAAGAACGCCGGGGTTAAACGATCATCCGCTACTACAATCATCAGAACTCCAGCGCTCTTCCGAACAAGTGCCTTACCGCCGGCGAGGCGCAGGCAATCCACGGTGCCGGCATGACCATCGCGGTCACGTTTCAGCAGCGACAGAACCAGAGCGCGGACTTCAACAAGACGAAGGGAAGGGCGGCCGGCGGGCGAGCGCTTGATCTCGCCATCAACACGATTAATCAGCCGGAAGATTCGGCGATCTATTTTTCAGTCGACCGCGACTTCATCTCGGTCGCAGATCTCAACAAGGTCGACAAATTCTTTGAGGGAGTGAACGAGACGTTTGCTGATGCAGGGGCCAGCCACGTGATCGGCGCCTACGGATCCGGCAAGGTCTTGGACCGCTTGCGCACCGCGGGCCTTGCGAAGTTTTTCTGGCTCGCCCAGTCGACGGGCTGGTCCGGCTTCCAGGCGTTCAAGAACTCCGGCCGATGGCATCTGTTGCAAGGACCGGAGACAACAGTGCAGACGATCGATTGTGACACGAACCAGTCGAATCCCGCCAAGCCAGACTTCGGGGCTTTCTAGAGCAAGGGGTCAATCTGCTGCGGTCACCCAACAGCATGCAGCCGCCCTTGCGGTCCGACCCGATGGCGTTCGCCAGGACGCGGGAGGTGATCGTCGCCGGTGTGAGGCACGAGATCCAAGAAGATCAGCTCGACTGCAGAGACGTACGGTCGGCGTGGTCGGGCGCCGGCAACTCCGCGCTAGACCGCGTACCCTGGCTGGCCATACTAGGTGTGCTCCGCCGGTGCCGACGAGAAAGCCATGACCAAAACCACGCCCGGCAATTTCTTTGAGGATTTCCGGCTCGGCCAGACGATCCGGCACGCAACGCCGCGTACCGTCGCGCTTGGCGACGTCGCGCTCTACAACGCGCTGTTCGGGGCGCGCTTTGCGCCGCAATCCTCCGACCCATTCGCCTACGCGATCGGTTATCCGTCCGCGCCGCTCGACGACCTGCTGGTTTTCCATATCGTGTTCGGCAAGACGGTGCCGGACATCTCGCTCAATGCGGTCGCGAACCTCGGCTATGCGGACTGCCGTTTCCTGCGCGCGGTCTATCCAGGCGATACGCTGACTGCCGTCTCGGAGGTGACCGGGCTGAAGGAGAATTCGAGCCGCAAGACCGGCGTGGTCTATGTGCGCTCAACCGGCTTCAAGCAGGACGGCGCCAAGGTGCTAGAGTACGTGCGCTGGGTGATGGTGCGCAAGCGCGACGAGGCAGCAGCAGCGCCCGGCGATCTCGTGCCGGACCTGCCGAAGGTGGTCGAACCTAAGGCGCTGGGCGAAGCCTGTCCGATGGTCGTCACGCGTCACTATGACTTCGCGCTCGCGGGGTCGCGGCATCGCTTCGGCGACTATCAGGTCGGCGAGAAGATCGACCACATCGACGGCATGACGGTCGAGGAAGCGGAGCACCAGATGGCAACGCGGCTCTATCAGAACACGGCGCGCGTGCACTTCAATCAGTTCGCGCAAGCCAAGGACCGCTTCGGCCGCCGCCTCATTTACGGCGGGCACGTCATTTCGCTGGCGCGTGCGCTCTCCTTCAACGGGCTGGCAAACGCGTTTCACATCACGGCCATCAATGCGGGCCGGCACGTCGCGCCGCTGTTCGCCGGCTCAACGGTGTTCGCGTGGTCCGAGGTGCTGGACAAAGCCGCTCTGCCGGGTCGCTCCGATGTCGGCGCGCTGCGCCTGCGCACGATTGCGACGAAGGATCAGCCCTGCGCGGAGTTTCCGCTCAAGCAGGATGGGGCCGACCATCCGGCGGTCATTCTCGATCTTGATTACTGGGTGCTGATGCCAAGGTAGTTAAGTCGCCTCCCGCCGCTCCGCGCGCATGTGGTCCACGAGCTGGCGCGCATAGGGTGCGAGCGCCTTGTAGTCGCGCACACAGATCGAAAGATCGCGCAGCGCCCAAGGGTCGGTGAGAGCTACCGGCTTGATCTCCATCGTCCGGGTGGCCCATCGCACGGTCGTTTCCGGCACGATGCCGACGCCGACGTTGCGCTCGACCAGGCGGCACACCGCATCGAACGAGCGCAGCTGCACACGCAG
>Ga0190275_10004282_pt1 | contig 10263 bp, 8 predicted proteins | sample Popmic550T_FD_133745 | JGI IMG/M metagenome (GOLD analysis project Ga0190275, IMG submission 133745) | Populus adjacent soil microbial communities from riparian zone of Yellowstone River, Montana, USA - 550 T | ecosystem: Environmental > Terrestrial > Soil > Riparian zone > Trees stand | place...
CCAGCAGCTCGCCCGTGGCATCGACATCGAAGTTGCGCGGCGTCTTGCCCAGTGTTGGCGCGTGCTGGACCAGCGCGAGCTTACCGGCCCCGTCGATGGCGAACACCACGATGCTGTTGTGCCCACGGTTCGATGCGTACAGGAACTTTCCGTTCGGATGCACGAGCACATGTGCGCCCGTGTTCTCCCCGCTGAAGCCAGCCGGCAGGGAAGACTGACTGTCGACCTGCGTGAGCGTGCCATCGCCACCGAGCGCGTACGCGTTGACCTTGTCGTCGTACTCAAGGATCACGAAGGCGAACCTTCCGTCGGGTGTGAAGGCGATGTGGCGTGGTCCACCGGGCGCGGCCACGGTGGCGGGCGCGAGCGCGGTGAGCTTGCCGCTGGCCGCGTCGAGCGAGAACTGCGCCACGCTGTGCAGATCCTTGTTGGGCACGTAGGCCCACTTGCCCGAAGGATCGGTGCGGATGGAGTGGGTATGCGCCCCGCTCGCGAAGCTCTCGGTGTCGCTCGGCGCAGCGAGCTTGCCGTCGCTCCGTACGGGGTAGACCACCGCGCGCCCGCCGTTGTGATCGGCCGCGAGCAGGTACTTGCCCGATGGATCGAGGCTCGTGAACACGAACCCGCCGCCGCCCGTGAACGGCCGCTGCTCGAGCTTCGTCACGTGACCGTCGAGCGGGTCGATGCTGGCGACGGTGACGCCCGGCGCGCGCTCGTCTTCGTTGGCCACGTACAGGAAGCGTCCACTCGCGCTCGGCGTCGCATAGGAGGGATTGAGGCCGAGATCGACCGACGCTTGTAGCGGCGTCAGGGTGCCCGTGCCGCGGTCGAGGCGATAGCTGCGGAAGGGGAAGGGCTCGCCACTCCAATCCGAGCCTCCGACATAGACGAAGCTCTCTCGCTCGGCGGAGGTAGCGCCGCCGGCGTCGCTCGCGCGTGCGTCGCCCGCGCTCATCGTGCTCTCCGCGTCGCGACTTGCGTCGCCGAGGTGCGCGTCGCTGACACCCGCCTCGAGGCCCGAGGCTGCGCTGGCGCCGCGCGCGTCTCGATCGCTGCTCGCGTCGCCCGCTGCCGCTGCATCGTGCGCGCTGCTCGCGTCCTTGCTTCGTTCGCGCAGCTCACTTGTCGTACCGCATGCCACCACCACCAGTGCGAAGGAGAGGAGAGTGAGGCGAGCCAGCATGCTCGCCAAGCTGCCATGGCGTCACAGCAGGCACAACAGCGGGCGCTCAAGCGTCGACGATGTAGTCGTAGGCAGCAACGTGGAACGTGTCGCGCTCGGCCTCTTCGAGCCAGCCGCGCACGGCCGGGTGGCCGAGCAGCGCACGTGCGTACGCCTCGCACGCGCCGGTGAGCTTCACGTCGTAGGTACGAAAGCGCATGACCACCGGCGCGAACATCGCGTCGACCAGGCCGAACTCGCCGCACAGATAGTCGCCACCCGCGCCGAAGCGCGCGCGCAGCTCGCTCCACAGCTCCTGGATGCGGCGCACGTTGCGGTCGACCTCGAGCGTGCGCGGGTAGCCCGGATAGTGCGCGCGGATGTTCATGTTCATCGCGTTGCGCATGGCCGAGAAGCCAGCGTGCATCTCGGCGCTCGCGGAGCGCGCCACGGCACGGGCGTCGGCGGCGCGCGGCCACAGGGGAAGCTCCGGACATTGCTCTGCGAGGTACTCCGCGATCGCGAGCGAGTCCCAGATGCGCAGCGACCCGTGCGCGAGCAGCGGCAGCAACTTGGACGGCGAGACGCTGCCGATGCGCGCGCGCGTCTCGTCGTCCAGGTTCAAGCGCGTCTCGCGAAACGGCAGGCCCGTGGCGCGCATCATCACGCCGGCGCGCATCGACCAGGACGAGTAGTTGTAGTCGAAGATGAAGAGCTCGTAGTCGGCCATGCAGAACCTTACTCGCTCGCGAGCGCGCCGGCAGCTCGAGCCTCGCGTCCGCCGCTACGGCTCTCCTGCGCGCTGCGACTCGCGGGTATGCAGCGATCGGTCGAGCGCCTCGAGCAGCTCGGCGAGCGGCTCCGCGAGCGCTGCGGGCGCGTCGATGCGCAAGCCACCGTCGGCCAGACGCGTGACCGTCAGGCCGCGCTGCTGCAAGGTCGGGCTCGCCACGACGAGCGACTCCGGGCGCGCCGCGCGAGCTCCTTCCGCCGAGCTCTGCGACGGCAGCTCGTCGGCGAGTGAACTGACCGCGAGCAGGGCAGCTTCGTCATCGTCCTCGACGAGGCTGCGTGCGCCCGAGGCCTCGGCGAGGTCGGGCAGATCGACCAGCTTGTGGAGGCTGGCCATGAAGGAGCCGTGACCTTCGAAGCGAACCTCGTCGCTCGTGCCGTCGAACAGCGAGTGAAAGAGCGCGCTCTTCTGCGCGACGATCTGCGCGATGCGCGCCTCGATTCCTTCCTCCGTGACCAGGTTGTAGACGTCGACCGGCTGGCTCTGACCGAGTCGGTAGATGCGACCGATGCGCTGCTCGAGCACGGCGGGGTTCCACGGCAGCTCGAGGTTCACGCATGCGCTCGCCGCCTGCTGCAGGTTGAGCCCCACGCCGCCTGCGTCGCTGAGGAACATGATGGCCACCTCTCGCTCCTCGTTCAGCCCGCGCACCGAGCGCTCTCGCTCGCGCGGCGACTCCGCGCCCGTGAAGAACACGGTGCGCAGGCCAGCCGCCTGCATCAGGTCGCGCACCGCCCAGTCGGCGAGCTTGAGCATGTTGCGCCACTGGCTGAACACCACGGCCTTGCGCCCCTGGGCCAGCACGACCTCTTCCACCAGCCCACGAAACGCCGACAGCTTGGGAGCGAACAGCCCCTCCAGCAGCGCGGGGGTCGGGGCGAGCGGCTCGATGCGCGGCCAGTGCTCGTCGAATTGCAGCTGCGCCATGCCGTTGCAGATCATGCGCTGCCGCATGAGCAGCTGCATCAAGCGCATGAACTCGGCCGGCCGCAGCGTGCGCTGCGCGGCCGCGTGCGCGAGCTTGGCTATCGGCTGACGTAGCTCGTCGTGCGCCTCCGCCTGCAGCTTGGTCAGCTCGATGGGGACACGCGTGTCGCTGCGCTTCGGCAGCTGGCTCAGGACCTCTCGCCGAACGCGCCGCAGCATGCTCGTCGAGAGCCGCTCGCGCAGGGTGTCGAGGTTCTTGGCGCCACCGAGACCGGCCGCGCCGCTGCCGTCCTGCAGCGTGTGGAGCGGCGCGAGTCGCCACTTGGGCTCGAGCGCGAGGTCATCCACGAAGTCCATGATCGAGGCGAGCTCGTCGAGCCGGTTCTCGAGTGGGGTGCCGGTCAAGACCAGCCGATAGCGCGGCGAGAGCGCCTTGACGTAGGCCGCCGACTTGGTCGCCCAGTTCTTGATGCGCTGCGCCTCGTCGAGCACGACCAGCTCGGGGGCGAAGCGCTGTACTTCATCGAGGTCGCGCACGAGCTGCTCGTAGGCGATCAGTAGAAAGCCTTCGCCGCCGGCGCGATACGTGCGCTTGCGCTCCCTGGGTGCTCCCTCGACTGGCGTGATGGGGAGATCCGTCGTGGCCTCCCACTCGCGTCGCCACTGCGGCTTGAGCGAATTCGGCACGATCAACAGGCCGCGGTGAATGCTGCGCGCGGCGAACAGTGCGTGCGCGGCGGCCACGGCCTGTGTCGTCTTCCCGAGCCCCATGTCGTCGGCGAGCAGCAGCCGTCCAGAGCAGAAGAAGCGCTCGACGCCGGCGCGCTGGTACGGATAGAGCTCGCGCTTGAGCGCCGCGAGTGACTGCACGGCGCGTGCGCGCTTCTCCGGGTCGTCGAGGAGCTCCGCGACCCGCTCGCGCTCTTCCCGCAGCAAGGTCGAGACAGCAGGCTCGGCCGTGAGCTGGCCGCGCTCGATGCACTCCTCGAGCTGTGCGATCAGTGCGCGCCTGCGCTCGGGCGTGGCCAGTGCCTCCGCCCAGCTGGTGCGGCTCCGCAACGCAGCGGGCAGGGCCGAGTTGTCGCCGTCGCCGTAGAGCCGCTCCAGGCGGTCGGCTCGGCCCTCGAGTGGATGTCTCGGATCCCAGCGCAGCTGTGCGGGGCGCGGCTCGAGCGAGCGCTGGCCCAGCTGGTCGCGCGCCGCGAGCTCGCCGAGCACCGTCAGGCCGTGCTTGCAGAGTCCGAGCGAGCTGCGCACGAAGTCGGCGCACGAGCAGCTCGTGGCGAGCGGCGCGAGCGCGACCAGCCTCGTCAGGTACGGCCGGGCGCCGCGCGCGAGACCCCTGGAAGCTGCGCAGTCGCTGCGCGTCAGATAGTCGCCGAGCAGTGCGTCGCCCTCGGGACGCCCGTCGACGCAGAGCTCGTCGCGCTCCGCGAAGCGCTGACGGCGGCCGAGCGCGAGCAGCGCGGCGCGCCGGAGAGCCCAGTCGGCGCCCTCGGTATGCGCCAGCACGTGGTCGGCGATGAGCCCCGGCGGGACGAGCCCGAACACACCGCGCGCGAGGCCGAGCAAGAGGCTACGCGATTGCTCGTGCTCGCTTGGGTCGGTGAGCGGCTCCGCCATCCCGAGTCCGTATCGATGCAAGGGCGGTTCGTCAATGAGCCCGCGAGCGAGAGCAGAACCGCCGCGCTTCGTACGTGGACACGCTAGAGCAGGGTGCGCAGCGCCGCGATCAGTCGGTCGTTCTCGGCCGCGGTTCCGACGGTGATGCGCAGGTGCCCGGCGAGCGGGCCGCTCTCGTCGCGAAAGGCGCGCACGCTGACGCCGTGCTCGAGCAGTGCCGCGGCGAGGCCGAGTGCATCGCTTGCGCAGCGCACCAAGAAGAAGTTCGCGTCGCTCGGAAAGACGGTGAGCGCCGGAAACTGCGCGAGCTCGCGCGCGAGCCGCGTGCGCTCCTCGCAGATCGCGGCCACCTGCGCCTCGAGCGTGGGCCAGAGCTCGGTCAGCGCGAGCGTCGCCACGGCCTGCGACAAGCTGTTGAGGTTGTATGGCTGGCGCGTCTTCTCGACCTCGTCCGCGAGCCTGCGCGGCAGCGCCGCCCAGCCCACGCGCGCGGCCGCGAAGCCTATCTTGCTGAGCGTGCCCATCATCGCCACGTTCGGGTAGCGCGCGGCGAGCGCCGAGAGGCTCTTGCCCGCAAAGGCGCCGTAGGCCTCGTCGATGATCACCAGCGCATCGGGAGCGAGCTCGATACAGCGCTCGATGTCCTCGCGACGAAAGCAGTTGCCCGTCGGATTGTTGGGGGTCGCGAAGAACACGAGGTTCGGACGCGTCCGCTCGATGGCCTCCGCCATTCGCCCCATGTCGAGCTGAAAGTGCGCGTCGAGAGCGACTGGCACAGGCTCGCAGTCCTCGATGATCGCGCGCATCCCGTACATCACGAAGCTCGGCTCGGGATAGAGCACGGCCGCGCGCGCTCGGCCCGGCTTCGGCTGCGACAGGCAGCGCATCAACATCGCGAGCACTTCGTCCGAGCCCACGCCCAGCACCAGCGCCTCGGGATCGGCCACGCCGAGTCGCCGCGCCAGTGCTTCTCGCAGTGCATGTGCACCTGCATCCGGATAGCGATTGTAGTCAATCTGCGACAACAGCTCGGCGATGCGAGCCCGCGCCTCCGCCGGCAGCGGCCACGGGCTCTCGTTGGCGTCGAGCTTGGCGGGAAAGGCCTTGGCGAAGGCCTTGTACGCGTGCAGCGGAGCGAGGCCCGCCTTGACCAGCGGCAAGAGAAGATCACTCATGTGCGCCCTCGCGCTTCTTCAGCTCGAGCGTCGCGTCCGCGGTCACGGCCGGGCCCGCGCTGCTCGCCCCACGCTTGACGCGGCCCTTGCGGTCGAGGTCGCTCGGATAGAGCTCGAGGTAGGCTTCGACCAGCGGCGGCGGCACCCGCGGGTCGCCCTCGGGCGCGCCTATCTTCACGAGCTGGCTGCCGCTGACCCAGAGCAGCCAGACGTCGCCGCTCTCGCCGCGCAGGTGCCAGACGTTCTCGCGCGCGAGCTTCAGCACGTCGAGCGCGTAGCTGTCCATCGCCCGCAGGCGCTGCCGGATGCTCTCGGTCAGCCCGCCCGCGCGCTGGTAGCGCGTCACGAAGACCGGCACGATCTTGGGCGGCTCACCGCCTTGCACGTAGGTGGCGGTGTGGCCCACGGCCTGGTTCTCGGGCAGCGGAAGCTCGACATCGAGCACCTTCTGGTAGCGACGGTAGTGGAAACCGGCCAGATCGGACTCGATCACGTAGCGTGGAGGCAGCTTGGGTCCGCAGCCCAAGCACATCGCCAGGACGAAAGCGACGGCTATCGATGCGCGCACGGGGCCGAGGGTAGCAAGCGGCGACGTCCGAGGCACGGCTGCTCTAAGGGTGGCCCCGCTCGCGCGTCGACTCTTGGGAGCAAAGGTGCGATGCGCCTACGCTTTGCGCACCACGGCGCCGCCGGCAGGTGGCCGCGAGTGAGCCGCGCGCTTGCGGGAGGAGCGGGGGCGGGCAGCCTATGCGTAGCGAAGCAAGCCGTGGGTCGCATCGAGTTCGACCGCCGCCCCGAGCAGCAGCGGCCAGTTGTCGGCGACGTGGCCGAACGGTGCATCGGCCACGATCGGGACGCCCAGCGTGCCGAGTCGCTCCTCGAGTACCGCCGCCGCCGTGACGCCGTCGGGGCCAGCGTCGCAGTCGCTGAACTGACCGAGCACGACTCCCGCCACCCCGGCCAAGGCGCCGGCCTGCAACATCGTGGTCAGGGTGCGATCGAGACGGTAAGGGCGCTCGGCGACATCCTCGAGCAGCAAGATGGTGCCGCGCAGCGACGGTAAGTAAGGTGTGCCCGTGAGTGCACCAAGGACAGTAAGGTTGCCTCCGAACAGGCGGCCCTCGGCGTGCCCGCCACGAACCGGCCGCAATCCCGAGAGTGGGCTCGGCGCTGCACCCCCTAGCAAGCGAAACCACTCCCGGCGCACCGGCTCCGCGGCTTCGGCCAGAGAGCAGACCATCGGCCCGTGGATCGAGCAGAGCTCCGCGCGCGCCCACAGTGCATGCAGCGCGGTGATGTCGCTGAAGCCCACCAGCCACTTGTTCGCGCGGCGCACGTCGTGTACCGCAAGTGCAGGCAACAGCCGCGTTGCACCATACCCGCCGCGCGCTGCCACGATGGCGACGGCCTCGGCATCGCCGAGCGCACTCGTCAGGTCATGCAGACGCGCCTCGTCGCTGCCTGCCAGAAACCCCGCTCGCGCGAACAGCGAGGCTCCTCGCTGCAGCTCGTGGTGCTCGCTCAGCAGGGCGCTGCCAGCATCGAAGCGGTCACGGTCGAAGGGACTCGAAGGAGCGAGCGTGTGGATGCGCGCGCCAGCGCTCGACGAAGGTGGCTTGACGAAGCTCGGCATGAACACTCGGGAGCCTGACACGGCGCGCGCGACTGCGCCCAAGCGGCGCTGGCGGATGCGCGTCCCGCGAGCAAAGTGTCGGAGCCGCTCGAGAGCGGGTGCGCGAAGTGAGGGCTCGGCACGGCCGCCTCGCGCGTGAGCAGGCGCGCTGTGCCGATCGAGATCAATCGCTCGTCCGGCCGGCCATGCTCGGCTTGGGACCCGCGCCGCCGGCCGGGCGCGCGAAGACGCCGCTCGCTCGCACGATGCGCCGTGCGCCGACCTGCAAGTACACGTTCGCGAAGCCGAGCTGCTTGCCGAGCTGCTGGATGTCGACGTGCGACTCGAGCCAGTCGCCGAGCTTGGCCGAGCCGGCATAGTCGATGGAGAGCGAGGCGGTCACCATCGACGGTACGTCGGGCCCCGACGTGGCGAGCGCATAGCCGAGCGCGACGTCTGCCATGCCCGCGAGGAAGCCGCCGTGCGCCGCGCCCCGCCGATTGCATGCGCGCTCCTCGACGAACACCCCGAGCACCAGCTCTCGGCCGCTACCTTTCCAGTAGAAGCTGCCCACGCTCTCGAGAAACGGGCTGACGTGCGCGAACGGCAGGAAGCCTTGCGGAGGACTCGACTGTGTGTTCATGGCGGACCTTTCACTCTGGCTCGAGCACGGCCTCGGGCGCGGCGAGCACGGCGCGTACGCCACGCTCTACCCACGCCTCCACCGAGGCCGGCACGGCGCGCCCCGAGAGCAAGTAGCGACGCACCGCGGCGAGCGGCATGTCGATGACGGCGAAGCACAAGAGCCGCTGGTGCTCGCTGCGCAGGTCGCCGAACAGCCGCTTGCAGAGCTCGCGCATCGCGCGCTCGACCGGCAAATTGAGCTGCTCGAGTGTGCGCGCGAGCTCGGGCGACTCGACCTCGCACAACAGGTCCTCACGTCTGAAGGAGGCGAGCAGCCGCGCGTCTGCGGGCTCGGCTTTCGCGAAGGTGACCTGCGCGAGCGCCAGCGCGACCGCTGCCGCGAGTGGCTCTTCCTCCCGCAGCGCGGGGACGCTTGCGGCCCTCAGCCGCTGCGCCGCGCGAAGCCAGAGCTGGGCCAGAAGGTCGCGACGCGAGCGAAAGCGGTTGTAGAGCGAGCCCACCGGTGCACCGCTCTCGGCGGAGATGGCCTGAATCGTTGCGCTCTCGACGCCGCCTCGGAACAGTACCGAGCGAGCCGCGTCGAGCAGGTCGTCGGAGCTGTAGACCGAAGGGCGGCTCATCTCTTCAATATGGTGCGTTCGTTCTAGAACGCAAATTCTAAATCGGCGCGCGCCGCTCCTGCTGCGCGCCGTCGCAACTCGCGCTGCCGGGTGTGAGCGGCAGAGCGCTTGCGTGGGCGCTCAGGTAGCGTGCGACCGACAGCAGCAGTGCGAGCCGCCTGCCCGCTCGCCCTTCGCCCAGCGCCTCCGCTTCGAGCCCGAGTGCCTGCGTCGTCTCCTCGAGCGTGCCGGGGCGTGCACGCGTGAAGTCGCCCATCACCTTGCGCAGGTCGAGCACGCTCTCGGGCAGCACGCCGCCCTCGTGTCGGAAGAGCTTCGCCACGTACGGACCCCACGTACAGACGACATCGTCGGGTCGCAGAAAGGTCTGCACGCCCTGACACAGCTCGACAAAGGAGAGGCCGCCGAGCAGCCGCTCGCGTGTGAGCTTGCCGTGCGTGATGGGCGAGCTCGCGAGCGGCGCACGCGGTCGCGCGAAGAGCTCGAGCCCCGCCTCGGGCTCGTGGACGCGAACCAGCAAGAGCTGCACGAGCTCGTGCGGGTAGGCGGGCCGGCCGAGCTCGCGATCGTGCGGCCAGGCGTTCGCCTCACCCATCAGACAGACCAGGTTCGGTGAGGCGAGCTTCTGCGGCAGCCGAGCCGTGGCGTTCGAGCCATCGCGGCGCCGCTCGCGCTTGCGGCCTCCGAGCGAGCGCGCCGCGTACTCGAGCTGCTTGTTGACCATCGCGCGGAACGGCTCCCGCAGCGCCGCGAAGTCGCGGCCATCGTTCTCGAGCAGCGTGAGCGCCTCGGCGAGCGCCTCGATCGTCGAAACGTAGTGCGGCTTCGGCTCGCGGCGGATCTGATACTCGCTCGGCTGGGCGGGTGTGAACGCGTAGCGCGGGAGCTTCGCGAGCCAGGGATTGTTGCGCACCAGCGCCCGTGCGTGCGCCCACGTGCCGTCGATGACCACGAGCGTCGCGGGGCCGTCGGGCCGCTCGCGTGCGAGATCGCGCGCGCCGGGACCAGGGTAGAGGACGATCAGCTCGCGCTCCGGGTCGGCCTGCGCCGCGCGCACGGCGGCGTGCTCGGCGAGCGTTACGCCGACGGCGATCTCGGCGCTGGGCAGGCACAGCTTGGCGATGCGCGCCGTGCCGACCGCCTTGTGCGCCTCGCGCGGGTGCTGCAGCACGAGCACGTTGGTGCGCGTGGCGAGCGTCACGACGTGCGCGCAATAGCAAACCGTCGGTGGCCGCCGGCAGCGCGCACACTCCGCGCGTCCTAGCGTGAATCTCTCATGCACCGAAGGCCGCCCGCGCAGGCTCTCAGCCCGGTCCGCTGATCGCCTTTTCCGGGCGCTGCTTGGCCGAGGCGCGGATGAAGTCGCGATTCATGCGGGCGATGAAGGCGATGCTGATCTCCTTCGGGCACGCCGCCTCGCACTCGCGATGGTTGGTGCAGGAGCCGAAGCCCTCTGCGTCGTGCTGCCCGACCATCGCCAGGGCGCGTCGGTCACGCTGCGGCTGCCCCTGCGGCAGCAGGTTCAGGTGGCCGAGCTTGGCCGACGTGAACAGCGACGCGGAGGCATTCGGACACGCCGCCACGCAGGCACCGCAGCCGATGCAAGCGGCGCCGTCGAACGCCATGTCGGCGTCGGGCTTGGGCACGCGGATGCCGTTCGCCTCGGGCGCCGAGCCCGTGCGCACCGAGATGTAGCCGCCCGCTGC
>Ga0190275_10004283_pt1 | contig 10262 bp, 14 predicted proteins | sample Popmic550T_FD_133745 | JGI IMG/M metagenome (GOLD analysis project Ga0190275, IMG submission 133745) | Populus adjacent soil microbial communities from riparian zone of Yellowstone River, Montana, USA - 550 T | ecosystem: Environmental > Terrestrial > Soil > Riparian zone > Trees stand | place...
CGCTATTGCCCGATCTGCGACGCTCACGAGGTGATCGGCCGCAAGCTGGCGCTGGTCAGCACCCGCAAGTGCCGTCTCCACGAAGCGCTGCTGTTGCGCAGCTATACCGCCGATCTGACGGTACTCACGCTCGAGCATCCTTGGGAGCTGACCGGTGAGGAACGCTCGACACTGACCGACGCCGGGATCGCGATCATCGAGGAACCGGTCCGCAAACTGGCCATCGGCGACGGCAGCCTCGTTGTCGACACCGACAGAGGCAGCCGGTACCGCTTCGACAGCCTCTATGTTGCACTGGGCCTGCGCGCCCGATCCGATCTCGCCACGGCACTGGGTGCGGATCACGACGAAGAGGGAGCTCTTCTGGTCGATCGCCATCAGCAGACGAGCGTTCCCGGTCTGTATGCGGCCGGGGACGTCGTCCAGGGCTTGGCCCAGATCAGTGTCGCCATGGGCCATGCGGCGATCGCTGCAACGGCCATCCATAACGGGCTGCCCCTTCGGTTGGCGGAACCGGTGAGCGGCGCAGACCATGCGCGGGGACAATTCGGTAACGCGCAAGCCGGGCAGGGAAGGGGTGCTGCCGCGGCCTGAAGCGACCTCCGGTCGGGAACAGAGAACGACGCCTGGCATTGGGGCCCCGAGGCGTGGGTCTTTTCCAGCAGGCCCACGCCTCTCCGGGCAAAGAACGGTTTAGTAAGTACCCCAATGCAGGAGCCGCAGGACGGCGTCGTGTCGGTCGTCATCCCAGCTGGCAGGCTGGTCGACAGATCCGGGGCTCACAAGGTCAAGGCCCTTCAGGAACTCGCTGACGACCTCTCGGCTCCGGATACGTTCCGGCGGATGACGGCCTACACGATCGTGAAGACCCTTCTCGAGGAGATAGGTGCCGTGCTGAACGCGGTGGCGGAGCCTTATCGATTCCAATGATCCTGGCCGAGATCAAGGCTCAAGCCGGGGCGTTGGCTGGTGTTTCCTTCGCCCCTCAAACCAACGAGCGGCACAAGGAATTCTACCTCGCATGGGTAGCCAAGCTGCCGCTGTAAGAGCCTTGCTGGCAGGAGGGTCGAGGGTAGCCGGTCTTCGGCTACCCTCACCTTACTCTACTTAGCGCCAGGCAGCTTTGCGGCCATCTCCTGGTGCGCCTTCAGGCTCGGCAGCATCTCCTCGGCAAAGCGCTTGAGCTCGAGATTGTCGCCCTTGCTGGCGTAGCTCTCGAACATCGCGATCATGGCCGTGTGGCCCGCCAGCTGGGCCTTGGCGTAGGTGGCAGGATCGCCGCTTGCCGTCTCCAGCGCCTTCATCGTCACCGTGTCGTCCTCGCTCAGCTCATCCGGCACCGACAGGTTCTGGCTGGTGGCAATGGTCTTGAGCTTCTCGTTCGCGGTCGTGTGATCGGCGATCATCTTCTCGGCATAGGCCTTAGTATCGGCGCTCGCCTTGCCGTCTTTCAGCAGCATCTCGCTCGATTCCACCTCGAGCATGCCGCCTGACGCTGCGTGCCCGACGAATTCCTGCGCCGAGATCACCGGCATGTCGGCTAGGGCAGACAAAGACACCATCGAGGCGAACGTAGCGGCGACCAGCGGTTTGATCAGACTTGTCATATCAGTGCTCTCTGTTTATCTGCGATAAACAGAAACGAAACATCAAGCTGGCCGTTCCTTAGGATGAACGGCTGCATCAACCATAGCGCAGCTTGAAGACCAGGATGGTGCCTGCAAGCTGTTGGTCAGGATGATCGGCATGGCAACACCGAGAAAGCCATAGATCAGCTACCGAGTCAGGCCCAGTACCAGAAACCTTCGGAAGGAAATATCTTCCGTGGAACGGGGCCGCCCTACCCGGAGTAACTGAGACATAAGCGTCACTCACGCTCGGTCATTGCGAACACTGCCGGTGTTGACTGACAGCTCCTCAACGCTCGACCGTCTGCGTGCATGCCAACTAGCTGGCCTTGCAATAACGTGTCCGTCGGCTGCTGCGAGCAGCTCGTCAGGAGAGTTGAGCCTGCAACTGGCTTCTTCTTTCCTCAAGCTGAGAGGCGTAGCTCGTGGCTTTCAGCACGCGCTGTGCGATTTCGTCGAGCTCCTCACCGTATCGACGAGCTGCAGCGTGAGCCTGCATTTCATTCAGACGCGCCAGTCGGGAGAGTGTGCGGCTTATGGCAGCCTCGATCCTGACCAGCTCGTCGCCTGCTTCTTTGTTCATGACCTAAATCAGCAATGACACTCTCAAGTCATCTGGCAACTCAGGGTGAACGGCGTGGTTCCGCTGGGGTAGCTCTGTAGCTGGTGGCAGGCTGCTGTCTCAGGATTGGCACATGTCAGGCTCGCGGTCCGACCTCCAGCGGGTCGGCCCGCTGTATGCTTCCGATCTTGCTGGTGAGAGCAGCGAGATGGTTCTCCACCGCCGAGAGACGCTCCCTCACCGTGCTCACATGAGTGGGATCTGCAAAAGGCTTGGTACGGAACTCGTGCAGCAGCGTTCTCAGCCGCACCAGCCGGCGGTTGGCAGAAGCTATGGCGCTCGCCACCTGGGCCAGCTCGTTATATTGAGCCTGGTCATCCATGTCTGACGACGTGTCCCGTGTAGGCTGAGGTCGACAGCGAAATGGCCGGTCCGGCCGGCCATCAAGGCGCACTAGAAGGTGCGGACCTGCATCTCGCACCTGATCCAAACGTTCTGGCAAGATACCGAGTTCCTTGGCTTTCGACGGGAGCTGCTGCTGCCAGCGCTTCCCTATGCCTAATCCGGCTCAAAGCCGTTACCTGATATGCCGAGATGTTGGCCCCAGATCCGCGTGGCTCTCTGCCCGAACTCGAGAGCCAGGAACTGCCGGTCGATGCTACCGTTGCTCCATCATCAACTTGGCAGGAGCTCGCGATGGCGACCCCCACGTCATCCGGCGGATCCGGAGCCTCTGACATTGCGACGGATGAAACAGATCGTCTGATCGCATCGGACAAGGTCCACGGTACGGCCGTCTACAACCGGGCCGGCGAACGCCTCGGCGATGTTCACAACTTCATGGTCGACAAGCGCTCGGGACAGGTGGCTTACGCCGTCATGAGCTTCGGTGGCTTTCTGGGACTGGGTCAGAGCTACCATCCGCTACCGTGGAAGGTGTTGAGTTACGACCCGCGGATGGCTGGCTATGTCGTCGATCTGAGCCGCGAGAAGCTGCAGGAGGCGCCGAGCTTCGCTGCCAGCGACACGCCCATATGGAGCGGGACGTATGCGGATCGTATCGATGCGTATTACGACCGACCGGACCGGCCACGCGAAGAGGAAGCTGTCGATGCTGCCATCGATGAAAGCTTCCCGGCTAGCGATCCGCCGCCCTGGACGAGCGATACAGGCACGGGTCGACCACGCTAACAGCCGCAGGCCAAAGCCCATGGCCCGGGACGCACCTACCGCACCAGATTTGCCGACCATGGTTGAGTCGGGAACTCACATGCCGGACCCCGGGCTGCTCACCGAGCTGGATCAGAAGATCGCCGCTGCTGAGGGCGAGTTGAAGCGTCTGCGGGAAGCGCTCGCTACCGCACTGCAGCGAGGCGAGACTGACGCAATCGAGCGAACGGCGGTGCTTGTGGAAAGCTGTGAACGCCAGATCGACCAGCTCTATGTGAACAGGGTCGCTCTCGTTAGAACAAATCGCAGACGGCAGCGGTAGTTAGCTGAGGTGCTCTAGGGCCTTGCTCGCCAAGGGTGCCATATTGTGTGAGAGTAGTTGCCTGTGCCCGGCAGCTAAACATCTTTGCTCGACGCTCCAACCGTTTTTGGCATGATGATGCTGCCCCGAGGTAACGGCATGATGCACGTGCTCGACGAGGAATTTGCCGCACTGGAGATAGCACTCTCCCGAACCAGGGGAATGATAGCCCAGCTCGAAGCCTGCGGCATCGATCCTCGCGACACACGGCAGTTCGAACGACGCATCGAAGCGAGAATGAAGGCGCTCCAGGCGGCGCGCCGGCGCATGGATGTGCAGGAGCATGGGTCGTCCGAGACACGTTACGTATGGTTGGGTGGAAGCTGACGTTCTGCCTAAGCGTATTTTGGCTGTTTGATTTGCCATAATTAAGCTTATCGCATTTTTGTTTGTAGGCGCAAAACTAGAATGTCACCCCTGAGCAAAGCAGGAATGTCAGCCTCCCCGCCACGGCATCGTGGCTGGGAGAGGATGCTTGGGGTGGACGGCGTTGAGCGAGCGCGAGCTGCAGCGGATCCGGGTGCTGGGCGAGGTGATCGGTCGGGTACGGACGGTGGCTTCGGCCTCCGTGGTGCTGGCGCTGAGCACGCGGCAGGTGCACCGGCTGTTGAGCGTCTACCAATCGGGTAGCGCCGGCAGTCTCGCCCACAAGGGCCGTGGCCGCCCGTCGAACAATCGTTTCCGGGAGGATGTGCGCAACCGGGCCGTGGACCTGGTGCGCACGCATTACCCGGATTTCGGGCCGACGCTGGCGGCCGAGATGCTGGCCCAGCGGCATGAGCTGAAGATCTCGCGCGAGACGCTGCGCAGCTGGATGACCGACGCCGGCTTGTGGCTCTCGCGCCGGCAACGCCGCAGCTTTCATCAGCCGCGGCTGCGCCGCGAGGCCCTGGGCGAGCTCGTGCAGATCGACGGCAGCGTTGGCTCTCTGGGCCTGACCTCGTAGCCGTTGAGTGTCATATGCTCAGCCACGGCCTCCGCCATGCCGTGGTAATCCTCGATGGAGGCCGGCCAGCCAGTTGCTCGCCTGCCGGGTCTGGGCAGCAGTCGGGCGTTGTTCCACAGCGCGTACGCGATGGTGAATCTTAGGTCCGGATCGACAGGCATCCCCGGTGCCTACAGAGAGAACAAAGCCGGAACAAGGCCGCTGCTTACCGGCTTCGGGCTGCGAATGCCTGCGGCTCGGGTTGAGCAGCCAACTCCTCCGACGACTTGGCCCACAGTGCCTCGGTCGCCTCTCTCCGAGACCCTCCTGGTAGCAGCGGTCACTGCATCGCCGGCGCGTCCTCGACGGAGGCGCTTGGCCGGTCAATGATGCGTCAGATCCGACGTATCCGGACGGCGTGAATCGGCCCGAAAATCTGGGAATTGTGAATGACGGACCTGCCGCACACGCCAGCTCCCAGCAAGGACGATCGGGTCCTCACCGGCATCCTCGGCATCGATGCTATTCTTGGCGGTGGCCTCCCTCGCGATCGCCTCTACTTGGTGGAGGGCACGCCCGGCACCGGCAAGACGACGCTGGCATTGCAGTTTCTGCTGGAAGGCCGCCGTATAGGCGAACTCGGCATGTACGTTACGCTCTCGGAGACGGCGGACGAGTTGCGGTCCTCGGCCGCCAGCCACGGCTGGTCGCTCGACGGCATTTCCGTCGTCGAGCTGGTGCCTGAAACCGGCCTCGAATCCGACCAGGAGCAGACCCTGCTTCATCCAGCCGAGTTCGAGCTTGGGGAGACCACCGGGCGCATTTTCCAGCGCCTTGAACAGGAACAGCCGGCGCGCCTCGTCGTTGACAGCCTGTCGGAGCTGCGCCTGCTAGCTCAAACCGCCTTGCGCTACCGCCGGCAGATTCTCTCGCTGAAACATCGTCTCACCAGCCATCGATGCACCGTGCTGCTGCTTGACGACCGAACAGCCGAGCCACGGGATCACCAGCTTCATAGCATCGCTCATGGTGTGATCACGCTGGAGCAGAGCAACAGCAGGTATGGTGCGATACGCCGCTCCCTGAGTTTGATGAAGATGCGTGGTGTGGACTTTCACGGCGGTTACCACGACTTCGTCATCGGGAAGGGCGGCCTGGCGGTTTATCCGCGCCTGGTGGCTCCTGAGCACGACGGCAGATCCCTGCCGCCCCCTATCAGCACCGGCGTCTCCGAACTGGATGCTTTGCTGGGCGGTGGGCTTGTGCCAGGCACCAGCACGCTGCTGATGGGGCCGACGGGTACAGGCAAGACCTCCACCGCGATCCGCTGCCTCCTCACTGCCCTGGAGCAAGGGCGTTCGGCTGCCGTCTTCATGTTCGATGAGGAACTCAGCACGTTCTTCGCTCGCGCTGCGAGTCTGGGCATGGACCTCCATCCTCATCTGGACACGGGCCTGCTTCAGGTCCGCAAGATCAAGCCGGCGGAGTTGTCCCCGGGCGCCTTCGTCCATTACGTCCGCCGCGCCATCGAGATCGATGGTGCCAGGCTGATCGTGATCGATAGCCTCAACGGCTATCTCCATGCTATGCCTAACGATCAGTATCTGCTGCTGCAGATGCACGAGCTGCTCAGCTTCCTCAATCAGCAGGGCGTGGTGACGCTGCTCGTTCTCGCCCAGCATGGGCTGCTGGGCGATGTACGCTTGGATGTTGATCTCAGCTATCTGAGTGACACCATTGTTCTGATGCGGTTCTTCGAGGCGGCCGGGGAGGTGCGCCGGATCCTGTCGGTAATAAAGACCCGCACCACGCCGCATGAACCTACGATACGAGAGTACGGCCTTGGACCTGACGGTTTGACCATTGGTCCCGTCCTGCGCGACTTCCAGGGGGTCTTGGGTGGAATGCCTGTATACCGTGGTACTGATAGTGGCTTAATGGAGACGGGGCACTCTTCACCACCGCAACCTCCGCGGTCTGGATGAGAGCGCCGTGGATCCAGCGGAACACCGCGTTCTCATTCTGGCGCCCCGCGGCCGCGATGCGAGCCTGGCCGCCGAAATCCTTGCCAAGGCCGGAATGGCATGCCGGGTCTGCGGCGACCTTGCTGACCTGGTAGAAACTCTCCTTGAAGGCGCAGGCGCTGCCCTGGTGACCGAGGAAGCGCTGGATCGCGGTGACAATGAGGCGACCTTGCTGCGTTGGGTGGCGATGCAGCCAGCCTGGTCCGATTTCCCCTTCATCGTGCTGACCAAGCCGCGGGGCGACATAGCGCTGGGAGTGCGCGCGCCGGCCTGGTTCGATGGCATCGGCAACGTCGTGTTGCTTGAGCGACCCATTGGCGCCGCGGGCCTGGCAAGCGCGGCGCGTGCCGCTCTGCGCGCCCGACGCAAACAGTATGAGATGCGGACCCATCTCGTCGAGCGTGAGCTGGACGCGGTCCGGCTGTCCGAGTTGAACGCCTCGCTGGAGACACATGTCGCCGAACGGACCGCTGAGCTGCGGGCCGCCTACGATAAGCTGGCCAAAGAAGCTCGTGAGCGGGAGCAGGCCGAGACCATGTTGGCGCAGGCGCAGCGCATGGAGGCGCTGGGCCAGCTTGCCGGCGGCATTGCCCACGACTTCAACAACGTACTGCAGGCTGTGATCGGTGGCTTGAACCTGATCGAGCGTCGCTCCGGCAACGCGCAAATGGTCCAGCAGCTCGCGACGATGACGGCAGAAGCTGCACAGCGGGGCGCCTCGATTACCGGACGGCTGCTGGCCTTCGCACGGCGGGATTCACTCAGGGCGGAGCCCATACTACCTGGGCCGTTGCTGGAAGGGTTGCACGAGATGCTGGCGCACACCCTTGGCGTCGGCATCACGATGCGGATCGCTGCCGACCCGGGCCTGCCGAAGCTGCTGGCCGACAAGGGGCAGCTTGAGACCGTGCTCGTGAACCTCGCCATCAACGCACGCGATGCCATGCCGGAAGGCGGATCGCTGCTGCTAACCGCTGCGCAGGAGACAGTTGGAGACGCAACCGGCCACCCGGCTGGCCTGACTGCAGGCAGCTATGTGCGCTTGTCAGTTGCCGACACGGGCACGGGCATGGCTGCGGCAACGCTGGAGCGGGCAAGCGAGCCTTTCTTCACCACGAAGTCACGCGGTCAGGGCACCGGCCTCGGATTGGCCATGGCGCGCGGCTTTGCCTACCAGTCAGGCGGCGGCCTCCAGATCGAGAGCGCACCGGGCCAGGGCACGACGGTAACGCTGTGGTTACCTGAAGCGGAAGCCGCTTCAGCCGTAAGCGGCCTCACCCAACCGGCTGACACTACGACCGCTACCTCTGCTTCCGCTGAGGTGCTGGTCGTGGATGACGATGCGATCGTTCGCCAGATGGTGGCCAGCCAGATGGAAGAACTGGGCTACCATGTCGCTCAGGCAAGCGACGGCTTGGCAGCACTGGCACACCTCGATGAAGGTGCTGCAGTGGATCTGTTGATATCCGACTTTGCCATGCCCGGCATGAACGGCGTGGCCCTGATCGAGGAAGCACGGCAGCGCAGGCCGAACCTGCCTGCCTTGTTGCTCACGGGTTACGCCGATGCCACCGTATCGCTCGCTATCGAGGATGGTCAGACCGGCGGCACGGCCTTGCTGCGCAAGCCGGTGTCCAACGCCGCCTTGGTTGAGCACGTCGGAGCATTACTTGCCAAGCGCCAGCCGATAGTTGCCGGCCGACAGGATCAATGATTGGAGCTGGCGACGAGCGGGCGAAGTTGAGCGCATCGCTTCATGAGGCTGCTGTCGGCCAGCCATGTGCGACAGGATCGACAGGTGAGACTACGGCGCGGCGCCAACCTGGGTCAGTCGCGCGAGAGTCTCCGCGTGCTGTGCTTCTAGTCGCTCCAGAAGCCTGATCAACGCTCGCTGGCCGGGTTCGCGCGCTTCCGCCGGCTCACCGTCCGCTACGAGCGCCAGCTCGACATCCTGCTCGGCTTCCACCACCTCGCCGCCGTCCTGGTCTGCCTCCGGTTTTGTCAAGCGGTGGTTCTGCTAGGCGCCTTTAGATGCGAGCCTAGGCCGAGCGCAGCCGTTCCTGGAACGGCGGTCGGCGCCCGGCATCCTGTGGCCGTGATCTTGCCGGATCAATCTCCTCCATCGAATAGGCCATGGCGGGCGCAAGCGCCGCGATCAGCGGGTCCCATCGGCCGCGAAGCTGCACGTAGAGATCCGCTCCCGTCTCATCGGCCACGAGCGGCAGGCCGGCTTGGCGCAAACGCTGCACGGCGGCGAAATACCGTGCCCGCCACGGCTCGGCCTTGCGGTCGACAGGGTCGCTCCCTGTTTCCGGCGCCCGGTCAAGGAAGGTTTCGTCCAGCGTCGAGACGAGCATGAGCGACACGCTCCAAAGCTGCTGCACGGCGGCCGACTTCTTCACCCAGCCCACCTTATCATCGGCCAAGGCGCTTTTGATGAGGGATACGGTATCGAGGGCGAGAAGCGTGGTCCGGGAGACGGAGTAGTAAGGTTCTCGGAAGCGAAAATAGAAGAGGACCTGATAGAAGTGGTGGCCCTCTTTGGTCTCGGCCATCTCGCCGGCCAACTCGGAAAGATTGTCGTATCCTCCGCTGAGTTCGCCGTCGGGGAACAGACCCGCCACAAGCTCGGCCGCGTCGCCTGTCTCGGCGGACATCGCGTGCATCTTGAGCCCGAGCGCGTTGCGTTCCCGTAAGGCAGCATAGATTTGCATCAGGTAGGTCAGGGTGAGGGAAATCACGGACGTGCCAACGACCGAGTTGAACAGAAACATCACCTTCATGGCCGCCGTATGCGGCGCGAAGTCGCTTGCGCCGACAATGGAGAGACTGCTGCCGCCGACGTAGACTGCCGTAACAAGGTCGGTCGGCGTCTCACCGCTGCTTGCCCGAACGCCGGTGCTCAGTTCGGGATGGATGATCAATCCAGCGCCGAACGCGAGGAGCACCGACCAGGTCAAGACCAGCAGCACAAGGATGGCCGGCCCGCAGAAGGACAACACGATCGGCCGGTAGCGCCCAGCCGGGACAAGTCGGAACAGGCGCCACGTCAGCCGCGCGAGCTTATGGCTGAGGATGCCTGTCCCGACACGGGCGTAGAGCACCGTCAGGAACACGTCGAGAAGGACGGCCAGCATCAGGGCCGCGCCGAATACCTGCTCCAAAGCACGCATCGCGATGCGCCTCTTCCATGTCCCCTGAAGGTTCCTCAGCGCCGAAATTGCGGCGGAGCGGTCGAGCCTGTCGCTTCTTGCTGCACCCGGACCCTGAAGAGCGAGAAGTCCGTACGGACCCAATCCTTGTGGAACCAAGGCGAATCCTGGATGTGAGAGGCCGTCACGTAGATCGCGCCGTCGGGACCCTGCGCGAATGTGTCGGGCCAACGCAGTCGAGAATCCTGCACCAGAGTCGTGATCCGGCCCTCCGCCAGCACCTTGACGGCGTTGTCCTGGAGCGAGCTGAGGTAAATGCGGTTCTGCCCGTCGATCCAGAGCCCGTCGACCGGCTCCGTCGTGGCGACTTTCTCGACGAGCTGAGCGACGTCATCCGGGTTGGCGGCTGCATCGACGAGGGCTGCTGTCGGGACGCGGTA
>Ga0190275_10004284_pt1 | contig 10260 bp, 4 predicted proteins | sample Popmic550T_FD_133745 | JGI IMG/M metagenome (GOLD analysis project Ga0190275, IMG submission 133745) | Populus adjacent soil microbial communities from riparian zone of Yellowstone River, Montana, USA - 550 T | ecosystem: Environmental > Terrestrial > Soil > Riparian zone > Trees stand | place...
GCGACGTGATCGCCGCCGAGGACACCCGGCATACGGGGCATCTTCTTAAGCATTTCGATATTTCCAAACCGCTGATCAGTTACTTTAAGTTCAACGAATCGCGTCGCAGCGAAGAAATTTTGGGACGCCTGGCGCGCGGGGAAAAAGTCGCGCTGGTGACCGACGCTGGCACCCCTGGAATCAGCGATCCCGGCGAACGAGTGGTGCGCGCGGCGATTGCGGCGGGCCGGCGCGTCGAAGCGATTCCCGGCGCCTGCGCGGCGATTGTGGCGTTGGCAGCGAGCGGCTTGCCCACCGACGAATTTCATTTCGCGGGCTTTCTCCCTCACAAATCGGGACAACGCGTCCGCGAATTGCAACGGCTCTGCGCCCTGCCAGGAACGATGGTGCTGTACGAGTTGCCCTACCGAATCGAAAAACTGTTGGCGGAGTTGAACACCGTGGCTCCGGAGCGGCAGGTCGCCGTGGGACGCGAGTTGACCAAGCGATTCGAGGAGTTTTGGCGTGGCACTTCGGCAGAGTTGTTCACCGGGATGAAGCAGCGAACTTTGAAGGGCGAGTTCGTGGTGTTGATCGCGCCTCTCGAAGGAAAATCCGCGAAGGCTGCTGAGGAATCGAACGCCGACGATCAAAAGTAACTACTGCGCTTTCCGAGCCTCCGGAGTCACGCTAAACTCGATAGTTTCCCCACCTCGTTTAACCTTCACTTTGACCGGCTGACCAATCTTCACGGCATCCAGCGCGTAGGTATAATCGTAGATGTTGGCGATCTTCTGCCCGGCGAACTCAACGATTACATCTCCGCCCTTGATCCCTGCCTTATCGGCGGGACTGCCCCCGCGAGCGCCGGAGAGTTTCACACCCGTAATGTCGGTTGCGTAATCCGGAATAGTTCCAAGGTAGGCTCGCAAGCTGTCGCGCGATCCTCCCGCTTTGTCGCTGCGCTCGACCTTGAGATAGTCCGGGCGTTCCTTGGTTTGAAGAAGGTCCTGCGTGAGGCCGCTGACAAAGCGCGTGATGCGTTCGATGCCGCCGTAGTCAAGAGTCTCCGGCTTGTCTCCGGGGCGATGATACTCCTCGTGTGAACCGGTGAAGAACGAGAGAACGGGGACTCCTTTGGGGTAGAAGGCTGTGATATCAGTCGGCGCATAGGGATCGTCGAGCAATTGAAGGTTGAAGCTTCCGGCCACGTTGCGTTTTTCGAGAAGCTTCCTCCACGCGCTCGATGAGCCTGTGCCGTTGATTGTAAGTTTGTTCTCCCGCAGGCGCCCGACCATATCGAAGTTGAGATACGCAATGGTATTGGTCAGCGGATGCGGTGCATTTTCGGCATAGTGACTTGAGCCGATGAGTCCGATTTCCTCTCCAGACCAAAACGCGAATATGACGCTTCGTTGCAATGCGTTCGTGCGTGATTGCTGGACGAGCGCGGCGGCGAGTTCGAGAAGCGTGGCGCATCCAGAGGCATTATCATCCGCGCCGGGATGAATCTGGTTTTCCTCGCCCTTGTGCGCGAAGCCACCCGACTCGCCGTGGCCAAGATGGTCGTAATGCGCGCCGAGCATGACAGCCTGGTTGCCAGTGAAGGAACTGATGCTTGGTATCCAACCGAGAACATTGTAGTCCGTCTTTTTGACATGTCGGATTGCGCTGGCCATGCGGACACTGGAGTTAGTGATCGTAAGGGAGGTTTGCGCGTGTGGATTCTCGTTGTCGAGACCGGTCTGCAGTTCTTTCAACGTCGTTCCCGAGCTGGAGAGGAGTGAGTCAGCGACTTTGCCGGAAATACTGGCAGCGACGATGCCCGAGCCGGCGGCGGTGCCATCGGAACTGAAGCTGGCGAGTTCGCCGGCGTTCGGGGAATTTGGACCGGTCACAACGAGCAGCCCGCGCGCGCCGTGGTTCCGGGCGATGGTGGCCTTGTAGCGAAGCCCGGCGTAACGGTTCAGTTCCTGGCGCCGTTTCGCATCGACAGATTCCGGGACGTAACGCAGGACCAGAACAATCTTGTTTGAAACATTGAGGCCCGAGTAAGAGTCGTAGTTCGCTCCCGGCGCCGAGAGGCCATAGCCGGCGAACACCACTTCGCCTTCCACGGCGGCATTCTCAGTAAAGGGCAGGGGGTGATAGTCTCGGCCGAGTTGCCACTGCGCGCCAGTGAACTCAAAGCGGTTATCGTTTGTGACTACAGTTGTGCCCGCGGTGTACTCGAAGGGCTGAAGATAGCTTCCATTGGTCAAAAGCGGCGAGACTCCAGCCGCGCGCAGTTGATTGGCGAGAAACTCGGCTGCCTTGCGCGTGCCCTCACTGCCTGTGCGGCGGCCTTCGAGTTCATCGGAAGCAAGGTAGGAGACTTGCGCCCGAAGGTCGCCCTCGCTGATCGCCGGAGAATAAGCGTGAGATGACTTTCGACGTGGAGATTGGGCAAGCGCCTCAAGCGCCGCCGCGTCGTTCCATTTTGCCAGAAAAATCTGCGAGGTGTTTTGAGGTGTTCGGTTTGAAGTCCAGCTAAGTTTCTGGCCGTCCGGTGAAAAGACAGGAAGCCCGTCGAAGCCATCCGTGTAAGTAACACGGACGGGTTCGCGCTCGCCAGCGACATCAACAAGAAACAGCTCAAAGTTTGAGAATCCCTGTTTATTGGCGGCGAAGATGACGTATTTGTTGGAGGGATGATAATAAGGCGCCCAGGACATGGCTTGAAAATCCGTGAGTCGGCGAACGTCCGATCCGTCCAACGCCATGGTGTAGATGTCCGCAATTGTTCCCTTCTCATCGAAACGCCGCCAAATGATGCGCTTGCCGTCAGGCGAGAAGAACGGACCGCCATCGTATCCCGGCGTTTGTGTAAGGCGGCGCTGGTTGGAACCATCCGCGTCCATCAGGTAAAGTTCACCGAAATACGAGGGATCGGTTTCAAGACGTTTGCGATCAGCATCAGAGATTTCGCCGGTGAAAGCGGAACGAAGAGATGTAAACGCGATAAGCTTTCCGTCAGGCGAGTAGGAAGCTTCGGCATCGTAGCCGGACGAGGTCGTAAGTTGTCTCAGGTTCGACCCGTCGGCGCGGGAGGAGAAGATGTCCATCGTTTCGTCATAGTCCCACGAGTAACGGCGCTGTTTGCCGCTGGCGCGAAATTCCAGTTCGGCCTTTTGTTTATCCCGGGCTTTCGGGTCGTGATGGGTGGAACCGAAAAGAACTTCATCCGAATTGGGCCGGAGGTAAGCGCACGTAGTTTTGCCGTGGCCGGGCGAGACACGGTGACTATCGCCGGTTTCGAGATTGAGGTAGTAAATCTGGTAGAAAGGATTGTCTGGCTCGCGTTCGCTTTGGAAAACAAGCGCTTTTCCGTCGGCGGAGAAGTAACCCTCGCCGCTGCGTTTGCCCTCGAGAATGAGTTGCCGTGAGCCGCTCAGGAAATGCGCTTCGGAAAGGTCTGCTCCAACGGCGCTGGCACAAAGTGCGAGAATCAGGATTAAACGGTCCATGCGGGAACTTTACTCGGCGCTGCGCGTGCCGCAATCCGTTTCGAGGCTCAAAGTGGAGCAAGGGACAAACCTCGCGCTTCATGGCGATGTCACGTTCAGCGTGCGGCCGGTGCGGGCGGCGGGGTGCTCTTTGCCAGTTGGCTTTTAATCGCGCCGCTGACTTGATAAGCGCCAAGGGCCATCATTAAAATCGCGGCGAGGATGACGCGCGTCAGCGAGAGCGGGGGGGCGCGGAGATCGCGATGGCGGTTAGTGAAATGAAAGTAGAGCGCGGCGCCCGCGAGGAATGGCAGCATGAAGCCTTGGGCGACAGCGCCCCAAAACACAAGGTTCACCGGGTTGCCGAAAATCAGGAACACACTTGTGAACGCCACCGGCAGGATCACGCAGCAAATCTTCACCCAGGAAGCGCGATCTGCGGCGTCGCGGTAGCGCTTGACTCCAAACAGGCTAAGGCCGTCCGCCAGCAAGCGCGCGTTCGATGCGGTCGCTCCAAAAATAGTCGAGTAGAGCACCACAATGGCGCCGACCAGGAATAGCCAGAGACTCCATTGGCCAAACGCCGAGAGATACATTTGCGAAAGAGTCTCGATCATCTGGCCGCTCTCCACTTTCAAGTTGCGCGCGTGGAGAATCGCGGCGCCAAGAAGATAAAACGCGATTGTCGCGGTGGTGTAGATAAAGAAGGAAATCCATGCATCGACGCGCATGACCTTCAACCAGCCATGAGCGCGCTTTTTCCACGCGTCGCTGCCATCATCGGGTCCCACGTGGCGCGCGTAGCCTTTTTCCAGGCACCAGTAGGGATAGTAAATGAGTTCAGACGCGCCCACGCCAATGATGCCGAAGGCGCCGAACGCGGTCACTAGCGAATTGGGCATTTGGAATGTGAAACCGCTGGCGATTTGGCTGCCGGTTATCGCGAATTCCGTGAATTGAAGCGCCCCGACCGCGACCATCGTCGTGATGGTGAATATGCCGACCATGATTGTAGAGCCGACTTCCACCAAACGGTAGCGACCGAGCAGCAGCAGGATCGCGCAGCTGGCGCCGATGGCGACGGCGAGAATGGGAACCGGGATGGTCACGCCGCCCAGCTTCAACGAGGTCGCCACGCCGCCGACCATCCCCGCAACCTGCGGCACCAGGCACAAATACATTGCCAGCCAGAGCCACATGACCCATGAAACGAGGATACGCGGGCCGGGCAGTGTGTTAAGGGCTTCGAGCGTGGTTCGTCCGCGCGTGATCGCATAACGCCCAAGTTCGATCTGCACAAAAACTTTCAGAAGGCACCCAATAATAATAAACCAAAGGAGCTTGAAACCTTCTTCGGCTCCGAGTTTGGGGGTAACGATCAGCTCGCCCGATCCCACGATGATCGCGCTGATGATCAACCCGGGCCCGACTTGCCGAAGTATCCCCGCAAGGCGCGTCGGAGCGGCTTGAACATCGCCGGCAGATAGCGTGCGCCCTTCTTCAACGGCGCTCATGGGCTACAACGGTCGGTTCGCGATGCATATTGGATGCGGCACCATAAAGAGGAACCGGCTTCCTGTTCAATGCCTTTCGCGCCCGAAAAACTATGGAAGCATCAACAACTCCCGGTGCGGCTCGTGATCATTGTTCCATCGCGTCAAAGCTTTGTCGGTCAACGCAAATAGCTGGGCGGTGGTGAACGATTCAACATGGGAATCGCAGAACACGATATTGAAACGTCCGCGATGCCGGGCGTTGTTTGCGCGCTGCACAAGCGGCCCGGATGGTGAACCCGGATTTTGCGTATAACGGAAATTCGTGAAATCGAGCAGCCCGACGCCGCTCACCGAGTCCGGCCCGTTTGCCGGGTAGAACGAAAGAATGTGCTTCGGGATGAAGGAAAGCGTTGAGTCTCCAATGGCATACATGTCCGAGGGAACTTTAATGCGCTCCTCAGGCATCGGCAGGGTGGTGAATGTGTCCGGGTTGAGCGCGGCAAGGCCGATTTCGCTGTGAAGATACTGAACGCCATTGGCATTGTAGCCGTAACTGCCCATCGACAGCGCGGCAGGATGCCCTTGCAGGGTCAGCCCTTTGTAGGACGGGCACCGGTTCGCCGGGTCAGTCCACTTTGGGGAGAAATACTGTTCCAGACGATTGTGCCACATCCCGCCACGCGGGAAATTCCCCTCGCCGGCAAAGTGCGTGACGGGATAGTGGCGAAAGTCGGTAACATACATGGTCAGAGCGATGCCCTGCTGACGCAGGTTGCTTTTGCAAGTGGCGGAGTGGGCGGAATGTTTGGCGTTGGACAACGCGGGGAGCAGCAAAGAAGCAACGATCGCAATGATGGCAATCACGACGAGCAGTTCGATCAGAGTGAACGCACCGCATCGCTTTCGGGAAACGTGGCGCATGATTGTCAGCATTAGCAGGGCAGGCTGGGTTATGCAAGGTTAAGCGCAAGATCATCCGAGCGTCAGGGATGATCCGGAGGCGCGCCTCGGCCCTGATGGTTCCGTTGAAAGGGCGAAGTAGCTTGCGGAAGCTATGAAAAGGCTTTGGCGGGGAGCGATGGGAGCGCTGGGGGTAATGGGTATGATTCATGGCCAGTGTTACCAAGCAGTCGTCATCTCACGACTGGAGCAGGAGACGGTTTCGCCGCGCGCTCTCAACAATAACGGGCTTTGGGCGGGCGCCGTGATCTCAAGCGGTGGATTGGAGATTGCCGCGCGGCGAATGACCACAAACACTGTCCAATATGGGACGATCGGCGGCGCGAGCAGTTGTCTGCTGGCAATTAATGACAATGATTGGGCCGTTGGGTATTCCTACGATGGAAATGGAGTGGAGCGAGCGGTCCTGCAGCGAGGTGACAATCTCGAAGACCTGAGTTTGTCACAGCCCGCCGGGTTCGGCGCGAGTTCGGCGTTGGGAGTAAGTAACTATGGACACGTGACCGGTTGGGTTTTGGACGAGGCAGGGCTGATGCGCGCGTTTCTCTACTTTCAGGGGGAGTTTACCCTGCTCGGTAATTTCGACGCTTCACAGATAGGGCATGATGTAAACGATACTGGCACGGTCGTAGGAACATCCAAGACCGATGATGGCAAAATGCGCGGGTTCATCCATAGGCCTGCCGGCACACTTGAATATGTCCCTGGCCTCGGCGGTGAGTTGACCAAAGCGTACGCGCTCAATTCATCGTTCAGTGTCGTCGGCGAATCTGCCACGATCCTGGGCGAGAAACGGGCCTATTTGTACAACTATCATAGCCGAGCAATCACGAATCTGGGCGTTCTCGACGGGCACATCGCAAGCCGGGCACTGGCGATCAATGATCGTTCGCAAGTGGTAGGCGAGTCGATCGACGGCGCAGGCCGCAAACGGGGTTTTCTCTACACAGGCGGCAAACTTTACGATTTGAATCACATGATCAGTCAGGATGACCCGCTGACAGTTTGCTCGGCCTTCGCCATCAATGACTTTGGAGAGATACTCGCGGAAGCGCTGTATGATGGCGAGTCCGTGACGGTTCAACTTTCTCCACTGGAGATTTCCCGAACGTCGATTGATGCCAGCGCCGCAGGTTTTACAAGCCCTGGGGTGTTCAGTTTCAAATTAACCGGACCAGCAGGGTCCAATTATGTCGTCCAATGCTCCACGGATTGCGCGACGTGGCGCGATATCTCGGAGCCGACTTCATTCGGGACATCACCGGCCTACTTTCAAGATGACGCCACAGGCGACGCCGTCATCACATTATACCGGCTGCGGTTAGTGGACTGAATGGTCCATTTGCAGCCGCACTCGATAGTAGCGCTTGCTTTCGGAAACCGCTCCAGGATCGAAGAGAATGGTATGTTCAGCGTTTTCGAAATGGTTGGTTTTGAAGGGCAGCCAGTCCACAAGGTTGCTGGAAATATCGATCACCGCGGTAAACTCGGGAATACTGTTCAAGGTTAGCTGAACCTGCCCATCGGGCCGGCGAGCGACGCTTTGAAACCCAGTCCAACCGCCGAGGCGCACGATGCCAGGCGCGTAAAGGGCGGCCAAAGTGGCGTTGCCAGTTGTAGCGATTCGGCGCGGGACCGGCGAATCTCCCCAGCCAATCGAGGTGGTGGCGCCCGCCGGGAAGTTCGATGCCAGCGTTAACTGCAAATTTGCAAAGATAACTCTGCCGGCTGGCAGCGCGACGCCGGGCGTTAGAAAGACATGGACACCGATCCGGCCCTGGGCAGCCTCCGAAATATCGCCCGCAACAACACCTTCGGGAGATTCATTATGTCGCGTGACCTGAGGATTGCTGAAAAGGAGAGGGTCATACTCTACGCTTAGCTCGATTGTGTTCTCGGTTCCAATCGCCTGCATGTGCAAGGGAATTTGCACAACTCCCGCGGCAGGCGCGATGGCGGGGTCGATATACACGACTCGGGCGTTTTCCTTGATAATGACATGAACTGGCGCGCTCGTCGCGGCGCCAAAGACGTTGGTGATCACTGCGCGATAGATGCCGGTGTAAGCCTTTGTAGCCTTGCGGATGGTGAGATTAGCGGTCCCAGAGCCGCTTACATTGGCATCGTCGAAAAGGGTCACCTCCTGGCGTTGCCAACTATAGGCTAGCGGCTCCGCTCCGCGCGCAGAAACCGAAAGCCGGAGGGTTCCTCCGGCGAATACGTTTGTGCTGACAGGATGAATTTGGATTTCGGGCGCGCCTCCCGCTTCCTGCGCCCAATGCAGAGTGAAAATTCCGGTATCTCCCGAAGCTCCGGCAATTGCAATGCGATATGTCGTGCCGGCCGTAGTTTGAAAACTGACGCGGCTCATTCCATTGCCCGCCGCATTGTCATCCGATGCAATGGTGGAAAGGCGAGAAACACTGTCGCCGGTGTAAACACCGAGCAATGTGTCGAACTGACTATCCAGTGTACTGAAGGACACCCGCGCGGCTGTGGGCGCTGTCCAAGTGAACCAAACCGATCCGCTCCCATGCTCCGGTTCGCCCGCCTCGCGAGTCGCGGTGAGATTCGATCCCATGACGCTGCCCTCTGGTCCGGTCAAACCAATGGCGCTGTAAAAGTTATTGTTTGGGGCGGGATTAATTGTGAGGTGAACATCGCCGGTCTCGTTGAAGATTCCCGACACCACAATAAAGTAGGTTCGACCGGACACCGCGTTGAAAGTAACCCTGCTAAAATCATTCGGGGGCGGCGGCGCGTCATCGTTGCTCACAACCTCAATGAGACTATCCAGATCGGTTCCGTAGTACACGGAGAGATATGTATCAAAGCTGCTGCCTTCAGTTGTGATTGTGGCAGCGCCCCCGGCCGCCGGAGTCCATTGATACCAAATCGACTCGCCCGCAAAGGTGTCGTGCTCCGGTTCGCCGTCCTCGAGTGAGGCGAAACGATTCCAGCCGATCGCCACTGTAGAGTTGCCAGAAAGAATCTCGGCGCTGATGAAGTCATCGTTCGGCGGGGGAGTCGCGGCCGTCAAGTTGATCAGAATACGGCTGGTGTTATTAGTCTCATTCGATTCCCGAACGCGATCTTCAGGATCCACCGTCGCTTCAAGCCAGTAACGTCCCGGAGGGATGTCCGTCACGTCAATCCACTGATCGGGAAGCGCGGCAGAGTAAACGTCGGCCCAACCCACGGAAAGCCCCTGGAGCAGCCCATCCCAATAAACACTCTCCGGAGAAGCTCCCGGCAGGGTCATGTCATAGTGTTCCAGGTCAATAATCGCGAAACTGGTTTTGCGACCCTGGCCAACCGACGCGCCGACTCCGTTGTCGGGAGTCACTTCGCGCAATTCGAAAAGCATGTAGTTGTCGAAATGAAGATGGTCATGCGTCGGGTGGAAGGTAAACGTTCCAGCGAGGCGATCGGAGTAAGCGCCACTGGCGCGGTAAATGCGCTGGTAGACTCCAGGGGTCGATGAACTTCCGCGCAACTCCAGCGGCCCAAAGCCGGCGTTCGGCGTGGCCGTGGAAAGGCGAAGCAGAGTGCGGCCAGATTGCTCAGCCGTGTCCAAATACCAGCCGTGCAGGTAACCGCGCTCCTGATTGGCCCAGACAAATATGTCCGGCAACAATTCCAGATCTCCCAATTCAGGGTAACTCCAGGTCACGGAGATAGCGCCTTGCGAATCGTTCGCCCCGCGAATAGAGATGCGATACTCAGTCCCTGAAACAGCCGCAAATTGCGCCCGGCCTGTCTCTTCACAAACAACAGGCGCCAGACTGGCAAGGGCGTTTCCGGCATACACGCAAATTACCGGCGCCAAAGACGGCGCGGCGACCGTGAACACTATATTTCCATTGGTCGGCGCAACCCAGCGATACCAAATGGAAGTCCCCGCATTCGGTTCACCAGGTTCACTCGTGGAAAGCGTGTTATTGCCGCTCTCAGTTCCGGAAAATCCCGAAAGCCGCGCGCTGTCAGCGAAGTTGTCATTGCGCGGCCGGACGATTCCCCACGTCAGGCGAACGGCGCCGGTGTCCCCGTGAAACCCGTCCACCGCAATCCGGTATGTGACACCAGGTTGCGCATCAAATTCGACGCGACTCGAAACCCCCGCTCCAGTGGCGTCATCGTTGAATTCGACAAGTGATAATGCTGTAATGCTCGTGCCAGTGAAGACGCGCAGTATCGTGTCGAAGTCACTGCCTGCCGTCTCGAAAAACGTCGGACCCGATTGCTGGGCGATCCAGCGATACCAAATCGTCCGCGCGGCCGGCGCTGACCCGGCGCCTGGTTCGTTCGGTTCAGCAGTGGCGTCGATCGTGGTGCCTTCC
>Ga0190275_10004285_pt1 | contig 10259 bp, 10 predicted proteins | sample Popmic550T_FD_133745 | JGI IMG/M metagenome (GOLD analysis project Ga0190275, IMG submission 133745) | Populus adjacent soil microbial communities from riparian zone of Yellowstone River, Montana, USA - 550 T | ecosystem: Environmental > Terrestrial > Soil > Riparian zone > Trees stand | place...
CCGCGCTCGTCGCCGCGCCGCTTCGTCGTTGGCTCGACAAGCGGTTTCGCAGACTCTTCGAGCAGGAGGCGAGTCTCTTTCGCGACGTGATCGCGCGCATCGGCAGCAACGTGGGGCGTTACGGACAACTGCCGGAGCTTCTGCGATTCGTCGAAGAGCGCGCCGCCGAAGGACTCGGACTGCGACGTGTTCGGCTTCTAACGCTCGCCTCGTCTCCTACGTCCGATAACGAAGGTGCTGACGCTGAAAGAAATTCCGCGGAGTTCGCAGGGCGGTCGGCGAGCGTCGCCGCGGGCGCGGGGAACGGCGATGGAAAGTTGCAAAGCGTGGAAGCGGGCGGCGCTTTGTCGAATGAAATAGCGGGCGTCGAAAAAAAATATCCCCCGAATATAAATACGGCCTCTTCAAAGACACCGACCGAGGCCGAAGCGTTTGAAGCGGGGGAAGATTCGCAGTGGGCTGCGCGTGTGCTTGAGATTTCACGCGCGCGAGATTGGCTGCCGGTCGAGGACGAGCCGTTGTTGAGCGGAGCGGGCTGGGAGATCGCGTTCCCTCTGCGGCGCGACGAGAGGGAAGTCGGCCTGTTGCTGGTTGACGCACAGCCGGACGCTCTGACCTACGAAGCGCGCGCACTTCTCGAACTGCTCGCCGGGCAGGTCGCAATCGCCGTAGAGGATTTCCGTCTGGTGGAGGCGAACGTGCGGCTCGAACGCCGCATCGCGCAGAGCGAAAGGCTCGCCGCGTTGGGGCAGATGGCCGCTACGGTCGCGCACGAGGTCAAGAATCCTTTGTCGGCTATCAAGTCAATAGCGCAGGTTATGCGCGAGGACGAATACCTCAAGCGTGAATACGCGCGCGACCTTGAGTTGATCGTGGGCGAGACCGACCGCCTATCGCAGAGCGTCACGCAGATGCTCAGCTTCGCGCGAACCGCGCCGCCCGCCGAGACCCCGCGACGCGCCGACGAGCTGCTTCAATCTCTCTCGCACCTTTTCCAGAAGGAGGCGACGGCCCGCAAGGTGGCTCTTAAAACCGACTTCGAGTCCGTCACGTCGGAGCTTGAAGGCGCGTGCGCTGCATCAGTCCGCGACGCTCTCTCGAACCTTCTGTTGAACGCGATTCAGGCGACGCCCGCGGGCGGCGAGGTCAATCTATCCGCGCGCGTAGAGGGCGAAAGAATGATCCTCTCGGTCGCGGACAGCGGCAAAGGCGTCGCGCCTGAGCATCGCGCGAGAATCTGGGAGCCGTTCTTCACGACCAAGCAGCGCGGGACGGGCTTGGGTCTTGCAATCGTCCGCAAGCGCATTGAAGAGGTCGGTGGCGAAGTGCGGCTCGCTACTCCGCGAAGCGGCGAAGGCGCGCGCTTTGAGTTGATAATTCCTCTTCGTAAATGAACGCCGGTGCAGTACCGTGGGGCGATCAGCTTCATGTAAAGGAAGAATTAACATGGATGGACAGGATATGCAGGATTAAAGATTTGAGATTTGAGATTTGAGATTTGAGATTTGAGATTTGAGATTTGAAATTGCCTTATCCTGCTCATCCTGTCCATCCATGTTAATTCTTCCGGCTCGGAGAGTGGTACGCCTTTCGTTGAAGCATGGACACTATGATTACCGAAAAAAACAGGAATGAGAAATGGCGTCTGCTCGTAGTTGACGACGAAGAGGCCGCGCGTTACGGCATACGTCGCGCCCTCAGCGTCAGCGATTACGACATCGCGGAGGCGGGCAGCGCGGAGGACGCGCGAACAATCATCAATTCTCGCGCGCCCGACCTGATGCTGCTCGACGTGAACCTTCCGGGCATAAGCGGGCTGGAGCTTTTGAGCGAGCTTGCGGGCGCGGGCGATGATAAGTCGCCGCTCGTCATCATGCTCACGGCCTACGGCTCGGAGCGCATGGCCGTCGAAGCGATAAAGGCGGGCGCGTATGACTTCCTCTCGAAGCCTTTCGAGGTTGACGAGCTTCGCCTCGTCGTCAAGAACGCCCTCGAAACGATTAGGCTGCGACGCGAGAACCAGACGCTACGAAAGCGCATCGAGATCGAAGGCGCGCAGCGCGGCGCGATACTCGGAAATTCCGAAGCGATGCAGCGCGTGCGCGCGATGATCGAGAAGGTAGCCGAGACGGACGCGACCGTGCTCGTGCGCGGAGAGTCGGGGACGGGCAAGGAGTTGGTCGCGCGCGAATTGCACGAGCGCAGCTCCGTACGTCGTCGCGGCGCGTTCGTCGCGGTCAACTGCGCCGCGCTCCCTTCGGAGCTTATCGAGTCGGAGCTGTTCGGCCACGAGAAGGGCGCGTTCACGGGCGCCGCGGCGCGCAGGCGCGGCAAATTCGAGCAGGCCGACGGCGGCACGCTCTTCCTCGACGAGATAGGCGACATGAGCGCGACGGTGCAGGCCAAGCTTTTGCGCGCGCTCGAAGAGCGTCGCATCGAACGCCTCGGCGGGTCGGAGTCAATCCCCGTGGACGTTCGCATCGTGAGCGCGACGCACCGTCCGCTCGAACAGGATATCGAGAAGGGGAGCTTCCGCGCAGACCTCTTCTACAGGCTGCAAGTCGTGACCGTCGAGATCGCGCCGCTGCGCGAGAGGCGAGAGGACATCCCCGCGCTCGCCGAGACGTTCGCGCGACAAGCCGCCGAGCGATACGGTCTCCCCGCGCGCACGCTCGCTCCGTCCGCGTTGCGCCGGCTCGTCGAGCACGACTGGCCGGGGAACGTGCGCGAGCTTCGCAACGCCGTCGAGCGCGCGATGATTCTCGCGGAGGGCGATGAGGTAACGGCGAAAGACTTGCCGGAAGAGATCGGCGGCGGCGCGAGTCGCGCCCCGAAGGACGAGAGCGCGCCCGTGGCCGACGGGACTCATCTCGCTGTGCCGTTCACGTCTGACTTCCGCGAGGACAGGCGCGAGTTCGAGCGTCGCTACATCGCGCGCTGTCTCGAAGAGTCCGGCGGGAACGTCACGCGCGCCGCCGCAGTCCTCGGCATGCACAGGCAGTCGCTCCAGCACAAGCTGCGCGAGCTTGGTCTCGCTCGCCGCTACGTCGCTGTCGGCTCGGACGAGGCGCAGGAGGATTCCGACGTTTGAAATAAAAATTTCGTTCTCAACTATGCTGACTCCAAAACAAAAAACTCTCCCCGGACTTTACATGCAAGAGCTTTTTCTCGACCCCCTGACTTGTGAGAGACTGAGAGACGAAATGCGCGCAGGTAAACATGCCCCCGCGACGGTTTACCGCAGAAGCCGGGAGAAGGTTCTTGACGAAAGGGCGCGGCGCGCGCTGTCGGTTGAGGTTACTCCCCGGACGAGCGCATTCGTCAAAGAAAAGTTGATGGGACTGCTCCCGCTTTTGCGTCATCGCTTCAACGTGGTACTTAACGATTGTCAGACGCCGTCGTTTCTCATATACAAGCCGGGGGACTTTTTCGAGCCGCACCGAGACCAATCGGACAATGAAAGCACTCCCGATTCGGTTAGGCGTAGAACGGTCTCCGCCGTGATTTTTCTCAGCAACGAAGCGGCGGGCGAGGATTCGGGCGACTACGCCGGCGGGTCGCTTGCTCTCTACGGATTACTGAACGATCCGCGTTGCGAGCGCATAGGGATTCCGGTAAGGGGAAGGGAGGGGCTGCTTGTCGCGTTTCGATCCGAGCTGTTTCATCAAGTGACCCCCGTCACGTCGGGAGAGCGATTTACGATAGTGAGTTGGTTCGTCTAAGAAGTCATTGCATGCGTTGGCGGAAGACGCCCTTCGGAAGGTGGTTGGGAATAAAATGAAGGCAAACATTGACGCGATACTCCGACGCGAACAGGCCGAATACCTCGAACGTCTCACGCCCTCGAACACGGGGCTGCTCGCGGAGATGGAAGAGTACGCGGCAGAGCATCGAGTCCCAATCGCCGACCGCGAGGTTGCGCGCTTCCTTGAGATAACTGCGCGGAGCATCGGCGCGAGGCGCGTCCTCGAAATCGGCATGGCAATCGGCTATTCGGTCATACATCTTGCGCGCGCGCTGCCCGCCCGCGGCGAGGTGGTCACAATCGAGTTGAGCGACGATATGATCGCGCGCAGCGAAGATTATCTCACGCGCGCGGGCTTGCGCGAGCGAGTACGCATCGAGCGCGGTCGGGCGCTCGATGTCCTGCCTACTTTGAGCGAGACTTTCGACATCATCTTTCTCGACGCAGTGAAAGAGGAGTACGCGCAATATCTTGAGCTTTCGTTGCCGCTACTGCGGACGGGCGGAGTGGTTATCGCAGACAATCTTTTGTGGGGCGGTCAGGTGGCCGGCGAGATTCGCGCGCCCGAACAGACAGCCTCGACGCAGGCGCTCCGCGAATTCAACCAAATCTTCGTGCGCCACCCGCAGCTCCTCTCGGTGATTCTTCCTTTCGGAGACGGCCTCGGCTACGCAGTAAAAGTTAGCTGAGCGAGCGTACGGTCGCACGCGACGCAATGAGCTTTCCTCTACGACCCGCGCGATCAACGCGGGCGATTTTTTGATGGATACCCACTCCGAAGATTCCGAGCTTATGTCTTCAGTCCCGGCGCGTGCCGAGAACGAGCTTCTGCTTTTGTGCGCGCGCACGAAAGTCGGCGAAGAGTCGGCGGAGCGCGTCAAGGCTTTAGCAGCGGGTGTGCTTGATTGGGATTACCTTTTTCTTTTGGCCCAACGTCATGCGGTGCTTCCGCTTCTCTATCGTCAGCTCAACGCGAACGCGCGGGAGCTATTGCCGCCGGACTTCCAAAAAAAACTGAGCGCGAAGTTTCGCGAGAACGCGACGCGCAACATGCTCCTCACCGGCGAGCTGACGAGAATCGTCAAGCTGTTTGAGGCTGAAGGCATTTCGACGCTCGCATACAAAGGGCCTGCGCTCGCCGCCGCGGCCTACGGCGACATTTCGCTCCGTCGCTTCATTGATCTGGACATAATCGTCCGCAAGCGTGATGTGCGGCGCGCACGCGACATTCTCTACACGCTCGGCTTCAGATTGGCGGGCGACATGTCGCGGTCGCAGGAAGAGATTCTTCTACGCACACAGCACAACATGGCCTTCACGCGCGACGAGGGTAAGCTGATCGTCGAGGTTCATTGGGAGGTCGCATCGCAACAGTTCGCCTCCGTCCCCGTTGTCGAGCGTGTTTGGGAGCGAGCGGTCAAGGTTGCTCTAAACGGCGGCGAGGTGAAGACTCTTTCGCCGGAGGATTTGCTGATCGCGCTCTGCGTGCATGGGACGAAACATTTGTGGGAGCGGATAGCATGGATTTGCGACGTGGCCGAACTTGTAGGCTCTCACAAGCAACTCGACTGGCCCTACGTCCTCCGGCACGCACGGGACGCGCACGTTGAGCGAATGCTGCATCTAGGTCTGCGGCTCGCGGGCGGGCTTTTGACCGCGCCGCTCCCTGACGACATTCGTAAACAGACCTTTGACGATAAGGCCGCCGCCCATCTGTCTTCGACAGTCGTCGCGAGGTTGTTCGGCGGCGAGAATTACGAGCCTGCCGGACTTTTAGAGAGCGTGGCTTTCAACCTTCGCGCGCGGCGTCGCCTGCGCGAGAAGCTTCTATATTTCCGATTCATCTTCAAACCGACGGACGGCGACCTCAACGCGCTTCAGCTTCCCCCCAGCCTGACTTTCGTCTACTACCTGCTTAGGCCGTTTCGTCTACTCAGGAAGGGGACGGCGGGCCACTGAAACCAAGCAGCCGGAGGCCATCCTCGCCACGAGTTGATTTGAAATAAAGCCATTCAGAAAATTGGCCTGCACGCATTCCTTTGCATAACAGCGTGAGGCCGGCGAGGCTTCGCGAAATGCTTAAAACGTCTGAACGGGACGTTTACGGGCTTATAATCTGCGTGTGACCGTTGACCTCGCTTTCTATTTATGTTAGCTTCCGATTGCCCGATTACAAATGCACCCGGGTAGTTACACATCCCGCTTCGACTGTTTCGGAAGGGCCTTTTTATTTATACGCCAATTGAGCGTGACGTAGTGCCGGCACTACATTTCAACAGGAAGTTGTCTGTTTTTATGTTTGAAAAGCTTTCTAACTGGCGGCGCGCGATTGCCATCTACGGTTTTACGCTCGCGCTGCTGATCGCGCCCGCTTCGATCTTTGCAACTCAGAAGGCCAACAGCCCTGCACAGACTGGTTCTCCCGCCTCGGAGAAGAAAACTACGCCTGCCGTTGAGCCTACGGCGCAGAAGGATTGGAGCGTTAAGATGAGCAAGAACGCCCCACACACCTTCACCGTCAAGGCCAAAGAGGTGAAGATCACCGAAATAACGGGCGAGCTTTCGCGACTGCTCAAAGTCCCTGTCATCCTAACTCCGGTGGTTGAGCAGCAGCGCGTGTCGCTCGATTTCGGCGGTCTGAATCTGGAGGCGACCATCCGCATGCTCGCGCCGCAGTCATACGTTGACTACGTCGCAGGCGGCAACGACGCCGCGCAGCCCAAACCTCTGGCGATTTATCTACAAGGCTTCAACGAGCGACCCCCTTCAGCGACCGCTACGGTAAAAGGCACTTCGCAGACCATCCTTATCGAAGGCGATACGGAGGAGGGCACGGACTCAGAGGCACAGAAGAAGAAGGAGAAGGAAGACCCTTTGCGTGTCACCTTCGCCAACAACCAGTTGAGCGTGCGCGCACACAAGCAGCCGCTCTCGGTTGTGCTATTCAGGATAGCCGACGAAGTCGGCGTCCCCTTTGAAATGCCTTATGAGTCGCCCGAAATCATTGATATCGAGTTCGACAACTACTCGCTCGAACAGGCTCTGAGGAGTTTGTCGCCCGGAGTTCGTTTTTACTACCGTCTGGATTTACAGACTTTCCAAACGCAGCCGCTTCGGCTCGCCCTAGTAGCGCCTAGTGCGGCGAAGTCATAGAGACCGCAACTTAAACAAAGCACAGGAGGCATCTATCTTGACCACGAAGACCGAGAATCTGATCCCCGAACAGCTTTCGCAGGTCACGGAATTTGAGGCAAACGAGACGGTTGTTAAAGCCACCGCCAAGAAGGCGTTCGTGGAACCAGAAGTCTCCTTTCCCATTGACGTGCTCGAAGCCACCACCTTCTTTCAGGTAACCGACAGCGGCGTAACCAACCCCTAAGGTTGGCCTTCGAGAGGTTTTTCGATGGTATGGAGAGCCTAACACGCCCTGACCGAAAGGTCTGGGCCGCAGGACATTATTTGAGGCCGGCGTTCGCGTATCACTACACGGTCGCCGGTCGTTTTATTTGCGTCGAGTCCGACGACGAGCAAGCGGCAGACTTGTTCCGAAGCTACTTCGGGGGCTGGCACGTCGCCCCGCTCGACGACGCACGCGGCGTCCGCTCCGATGCAACCATCGGCGTGCAAATGCACGCGCAAGCCCCGACCGTCCCGCGCGGACTCGAATCTTTCGAGGTAGCCGCGGGCGGCGTTTGCCACACTGACGGGCAGACCTATTTCTTCGAGAGCCACGACTCGGCCATTCACGTCGGCGCGCAGAATCCTTCACACGTCGAGGTCTGGATCGGCAAAAGCGTTACGGCGCGGGAGAAGGCCGCGTTGGCGCGGCTCGCCTTCAACGCGTGCATGACTGCGATGCGGCGGTGCGGCCTGTTCGAGCTTCACGGCGCGGGAGTGGTCGAGCCGAAGCGTAGCGGAGGAGTCCTTTTCGTCGGGCCTTCCGGCAGCGGCAAATCCACGCTCGCCACAAAGTTGGCCTCCGCGGGCTGGCAGTACCTTTCGGACGACACGCTCCTGCTCTTCCGCAACGGAGAGAGCATTGAGGCGCGAGCGCTGCGTCGCGTCTTCGCCGTAACCGCGCCGTCGGTCGCGTCGGGCATGCTCGCAGGCTTCGAGGATTTACTTACCGAGCCTGTGCCGTTTGATCCGCACAAGAGACGTTTCGAGCCTGAAAAGATTTTTCCCGACGGGTTCGTCGAGACGTGCGTCCCGCGCAACATCTTCTTCCCTGTGATAACCGGCGAGCCTTCGAGTCGAACGCGCAGGCTCTCGCAGGCTGAGACGATGTCGCAGCTAATAAGGATGTGCCCGTGGGCCTGCTACGACAAGCCAGCCGCGCGCGCGCACCTCGGCGTGCTGAGTCTTCTCGCGCGCCAGTCCAACGGCTACGAGCTTCGTGCGGGAGCGGACTTGCTTGGCGACGCCGCTTTCGTCGCTCGATTCATTTCGGCCAGCGTCGGGGGTGAAGGCTTATGATTCTCCACGACCCGAACGGTCTCGCCGAGGGCCGCGGAGCGCGCGACTACGGCCCACCGCGCCTCATCGTCGAGCTGACGAACATCTGCAACCTTCATTGCGCCTATTGCCTGCGCGACGAGGATGCGCTTTATCACACGCCCGCCAACTTCATCCCGGTCGAGCTTCTCCGTCGCGTCGTCCGCGAGGCGCGCGAGGAGATTGGCGCGTCGCACGTGATGTTCACAGGCGGCGAGACGACGCTGCACCCACGCTTCGGCGAAATCCTCGGCGCTGTCGGCGGCGAAGGGATGAAATGCAGCTTCGTCACAAACGGGTGGCACTTCGAGCGCGTCTGGCCGGCTTTGAGCGCGAACCGCGAGGCCGTGAGCCACGTCGCATTCAGCCTCGACGGCGCGACGCGCGAGTCGCACGACCGCTGGCGCGGCGAAGGCTCCTTCATCCGCCTCGTCCGAGCCTTTGCGCGGTGTCAGGCGGGCGCGATGCCCTTCGTCGTAAAGGTGGGCATACGCAAAGACACGCTACCCCAGCTTGAGCAGATCGCTCTGTTCGCGGCGCGGATGGGCGCGACCGCGCTCAATTTCGGCCACCTCCTTCCAACCTCCGGCGCGCTTGACGAAGAGCTTGCGCTTAGCAGCGAGGAGCGCGAGCTTGCGGAACAGGAGATCGCGGTGCTTGCGCGCGTCTTCAAGATGCGTATCAGCATCGAGGTCGGTTATTACAACACAGACCCCGCGCCGCCCTGCTCGGCGCTCGCTGGCACGAGCTGCAACATTGACTACCGCGGTCGCCTCTCGCTCTGCTGCAACCTCTCCGGCTTCCGGGGCGCGACGGGCGAGGCGGATGTAGTCGCCGACCTGAATTTGGAAGGCTTCGCGGTTGCTTTCAAGCGGCTGCAACGAGTGGCCGAGGAACAGATGCAGCGTCGGCGCGCGGCGCTGGAAGTGCAAAGCGCAATGGGCGCGAAGCCCGACCTCGCGCTCGGCTCGCCCTGCCTGTTCTGCCTGCACAGCTTCGCGAAAGTGCCTTGGCAAGATGGGCGTGCGAGCGCCCCGCGCGCGCTTCCGGTCGTGCAGGTCGTTTAGAGTTTTATAGCTTCCGCAGCTTTTCGCGCGCCAAAAAATTTCAGGTAAAAGGGAAGTGAGGGAATTACGAGTTTGACGAGCGCGACCGAGCTTGTGCCGCATGAGCACGTTGTATTCACAGAGTTCGACGAGGGAGAAGGAATCCTCGTTGACTTGAACACGAAGAAGTATTTTCAACTCAACGAGACGGCTGTCATCGTGTGGCGCGGCCTCGAAAAGAACCGTTCGCTCGACGAGATCGTTTCGGAGATAGTCAAGACCTACGACATCTCGGACGCTCACGCGACCGAGAGCGTCCGAAAACTTCTTGAAAATCTTCGCGCCTTCAAGCTCGTGCGCCCGCGCTGACCGACTGCATGCGAAGCAGAATCCGCGTCGAAAATTTCGGCGCCCCTATCCGGTCAGATATGGCGGATTGGCTCAGCAGGGAAAGCTGAATGTCACCTTGTAATCGGGGACGCTCGTTTCGAGAAGCGGCTCGCCTCCCGCCTCAAGCCACGCGTGGCCGCTCAGAGCATCCTCGCCCTCGCGCCTGACTCCGAAAATGATCCGCGTCTCGATGCCTTTGAGCGCAAGGAAGCGGTGAAGCACCGGCGCGCGCTTCCAGCAGGTGGGCGTCAGAAACCAGAAGTCAGCCGCAAGCACAGAGTCGAGAATTCGCGCGAGCCTCGCCTGCTCTCCGGCGACATCGTCGGTTCCGGCGATGATGCGCCTGCGCGGTGCGACGAGCCTCAGAGCGCGTGGGAGCGGCATCAACTTCACCAACATCGAAAGCGCGGCAACCCACGAAGCGATGCAGAGCGCGACGAGGGCCGTGCGCGGCTCGCGCAACGCGAATCGTGCGGCGCGCGAGGCCGTGCGTACCGGCGTCAAAAATTTTCCTGCGAAGTCTGACATCGAAAGCCATGCGCGATGGAAACGTGTAGTCTCTGATAACATCGTGCGGGAATGCG
>Ga0190275_10004286_pt1 | contig 10258 bp, 9 predicted proteins | sample Popmic550T_FD_133745 | JGI IMG/M metagenome (GOLD analysis project Ga0190275, IMG submission 133745) | Populus adjacent soil microbial communities from riparian zone of Yellowstone River, Montana, USA - 550 T | ecosystem: Environmental > Terrestrial > Soil > Riparian zone > Trees stand | place...
CGCCGTCCCTCGATGGCGCCGATGCCCCAGACCACCGCATCGCGCAGTCCGGTCTTGATGCGGGACGCCTCGAGCCGGTCGGTATAGGGGCGATCGTCGTGGAAGCCGAGGCGGTCGACGGCCTCGAGCCCCGCATCGCGCTCCTCGAAGCTGCCGGGGTCGAGGATGAGGTCGATCCGCTCGCCGACCGACATCCGGAAATGATGCCCGCAGGTCGGGCAGAGGCGATGGTTGCGCTCGAGCTGCTTGTTGAAGACCTGCGAGTCGCACGTCGGGCACTTGGTCCATGCGTCCGATGGCGCCGCTCGGCGGCTGAACGGGAACTTGATCGGCAATCGATTCCTCCTCGTCCCGCTATCGATGGAGGAGCCGAGAGGCGCCCGAGGCGCGACGGCTGCTGCGCCAGACGGCGTAGGCGGTGACGCCGACCCCGACGGCCGACCCCACCGCGCCGGTGACGATCAGGCGACCCGGGTGCCGGAGCGCCCAGGCAACGGGGTCGCGGTGCGGCCCTGTTGGCGCCAGCCGGGTCCCCAGCCTCGCCTCGAATCGCGGCGCGACCGGCGGCGCGGACATGGTCGCTCGAAGCTCGGCTGCGAGAGCAACGAGCGGCCGGGCGGCCGGCTCGATTCCGGCAGCGGCGGCCGCGACGCCCGGGGAGATTCCATCGAGGACCCCGTCGACGGCGCGGTCGAGGCGCTCGGAGGCGGACGGTGGGTGGCTCATCACGCTCCTGCTAACACCGCGGAGCCCGATACGTTACACCGTGGGTGCTGCCGTCGCTCAGTCCGGGGCACTCCGTCCGAGCAGCACGGCGAGCTCACGCAGTGCCCGGTGCTGCAGCACGCGAACGGCTCCCTCGCTTCGCCCCAGAACGTCGCCGATCTCGCGGGCCGTCAGGCCGTCGACGAAGCGAAGGACCACCACCTGCCGGCGGTCCTCCGACAGCGCGGCGACGGCGGCGCGCAGGCGACGGGCATCGTCGGCAAGCCCGGCCAGGCGGCCGGGATCGTCGGCCGCCGCCGGCTCGGGCACGCCGTCGAGCGATTCCGTTCGCTGGCGGCTCCGCGCGCGCAATGCGTTGGCGAGCTGGTTGTGCGCGATCCGGAAGAGCCACGAGCGGAAGGTCGAGCCCTCGTCGCGGTAGCGATCGATGGCGCCCAGAGCAGCCAGGAATGTCCGCTCGGTCGCATCCTCCGCGTCGTGGTGATCGCCGAGCAGGTAGAAGCTGTAGCCGTACACGCGATCCAGGTAGCGGCGGTACAGCGTCGCAAAGGCCGCGCGATCCGCCTGCGCGGCGCGGACGTCGACGAGGTCCGGATCGACCCGCCGTGACCCGCTCGGGGCGGGATCGATGCTCATGCCGGCGCTCCGGCTCGGACGTGGACGATCTCGCCGCTCGTGAGCGCCACGGGACCGCCGGCCGTCTCGACCACCAGTGCTCCGCCATCGTCGATCGCGGTGGCCCGTCCCTCGATGCGCCCTTCGGCGGTCTCGACGCCGACCTCGGTGCCCAGCGTGGCGCAGACCTCGCGGTAGCGCGGCACCGGCGAACTGCCGGCCTCGACCGCGACCAGCTCCTCGTCGAGCGCGTCGAGCAGGCTCGCCAGCATGCTCGCGCGGTCGATGTGCTCGCCGGCAAGCTCGGCCAGCGACGTGGCGCCCCCGGCGATCTCGGGAGGCATCTCGGCTCGCGACCAGTTGACGTTGATCCCGATGCCGATGACGGCCGACGTGACCACGTCACCGTCGATCGTCGTCTCGAGCAGCAGGCCGCCGAGCTTGGCGCCATCGTCCGATACGAGATCGTTCGGCCACTTCAGCGCGACCGGCGCCAGTGCCGCGGACGCGCGCCGCGCCGCGAGCGCGGCCGCGAGCGCAAGCTGCCACGCATCCGCCGCGCGGATGCGCGGCCGCAGGGCCACGCTCAGCATGAGGTTGCGGCCGGGTGGCGAGATCCAGCCGCGACCGCGGCGGCCGCGGCCCGCCGTCTGCTCCTCGGTCACGATCGCGCGGCCCTCGCCGCCGGGCTCGTCCAGGAGCTGGCGGGCACGGTCGTTGGTCGACCCGATCGTGTCGTGGACCTCCACGCCGCGGCCGACCCGCTGCCGAGGCCGATCCGCGCGCTGCCAGTCGGTCATGCCCACACCTTACCGCCTCCGGGTGCCGGGATGCCCGTATCGGTACGGTACACTCGCCGTCCCATGAGCCAGACCCTCGATGCTCGCGACGCCCCGTCACGTCCGCTCCGCGAGCGCGTGTTCAGTGGCATCCAGCCCTCGGGCGCGTCGCACCTGGGGAACTACCTTGGTGCCCAGGTCAACTACGTCGCCATGCAGGAGACGTTCGAGACCATCTACGGGATCGTCGACCTCCACGCGCTGACGACGGTTCATGACGGCGAGGAGCTGCGACGGCTGACGCACGAGATGGTGCTCGACCTGCTCGCCGTCGGGCTCGATCCGGAGCGGTGCGCCATCATCCGACAATCGGACTTCCCGGAGCACAGCGAGCTGGCGTGGATCTTCAACACCTGCGTGCCCGTTGCCTGGGCGGAACGTAACCCGACCTACAAGGAGGCGCGCGAGGAGGGAAAGGAGAACAGCCTGGGGCTCCTCGACTACCCGGTCCTGCAGGCGGCCGACATCGTCATCTACAAGGCCAGTCGGGTGCCGGTCGGCAGGGACCAGGCAGCGCATCTCGAGTTCAGCCGCGAGGTCGTGCGTGCCTTCAACCGCCGCTACGGCGCGATCTTTCCCGAGCCTCAGCCGGCCTTCACCGAAGCCCCGGTCGTGCTCGGAATCGATGGGGCACGGAAGATGGGCAAGAGCGCGAACAACGCGATCCCGATCTTCGCCGAGCCGGACGAGATCCGGCGACTGGTGATGAGCATGGTCACCGATCCGCAACGCATCAAGCGAACCGACCCGGGTCGCCCCGAGGTCTGCAACGTCTGCCAGCTGCATCGGTTCTTCGGCGGCGACTACCTGCAGATCCAGGACGGCGAGCGGACCGCGCGGACCGGCTGCGTCGAGACCAAGCAACTGCTCGCCGAACGGATCATCTCCTTCTTCGAGCCCATGCGCGCCAGGCGCGAGGAGCTCGCCACACGCCCCGGAATCGTCGAGGAGGTGCTGGCCGCCGGCCGCGCCCGGGTGCGTCCGATCGTGGAGGCGACCATGGCCGAGGTGCACGAGGCGGTGGGCATCGGTCCACGTCGGGAACCGTAGGCATGACCGGGCCGGCCTCAGGCATCGGTCCACGCGAGCGCTGGTGGCTCGTCCTCTTCCTCGCGCTGGGCAGCGCGTACTTCACGTTCCTGGTCATGGAGCGGCTGCTCGGCCTGCTCGGTGGGCTGGGCACCATCCTGCTCATCCTGTTCCTGGCCTGGCTGCTCGCCTTCGTGATGTCGCCGTTGGTGGCCGCGCTCGAGGAGCGCCTCGACCTGCCGAGACCGACCGTCGTCATCGGCAGCTACCTGCTTGCGCTCATCGTCTTCGGCTTCGTCGTCTTCTACACCGGGGCCGCGATCACGCAGCAGGTGACCGAGCTGGCGCGCAACTATCCCGCCACCGAGCGGGACATCCTCGGCGTCCTTGCCGACTGGGAGCAGGGACTGCAGTTCGGACGCCTCCGGATCGACCTCACCGATCTCTACGCCGGTGCGGTCACCGAGGTGGAGCAGATCGGCAGCCAGATCGTCCAGCAGGCGCAGAACATCGCCGGCGTCACCATCGCGGCGCTCGGGTCGCTATTCCTGATCATCGTCATCTCGCTCTACATGCTCATGGACTCGCCCCGCATCCTGGCCCGCCTCCGCGCCGCCGTTCCGCGTCGCTACCGCGACGAGGCGGACCTGTTCGAGCGCAGCATCGTTCGCGCCTTCGGAGGCTTCCTGCGTGCACAGCTGATCCTGGCCGTGATGCAGGCCCTGCTCGTCGCCGTGGTCGGCACCGCGTTCGGCATCCCCTACCTGTTCCTGTGGGGCACGATCAGCGCGCTGGCGATGCTCATCCCGTTCTTCGGCCCGCCCCTGGCGCTCCTGCCACCCATCGTCGGGGCCGTGCTCTTCGCCGGTGGCGCCGCCATCCCGGTCGCGATCATCCTGTTCGTGGTCCAGACGGTCATGGTGAACTGGCTGCAGCCGCGCCTCATGCGTGGCGCTCTTGGCCTCCACCCGATCCTCGTCCTGGTCGGACTGCTGCTCGGGGCACAGGTGGCCGGCGTGTGGGGCGCGCTGTTCGGGATCCCGGTCATCGCCGTGCTGTGGGTCTTCGTCAGCTACCTGATCTTTGGGACCCTCCCCAACGCGGCGCTGCCCGACGCCGAGCGCCTCTCGGACGTGGACGAGCACATCATGGTGAGCGTCGAGAAGGAGCAGGTCGGCGACGAGACCCATCCGCACATCCACGTGACGCGCACGCGGCGCGAGGACGGCACGGAACAGGTCGAGCTGCAGATGGGCGATCGCGACCCGGACGAGCACCCGCGGCCGAGTGGCGCCGAGGGCTAGGCCGGGATCCCCGCCGGTCGCCGCACTTCGAGCGGGGTGACCTCCTCGGCGAAGTGACAGGCGCTCAGGTGGCCGCCGCCGACGTCGCGCAGCGGCGGCTCCTCCGTCTTGCAGATCTCCTGCGCCATCGGGCACCTGGTGTGGAAGCGGCAGCCCGAGGGTGGATTGGCCGGTGAGGGCAGGTCGCCCTTCAGCACGATCCGCTCGCGGCGCACCGTCGGATCGGGCACCGGGATCGCCGACAGCAGCGCCTTGGTGTACGGATGCGCCGGGCTGCGGTACAGCTCATCGGCGTCCGAGAGCTCGACCAGCTTGCCGAGGTACATCACCCCGACCCGGGTCGAGAGGTGCTTCACCACCGCCAGGTTGTGGGCGATGAACAGGTAGGTGAGCTGGAACTCGTCCTGGAGGTCGCTCAGCAGGTTGAGCACCTGCGACTGGATCGAGACGTCGAGCGCGCTGACCGGCTCGTCGCAGACGATGAACTTCGGACGCAGCGCGAGTGCGCGCGCAATCCCGATGCGCTGGCGCTGGCCGCCGCTGAACTCGTGCGGATAGCGGTGGATGTGCTGCTGGTTGAGCCCCACTCGCTTCAGCAGGTCGCGAACCGCCGACTCCCGCTCCTTCTTGTTCGTCATGCCGTGCACGTAGAGGCCCTCGCCCACGATCTCGCCGACGCTCATGCGCGGGTTGAGGCTCGCGTACGGGTCCTGGAACACGACCTGGATGTCGCGCCGCGCGGCCTTCAGCTCGCGGGACTTGAGGTCGAAGAGCGCCTTCCCCTCGAAGTTGACGTGCCCCGAGGTGGGCGGCAGCAGGCGCAGGATGACCTTGCCGAGTGTCGTCTTGCCGCAGCCGGACTCTCCGACGAGGCCGAGCGTCTCGCCCTCGTTTACACTGAAGCTCACGCCGTCGACGGCTCGGACCGCCCCGAGCTTGCTGATGCCGAGCAGGCCGCCGCGGATGTCGAAGTGCTTGACGAGGTCGGTCACCTCCAGAAGCGGCCCGCGGCCCGAGCCTCCGCGCGCGGCGGTGCGCTGCGCGCTCGTCTGCCCGCCGCTCATCTGGTCGCCGCTGGTGTCGTCGACACGGGTCCCGCGGGAGCCCGCGGCGCCGACTGCCGGCGTCGTGCCGTCGTCGGCAGGCGAAACGGTCGTCCGCTCCTGGCTCATCGCGGCTCCACCGTGAGGGCCTCGGCCGCCTGCTCGGCGTCGTCGCCGACCGCGTCCGGGCCGACCGCCGGCGGCTCGCCGGCCGGTGTCAGCCAGCAGCGGCTGAAGTGGTTCGGGCCGATCTCCTGGTACGGCGGTGCCGTGTCGCACACCCGCATACGGTGCGGGCAGCGCCGCTTGAAGAGGCAGCCGGTCGGCAGGTTGAGCGGCGACGGGACGGTGCCCTTGATGACCTGCAGCCGCTCCCGACGCTCGTCGATGCGCGGGATAGAGAGCAGCAGCCCCTGCGTGTAGGGGTGATGCGGGGAACCGAACACGGTGCGCACGTCGGCGCGCTCGACGACCTTGCCGGCGTACATGACGACCACCTCGTCGGCCATCTCTGCAACGACGCCGAGGTCGTGCGTGATGAGCATGATCGCCATCCGGTTCTTGGCGCGCAGGTCGCGCATCACCTCCAGGATCTGGGCCTGGATGGTGACGTCGAGGGCCGTGGTCGGCTCATCGGCGATGAGCAGGTCCGGATCGGTCGACAGTGCCATGGCGATCATCACCCGCTGGCGCATCCCCCCGGACAGCTGATGCGGATGCTCGCTGGCGCGGCGCTTGGCGTCCGGGATGCCGACCACACGCAGCATCTCGACCGCCCGATCCCATGCCTCGCGGCGGCTGACGGCGGTGTGCTGCTGGACGGCCTCGGCGATCTGGTCGCCGCAGGTGAAGACCGGGTTGAGCGAGGTCATCGGCTCCTGGAAGATCATGCTCACCTGGTCGCCGCGGATGTCGCGCATCTCGGCGTCCTTCTTGGCGAGCAGGTTCTCGCCGTTGAGCACGATCTCGCCGGCCACGATGCGGCCCGGGCGGTCGATGAGGCGCATCACCGAGAGGCTGGTCACGCTCTTGCCGCACCCAGACTCGCCGACGACGCCCACGGTCTGACCGTGCCCGATCTCGAACGTCACGTCATCGACGGCCTTGACGACGCCGTCCTGGGTGAAGAAGTGGGTCTTGATGCCCTTGATCTCGAGGAGCGGCCCCAGCGGCCGTTCCGTGACGGTCACTTCTCGACCCGCTGGCGCGGATCGAGGGCGTCGCGCAACCCGTCGCCGAGGAAGCTCGCCGACAGCACGATCAGGATCAACACCACGCCGGGATAGACGACCTTGAGCGGGCCGGAGAAGAAGTAGTCCCGCGCGTTCTGAAGCATGGTCCCCAGGCTGGCGCTGTCACGGCCGATCCCGAAGCCGAGGAAGCTGAGGGCGGATTCGACGACGACCGAGTCGGCGATGCCGAGCGTCGCGGCGACCACGATGGGCGCCATTGCCGGCGGCAGCATGTGCCGCAGGATGATCCGCTGGGGGGACGCGCCGAGCGCGCGCGCCGCCTGCACGTAGTCGACCTCGCGCAGGCTGAGGAATTCCGCACGAACGAGGCGCGCCGCGGTCGTCCAGCCCGTCAACCCGATCGCAAAGATCACCACCCACACGTTTCCCTGCCCGAAGAAGGCGGTGATCATGAGGATGATGAACAGCCCGGGTAACGACAGCATGATGTCGACGAAGCGCATCAGCAGGTTGTCCGTCCAACCTCCGACATACCCGGCGATCGAGCCGATGAAGACGCCGATGGCCACGATGATCACGACTGCGGCGAGGCCGATGGTGAGCGACGTCTGGGTCGCCTTTCCGAGGCGTGCGAACAGGTTCTGGCCCTGCTCGTTGTAGCCCAGGATCGCGAAGGTCAGGTCGCCGTCCTCGTCGAACAGCTCGGGCGGCGCATCGTCGCGGAAGAGCTGGGTCTTCGTCCACGCGTCGCCCGTGACGGTCGGCACGACGATGGCGTACACCGCGAGGATGACGAGCATGATCACGGCGAAGACCGCCAGGCGGTGCTTCAGGAAGCGCTGGCGGACGAGCTGCCAGTAGCTGCGCACCGGCGTGCGGTCGATCTCGGCCGACTCGGCCTCTGCCTCTTCCAGGCGCCGTCGCTCGATCTCGGCTGCCGTCGTGTCACTGACCATGGCAGGCGTCCTCTAGTACTTGATTCGCGGGTCGGCGACGCCGTACAGCACGTCGGCGAGGAGATTGCCCAGCACCACGCCGAAGCCACCGACCATCACGAAGGCCAGCACGGTCGGATAGTCGCGCGCGTCGACGGCGGTGATCCCGAGCAGGCCGAGTCCGGGCCAGCTGAAGATCGTCTCGGTGATGACGGCGCCGGCCAGCAGCCCGGGCAGGGTCAGCCCGAACAGCGTGATGACCGGGATGAGCGCGTTGCGCAGTGCGTGCTTGTAGGTGACCTTCGCCGAGCTGAGGCCCTTGGCCTTCGCGGTGCGCACGTAGTCCTGGTTCAGCACCTCGAGCATCTTGGCGCGCACGTAGCGAGACCAGCCGGCGATCTGCTGGATCGCGAGCGAGCTCACCGGCAGCACCATGTGCCAGGCAACGTCAAGCGGCGTGCCACGGCCCTCGATTCCAGGCAGGCTGACCATGCCGAATCCGGGGAAGAGACCGCGGAACACGACGGTCCCGAGGTAGGCGATGTAGAGGCCCAGCAAGAATGATGGGATTGCGTAGCCGATGGTGGCAAAGGTGGTGATGACCTTGTCCGCCCAGCTGTACTGCTTCACGGCGGCCAGGATGCCGATCGGCACCGCGACGATGACGGTGACGAGGAGTGCGGTGCCGCCGAGGAGGAGGGTGGCCGGCATGCGATCGACAACGGTGTCGCGCACCGAGCGTCCGTCGACGAGGCTGTAGCCCCAGGCGTCTACCCGCCAGAACTGGACGAATGCGGTGATCCAGCTGATGAACTGCTCGTGGACCGGCTTGTCGAGCCCGTAGAGGCGCACGAGGTTCTCGAGCGTCTCGGGCCGCACGTTCGGCGCGCGGAAGCGGTCGATGGGACTGCCCGGCGCCAGCTGCACGATGGCGAAGCTGATGAGTGCCACTCCGAACAGGATCGGGATCGCCTGGAGTACCCGGCGAATGATGTAGGTGGCCATGTGCGCCCTGCTCCCCTGCTCTCCGATGTCGAGCCGATCAGCGGGCCTCCCGCCGTGGAGGTCGTCGGATTGTACAGACGCTGGCCCCGAGGCGTATGGGGACCGAGGTGGGTGGGGTGAGCCGCTGGCAACGCCCGGGGGCGTTGCCAGCGGCTGCGTTCAGCCTGTCGTCAGTATCCGGCGGACCGGCTACTCGGCGACGAAGAGCGACTCGAGCTGCCAGTTCCACAGCGGGGAACCAAGCTCGAGCTCGCCGGCCGTGCTCTGCAGGTTGACGTCGAGCGCCTCGCGCGCGACATCGGACCATGCGAACAGGTACGGCTGCTGGTCGAACATGATCTGCTCGAACTCCTGGTAGATGGCTGCTCGCTCGGCCTGGTCGCTGGTGACCAGACCCTCTTCGATCAGCGCATCCGCCTCGGGGTTCTGGAAGCAGATGTAGTTGTACAGGTCAGGCTGCTCTTCGTTGGTGCACTGCTCCGAGTGGAACAGGGCATACGGATCGGGATCGAGACCCGTGCTCCACCCACCGAAGTAGGCGTCGTACGGCTTGTCCGCGTTCGGCGGAATGTGCGGGAAGGTGAGCAGCGGGAGCAGCACCGTCGCGAAGTCGCCTTCGATGACGTTGAGCTCGATTCCGCATTCGATCACCTGGTCGCGCACCAGCTCCATGAACGCGATGCGGTCCGGTCGCCCGGCTCGCACGTACACGTCGGTCGTGAACGTCTCGTCCCCGCGGGTGGCGGGACCGGTGGCGAGACCTTCGCCGTCGACCTCCACGGTCCACCCGGCCTCCTCGAGGAAGCCAATGGCCGCTGCCGTGTCGCGCTCGACCGGCTGGAGATCCGGGTTGTACGCCCACGACGCCGGCGGGATGTCGGCCTCGATCGGCACGCCCTGGCCGTTGGTCGCCTGCTCGACGGTGGCCGCCTTGTCGATGCAGTACTGCACCGCCTGGCGGGCGCCGAGGTCGGCGAAGAGCTGACCCTCGCGCAGGTTGTAGTGGATGCCGTAGTAGCCGAAGTCCGGGTACTCGGCGAACTTGATGTTCGGGTCGTCCCGCAGCGCCTCGTACGAGTCTGCCGTCAGCGAGTACTTCCAGTCGACCTGGCCGGCCTGCACCGCGTTGGCGCCCTGGATGTCATCGGTGATGATCGGCATGACGACCGTGTCGGTCGCCGGAGCGCCGTCGTAGTAGCCCTCGTAGGCGACCAGCGTCAGGCTCTCACCCGGCGCCAGGCAGCCCGGCTCGCACATGAACGGTCCGGTTCCGACCGGCTCCGAGTTGAACGAGAGGAGCGGGTACGTCGCCGAGATGGCGTCGATTCCCTCGCCCTCCAGCGCGATCTGCAGCTGGCCGAGGAGGTCCGCAAGCGCGGTGGCGTAGGCGCACGGATCGAACTCGTCCGCGTTCTCGCCACCGGTGTTGAAGTCGTCACGGCTCGGCAGGGTCACCCCACCGGCCTCGAGAACGGTCTCAGCGTCGGTCGCCGCAGCCTCGCAGGCGGCGGGATCGGCGACGAAGGTGTCCTCTTCGCCCTCCGGTGCCACGGTGGCAGCGGTGATCGC